>Ga0326727_10001548_pt1 | contig 84282 bp, 85 predicted proteins | sample MB2enrmetagenome_FD_207643 | JGI IMG/M metagenome (GOLD analysis project Ga0326727, IMG submission 207643) | Lab enriched peat soil microbial communities from McLean, Ithaca, NY, United States - MB29MY | ecosystem: Environmental > Terrestrial > Soil > Wetlands > Peat | place: USA: New York... | reverse complement strand
CGGTTACTTTGTGTCTACAGTTGGTGCGGATGAGGAAACAATCCGCGATTCCATCAGGCGGCAGGAAGAGGAGGACCGTCGCCTCGATCAACTGAGTATGTTTGAGGAATAACCACCTTCAGGCGGTCCATATTTCAAACCGCTTTGAGCGGTTCACATTTACAAGCCTCCGGCTTTGCCGGAGGTCATGACTCGCCCAAAATAGTCGCTTTATAGAGCTGCAATTTGATACTTGACACCTGTTTTCCAATTCATTACAAAATATATGTCTCCTGTCATTCTTTAACTAACCAATCAACTTAGGCATCACGGGGTGTTTAAATGAGGAGCAATAAGAATCTTAAAGGAATTTATACTTTACTGATGGCCCATTTGATATTATTTTTCGTAAGCGGATGCGGCGTTTTTGTTCCCATCCAATATGGCGATGAAAGAGTTGTATCTCAATCCACAGTAGAAAAAATCAAGTCCGATGAAAGCACCATGAATGATGTTAGGTCATTGATGGGGCCACCGAGAAGTGTGTCGAAGTCGATGAATGGAGAAACAAAATGGCTTTATCAATATGGCACTATTTGGATGGCGACTCACAAATTTAGAGTATTGATCATTACATTTAAGGATGATGGTGTAGTCAAGGAAGTTGACATTCATGAGCCAACAGAAGAGCGGGATTTCCCGATGTGGGGAACTTCAGGTGTGAATGTCCCCCAACAGATGAGCCACCCTGAAGATCCAAGAGGCGGCCAGGGGGAGACCGGGCCTTAGATTCTCTAATTGCCCCCTGCCACGTATGGATTACAGAAACCAATCTGCAGTCAATTTTATTTTTGCTTGTTTGCTGAATATAGCACCAATGGGAAATGATATATCGGCCTGATTTGGACTACAAGATATCTAATAATTTCATGGAGTGCGGACACTTCGGCGACAGGGAGGAATAAAAAGTGATCGAATGATAGCTATTTCGGATGAACCAAACGAATATGTCCTTCATAAAAATGGCGTGATCGTCTCTATCATTGAAAATAAATCTTGACACGAATTGGTACTTCTGTTTTTTGGCATTGCAAGACTAGACGGATGGGTAAAGGAAGGGGGTTCAAAGCCCCCGCTGCCCCGCAGCCGTAAGGGAAACGAAAACCCAGCACGCCACTGTCCGGGATAATACCCCGATGGGAAGGTGGGTGAGTAGGTCGTCCCGAGCCGGAAGACTTTTCCATCCCGTAAATTCCTCGCGGGAGGTGTTCTATGAGATTTTCATCTTTCTCTTCTCTACGTAAAGTTCTATCATTCAATTCAATTCATTTTGCAACCCTGGCCTTCCTTATTGTTTTGCCGTGCAATTTGTCCGCTGCAGAGCAGTCCACATCTCCAAATGAAGAGCCGATAGCAGCTGCCGCGATGGAAGAGGTGGTTGTTACCGCTCCTAGGTACCGGGAAGAAATATACTCGGTCCCGGCCAATGTGACAGTCATCACCGAATCCGATATCAAGAACTCTACCGCGATCAATATCCCGGAACTGTTGCGCAGCCAGGAGGGTATCCAGGTCACGGATGTGACGGGTAACAACAGGACCTATACCGTTGACTTGAGGGGCTTTGGTGATACGGCAGGATCTAATACCCTTGTGCTCATCGATGGCAGGCGAGTGACTCAGGCGGACTTGAGTGGTACGGATTGGACCCAGATTCCTCTTGACCGGGTTAAAAGAATAGAAATAGTGCGCGGGGGAAGTGGCAGCGTATTTTATGGCGATAATGCCTCGGGCGGGGTTGTCAACATCATAACGAAGGAAGGGGAAGAAGAGACACGCTATGGTGCCGATGTGAGTGCCGGAAGTTATAGAACATTTCATCCAAGTGCTTATGTTGAGGGAACCGAAAAGGCCCTCTCATTTGCCTTTACAGGTGGATATCTCACCTCGAATGGATACCGGTTGAACAGTGGGACTGATGCAAAGGACGTTGGTGCATCTCTTAAATACAACCTGAGCGATGTGATGAAAATTTATTTGAGCAGCGGTTACCACAGGGATGAAACAGGAATGCCCGGCGCCTTGACGGAAAGCGATCTGTCCTCTGGAAAGTCCCGGATGGATTCGGTGGAGCCGAACAACTATGCAAATACGGAAGATTACTATTTCTCAGGAGGAGCCGAAACGTATTTCTGGGGTGACAGTCTATTCAAGCTTGAAGCCTCTTTCAGGCAGAGGGATGCTTTGTCCTATTACAGTTACTCAGGAGGGAACTTTACCGGCGACACAGGATTGAAGAACGTAAGTCTGTCTCCGCAGGTGCTTCTGCAACATAAGATAGCGGGCAGGTTTAACAACAGGTTGACCTTCGGCATGGATTACCAGTACGCGAAAGAAGAAATTGAAGACAACTCCCTTTTCTTCGGCAGCCGCTCCATAGGTAATTACGATCTCAAAAAATCCGACTATGGCTACTACGTGCATGATAAGGTCGACCTAACAGGGGATCTGTCCATTTCCGCGGGATATCGTTATGACAGGGCTGAATTCAGTTTTTCGCCCGGCACACCCAATCAGTCTGATGACACTGAATACGCCGTGACGGCGGGAGCGAATTATAATTTCCTGAAACAGTCGCAGGTTTATTTTAACTACAGCAGGAGTTTCAGGTATCCTCTGCTCGATGAGCAGTTCAGCTTTGAGACGAATACCGTGACTCCTTTGCAGCCGCAGGTTTCGCAAGACTACGAACTGGGCGCGAAACACTACATTACGCCAAAACTGAGAGGGAGCATCAACATCTTCCAAATGGATACAAGGGATGAGATTATTTATAATCCATATAGCTACAGTAATGAAAACCTCGATGGAAAGACACACAGGGATGGCATCGAGGCATCTGTCAACTGGCAGGCCTTGGATTTTGTTTCATTCTTCGCCACCTATACTTACCTGATCAAAGCCAGGGTCGATGGTGGGCAATTCGACGGAAAATGGATACCCGGGGTCCCCCAGCACTCAGCGTCTGTGGGCACGCTTGTTTCTTTTACCAAATCGTTCACAATGGGTATCGATGGAGTTTACGTGGGAAGCAGGCCGTTCAGCGGGGATCCGGGTAACCAGGTAAGCGACCAGGACAGTTATTACGTAATAAATGCCAAGCTGCAATACAGGTGGAATAACCTGAAAGCTTACCTGAATCTGAATAATATCACAGACGTGAAGTACTCGGAATACGGGGTACTTTCAGTTTCTCCCACGGTGGAGAAAGCATTTTATCCGTCTCCAGAAATGAATTTCCTGTTGGGCCTGGCGATTGAGATTTGATAGCTGCCGCCAATTGATTTAACGACCTTATTCTGTAATTGTGCGACGTCACAATAATGGAAGCGGGAAAAACCATGACCTGCCCCCACATACATCGATCCGTATAGAGTTCGTTTTTTGATGATATGTGGTATAAGTATCACGTTATTGTGCATGCTTTCGGCGGGTAACCTTCAACGATCACAACCTATCCGTTGGAAGTCCCACAGGCATAAAAAAAGTCAAGACAAAGCCTGAATGAGTGGTCCTTTCTCATGTATATCGTGAGGCGAAGTTTAGTCGACTGCTTCTGAAAGGATGGTTACAACATGAGCAACAGAAAACATCGTGTATGCACGGTTAAAATGTCTGGCGGTCTCGACAACAGGGTCCGAAGATGGATGCAAAATCCCGGGAAAATCATGGAACGCTACGTCAAGGAAGGAATGACGGTTCTCGACGTCGGTTGCGGTCCAGGCTTTTTCTCCACGGCAATGGCTCACATGGTCGGCAAATCCGGTCGGGTCATTGCGGCTGATTTACAGGAAGGAATGCTGAAAAAGCTCGGAGACAAGATTCAAGGAACAGAACTTGAGGGACGTGTCACCCTGCACAAGTCAGAGAAACAAAGAATAGGAGTGTTGGGAAAGGTCGATTTTGTTCTGGCCTTTTACGTGATTCATGAGTTACCGAATCAGAAAGCATTTTTTGAAGAGTTAAAATCTATTTTAACACCAAAAGGTCAATTGCTGTTAGCGGAGCCGTTATTTTTTGTAAGAAAAGCTGAATTTGATGAAACCATAAGAACTGCCAGAGTAGCCGATTTCACATGGGCTGAAGGACCCGAGGTGTTTTTTAGCAGGACGGCGATTTTAATAAAGAATTAACTGGATATCGAATCAACCCCTTTTTTAACCATGTCCACAAGGCCTTAGGTTAGGTAACAAAAATGCTTCAATGGAGACTGAACAGGAATTGCCAGGAGGGAAAGCCATCGGCTCCTCCTGCGGGGTGGAAGGGGTCATACAGTGAACCGAGGTACTAAGGAACCGGTAAGAAAAGACAAGAAGGCGGCATGGAAGGCAATAGCGCTCGGCCTGTTCATCATCGCGGCCGTTTGTGTTTTTCGGTTCACGCCTGCGAGGGAATTACTCAAGCCCGAGGTGCTGGGACATGCAATCGAGGCCACGGGTTTCTGGGCCCCGTTGATATTCATGATTGCGTACACGGCGGGCATATGCCTGTTTTTGCCCGGGACATTGCTGACCGCTGTTGGGGCTGCCCTCTTCGGTCCCTACTGGGGGTTTGGCTATGTCTGGATCGGTGCCATGGCTGGGGCGAGCGCCGCCTTCTGGATCGGGCGAACCCTGGGTCGCGAATTCGCCGCATCCCTGATCGGCGACCGGTTGAAAAAATATGATGATGCCATCGAGCGCAACGGTTTCACCACGGTTCTTTATCTGCGCCTCCTCTATTTCCCTTTCACACCGATGAACTTCGGCATGGGGCTTACGAAGATTCGCTTCCGCGATTATGTTGCCGGAACCGGCCTCGGCATCCTCGTCGGGACATTCATTATTACCTTTTTCATAGGAACCCTCAAGGAAATTTGGGCCGGCGGGGATTGGAGCCGGCTTTGTTCCTTTAGGGTCTTTTTCTCCATCGGTCTCTTCGCTTTTTCCTTCTTCATTCCCTTGATCGTGAAGAGGATCAGGAAGGAAGAGTAGCGCCCTGACGGCGTTGCGCGTGTCACGCGATCTTGTATATTGCCCTGAAAGGTGCGAGGAGATGGTCTCGGAAAATGGGAAAAGGTTACAACAAACGGGTCAAAAAAACACCGAAGGAGCGGCCCATTCATTTGACATGAGGTTAAGAATCGATAAGAATGACTCAGGCAAGGCATCGGTAAAAAGGAGGGCCAGCATATGTCCAAATATGACTATGATATTGGAATACTCGGAGGCGGCTCAGGCGGTCTTACCGTGGCGGCTGGGGCAGCGCAGTTCGGCGCGAAGACCTTGCTTGTCGAGAAGGAGAAAGATCTCGGTGGCGATTGCCTCCATTACGGTTGTGTCCCCAGTAAGACCCTTATCAGGACAGCGCATGTCTACCATCTTTTGAAAAATGCGCCAAGGTATGGCCTCCCCGCGGTCGAGGTTCATCCTGTGGACTTCCGGAATGTAGTACAGCGAATCGAGGCGGTCATCTCCGCAATCCAGAAACATGACTCAAGCGAAAGGTTCTGCAATCTTGGTGTAAGGGTTGAATTTGGCAATGCCAGATTCACCGACGAAAACACCGTCTTTCTGAACGGGAGCAACTACTCGGCAAGACAATGGGTCATTGCCACCGGCTCGTCGCCGGCAAATGCCCCCATACCGGGGCTGGATGTGACGCCCACCCTCACCAACCGGGAAATCTTTTACCAGGACAAACTGCCCCGGTCGATGATCATACTTGGTGGCGGCCCAATCGGCATCGAGATGGGACAGGCCTTCTGCCGCTTGGGAACGGAAATCCACATCATCGACGTGGCTGAACAAATCCTGAACCGTGAAGACAAGGACATGACGGATATAGTGATGAACGTCATGCAGGCTGAGGGAGTCCGTTTTTCCCTGAACGCCTCCGTCCTCGGCATCCGGGATCTCGGGTATGAAAAGGAGGCCATCATCAAGGTAGGTCAGGAAACAAAGAATCTTCGGGCAGAGGTCATTCTTGTTGCCCTTGGAAGGGAAGCCAATTTGGCAGGGATGGGGCTGGAAGGTATCGGTGTTGAATTCGACAGCAAGGGTCTCAAGCTGGACAGCAGGCTGCGGACGAAGGCCCACAGCCATATTTATGGGGTAGGCGATGTGACAGGCGGGTATCAGTTTACACACGCTGCCGGCTACGAGGCAGGAATCGCCATTGCCAACGCGATCTTCAGGCTTCCAAGGAAGGTGAACTACACCTACCTTCCCTGGTGCACGTACACCGATCCCGAACTGGCCTCGATCGGTATGAACGAAAAGGCGGCTAGGGCCGCCGGGATCAAGAATTCCGTCTGGACGGAGTACTTCCGCGACAACGACCGGAGCCTCGCTGAAGGAGAGGAAGAGGGGAAAGTGAAAATGCTGCTGGACGAGAATGAAAGACCAATCGGCATCCAGATCCTGGGCCCCTCGGCGGGGAATCTTATTAGTGAATGGGTGGCGACCCTGAACGGCGGCACCAAGCTTTCTACCCTGGCCTCTTCCGTCCACCCCTATCCGACCCTGGCCGAGATCAACAAACGGGTAGCCGGGGACTTCATTGCCACCAAACTCTTCTCTGACACCGTCAAGAAGGGACTCAAGTTCTTCTTCAACCTCAGGGGGAGGGCCTGTGAGGGGTCCTGAAATGACATGGAGGGGCCTATCGGGCGATCGAATCCCTAATTAGCATAAACAACCAAGCTCGGAAATGGGGATCAGGCGAATCAATGTGGGTTTCAGGGCGGGAAAGTTGTTTTAAGGAATAAAGTACTACAAATTGTATCTTATGTCTTGCAATCTACAATATATTGTGGTAGTAAGTGCGCGTTAGCGCGAGTGATATCGGATTTTATTGCCGGGTCAAAAGAATGTGAAGGGGAGGTGTCGACATGGCGATAGCAGATATCATGGTCAGATATGCAATAGATAGAGATGGTATTACTACACGACAATGTCTTGATGAACTGATAGCTTTTAACAAGATCATCCAATTTTATCGTGAATCAGAGAAAAGGTGGGTGACTGTTGGAAGCGATCCTTGCAGGGGAGTGGGCGGTATTTACGACGGACCTGAGAGGAGAGCCTCGACGGAGTCAATTTGCCTGGGTTGAATAGCCCTGAAGCTGGAAGTATCAGAATCCGCGGTGACATTGACGGAAACGCGCGGGATCGAATTTACCTGAGTTAAATAACGTTTCAATTTAATTAACTACTTATCAATTTTCCTCCTCCTTCTAGAAATCTTGCTACTCATCACGCCCGTTACGCAAAGCGGAAGCAGTATCACACAGGCCCACAGGCCGATTTGATCAGTCTTTCTTGGTGATCACCTCGAAGGCGGTGGTAACCCATAACGTGGTGTCACTGGCCCGGCTGTTGGAAAGCAGAAGCAAAATCCCCCCATCGGAAAGGTATAATTTCAGTAACAGCAGTCTGTGGATTACTAGGCTTGGCAATCGGGTGGTGGTCAGAGAAATCTGTGGATGGGAAGGGGCTTGGTCTTCAGAAACGCTGACTAAGAGTGATGGCGACACCATCTAGGATGACCGGGTTTCTGACGCATGCACACGATGTCTTTGGCGGTGTTTGGGGAGTTTCCATAGAGTCTGCGAGCAGAGCCGTTCCTGAAGATCTGAAGCAACAACTGGACTGGGCGAAGCTTTTGTTCACAAACTGGCACATCGCTTCTCGATGGTGGCCTGCGAAACTCGGGAAGGTCTCTGAATGCATTCTCGGTGATATGTCAACGCAACGAGCGTCTTTTCCCTTATCCTGTGATTAGACAATTTTCGGATAAAACATCTCTGCCATATTCGTAATTTGACGGCGCCTGAAATGTATGCAATATTTTATTAGTTGAGTGGTGCATCCTTCACCGATCGTTTTATACGGAATAGATTGGGGAAAGAGGTCAAGCTATGGGCAAACGTCACAGAATGAAAGACCGGTACCGCCGTTTTTCATTCCTGACAGGCATTCAGGGAATGAAAAATGCCCTGGGCGAGATGCGCGGTTAATTCTTCCCTGGACAACCTCTCCCCAACAAGGACATCCGAAGGATCAATTCCGGACATGTGCCGGATGAACCGCTGGTCTGATTCGTCCGGGGCGCCGACCCGATTTTTGACGGGCAATAATCTTAAGAATAACAAATAGATGGCTATGTTTAAAGCAGAAGAAAATGAATCGTTCGATGCCGCTTCCATCAAAAAATTCATACGTGCTGAAGGCATCGACCTCGTGGGAATCGCTGATGCCAAAAGCCTTACCTTGGCTCATCCACCCAGACCGGCCACAGCCCTTATGCCTACTGCACGAACCGTGATTGTTATGGCGGTTGCGCACTCTTTGGGTGCTGTTTATTCACCGGACATCATGATCTGGACACGGAGTAAGATGCAGACGTCCCGTCTGCTTGATGGAACGGCTGAAAAAATCGGTCGCATGCTTGAAAGAGAAGGATTCCTGTCCCTTCCAATCTCGTCAGACAAGCCCGTCGAGATTGTGAAGATCAATCCTGAAAACGGCAAGAAATTTCGTCAGACTCGGGCACTGGGTTTTCTCTCTCTAAAACACGCAGCCGTTAGCTGTGGAATGGGTGAAATTGGACGGAACAACCTTCTGCTTACTCCCGAATTTGGGCCCCATCAGAGACTTTGCGCCATTATTACCGAGGCGCCGCTTGATGCTGACCCCAGACGGGAGTTCGGCCTCTGCACTGGATGCAAACGATGCGTAAAAGCCTGTCCCCCCGGCGCTCTGAAAGATGGACAATACGATGTGGATCCATGTTTTGTTTACTGGTCCTATGGCTTCAGGCGCCTCCCCCCCTCTGGGCTGAGGGAATGGCCCGGTTTCATCCAAATGCTTCTGCAACACACCAGGCGGCGTGATTTACTTGTAGAGGCAGGCCAGACCTATATCACCGATGTCGATAACTGCATTGAGTGCATGCGTGTCTGCCCGGTGGGTGAAAAATGGAAGCAGCTACGGCCGGAAATTCTCCCCCCGCAGAGATCGGGAGGAACTCAATAACGAATCAGTGAGGAGATGATCCATGAAAACTCTGGATGGATTCAGAAAAGCCGGGGAGGACATTTACACCAGGCTGCACCTGGCGACCCATCCCGTCGCCGTGAAGTATATCAAGGATGAGCGAGAAGTCCCTACGGGGTCGTTCAGGCCATCAAAGGCGGGGAAGAAACTCTCCCTGTGCCAGGCATTCACCTTAAGCAGAAGATGGGGGATATCGGTCGCCATGACAGCGGATGATAACTTCTGTACCCCTGCCTCCGCCTTTCATGGATGGGTGGACATCTCCAAGGAGGATCTCGTTGAAAGCCAGGTCCGGCAGGGCTGGCATAAGGACAGAGCGGCCGAAGCAAGAAGGGTCGAAGGTGCATGGAAGCTGCTGCGTTCAAGAGGGGAAGACCGGTTGAAGGCTTATCGCGGCTTCGTATCTGCTCCACTGAAGGACGCAGCGGTGACCCCTGATTCCGTCCTGATCTTCGGGGATGGGGTCCAGCTTACCCATATGATCCATGCCCTCTGCTACGATTACAAACAGGTCGTTCATTCGTTTTTCGAGGGATTCGGGGAATCGTGCGTCAAGGGCGGATTGATTCCTTTCCTCCTTGACAGCACCCAGGTCGTGATCCCAGGTATGGGCGACCGGTCTTTTGCCGGCATTGGCGATAACGAGTTGGCCATCGGCATGCCTGCCCACATGGTATTCGTGCTTCAGGAAAACCTGTTCAAGTCAGGTGGAAAGATGAATATAGGCTACCCGGCTAAAACCCTGCTGCCCATGGATCTCACTGAAAGTATCACGCCGGGTTTCCAGTTCCTGCGGCAGAAGATAAATGAGCAGAAAACCTGAATTATGGGGGATGGTGTAGTGAAAGACCACGCTTACATTACCATCAAGCACAAGATAGTCGCATTCAACACCACGGACCCGAAAACTACTGATAGTGGCTATTTCTATGTGGCATACATCGGTTGTCTCAAGCTGGCATGTTCAACCGGATAAGGGAGACAGAGAAGCCATGAAAATTAATTTTACTAAAAATAATGGTCCTGTTGATGAGATTATAGAGCAGCTGATGAATACTGTCGGGGGTATTCGACGACCGAAATATGTCCGCGAAATGATCATTGCCTCCATCAAAGCCGGACAGGAGGATGACGAGAGTGCGGACCTCAAGCTCATGAACACAACCCTGAAAGAGATGCGGTTCACCTCCAAGGTCTTTGGACCTTACCGGGATGTTCGCAAAGTCACGGTCTTCGGATCGGCGCGCACCAGCCAGGATAGTCGGGAGTACAAGATGGCAAAACTCCTTGGGGGAAAGCTTGCCGAGGCAGGTTTCATGGTCATCACCGGCGGGGGTGGAGGCATCATGCAGGCCGTCAACGAAGGGGCCGGCTCTGAGCATTCCTTCGGTGTGAACATCCGCTTGCCATTCGAGCAAAAGCCGAATCCCGTGATCGAGCGCAACCCAAGATACATCTCCTACAAATATTTTTTCAACCGTAAAGTTGCGTTCCTTAAAGAAGCTGATGCGGTGGCACTCTTTCCGGGCGGCTTTGGCACGCTAGACGAGGCGATGGAGACGCTGACCCTGATACAAACCGGAAAACGCAATCCTATGCCGCTTGTACTCGTGGATGATCCCGAATGCTCATACTGGTCCGCGATCATCAAGGTCTTCGAGGAAGAACTTCTTGCTCGCGACTATATTTCGCCATCGGATTTCGCGCTCTTTGAGCGCGTGTGTTCCGTAGATGACGCGGTCGAGAAGATTCAGCATTTTTATCGCCGCTATCACAGCATGCGGTACGTTCATGGTCAACTCGTGATTCGGCTCACATCCCAGCTCAGCGCCCATGATGTTCAGAAGCTTGTGGAGCAGTTTCATGACATCATTCTGCCTGGCGGGACAATTTCAGCGTCTGATGCTTTGGAGGCTGAAGTGGATGATGGGGACGTCATTCATCTGCCGCGGCTTGTAATAGACTTTAACCGTAAGAATTTCAGTAGGCTCAGGAATCTTATTGATTCAATCAACGATTTTCCATTCTGACGCGCTATCGAAGAATGGTCAGTTTTTGCTTAGGGTTACAATGCAGATTAGCGCAGTGTGGAAGGTCCACATCTCGGATAAAGAATTTGAAGGTTCCCGTCATGAAGAAGTGTCTTGAAATATTGTCTCCGCTCATCGTTTCCATGTTTCTCATTTCATGCTTGGGCCTCATTCTGCAAAAACCCACATTCGCCATTCGTGAAATCGATCTAAGCCCCATCTCTCTGACAGAGGCGAATTTTTTGCTTGGTTTCGAGGTATACAATCCGAATCATTTTGATCTAACTCTCGAATATTTAGAATATGCCGTCTATCTTAAAGATAAGAAAATCGTAAAAGGGGGCCTGGGAAATGAATACCTGGTTTCCGCTTCGTCAACGACACCGATTCAAATTCCCACTCATGTGACGTTCAAAGACCTCGGCGGAGAATTCAGTGCCATCATTACCGGTGAAGATGTACCTTACAAGATCGAAGGCAACGCCCGAATCAAGACTGCATTTGGAAGCAATGATTACCCCTTCTCCAAAGAGGGACGCATAAATTTGAAAAATTTGATACGAAGTTGCAAGTGATGGAAACCCAGAAAAGCCAATACAAACTTTGAGGATAGCTTCCTAGGAGGGGCCAGAAGAAAAAATGCATTTTCAAAGTGGATTTGTAATGGAGATTGTGTTTATATAAAGCAAAAACCAATAGTGACTTCAGTCTCTTTACCAGACCGATGGTGAAACCCACAATGCGGGAAAAGAGGCGCGGATCAGAGCTTGTAGAAAACGTGGCTTTAAGCCGTGTGAAAAATACTGTAAGAAGGAATGAAAGTGGAAGATAGGACGAGGACATATTTGTACCTCTTGGTTTTAGTGCTTGGCGTGATTATTTTCAGTTCCAGCAAGGGATATGGCGATGAACCAAAACCAAAAGGGGCTGATTTGTCCGGTATCATGCAGTTTCCAACACGTGAAGAAGTGAAAACATGCACGGCCGATTGGAAGCCGTTTTTTAAGCATCGTGACCGGTTATGGTGTATAGATACACGGCGTGTAATCAAGACACATGACGGTATTGTCATGGCATGGGTCATGATGGACGCAACCGAAGGAAAATATTATGACATCATTCATGATGAACGGCTTGTTGAGAGAGAATTCACCTTGATGGAAGTAGACTGCAATCAGAAAAAGTCCAGAGAGTTTATGGGGGTGACTTACTACAAGGGCAACGCGATGATGCTGCATTATCCGGATCATTTATGGAAGAATTTGCATCCATATAAGGAAGATGAAACTCTTTTTACTGCCTTTTGCAAATAGAGACAGGTTTAGGCATAATCTTCTAAATACATCGGGTCAAAATTCGTTTAACACTGAAGCAAGAAATCATCACATATTCCGTTGGCTATATGACGCCATGTTTTGAATAGTAAAATTTGATCATCCTTCTTTTGGCGATAGAAAATCCATGGAAGAGGTCATGTCGTAGAACCTCCCGAAAGTGTATTTTTTTGATTTTACCTGTTTATGTAAAACTTTGATCTGTTCCAACCAGAAGAGCGGGACCTTGGGTTAGCATGTAGTATGCACATCGGGAAAGGTCGGCCAAGAAGGAGACCGGAAAGAATGACACGAAGATTCATTGAGGCGGCTGAATCATGGAAAAACAAAACAGACTTGAAGGGAAGGTTGCTGTTGTCACTGGGGGAGGACGCGGGATCGGACGAGCTATTGCATTGGGACTGGTGCACGCCGGAGTATGTGTGACCATTACGGCGGCTCGCGTTAGTGAGGAGATCGAAGCGGTTGCCGGTGAGGCCGGCAAGGATTATATTTTGCCTTTGAAGGCCAATGTTACAAGCGAGAAAGATTGCATCCGTGTCGTTGCTGAGACAGAAGCACATTTCGGCAAGGTGGACATATTGGTCAACAATGCAGGACGTGGGATGCGCTTCATCTCCGACCGCTTCATGACCGAACCAACCCGCTTCTGGGAAGCAGATTCCAACACCTGGTGTATGGTCATTGAAACAAATGTCAACGGCCCCTTCTTTATGGCCAAGGCGGTACTACCAGGAATGATCAGGCGACACTGGGGACGCATCATCAACATATCCATGAATCACGAGACCATGCGACGCAAGGGCTTTTCACCTTACGGTCCATCGAAGGCGGTACTTGAATCAGAGACGATCATCTGGGCCCAGGATCTTGCAGGGACCGGTGTCACAGTGAATTCGCTGTTGCCCGGGGGTGCAACGCGGACCGGCATGATTCCCTATGACGTCCCCGAGGAAATTTACCATCATCTGCTTTCTCCGGAAATTATCGTTCCGCCTTTGTTGTGGTTGGTTTCCGATGCTGCGGATGGAGTCACAGGAAGGCGTTTCAATGCGTCTCGCTGGGATCCGCGCTTGCCCCCGTCGGCTGGGGCAATATGTTCCGTTGAACACGCCGGATGGGTTATGCCGACTTGAATGGGCGTAGGGATGTCCAGCGGCCATTCAAATGATCCGGTGAGGAGATAATTGTGATTGAACTGTCAATGGGGGAAACGACATGAAAAGGCAAATATTCTGTGTGAAAGATATGGTTTCCTATCAGCAAGGGTCGGTTGTTAGTAGGGAGATCATGAAAAAGCCAACAGGGTCAGTGACCATCTTTGCTTTCGACCAAGGCCAAGGATTGAGTGAGCATACAGCCCCCTTTGATGCTTTGGTTTATATACTGGATGGAGAAACTGAAATCGCCATATCCGGACAGCCCCACCTCTTGAAAGAAGGTGATATGATCATCATGCCTGCCGGGGAGCCCCATGCATTGAGGTCACTGAGCAGATTCAAGATGATGTTAGTGATGATGAGGTCTTTGAATGAAATGACTTAAAGAAGTGCAACCACACTCCATGGGCATCAGGAAAGGTGGATTGTAAGATGGCTTGCGAAGACACGGAGATCTCCAAGGCCGGATGTGTCAGACTCGTTGAAAACTTCTTTGAGATTATTAAGCTAGAACTTGCCGCTTGCACTGATGTCATGATCTCCGGATTCGGTATATGGCCCGTTAAAAATAAAAGGGCTCGGAATGGAAGAAATCCTCAAACTGGAGAGGCTGCAACTATCCGTGCTCGCAGTGCAGTTACTTTCCATTATTCTAAGAAGCTGGGCAGAAAATTGAACAGCTGACATCATTATATCCATGGTGATTTTCATGTATACCCCTGTTGTGAGATTGGATTACCCTGAGCGACGGGATCATTCTGCTGATTTTTGGGCTTTCTGAAAATTTAAGGAGGAAACGCATGCCGGAAGAAATCGAAGTTCCTACCGAAAAGCTGCACGAAACTATAAAGGAGGAAGCAGAAAAGGCGAGAGAAAAGTGGATTCTCCTGGTGGCCCTGAGCACCGCTGTTTTGGCGGTATTTGCCGCATTGTGTTCGCTGATGGCGGGTCACCATGCCAATGAAGCGCTAATCGAGCAGATCCAAGCCTCGGATCAATGGGCGTATTATCAGGCAAAGGGAATCAAAGCCGCGGTTCTCGAAAGCAAGGTTGAAACGCTCCAGGCATTGGGTAAGCAGATTTCAGCAATGGATGAGGAAAAGATCAGGAGATATAAAAAGGAGCAGAGAGAAATTGAAGAGCGAGCGTCGGCAAAGGAGAAAGCCTCTTCTATTCATCTTGTAACTCACAATACATTGTCTAAGGCCGTGACAGTCTTCCAGATTGCGATTGCAGTTTCGGCTATATCTGTTCTGACCAGAAGAAAATGGCTTTGGGCTGGCAGTGGTGTTCTCGGATTGACCGGCCTCATATTTCTGATACAGGCCTTGCTCTGACAAATATTCTCTGGGTTATCATAAATGCCATGATGAATAACGATTGAGTTATTGAAATATTCATGGATGATTGGCTTGAGGTGCCCTCAAAGCACGCCGCCATCACTGCCTATGTCAAGGGCATTATATTAAATGACCGAGTCAACAAGAGGATGAGGCAGACGGAATTTTTGGTCAACTACATCGTTGCGAATAGGACGCAGATGATGAGAGTCTCGAAGGAAAGACCACGGCAAAAGCAATCTCCGAAGGATGGGATTAAGGAATTTTTCACTTGGTTTTCTGCCAACCAAGAAAGAATCCGAAATATTTTGTTGGTTCGTAATATGTCTCAATGATGATATCCGAGTTCATTTGAGCGTGTATTCCCTGAACATATAAAACTCCCAGATCGTCATTACCATACCTAATTAGCGCGGAGAAAGAATCGATATTTGTCTCAACATCTATAGTCTGCATGCGCAAAGCGTATTGACCAATCGGCTTGGGGGGATATTGTGGTTCAACTTCCTGAGCGATAATCTTACCTTGCTGAGGGAAATTGAGCTGTCTGGAAGAATAATCAACATTTATACATCCAACATCTGCAGAGCCCATGAAGATTCCTAGATTTTCACCCGGTCCTCTGCCACAAACTCTGTAACTGCTGCTGACGGTTTCATAAGTCAAAACAGCGTTTTCGCATGAAATGGTCTGGCCAGTTATCGGGTTATAAACACAACGTAGTCCCGCTTCATTGATAAAAAAATGGCTCGATGCCGCTTCTATATCAGGATCCTCTTCAACTTCAGCGGGAAAGTAGATATTGCCATCGTATTTATAATAATGTTTGTTTTTACCTGCGTTCCTAATGTAAACAAGCTTGTCACTTCCGTAAGATGCCATTTGCACCATTATACTACTTAGTTCCTCGTCACTAAGTTTGCGGGGTATCGCTGAAGACGTCATGGGAAACATGCATGCCATCGATATAATGAAAACAACACATAAAACTTTTCTTACTGCCTGGCTATAATTTTCTCGCAGGAAAACGAAGCGTAAGATTTTACCTGGCAACCCTGCTGCCATATCCAAAGCCCTTTCTAGACTTAGGCCAGCGGTTTTGCGTCCCGCCCTTTCGGGTGGTTTGCCCTTTACAAGCAAATTTTTTAGAACGAAATCATGTTAGCCTTTTACCTTTTTAAGTATGTTTTTTGATAAGCATATTCTATCACTATGATCTCTATGCACGAGTGGACCAACAGAGTAATTGATTGAATGATAAACGGGACGGTTGCCATATTTGGAATTACAAAAAGAAAAAGGGACTAACAACGCTTTGTTGTAATCCCTTTTTGAAGACAGGCGAGACAAGGCTTTACCTGGCAACCCTGCTACCATATCCAAAGCCCTTTCTAGACTTAGGCCAGCGGTTTTGCGCCCCGCCCTTTCGGGTGGTTTGCCCTTTACAAGTGTTGAAATGATAGAATATTTTTCTTTTCGTGTCAAGATATTATTGAGCTCTGGTGTCAAGAAGTAAACGCCTTTCGAAGAACAAATGCGATCCTTTTTTTCATCCGTGTCGCTTCTTACGCATTTTTTCCCTAGTTCTGAATAAATTGACTCAGAAATGAGATGGTTTTAAATATACACGGGTGTGACCTGTCTGTTGGAAAGTCACCAATAAGGATCTCTATTGTATTTCGTGAAAATGTTGCTGACCCTGATTTACCAAGGCCGATCCAAGAATAACGCAGTGCGATTTCTGTGTTGATGCGGCGTATGTGTCTTGCAAGGAAATTGACCTGTAACCTATATCTTTGTATTAAATAAGTTTATCGGCCTCATGCTTGGTCGCCGATCATCTTAGAGATGGACAGGGCTTGATAAAAATAGTTTGCTAATGTTCATTTTGTTTCTGACAAGTTTGACATGACCCGCAGAAAATTGTAGGATTTCACCCGTAACACCTTCACAGAGATCAGCATTGGCATTGCCAGGCACGACCACTTCACGGCGAATCATAAAGAATCATAAATGAATATTGGATGTATTGATCATTTAAAGAACAGGGGGTAATCATGGATAAGAAATTCAAGAATGAATTCGAGCAGAAATGGAACAAGTATTTTCCTAGCACGGATTTGCCCATCGGGTTTTACTACACCAATGTGAAAAACGAAAAAGACATGCTAAAGCCTCCGAAGGGTCATCGCTGTGTCATTGGCGATATAGCCAGCGTGAGGAAGGGTAAGACGCGATGTTTCGATGTCCATACGATAGGATGTAGCGGTGGAAGGCGGTACTTGGGCTTTGAGGATCAGCAGACGCCATATTTTGAATATTTCCTTTCTTACGGTATTCCGGGAAAACTAGAGGGTGAAAGATATAAGAAGTCACCAGAACTCGTTAGGGAGATCATGAAGCAGCAGACCCTGTTTAATGCGCCTGCAACATATATGGTTTTCAAACGTTGGGACTCCATGGAAGAAAGTGACGAACCTCTGGTGATCATCTTTTTTGCTTCCCCGGATGTGCTTTCGGGTCTTTTTACTTTGGCAAATTATGATCAAGCTGAAACCAATGGAGTCATCGCTCCATTCGGTGCTGGTTGCGGCACCATCGTTTACTATCCTTACAAAGAGCTCCAATCCAGGCAACCCCGTGCGGTACTGGGTATGTTTGATGTCTCAGTGCGGCCTTGTGTTCCTCCCGAAACACTGTCATTTGCTATCCCATGGCAAAAATTCGTTCGAATGGCAAATAATATGGAAGAAAGCTTCCTAATCACAAAATCTTGGAACAAGGTCAGGCGCAGGATTAGGAAATAGTTCACTTTTTCATTTTCTTATGAGGAGAGGTTAGCCGTGCAGTCTTTTAGGGCATTTGCAGCGGGTTTTTATCCACCATTCTTTTTTCCACCAATCGCTGCTTGCCATGCTTCATAAACTGAATATGAGGTCATTGATGGCGTTTTTTTTCACGCCAATGCCCCATTTCATAACTGTTGGTAGTATCAAACTTATTTTTGGCCGGTGTGGTGTTTCTTGTCCGAAATTTTAACGGGTCCCAGATCTATTGAGGCCTGAAAGGTATCATGAACGGAGCTGAAATATTAGTCAGGACAGCACTTGCTGCCGGCATTGAAGTTTGTTTTGCAAATCCTGGGACGACCGAAATACAGATAGCTGCGGCCTTTGATGAAGTCCCAGCGATTCGCCCGGTTCTTGGATTATTTGAGGGTGTCTGCAGTGGAGCGGCGGATGGTTACGCCCGCATGAAGGGTAAACCCGCGATGGTGTTGATGCATCTAGGTCCCGGCCTGGGCAACGGCATCGCCAACCTGCACAATGCCCGGCGGGCATTCAGTCCACTTTTCAATGTTATTGGTGATCACGCATCCTGGCATCTTTCCGCCGATCCTCCATTATCAATGGATATCGCTGCCTTGTCGGGTACCGTTTCCGGGTGGCAACGCAAAAATCAATCTGTTGAAGCTTTGTCCAGTGACGTAGCGGATGCTGTCAGTGCCACTCTGCACGGCCAAATAGCAACTCTGATTATTCCAAATGATTCGCTCTGGTTTGATCATCCGACCGGTAAGATCTGCACGCCTTCTTTTGCATTTGATCCCATAGACCATCAACGCATTGACAATGCCCTACACATGATAAAAGCTGCAAAGAGGCCGGCTATCATTATGGGCGGATGGGCATTAAGAAAGCGAGGGCTCAGGGCAGCGGGGCGCATCAGGGCTCTGACAGGTTGCGATCTCTTGACCGCTATGCAGCCTGCATGCATGGATCGTGGCATAGGATTGCCGGCACCGACCAGAATTCCCTATTTTCCCGAAGAAGCCACGTCTCTCTTATCGGCATACGATGTGGTCATCCTTGTCGGTACTTCCGTGCCTGTATCGTTTTTTGGCTATCGGGATGGCATAAGTCGACTGGTGAGCAGTAAAGCAAAAATGTTGTCGATCGCTTCAGAAAAACAAAATGCGGTAGAGGCATTAGAGGCGCTAGTCGATTCCGTGGATATGAAAACCGGTAGGACAGGTATTACCATGAGTTTGCCGGATTACCAGGTACCGGCAGTGCCGAATGGGAAATTGACTGCCGAGAAGGCATGTATGGCCATTGCAGCCTTACAGCCTGATAATGCCGTCATAGTTGATGAAGGCATAACCTCTAGCTTCCATTATTTTGAACTTGCACGGGGTTTGGCACCTCATAGTTATATGACAAATACAGGAGGTGCAATCGGCCAGGGAATGCCATGCTCTATCGGTGCTGCGATTGCATGTCCGGATCGCCCAGTCATCAATATTCAAGCAGATGGAAGCGCCATGTATACCGTTCAAGCGCTTTGGACTCAAGCACGTGAGGGGTTGGATATAACCACCCTGATTTGTGCAAATCACCGCTATGCGATTCTGCAGGTGGAATTGTCGCGTGCTGGCTATACATCAGTTGGTCCGATGGCATCATCCATAACGAGTCTTGACCGGCCCTTCATTGATTGGGTCAGCATCAGCAGGGGCATGGGTGTGCCGGGAGTTACCGTGACGACATGCGAGGATCTGGCTAAGGAAATGGCAAGGGCCTTGGGTGAACCTGGGCCTCATCTTATAGAAATGATGCTTGAGTAAGCGGAGGTGCAATATGTCAAGATCGATCCCGTATTTCATGGTTTGTTTGATTGTGTTGATATCTGTAGCAGCGGTTCCATCCTTGGCTGCAATAAAAAAGGAAGTAGTGCAATACAGTCTGGGAGATGAACGGTTTGAAGGTTACCTCGCCTATGATGACGCAATAAAGGCAAAACGTCCAGCGATTCTTGTGGTTCATGAGTGGTGGGGTTTGAATGATTATGTTAAACGACGAACGGAGCAGCTTGCCGGACTGGGCTACATCGCCTTTGCCGCCGATATATACGGCAATGGCATTGTGACCAAGGATCAAGCGGTGGCGGCCAAGCTGGCTAGTGTATTCTGGAGCGGGAAGGACCGCAATCTTTTGCGAAGCCACGTAAATGCCGGCCTGCAGATATTAGCCAATCATCCCCTAACAGACAGAAAGAAGATCGCAGCGATAGGATACTGCTTTGGAGGAATGACCGTTCTTGAGCTTGCCAGAAGTGGTGCGGACGTAGCAGGTGTGGTCAGTTTCCATGGGGCACTCGCCACGCCAAATCCAGAGGACGCCAGGAATATAAAGGGAAAGGTTTTGGTCCTGCATGGAGCCGATGACCCACATGTTCCCATAGCGCAGGTAACGGCGTTTCAAGACGAAATGCGCAGGGCGAAGGTTGATTGGCAGATGATCTTTTACGGGGGAGCCGTGCACAGTTTTACCAACCCCGATGCGGGATCGGACCCTTCAAGGGGTGTCGCATATAATGAAAAAGCGGATAGACGCTCTTGGGAGCATATGATGTTATTTTTTGCCGAGTTGTTTAAATAACTATTGTATGTTAGAAATTCTTGCATGCTGAATCTTTAAATCACGTGAAGCTATTCGTGTTTTTATTAAAAGGTGAAGTTCGAATCGAGAACAAGAAAGAGAAAATGATTGTGAAGAAGGGGCAGGCAGTATCTCCTGGCAAAGCTTCTTGGTTGACAGCGCTGATGGTACAAGTTGCAATCGCTGCTGGAACCCATATGACACTATAAAAACATTAAAGGAAAACTATGAGAATCATTTTTTCATGGCATCTGGTGGTTTTAATGGCCGCCATTATTTTCATCGGATGTGCGGTGAAGCCTAAGATCATAGAGGAGAAGTGCTCCACATGCCATCAAACATCAATTGTGTATTCAAAAAAAAGACCGATGGCAGAGTGGGAACGTCTTATTTACGGCATGAAGGCACGTGGGCTCAAAATGACACCGAATGAAGAGAGGGATGTTATGGATGCTCTTTCAAAATATTGCAGCTCGTAATATCCATTGAGCCAGACTTAACCCATAAAGTAATAAACAAGACATATCGATATTCTATATATCGAGAAGCAATATGTTCAGGTGTGATTTTATCTAGGAGAATAACTGTTTGGTATTCTGAAGCATTGCTGATCTTTTTCCCTGTTGACTTCCATCATCATATCACCATGAGTCAAAAATCCGACCGCCGTGTTGCAGGACATGACGTTATTGATGATACGCCGGTTCTCTCAAGTAGATATAGCGTCGGGAATCCTCCCGTATAAACTTCTGACGCGTTGGAATGACCTCCGGGAAATATCTAGTTGATTTTAATAACAGCAGTCGAGAGGGAGCCTTGTGTCCCAAGTACCCGCATACTGATCCACCTGACAGTTTTTCTTGACACACAGGTAAAGCAAAGATATGTTTCTAAAGGATTATTTAATATGATTGGGGAGGGGACATATGCGATCATATGTTGTTTTTTCTTTTATGGGTCCTGATCGACCCGGTCTGGCTAAGGATATCTCTGAATTCTTTACGGCTCGCGGTATTAATATTGAGCGTTCGCGTGGCTGCGTGCTGGGCAATGAATTTGGGATGATCATCCTCACATCAGGCAATACCGATGACATAGAAAGGCTGATTAGTGATTTAGACAGCCTAAGGGCAAAAACCAGCCTGGACATCTTCATTCGAAAAACCAAAGCGCCCAGCCATAGGGAAGCCTTGCCATCCATTCCCTATAGACTGAATGCTACGTCCATTGACCACCCGGGGATCGTTCATCAGATCTGCAAAGTCCTTTCCCAAAGAGGCATCAATATTGATGATATATCGAGCAATGTTGATCATAATCCCGTTACCGGAGCCAATATATTCCAAATGATCTGTTACTTCTCCCTGCCGCCGGCGATGAAGATTTTGGATCTGAAGAATGATTTTTCCCGCATCAGCGACGAATACAATGTGGACATCCGATTTGATGCGGTTGTCGGCAAGTGATGGAGAAACTGACGAAACATATTGGCGGAAATACTATGAAACCGATTATAGAGATTGCCGAATCCCTCGGCCTGAGGGATGATGATCTCGAATATTATGGCCGCCATAAAGCCAAGATCAAATTAGATGCAATCAAACGCTTTGAGCGCAGGCAAAATGCATCCTTGATCCTGGTTTCTGCGATGACCCCGACTCAGGCCGGTGAGGGCAAAACCACTCTGTCCATCGGGCTCGCTCAGGCATTGGCGCGTTTAGGCAAGCCTACCATTGTTGCCCTGCGTGAACCTTCCCTTGGTCCGGTCTTTGGTGTCAAAGGTGGAGCCACCGGCGGTGGCCGCTCGCGGATTCTGCCGGCAGAAGATATCAATCTTCATTTTACGAGTGATTTTTCGGCTATCGAGAGCGCGCACAACCTTCTGGCCGCAGTCATCGATAACTCCGTTTTCCACGGCAACCCCCTAAACATTGATCCGCGCAGAATCACATGGCGCCGTGTAGTGGATATCAATGACCGCTCCCTGAGGAATATTGTCATTGGTTTGGGAGGATCTGCGAATGGCGTACCACGTGAAAGTGGATTCGATATCGTTCCTTCCAGCGAGATCATGGCGATCCTGTGCCTCTCGCGCTCATACCAGGAACTGAAGTACAGGATCGGGAGGGTTCTGGTGAGCTTTACATATGACAGTGAGCCCGTGATTGCTAGCGACCTGAAGGTTAACGGGGCTGTCACGGCACTCCTCAAATATGCGCTGCTACCGAATCTCGTCCAAACTACCGAAGGTGTACCCGCAATCGTGCACGGGGGACCTTTCGCAAATATTGCTCAGGGGACGAACAGCATCATGGCGACTGATCTTGCGCTGCGTTTGGCGGATTTTGTCATAACGGAAGCAGGTTTTGGATTTGACCTGGGTGCGGAAAAATTCTTTGACATAGTGGCCCGCAATGGGGATTTCAATCCCAAGGTAGTTGTACTGGTGGCAACTGTTCGGGCTTTGAAATTTCACGCTGGCGTGCCCCTTGAAGATTTAGGTATACCCAACCCTCACTTGGCGGTACTCGGCATGGCCAACTTGAGAAAGCATTACGAGAACATTGGCAAGTTTAATGTACAATGCATCATTGCTTTAAATCGTTTTGCAAATGACAGCGCGGAAGAGATACAAACCGTAATCCGGGCTGCCGAAGATGAGGGAATGAATATCACTGCTGTAGATGTATTTCGACAGGGTGGCGAGGGGGGGATTGAACTGGCCGAGAAGACCGTCCGGCTCGCTGAAAGCACCTCGGGTATGTATCGCCCTCTCTATGAGTGGGATCAGCCTGTAGAGGACAAGATCTTCACCATAGCCAGCCGGATATACGGTGCGGTATCGATTGATTACCAGCCGCTTGCAAAGCGCAATCTCGACCTTATCAGGAGGCTTGGCTACGACAATCTCCCGATCTGCATTGCCAAAACCCAGCAGTCTCTCTCAGACAATCCTGCCCTTTTGGGGTTGCCACAAGATTTTATTGTTACGGTGCGGGAGATAAAGATCGCTTCCGGAGCCGGCTTCCTGATCCCGATCACCGGAGAAATTTTGCCCATGCCCGGGCTGGCAAAAATGCCAGCCGCCTATAATATCGATATTGACGAAAGTGGTAATATCTCAGGCATTAGCTGAGGTACATGACGGGTGTGAAGCCCGCTACGGGCTATCTTAATCAACGCATAGTATCTTTCAAAGAATCTTTTGCAGTCATCGAGCATAGATTGATCCGTCGTTAGTTGTTCATCTGGCGACAAATATGAGAATCCCATATTTTAAAACCAATTATTTTGTTGTATAATCGGAACATTCAAAAAGATTCAAGGGGAAATGCGCACAGGAAAAGAAAGGAAGGCTGCCGTGATGAGGGAAAAATATCGGATTATGGTCATCTGTGTGGGCTTTATCTGCCTGATTGTGCTTTTGTCATTCAAAAACACACAAGCCGTGCCGAGTTTCAAGGGCCAGACCGGCCTTTCCTGTAATGTTTGCCACACGGTCTTTCCCGAGTTGACCCCGTTTGGCAGGACGTTTAAGTTGAATGGTTATACGCTCAGCACAAGCCAAAAGCCGTATGAGACTAAACTACCTATATCGGCTATGATACAAGCATCATATACTGAACAGAAAGGATTGAGCAACCGTATCGATCCATATGACGATGCACCGGATGCAAAATTTGCACTGCCCCAGCAGGCGAGTCTGTTTTATGGAGGGAGAATCTACGATAGACTGGGAGCCCTTGTTCAACTTTCCTATGATGGCATCGGTAATGACCTCTTCTTGGATAACACGGATATTCGCTTCGCGGATAATTTCAAGCTCGCAGGGAAAGATTTGACGTGGGGACTTACGCTGAATAATAACCCGACCGTTCAGGATGTATGGAATAGTACCCCTGCATTCGGTTATCCCTATGCCTCCCCTAGCTCCGGCATAGTGGTAAACCCTTCAACAACATATGCAGTGGCAACCCCTTTAATACGGACACTTATTGATGGATCATTGGGCCAGCAAGTGGGAGGATTGGGCGCTTATGCCATGTGGGACTCCATGATTTATGGAGAAATTGCAGCGTACAGGTCAAACAACAAGGGCATTACGCGACCCCTGGGGGCGGGAGCCACAACGTCCATATTGCTTGATGGCTACGCACCATACTGGCGCTTAGCAGTCCAATACCAGACAGGACCAAATTCAATTGCCGTGGGAACATATGGTATGATCACTAATGTATTTCCGAACGACCAATATGGTAACCCAATAACCGCTGGACCAAGCGATAAGTATACAGATGTTGCTATCGATGCTCAATACCAGTACATCACCAACAAAAATATCTTTACAGCAACCACTACTTGGATCCACGAAAAACAGGATTGGGATGCCAGTTTTCCCCTTGGTATAACAGCAAATTCATCTGATCATCTCAACACCTTCAAACTGAGCGGCAGTTACTATTATCGCAGTGCTTATGGTACATTTGGCGGAACTGTGGCTTATCTAAGAACTTACGGAGATGCTGATCAGGAGTTATACGCGCCGGGGCCGATATACGGCAGTGCAACCCATAATCCTGATACCGAGGCCAGCATTTTCGAATTGAATTACACGTATCAAGACCAGTATAAATTTGCGCTTCAGTACACCGCTTATGATAAGTTTAACGGGGGCTCAACCAACTATGACGGATCGGGACGTGATGCTTCCGACAATGATACCCTGTACTTGCTGGCATGGTTAATGTTCTAGTTTCACCCTGTCATGGAAACATTTATTGGATATTCAGTACGATTGGATAAAAAACTGCCATGTTCCATCCAAACAGAGTGCGTCGAGGCGGGCATTGTGGCTTTGACACTCTCTGGTGATACATCTGTATAGCATACTTTAGTTAATCTCATATTTTTTAGGAATATTTTACCCTTTTCACAGACAGATTATCACGGGGATTCCGTTGTGGGATTATTGAGACCAGGCACGGGCATTGCGGCTATGCTGTCGGGAAGGCGGAAGTTCTTGTTGAAGACTCTTATCATTTCCTCCACGGGGAGGAACCGATTGCCGCGGTTCAGTATATTATTTCACTTTATCACACTCCTATCAGGTGTCTTGGTGTATTTTTACTTTCATGTCGGAATGAAAACTGAGGAGGACAAATGTCTGACAATGTACTTTTAAAACCGGTCAGAATTGGCAGATATGAACTTTCCAACCGCATAGTCATGGCCCCCATGACCCGATGTCGTGCCAACAATCCTGAGAATGCACCCACTCAGCTTATTGCCGAGTATTATGCCCAGCGCGCACATGCCGGTCTCCAGATCACGGAAGGCTCACAGGTCTCAAAGCAGGCTGTCGGTTACATCAATACGCCCGGAATTTACAGCAGTGATCAAGTTGAAGGGTGGAAGCTCGTTACCCGTGCCGTGCATGATAAAGGAGGACATATCTTCATTCAACTTTGGCATTGCGGCCGTATATCACATCCGGATTTTCACAACGGCGAATTGCCAGTGGCACCTTCCGCAATCAATCCCAACGACAAGGCGTATACGCCACAGGGTTTCAAGGATACTGTGACACCCCGCGCCCTTTCCGTTCAGGAGATCCATTCCATAACAGCGGACTTTAAACAGGCTGCTGAGAATGCCATCACTGCGGGCTTCGACGGTGTTGAGATTCATTCGGCCAATGGATATCTTTTTCACCAGTTCTTCACCAACTGTTCGAATATTCGTACCGACGAATACGGTGGCAGCCACGAAAACAAGGCCCGTTTTTTCTTTGAAACCCTCGATGCGGTGGGCAAGGCCATCGGCTTTGATAGGATAGGGGTCCGGTTGAATCCTTCGGCGCACGGGTTCTTCGGCATTACTATTGACAAAGATACAATCCCGACCTTTGAGTATGTTGTTGAACGGCTGAACAGCTATAAGGACCTCGCCTATACCCACTTAGTAGAACCCATGATCCCGGTCGATACAGTTCCTTACGCCGTCAAGGAGATAGCCGTACATTTTCGTCCCCTATACAAAGGGACGATGATCATTAACTGTGGTTTCAACCCGCAAAGCGGTAGAAAGATTGTCGAAGATCGCTTGGCGGATGCCGTGGCATTTGGCAAATCATTCATATCCAACCCCGATCTGGTTGAAAGAATTCGCATGGGAGTCTCTCTAGCAGAGCCGGATACCAGTACGTTTTATACCCCCGGTCCAAAGGGCTATACCGACTACCCGTTTTTTTAATAGAATGTGACTATGCGGTGACGGCGAATATCTGAGGCGGGATCAGCTTTTTTTCCGGAAGAACAGACAGTTTTATAGAAAGGAGATTTTCCTATGTAGGAAAGCGCACCGGTCAAGGTTTATAGCTATCGTTAGGTTGTACTTGCCATTTTCGCCCTAATCAATGCCGTAATGCAGATGCATTGGGTGAATTTTGCTCCCATCACAGGCGAAGCCGCAGCATTCTATAATGTCTCCACATTGAAAATCGGCTTCCTTTCCATGAGTTTCATGATCGTCTATATCTTTGTCTGTATACCGGCTTCCTATGTCATAGACACGTTCGGAATCAGGATCGGTATCGATGCCTTGTTGACCGGTATTTTTGGGTTCACCAAAGGCATATATGCGCATAGTTACAGTATGATTTGTCTTTCTCAAATCGGCTTGGCTGTGGCCCAGCCTTTCCTTCTGAATGCAGTGACTAAGGTTGGGGCAAAGTGGTTCCCCATGGATGAAAGGGCGACTGCCGCGGGACTTGCCGCTCTTTCTCAGTATATAGGGATCATCGTTGCCATGGTCTTGACTCCGTACCTTTTTAAAGCATATTCGATGGAATACATGCTTATGACCTATGGAATCCTGTCAGTATTCAGTGCAGTGATTTTTTTGGTCCTCATGCGTGAAATGCCTCCGACACCCCCGTCCCATGTTACCGAAGAAGAACGCTTCAAGGTATTCGATGGAGTGAAACATTTACTCAGGCAGAGGGATATGATCATCCTGCTGTTCCTGTTCTTTATCGGGCTGGGAATGTTTAACGGTTACCACATAGATCGAGAAGATATTGGAGCCCAGGGGGCTTAACTCGGAGCAGGCGGGTTTCATTGGGGCGGCTATGATGTTTGGTGGAATCATCGGGGCGGTTATCCTGCCTCTACTGTCAGATAAATTTCGGAAGAGGAAGCCTTTTATGATTTTTTCTATGGTCGGCATCGTTCCGGGACTGATTGGATTGACCTTTTTCACCAGCTATTATCTTTTGCTGGCAGCGGGCTTTGTTCTGGGATTTTTCATCATGAGCGCCGGCCCCATCGGCTATCAATATGGCGCAGAGGTGGGGTATCCTGCACCGGAGTCCACTACGCAAGGTCTTATTCTACTGTCAGGGCAGATTTCCGGTATCATCTTTATTTACGGCATGGATATATTCCGGTCTGCCACAACCCATTCAATGACCCCGTTTATGGTTGTTTTTATACTGCTCATGTCAATCAATGTCCTGCTCGCTGCTATTATGGGAGAGTCTCCTCTCGTGAAAAAAGAATCGTGAAATTCTTCGGCGCACGAGATGAAAAGGCATGTTTTATGTATTATCTCAGCATTGCATTGTTAGTGAATTGATACAGATGCACTCCGAATGTCGGGAAGCACATGCTCCGATGTGATGCATTGTGGGAAATGGCGGCACTGCGCAGATCTAAATGTCCCTACTTCGTATCACTGAAAAAGTTCGTATCTAATTATTCATTCTTCCTGCGCTCTGCAGTTGGGGTCCCGTGATGGCCTCACCAAATCGCTGAAGTTTCTCCCGGTCCAGACGGCTGTAGTCCGGTCCCCTGTATAGGCTCATAAACGCCCCTGCTTTTACGGCCGGTCCCGGCATCACGACATCCGCTCCAGCAATCTGCAAGCGTTTTTCAATGGAGGATACAGTTTTTTCACCTCCGAAGGAGGAATGGACACTGAAGGCACCGGCCTTTTTCCCTTTCAAAAAATCCCTGGGAATCGATTGCAAGAATTGCTCGATCGGGCCTGCTATGCCTGAAGAAAAGGGAATGCTGCCCGCATGGCAGGGACTTCTGACGAGAATCAGGTCGTAGTGCGTCAGGTCATTTATCTTAACATCTTTTACATCTTTAATGTCCGCAATGATATTGTTTTCCTTCATCCCTGCGGCTATATCCTTGGCTGCATCAAGTGTGTGGCCTGTCTTGGTATAATATATAATCATGGCCTTCCAGGCGGTTGGAGTTGTGGCAGCTGTTGTGCCAATATCTCGCTCCTGCGCGGGCGGTACCACGACATCAGGATAGTCTGTCTTCTCCCGCTGACTGCCTTCTGCATACGCGGAACCCAAACTTAAGGCAATCCCGATGATTGCCATGAACATAGCGATCGCGATTTGTTTAATCTTCATTTTTAACCTCACTTTCAATATTATTTACAAAAAATATAAAAATTCATATTGACCGTTTTGGATTTATAGTCAATATTTACTATGAAAGAGGACCAATTTCAAAGGCGAATAATCGTATGGATGATCATACCGCCTTAGTTCAATTGGAGGAGTTGGCACAAAGGCTAGGGATCAAGGTGCGCTATGAGACTATCAAAGGAAGTGGGATGGCGAGTTTGGGGGGGCTCGTGGTACTGAAAGGTGAACGCGTCATTATTGTCAATGCCAAAGCGAAACCCAAGGATAAAATCCAGACACTGGTGCGGGTATTGAAGCAATTTAACCTTGAGGAGATTTATATCCGGCCTGCTTTGAGAAAGCTGATCGGAATATAGAGTATCAAACAGGCATGAAATTGGTCCCGTTCGGGCATGGTGAATTTATCCTACGACTTCACATGGACAACGATCATCCGTAAAATTCAAGACAAAAGCCCACAGAATTTCATGCAGGCTCACATCAACCTGGTATTAGAGATTGCTGTTAGCTTGTATAGTGGGGAAGGCCGGACTGGAGCTTCTGAAATGCAGAAGCTGCCTGCCCGAAGAAATCTTAAAACATTGATGTGATTGAAAGGTGTATGAGGAAAGTGCTGATCAGGATAAAGGCGGCCGTCCGATGCGCCTTTCTGAGCGTTCTGTTCCAAGCATTGTGGTAGAGCAGAGTGCCATAAGATGCCAGGACGAGCAGAGCCAACAGCGTCAACAGCCCGCTGCCTGTAACGATTGTCAGGTTCAAGCCATTGATCCTGTATAACTCAATATAGCCGTGTAGGAGCAGCAGAGTCACAGCGGCAGCGCCAATCGCAGGGTGAAATAGCCTCAACGAGGTGATCACTTCTTTGAAGATGGTTTTTTGATTTTTAAGTGCGACGGAAACCTGTCTGCTGGCATAATAAGCCAACGCAATTGTGGCGCACATAATGCCGATGACAGCCATTGCACTGCCGGTATCTGATAGCAGCTCTGTGTTGGGTTGCCCCATCCATTTGAATGAGGCATCCGATAAAACTACCGCAAGAGCAGAAATAATAAATATCAAAAAGAGGAAATAAAACCTGTCATGAATCCAATTGAAAAAGGTGCTAATAATTCGTAGCATGGATTTATAACACCATGATGTAGTATTAAAATATTTGAGTGTTTGTTAGCAGAGACCCCCCGAAGTCGCAATGTGCCCTTCAATCTTTTTTGGAGATGATATTCGCAAGTGTGGTCCAAGCTTTATCTTGAAGGGCCGAAGTGGTAAGACGCGAACATGTTGTCCTACATTATTCAGGGAATCTTTTACGGTTTCGCGGCCGCAGTTCAACCCGGGCCTTTTCAGACGTACATCATATCACAAACCCTGATCCATGGTAAAGAAAGGACGCTGCCATCCGTTCTGGCACCCCTCATAAGCGACGGGCCGATTATTCTCATGGTTATGCTCATTTTGACTCGTTTGCCACTGTTACTGGTGATATTGCTAAGGGTCGTCGGTGGGCTGTACATCGGTGGCCTGGCAGTGGGAGCACTGCGGGCATATAAGGCTCTGAATGCTGGAAGCCCACAAACCGCTCTGGCAAATCATCGGGGGTTACTAAAGGCGGTCATAGTGAACATGCTGAATCCAAGCGTATATTTGTACTGGAGCCTAGTCACCGGACCGATCTTGGTGATTGGCTGGAGGGAAGCGCACGCCAAAGGCATCGGATTCCTGATGGGTTTTTATCTTACTGTTATCGTGGCCTTGGCCTGTATTGTGATGCTGTCCGACGCCTCAGGTCGAATCGGACCCGCCGCGAACCGCAAGTTGAGATTCATCGCCGCAGTTACTCTTTTTGGCTTTGGTCTATACCAGGTGGGCATGGGTATGTTGGGTTATTTAGAAATGCATCGCTGCCTTTATGGACAGTTCGTACTACCGTCCGTGGAAAGACTTGACGGCGGGCAGGATTGGAAGTAGAAAAAGGCTTTAATTGATGATGCAATAAGTCAATGATTAATAACCAATGTTCGGGAACACTTCCCGGGGTCACTGGGGTAAATGCCCATCGTGCTTCATGACGGTTCTGTGGAATAAACCCGAACGAAGGGTTATCCTCAACTCATTCTCAGGGTATGTTCCGGCAGCGCTCTTGCCACTCCGCGGATCCTCCGTCAAGTTCAGGAGGTCTATTTGGGGGAGTTTTATTGATGATTGCGTTCTGCATGTCGTGTGGGGTTTATTAATAAGCCGTGAAGTTGCCAAAGTCATTGAAGCGATCCCTTCGCATTGACAGCCAATATGGAACGCGGGGTGATACACCATGAGCCGCACCAGAAAGATTATTCTTGCCGCCGTTGTTCTGATCGCTCTTTTTATGGTGGCATCTTATTTTGTTTTGCCGCCGATCTTCAAGTCCGTTTTGACAAAAAAGCTTTCGGAAAGCCTTCACAGGGATACGTCCATTGAGTCCATTGAGTTCAATCCATTTACGATAAGCCTCAAAATCAAAGGCTTCTTGATGAAGGATAGAAACAGTGCCGAAACATTCGTATCGTTCAGGGAGCTTTTCGTAGATGCGGGAGTTTTATCAATTATAAAAAGAGCCGTTATTCTGAAAGAGGTAAAACTGGTTCAGCCTTATGTGAGGATCATTCGTAATAAAGATCAGACCTATAACTTCTCGGATCTTATGCAAGGTCAAAAATCGGGGGAAGGAAAAAAAGAAAGCCACCCCCTTCAATTTTCTTTAAACAACATCCAGATAATCGGCGGAAGGGTCGATTTTTGGGATGGCCCGATGGATACCCAACATACCGCAAAAGACATCAACGTAGGTTTCCCGTTTATTTCCAATATGGTTTATTTAACCGATACTTTTGTTAAGCCTTCCATTTCAGCTAACATCAATGGTACTCCCTATATATTGGAGGGTCAGTCAAAACCGTTCAAATCCTCTAGAGAAACTGAATTTTCAATCAACATCAAGGATCTCAACGTTCCCTATTACCTTGCCTATATGCCGGTAAAAATGAATTTCAAGCTGGGGTCTGCATATCTCAGCATGAAGACGCTCTTGTCGTACCGCCAGGAAAAGGATGGCGCTCCATCACTGACGGTCAGGGGAAATGTCTCACTCAGGGACGTTGCATTGAATGATCTAAACGAGAAGGCCATCGCCAGGCTTCCCCAGTTGAGCGTATGGATGGCCTCCGTCAAGCCGCTTGCGGGGGAGTTTCACTTTTCGAGGATCGAGCTTGTTGAACCGAATGTGACCATTCGAAGGAATGTGAAAGGTGAGATCAACGTCCTCGGCTTGGTGCCCCAGGAGAAGAAAAAAGAGGAAGGGCAAGGCAAGCAGGGAAAGAAAACAGTAGTAAGTATGGACGACTTGCTTATTACTAACGGGCAGTTTACGTTTCAGGATAACAAGCCATCCCAGCCGTTCACGCTTACCTTGGCCGATATCAATCTCAAGGCTAGCAATGTTTCCACCGCTGAGGGCAAACAGGGCAGGGCTTCGCTTGCCGTGTCCCTGCCGAGGAAAGGAACCTTTTCCATCGAAGGCCCCATTCAGATCATGCCAATTTCCGCGGTTTTTTCATTAAACATGAAGGATCTTTATCTGCCCATCTTCCAGCCTTACGTGGGTGAGGCTGTCGATATGCAATTGACGGGAGGCAGGGCCTCAGCGAATGGGAACCTGTCCATCGCCATGGAAAATGGAATCAAGGTAAGATACACAGGGAAAGCGTTCATATCACGCTTCGCCTCCATTGATCGTATTCAGAACAGCGATCTGATCAAGTGGGGTTCCCTATACTTGAATGGCATTAATGCCGGTTATGAACCGCTCTCGCTCACTATTCAGGGGATATCCCTGAGCGATTTTTATTCCCGGATACAGATCAATCCTGAAGGAACACTCAATCTCCAGGATCTGGCTGTGGCCAAAACCGAAAAGAAGGTTGAGGTTCGCGAGGGGAAAGCCATCAAGCCAGAAGAGGCAAAAAAGCAGACAAAGGCGGAAAACAAAGTCAAGATTGGCACGGTAACCCTGCAGGGGGGAGAAATCGATTTCATAGATACGTTCATAAAACCCAATTTTTACGGGAAGCTTATTGAGATAGGGGGTAGAATATCTGGCCTTTCCTCCAAAGAAAACACACAGGCAAATGTTGAACTCCGGGGTAGGCTTGATGGATACGCCCCTCTGGAAATCACTGGAGCAATCAACCCGCTTCAAAAAGATCTTTATGTCAACTTGAAGGCATCCTTCAAAGACGTGGATCTAAGCCCAATTACTCCTTACTCCGGTAGGTATGTCGGCTATACCATCCAGAAAGGGAAGCTCTCATTCGATCTCAGGTATCTAATCACCCAAAAAAAACTGGATTCACAGAACAACATCTTTATTGATCAGCTCACCCTTGGCGACAAGGTAGACAGCCCGAAGGCAACCAAGCTTCCCGTCTCTCTTGCCATAGCGCTGCTCAAAGACAGAAATGGCCAGATAAAACTGGACATTCCCGTATCCGGAACGCTGGATGATCCACAATTTAGCGTCTGGCGGATCATTGTCCAGGTTCTTACCAATATTCTTACAAAAGCTGCGACAGCACCTTTTGCCCTGCTCGGTTCCCTGGCCGGGTCGGGGGAGGAGTTAAGCTTTGTAGACTTTGATTACGGCCAGAGTGCGGTTGTAGATGCCAGCGCCAAAAAGCTCCAAGCCCTGGATAAGGCATTGATTGAAAGGCCGGCACTGAAGCTGGATATAGAAGGCTATGTGGATGCCGAGAAGGATCGAGAAGGGTTGAAGAATGTGATCGTGAGCAGAAAAGTGAAAGTTCAGAAACTCAATGGCGATATTAACAAGGGGTTGGCTGCGGTTCCCGTAGATCAGGTGAAGATTGATCAAAAGGACTACGAAAAATACCTGAGGATGGCCTATAACGCCGAAAAGTTCCCTAAGCCCCGGAATATTATTGGATTGGCAAAGAGTTTGCCGGTGCCGGAAATGGAAAAACTGATGCTTGCCCACATCGATGTGCGAGATGATGAACTGAGACAGCTTGCATCGGAGCGCTCACTGAATGTTCGGGATATTCTGCTAAAATCGGGCGAGGTAAAGCCGGACCGCATCTTCATTGTAGAAACAAAAACCCTGTCACCTCCGAAGAAAGACAAGGCAAAAAGCAGCCGGGTGGATTTTCGCCTGAAGTAATCATGAAAATTATAAGAAGTACTGATCGCCATGTTGGAGAAGAAAAAAATGTCCTGCATGCCGGCTCAGAGGCGGACAAGAGAAAAAGGCATGAATCCTCGAGCGCTAATGAAGGCTCTGCCTTAGCCAGAGTGTCAATATGGGTCTTGAAAAAAGAGTCTGTAACGTTTATATGAAACATGCCATAGAGACATTGATCAAATCTGCTAGAAATATGGGATACGAACGTCGTAGGCGAATGACGCTAGCTTAAGGTTGGGTATCAGAACAGCCCGAATTGGTTAGAACCAGTACCTGAGACAAAATAAATAAGAAAATAGATTATATTACGATAAGATAAAAGTAATATTTCAACCAATAAATTACATATAGAAGGGGGAAGCCATGAAGTATCCGGACATTACATTTGAGCCACTTTTTGCATGGGTTAACAGGCCGAAGGTCATGTATTCACCTGGTCTCAGATCGGAGGTTGGTTTTGAGATGGGTCAGCTGGGCGGTAGCAAAGTCGTGATCGTCACTGATAAGGGTCTTGTCAAAGCCGGGGTCCTAGACATGGTAGCTGATGCTGTGAAATCCTCGGATCTGAAACTGGTTGGGGTATTTGATAAAATACTGCAGGATGCGAGAATAGACCTGATTAACGAAGGTGCCGGATTTTACAAGCAGTGCGGTGCTGACTGTATCATTGCCGTAGGCGGCGGCAGTGTCATGGACTCAGCTAAAGCAATCAACATTATGGTGGGAAGCGACTACGATGATTTTGCTCCCCTGGCGGCTCAGGCGGGCCTGTATGAAGGAGCCGTTCACCTTCCACCGCATATCGCGTTTCCCACGACAGCCGGTACAGGATGCGAGGTAACCAATGCCATTGTAGTACTGGATGTCGAAGCCAAGGCCAAGCTGGCATGCAGTCATCCTTATTGTAATGCGGATCTTGCCATGCTGGATCCGGAACTGACCGTGAAACTGCCTCCTAAGATTACGGCGTTCACTGGAATGGATGCGTTGACGCATGCAATTGAAGGCGTGACAACAACTGCTGCCGAACCGATATCCGACGCTCTGGGATTTCATGCTATCCGGCTTATCTTTAAGTTCCTGCCGATGGCGGTCAAGGACCCAGAAAATATTGAAGCACGCGGCCATATGATGATCGCTAGCACGATCGCGGGAATGTGTTTTGTGAATACAATGACCGGGGCAGTGCATTCCCTGGCCCATGCACTGGGCGGCATGTATGGGATCCCCCATGGCCTGGCCAACGCGATTATGTTGCCACATGTCATGGCTTTCAATGTAGAAGAACGTGCAGATAGATTTATGATGGTTGCTGATGCCATGGGGATTGACGTGGGTGGCATGGAGCCCATGGAGGCAGCGAAGGCTGCCGTTAAGGCCGTCAGGGATCTCCAGAAGGAAGTGGGTCTGACGGATAGACTAAAAGACCTAGGCGTTCCTACTGACCGGGAGGCTCTAAAGCCGCTGGTTGAATTGGCGGCGGGTGACTCTCAGATCTCATACAACCCGCGTTATTTGGAGGACGAGGATATCTATAACCTTTATATGGCAGCCATGTGAGAGGTTGCAAAAAAAGGTTGCAAAAAACGCTAAAACAGTGGATAAGCGGCCGCGTTTATCAGTGTTTGTGGTCATAAAGGCACGGTGGGTGTAGCTCAAATGGTTAGAGTGCCGGGTTGTGGCCCCGGAGGTTGAGGGTTCAAGTCCCTTCACTCACCCCATGCACTTTTCATCGCAATCAATTATTTAACATCCGTGGCTCTCTTTCCAGAGGGCCGCGGATTTTATCAACACATTCTATATACTTTCTGCATGTCAAACGATGTTTGATCCGGCTAGCCTGGCTTCATAATTGCTTCACATCATTCTGTGTACGCGATGAATCATGGCGCTTAACTTTTTTTGAGTTTATGCATATGTTCGGCAGCCGTCACCTTCCACTATAGATCTTGTTAACTAGAATGTATGCAACATTTTGGATTTAACACTTGTCACTCATCATGTTCACGCGAGAGAACTTAACATCCACCGTTACTTTACGCTTGACAAGTATCCTGAGTGTCAGTATAGGGTCAGCCGTCTTTTAACGCAGGGCTGTTTCGAAATAGATCGCGCCCGTAGCTCAGATGGATAGAGTCGCAGACTTCGAATCTGTTGGTCGCACGTTCGAGTCGTGCCGGGCGCGCCAGACAAGGATTCATAGATATGGGCTGCTAGCTCAGTTGGTAGAGCAGCTGACTCTTAATCAGCGGGTCGCAGGTTCGAGCCCTGTGCAGCCCACCAATCAATCCAAGGGGATATCCGAAGCGGATGCCCCTTCTTTTTTGAATCCCCGCGGATAAGAGATGGGTTCAGAGAGATGAAACCTTAAAAATGAATTGCATGTATCGGATCTCAAAGGATAATATAGCCATATAAAACAACTGGCATCTGGTTGGAAGAAAAAGAGTTCCGATATTCAAGGGAGTGTAATCTAAAATTTGAATAAACTTTCTGTTTGACTTTTGGTAGAAGGCGTGATTTTGTTCAGCATCAATTAGTTTTTGTTTGTGCGTGTGTTTAAGTTGTTTTGGAGATATTACGATTAAAAGATAAGCCACCATGCCTTTTTAAATCTTGGTGGTTTTTTTTGTCTCACGGGAGTCAATCTATTTAACTTTATTAAAAGGAGATCAGAAATGGCAGAAGGAACAGTAAAGTGGTTCAATGAAAAGAAGGGTTTCGGATTTATTGAGCAGGATGGTGGTGGAGATGTATTTGTGCACTTCAGTGCAATCCAGGAATCAGGATTCAAGACTTTGCATGAGGGGCAGCGCGTTAGCTTTGATGTCGCACAGGGCAAAAAGGGACCGGCAGCAGAGAACGTAAAGTCTCTTTAATCAGAAGAAATAATAATCGCATAAAACCCCGTGAAGCAATAAAAAGGCGTCCCGCAATTGAGCGGGACGCCTTTTTCGTGTTAAGAGACCTATCCCGGAAGGTTCTTGCAATCATTCATTCATGGCATACTCCCCGTTTAGGACAGCTACATGTTTCTCCCAAACTTTTATGTATTGCTCCGGGTCAGGTACGGCCTTGATAATCATTATCTCCTTGCAAAAGGCTCTTTGCTCATCATGGGCATTATGGTTTCCGTAAATCTGCAGGGCAAAATGGGCGAAATCCCTCACCATAAAATCGAAGATCTGGTTGATGATGCCTCGGTCTGTATTTTCGAATTTGGCCTGTTCGAGAAGCAGTTGGCCATAGACTACAATGGAAAACATCTCACCGAGCGGCAGAGAGAAAGATGGATCCATATCTTGGGTCTTGTCGGGTCCGGCCTTTTCCAACAACTGCCTGAATATGCCAATCTGCCCGATGAAGGTTGATACGTTCGGCAGATCCTTGTTGGCCTCAAAAACAGGATTGAAATCGTGGAACTGTATGGAACCAAGCCCCTTGGTAGGCCCTTGGTCAAACAGGAACAGATCGTCCTTTAGCGAAAAGTCAGGGGCAACGGGAGCGTATTCGGCAGGATTGAAGAAATAATTCTTCATAAATTTACGAATCAACTGCACATTCACATGGACGGTGCCTTCAAGCTTGGAGGGTCCCCTGACGTCAGAGGCGGCCATGTGGAAGTACGTATCCTTCTCGAATCCTTTGGCGGCAATGACCTCCCACAGAAGGTTGACCACATCTTCGGATTGCAGGGTCACTTTCATCTTGCTTGTCGGATTGTACAGGAGGTAGCGCCTGTCCTCCTTATTAGCATTCCTGAAATAGTCCGTGGCGCGTCGCTGATACATCTTCATGGCCACGAGGCGGAGCCAGGCGTCCATAAAATTTTTACGCACGTGCGGCATATCGGTTACACGCATGCCATACAAGGTGCGATTAGACGCATGGGTGATTGCCTCATAGAAGCAATGTTCTGATAATCCGATGGAAGCTGGTCCGATGTTGAACTTGCCGATGTTTACTGTATTGAGCGCTGAATCCCAGGCATGCGGTCCCTTAGAGAGGATGTCGTCCTCTGTGATGGGATAGTCATGCAGGGCAAAGTTGGACACATATTCCTGGTGTGAAATAACGTTCTTTTTAAGTTCATAAGCTTTGTGCCGATAGTTTGTAACAAAAAAGGTATAATCGTCCGAACCATCCTTGACCCTGCCCAGAGTAGAGACCATCTCCGCCTCGTTCCCATTGCCGATATAATATTTTTCACCATTGGCAACAAAGGAGCCGTCGCTCTTGGGTGTGAGCGTTGTTTCCGTCGAATATATGTCGGCACCGTGTGTACGTTCGGATAGTCCAAATGCGAAAATGGCCCCTTCTTTGAGCAGTTTTGCAGCCCTCCGTTTTGCCTTTTCGTTAGAGCTCATCCAGATGGGACCCAGGCCCAGAATGGTGACCTGAAAACAATACCAGTATCCCAATCCATAAAAGGCCAGTAATTCGCTATACTCGCTGTTCCGTGCAGTATCCCATCGGCAATCAGGATCGCCGTCCGCATATTCTTTCGGGGTTAGCAATTTAGCGAATATCTGTTCCCTGCCGAGGAAATCAATAAACTCCCGGTACCAGACCTTTTTGTTATAATCGTCCAGCAGCTTTTCCTTTCCCATTTTTTCAAAGAATTCAATGGTCTTGTCCATAATAGCGCGTGAGCCTGCGTCGGATTGAAGGCTCCTGTACTTTTTGGGCTGCATCAGATAGTTCATGATTTTTCTCCTTCTCTTTAAATTTTTGGCTTGAATGCAGTCCTGTCCATCGGACAGTAGAATCTTAGTGCTCATTCCAAAAAGCGCTATACAGAAATTTTTCAGCGTGTCAATAAGCATCTGATAAATCCTGTGCAGGTTGACAAAAAACGGTAAGCATGAGTATCAAAATTCTCGCTGAAGGCGCATTGATTCGAGATGGCAATTCATCCGAATATCTTGTATGGTGCGTTTAAAATATCGACCACTTGTAATGACATTGAACGAGGAGATTATGTGATGACTGCTGAGAATCAAGAGACATCCGAAAAAAATATTTGGAAGGTTGCCAAGGTGGTAAATGAAAATCAGGTTACCAACTCCTTGTATCTGGAAGGCTATGACGAGAAATTTGCCAACAGGAAAGCAGGTCAATTCGCATCTATCAGGATCAGAAAGCCTGATGGATGGAGTCAGCCCCATCCATTCACAATATCCAACGCGCCCGAAGATCCGCTGCTTCGGTTCACCATCAAAAAAGCGGGGGAATTTACATCGGCCATCCCGGATCTGAAACCGGGAGAACCGATCCTGTGTATGGGGCCTTTGGGTGTGTTCTGCAAGGACATTGACGCGAAGCCCTTGATCGTTATGATAGCGGGTGGTGTCGGCATAACTCCCTTCTTGAGTGTGCTGCTTCATTTTTCGAATATCGGGGCCAGTAATCGCGTAAAGCTCTTCTGGGCAAACAGGGGCATCTCAGACATACTATTTGCAGACCAGATGAAGGCGCTCACACAGAAAATCGACCTTGGTGTTATTCACTGCCTGAGCCGTGAGGATCACGCCGAAAGATTCAACCAGCCTCAATATCCAGATGTACGGTATGAAAAGGGTTACCTCAGCGAGGGTGTCATGAGAAATCATGGGGTTAGTGACAAGGCCGCTTTTTATCTTTGTGGTCCACCGCCCATGATGGAAACGTCTTTAAAAGAGCTCAATAGTCTTGGGATCGACCCGAAGGTAGTGGAACAGGAAAAATTCAGCTGGTAGGACCGTACATCACGCTGACGCTGGCATGGCCTTCATTTTCTGGAGTGGTCGATCGACTTGTTTCGTAAAGGATCCTTCACGTTGCCATGGGGTTGGCTAGGCTACGGTCGGAACTGCCACTCACGTCATGAACAGATTGTCGTTGCACCCGATCAATTCTTCGCGCCTCTCGTGTCTAAATGTAACAGACGGGCTCATACCTTTTGCGTAAATTTTTAATCTTGTCTTGACAAAGGCCATCTTTCGCACTATCGATTTACATAACATCATGGATTAATCCAATATTTTATTCATTTGAAGCGGGTTTGCATGAAGAAATCGGCAATTTGCTTGTTTGTTTTCATATTTGCAATGTTTGCTGCGGTGCCGTATGCCGGCGGAGAGGGGTTCTACTATGGGATAGGCGGGTCGTATGCCATGCAGAAATTCAACAATGATGATCTCAATCAGGAACTAGCCCCATTGGGACATTCAGTGGATTTCACCAATGCGACAGGCGCATACTTAAAGCTTGGCCATGACTTTAATGACTCGCTGGCAGGGGAAATCGAAATCAATTATTTGTATGATTTTAGATCGGACCAGACAAAAATCGTGCCGGCCGCGCCTTGGGATGCCAGCGGGATCGCACCCGGCCCGTTTTACACGCAAGCGCTTCATCAGAAGGTGGATATAGATATCGGGACGCTGGTCGTGGCGGGGAAGCTTGGCCTGCCCATAAATGAAGATATAAAACCATATCTTATTGCGGGCCCTGGCATGATGTACTACTATCAAAATATCGAGACCTCACCGTACGGCTATTTTCAAAGCCAGACGGAAACAAAGATAGGCGCATGTGCAAAGGCCGGTGCTGGGCTCGAGATTTATGTGTGGAAAGGTTTTTCCTTAGGTATCGAAGGAAGTTATGTCAGCGGTTTTGGAAATCTGGATAATGCCCGGTACATCAATCTTTCGATCGGCCTGGTTTATCGACCTACGCCAGAGCCACCACCGGCACCGCTGAAAAAAACTCAACCGGAACTGCTTCTAGATCGTCAATGAAGGGTAAGCGCAATATAAGGAAAAGATAAAGAATCGAGGCAGCTTCCAGAGATCTTGTTGAAGTGTGGACAGGATGAAACCCATAAGAAACAAGATAAGGATAGATAGGTCGATAGCATTCACTGATGCTGAATTAGTATGACGAAATTTATAATGCACTCTTAATATGTCAAGTTGCTGCATGAACTGGGGGGAAAACCGATGAAGGTCAAGCCATTGGCGGGATCTGTCATGATATTGATGCTTGTTACGGCCCTCTCCGCCTGCGGTGGAGGTCAGAATGCCCCTCCTTTTACGCCTAATTCTATCCCCAAAACCTTGGCATTGTCCGCATGGGGCTGGGGGGATAATGAATTTGGTCAACTGGGCAACGGTACGACTGTCAACAATCTGGTCCCGTTAAAGATCGAAGGTTTAAGTGACGTGGTTGCTATTTCCGGCGGTGAGTATCACTCACTTGCTTTGACATCGGATGGATCGGTCTGGGCATGGGGGGACAATGAGTTTGGTCAGCTAGGTAATGGGACAACACAGGACAGCACGGTACCGGTCAAGGTGAGCAACCTGAGCGATGTAACAGGAATCGCGGCCGGCCAGTACCACTCATTGGCCGTGAAATCGGATGGTACCGTCTGGGCATGGGGGCACAACAATTATGGACAACTGGGTGATAAGACAACCAATGACCGATATACTCCGGTACAGGTCATAGGCCTTTCTAAAATGACGGCTGTCGCTGCCGGTTTCGAATACTCGGTTTCCCTGAATTACAGGGGCATACTCTGGGCATGGGGGTTCAACGATTTTGGACAGCTCGGCGATGGCTCGAATGTTGATCGACATACTCCGGTACAGGTCAACTTGGATCCATCGGATGATACGGTGACGGCCTTTGCCTGTGGATATTATCAGACAATTGCCGTGATAAAAAATAATAGTGTCCGGGTATGGGGGGCTAATACTTCTTTCGATTTTGGTGGTGGGGCATGGATTAACAGCAACAGTCCCATACCGATTTCGGGATTAAGCGGGGTAAAAGCCGTTGCCGGTGGATATTATCATATGGCTTTCCTGAAGTCAGATGGGACGGTATGGATGGTTGGTCAGAATGGATATGGGCAATTGGGCAATGGAACGATTACGGATAGCTTCACTATGACTCCGGTACAAGTTAGCAGTTTGAGTGGGGTTTCGGCCATTGCAACTGGAGCATACCACACGATTGCGCTTAGGCAGGATGGCACTGTCTATACATGGGGATGGAATCAATATGGCCAACTGGGTGACAACTCGACATCAATAAGTTCTGTTCCTGTTGAGGTCTTAGATTCAGGCGGTATAAATTATTTGAACGGAGTAATAGCTATCGCAGGTGGTGCCTATCATTCAATTGCCCTGACTAACCCGTAGGTTCATTTTTTGAAAGACCCTGAATATGTCGAATGCCGGGGACGGGATCAGCCTTAAGGCTCATCCTTACTTTGCGCATTGAACAGGTTCGTCCATCTCAAACTCATGGCATTGACTGATACCGAAACGTACATTTCTCCTTTTAGAGAGAGGCCAACGGTTATCGCTGATAAGGTTCATCAATAGTTTGCGGGATGACATTATTCTACAAGGCGTCCATCAGTTTTCTGAAAGCCTTCCTTGTCCAGCTATTCCTGATGCGGACATATCTTCTGTAATATTTGTTATTCGTATCATATATAATGCGGTTTGGCGTCTGTGCCGTGAGCCCATTCAACTCGCCGATACATAAGAGGGCAAGGGCACGCTCAAAACATGCAAGGTCCTTTTGCCTCTCATAATTTTTCTGTACCATTGGCATGAATGATTGATAGTATTCGTCGTTTACCTTCTCCAATATATCTTTCAACATGGTGATCTGGCCATTCCAGGTGATGACTCCTTTTGTATCAAAGCCCCACAGATGCAGCATCGAAAGATCTCCTTGGCAACCCCAGTAGATTGGGACGGTCTTACAGGCGAAGCAGTTAAAAATCTTTTCGGTGGACCACCATGCATATGAAGAATTTTCGATGGCAATATTAAACCTGTAAGGCAAATACGCATTTTCAGGATAGGTCCAAGCACCTCCAAGCACGGTTCCGAAAATATCTACCCCTTTAATTTCATTGGCAACGCGATGTCGAAGTTTATGTCCGCTCAGATACTTCGCCCGGGACGCCAGCAGTGAAACATTGCGGGTTTTTTCGGGAGGTTCATTGATACAGGAAGGTTCCGGTTCCATAACTTGCTTTGTATAGTCGCTTGGTTTCGGTGTCGATCGCTCCAGACCGATGACTGTCTGAGAACCAAACAGCGCCATATAGCACGCGTTGGGCAACGCATACAGGATCCGCATGTCATTTGTGAGTACCATTTTAAATTTCTCATATGGTACTTTCCAATAGTTCAAGTTTGTTTTGTGTGCTTTGGTGGTCTCCTGTGGAAAATAAATTTTAAATGGATGTTTCGAATGCACAATCTTCGGCCATGAATCTTGTGTGGCAAGCACGACATCCACTATGTCAGGATCATCACAGTTACGGATATACTTGATGTTCGATGGTAATTTTTGATAACGCGTCATGGATTCCTGGTACCTACTGAAATAAACATCGTAAAGGCCAATTTTGAGGATAGGATCCAAAGTTTTCATTTTATAATTCCATAATGCGTGCCCATCCACGCCAGTCAGAGGGGCCATGGTTCGTCATGGTTGGCATGCCCACAGCGGTTGCGATGTGAGCGGTGCCACTATCCGCACCAAGGCTTACTGAAGGTCGGGATTCCCGATAATTCAAATAGTGTCGTCTCAACTGCCATATCACGGAATTCTGCAAGGGACCTTTCATTTGGCGAACCAACAATGATTGTCTCCTGATGACATGCGTTGCATAACCAGTTGTTAGTTTGAACCCGGTTCTAGTTACTACGTTTCATATGGAACCATTGTGAAGAAGGGTTCAATGTAATCCATCGCATTAATTTTTTCAGGTTTTCATTCGTTTTAAGCTGGTGCTCCATCATCGTTTGATTGCTGGTTTGACCGCAAGACGGGGTACAGGATCATCAGCCAGCATGCCGACACCCTTCATAATACACGGGGATCACCAAATTGGATTAGGAGGATACTGCAAATTTTCTGAAACATCTTATTATTAATTCAACTGTCCATGTTAACAGGTTTTATTTCCGTCATCAGGTGCGTTGTTTTTTAACCAGGCCGTTCTCACAATAGAAAGGAATATTTTTTCTATGAACGTACTCAATGTTGGGCCCTTCTTTCCAGTGCACTACATCTTTGAGATGCCACAGATGTAAGGCCCTTGCATCTCGGATTGCTGAGCAACCTTTAAAACCGGCTTTAGACATGCGTATGGAGACATCAATGTCCTCACCACCCCAGCCGACAAAGTTTTCATCATATCCGTTTATATGTTCGATATCCTCCTTGTATGCCGAAAAATGGCCTCCAAATTTTGGAAACGCACCCGGGATACGAAATTGCCTGAATACGTTTAGCTTAATGAATTCATGATGTTGCTTGATAATTTGATCCTCCGGTATTCTTTGGTAAGTGCTTTCGAGAATCGCATCGGAAATCTTTGCACTTAAAATGACCTTTGTTTGCTGTTCATCTAAATATTTACAGCTACCCGCCACAAAGCTGCCCGACTTTGCCAGCTTCTTGTGGGTCTTTACGAAATCGGGCAGGACCAGGAAGTCTGTATCCAGAAAAATCAAGTAATCTCCGCTGGCGTGCCGGATTCCATTATTTCTGCATGCGGCCCTTCTTGATCCATCCCTGGGATGCCATGCGTGGATGATGGGGAAATTGTATCCGGAACGAATTTCCTTAATTTTGCTGACAACAGGATCATCGGACCCGTCGTCTGCTATGATTAACTCGTTAAAATCCATAGCTTGATTCCTGAAGCTGTCTATGCAGTATTTGAGATAATCAAGCCGCTTGTAAAAACAGATTATGATACTTATTTTCATCTTGTTCCTGTGTCACACCGAGATCATAATCGAATACACGAAAGGGTGTGATAAATGAGGCCACATCCTTCTTTTAATGTGCAGGCTGTTTTGCCTTCCGAGATATTAAAATAGGCCGCCAGGTATTTAAGGCGGGTTAACGGAGCATAAAAGTCTCTCATAACACGCCAAGATACTCAGAAGCGCAGCACGCTAAAATTGTATGCCCAAGTTAAGGCCATACTGCAAGGTATGATTCGCAGGTTCATAATACATGAAATTGTCCGGCTCAAGCACATCTTCGGAGCGCCCGATGTTCCAATAGGTTAAAAAAGGCTCGATGAAATAATCAAACTTTCCAAAATGCCTTCTTCCGGACAAGGAAAATCTCAGGCCGTAGCCATATATTTGGTAGTTCACAACGTCGAATGATGATCCTGTTTCGGACGTATAGCTTTTTTGCCTGCCTTTACCCAGGTAGTCATACTCGGACATGAGTGAAAAAATCCATCCGTGCACGTAATCGGTCGAGGCTGAAATGCCCACAGGCACATAGTAGTAGTTGGATTCTCTCAACAATCCTGCGAATCCCAGAGAGGTCAGTTTGCCGGCTGAGTCGTCACGCAAGTATCGATATCCTACGCCGATGTATGGTGTAAGGACAAGCCAACTAACCGGGAACAAGTCGGGCCCGGTCAGGAACCTGAATTCCACCAGGCAATCGGGTATGCCGCTGTCATCGCCAGAATTGTTTGAGGTGTATTTCATGGAGCCGTAATGGAAACTACCCTCCGTCCGCAGCATGAGCGCCTGCCTGTACGTATAGGTATAGGAACCGGATATGCCATACATTATTCCCCGGATTTTCATTACATCCGGCTCCTCATATGTGTAGTACGATATATCTGCGGTTGTCGTAAATTCATGTTCTGGCGGTGCGTAAGCGAACGAGCTTGCAGAAAATAAAAGCAGGGCAGACAAGATCAAACCTGTAAGTCGGTAACAACAAATCATGGGAGCATCTCCTTGATTGGAATTCATGCTCAAGCAAGTTGAAGGCTTTGCAGGCCTTGCCTAAACGGGCATATTAGGTTTTCGTTGTAACCGCCATAGCGGTGCCAGCGAGAAATGCAAAATCAGTGAATGCCCCTCGTGGTGTTTATGTGCCCAGTTACACGCTGGACCGGATATCATTTGCAGGAACGCTTTCCTTGGCGGATACTTTAGGACCATGACCACGTTCCGCTCATCATGAGATTCCCCTATAAAAACCTGATACGCGCCACTCGGCATAAGAAGCTGCAACCCAACATTTTTCAGCATAGGGCGTGCAGTGGCAAGATAACGCCTGTTTGCATCACGGCTCACCCCTTGGTTAACCGCGGTTCGCCACCTCTCCGAATTTTAAAAGGTCAATCATGACAACAGGCGTGCCACCTTTATAACCCTTGATGGCCTTGGTTTGTTCATGAGTTGAGATGGGTGTTTTCATGAAAATTTTCCTCTCATCCGATGGTTGCCCTGTCAAGGGCGAGCAGTATTTCCTCTCTGACCCTCCCTGAGCTTCCCTTCAGAAATTCGTCGAGAGCAATGCGGGCTTTTTGCCCACCAATACGCCCGAGCGCCCATGCGGACATGCTGCGCACTCGTTCATCGCTGCTTTCTCTAAACGCACTTATGAGGTCTGGGATGTAGTTTTTGTCGAGGCTGTTCCCCATCGCCCTGGCCACATTCATCTTCCATCTCCAGATGTCTTCTGCCCCCATGTAAAACATGTGCGGCCAGATATGGTTCTGGAAGTAGTCCATATCCATGTGAAGAAGCTGCTGGAGTTCGAAGTGGCATGCCATTTCTGCAACCCTGTCATTTGGGTTCAGGTCTTGTGCAAGCCACGCTGCATTGCGGGGGCAAACATTCTGGCAGCAGTCGCAACCATATACGTATACGCCCATGGGTTCGCGTAGCGCCATGGGGGTGATGCCCTCTCCGAAATAAGTTAGATAAGAAATGCATTTCTCGGGATAGATTGTGCGCGGGCCGGCAAGAGCCCGCGTCGGGCAGGCGGCAATGCAGACGTTTCTGCACCATTCAGGACATCCCAGGAATGTTGTCGGTTCATCAGGGGGCAACTCCCGATCAATAACGACTGCAGTAGGGATAACCCAGGAGCTTTTCCGCGCGACCCTGCGTGCATACAGGAGACAGTTTTTGCCAAAATCACCGATTCCTGCTCGCGCCGCTGCCGCGCGGTGAGGCAGGTTAAAGGGAACTTTCGATTCTATACCATGCTCTTTGAGGTAAGCACGGAATTTTTTGATTTTCAAAGAAAGTCCATCTTTCGTCACGCGGTCATCGTCGAGATAGCAACGTCCAAAGTGCCCTTCCATGGATGCGCTGAATGCCTCTCGAAAATAGAGGTCAAGGAGTACGATGATGGATTTCGCACCGGGCATGATGCTGTTTGGATTAGTACCCGTATCAAGATCAAGACCCATCTTTGAAATCCACGCGTAATCCTCTTTGCGGGCCTCCAATATTTCCCGGTGTTCAACAAAGGGTTCGGCAGTGGTGAAGCCAATATCGTCAAATCCATATAATTGTGCCGCTTCAATAATGTTCTGCTTTGAAAGCATATGTGTATTGACCCTGTAATCAGGCATTAAGACCTAATGAATGATCAAAATCATTCTTTTAGCCTTTTCTCATCCTCCATCCGCCGCAACTCTTTCTTGAGTATCTTGCCGGTAGGAGTCCTCGGCAGGTCATTTACAAATTCGACCTCCGACGGGATCTTGTATCGGGCGAGCTTGTCCTTGAGAAAATCCTTGAGTTCCTCATAGGTAAGTGTCCCTGGTTCTTTTGCGATAATGTAAGCTTTGACCCTCTCACCCAAGGCCGGATCGTGTACGCCGATGACAGATACCTCCCGAACCTTTGGATTCGTTTCTATGGCCATCTCGACTTCACGGGGATAGATGTTCTCACCGCCCCTGTTGATCATGTCCTTCTTGCGGTCCACGATGAACATAAAGCCTTCTTCATCCATGTATGCCATATCACCGGTGTGCAGCCAGCCATCCTTAAGCGTTTCCTTCGTGGCCGCATCCTGATTCAGATATCCAATCATTACGGCGTCTCCCTTGACGCAGATTTCACCTTTTTCCCCCGCAGGCAGTTCATTGTTGTTGTCATCAAGAATCCTCACGTCCTGCTCAGGGAGGGCCACACCAATTGAACCAGGTTTGCGCTTGCCAAGCGGTGGGTTCACAGTTGATACACCTGTGCCTTCGGTCAGCCCGTATCCCTCGATAATCTCCACATCAAACTTTTCTTTGAATGTATTAATCAGATCAACCGGCATGGGTGCCGCGCCGCAGAAGGCATATTTCAGCTTCAGCCGGGATCTATCAATGGTAGCTGGGTCTACTGTGTAAAGGACAAAAGCATACATGGCCGGCACGCCCATAAGAATGGAGACGCCGTGGTCCAGAATAGGTCCCCAGACATCGTTAGGCGAGAAAGCCTTCCTTATGGAGACGGTCTGGCCGCAGTAGATGATTGGATATGTCCAGACACAGATTGGGTTGACATGGAACATAGGCAGGAGCAGAAGCATGACATCCCCCTCATGGACTAAGCCGATGCTTGCCATGGAGCGGCAGATAGAGAGCTGCCCCCCATTTTTTAGCATGATGCCCTTTGGCCTTCCGGTTGTGCCTGAAGAATAGAGAAGAAGAAACGGATCGCTGGGGTCCTGCCGCACAAATGCTTCATCCGCAGGGCAATCTTTAAGGATACTGGCAAAGTCTAACTGATTCAGAGTAATGCCATGTTCTACACCTGTCTTAACCTCAATTATAAGCGGCTTGTGCTTTGCCTGTTCATAACCGGCAACGAAAGGTTTCATGAACTCACTGCCTACGAACACAACCGCTGGTTTGGAATCGTCGAGCAGGTATGCAATCTCAGGACCCTGGAGCATGAAGTTAATGGCTCCAGCTATAGCACCAAGCTTCTGGATGCCGAACATAATATAGTATACCTCCGGAGAATTGAGGACAAGCAGAGAAACGACATCACCCTTTTTGATTCCCCTTGTCTTCAGGAAATTGGCCACTCTGTTGGAGCGTTCATTGGTTTGACCATAGGTGATGGTCTGGTCATAGAACAGCACGTGAGGTTTGTCTGGGATTTCCCTCGCCCGTGCAACAATCATCTCGGCAACACTCTCAAAGCTTGTTTGCCTGCCCCTAAGAAGGGGCAATTTCTCCATGGGCACGGTCTCTATCTTTACTTTAACTGTTTTATCTGCCAACATTTTACGGTCTCCTTTCTTTACAACGGGTGTTGTACCGACAAACGGGAAGCAGCAATTTATTTCTACTGATCCCGTCCAGCAGTCTGTTGACGTTCAATTTCTTCATGCGAAATTCAAAGGTTGAAGGATTGATGTCAAGCTGTTCCGCGGCATCGTCGATCGGGAAAGTCCCGAAAAAACAGCCATTGGGGACTTCTGAAAAGTTGGATCTTTAAGGACTGGGACCGATAAATTCCTTTCTTTCCAAGTTTGGATCAAAGTGAGTTCCTATTGAGGATTCGTGGTTATTTCATGTATAATGCCGCATTATATAAAATTCATTCTAGGATTTGAAAGGAAAATTTTGACAAAAAAGAGAAAATCCTGAATGGGTTAGATGATAAGGTAGGTGAATACATGGAAAGCCTTGCTGTTTGGATTGAAGATGTGATCAAAGCGTTTATCGCAAGCAGCCCTGAGAACTCCCTCCGGAATCAGGATGAGGAGAAGGCTTGGGCGGAGCCACTTGTTGGTTTCGCCGGTGGGGCCGACCCCATTTTTGATTTTCTGAAGAGAGACATCGGAGAATTCCTTTGGAATCCCCGCGAGATTTTTCTGCTGAGCTATCCTCGGTCTCATGTAAGCCCGCATAGGCTGACTGTCATAAGCTGGATTTTGCCGCAGCTGGATCAGACCAAAGCGGACAACCGGGCTGCGAAAAGGCTTCCAGCGGAACGCTGGCTGAGATCGAGAAAATTTGGTGAGGATTGCAATGTCAAACTTGCCGCGCATGCTGTTAAAATCCTGGAAGAACGCGGATACAGGGCTGTGGCCCCATCTTTGCTGTCTCCTTCATGGAAGTGGCAAACATCGCACCGTTATGGATTTGCATCGAACTGGTCGGAGCGTCATGCCGCCTATGCCGCGGGGTTGGGTACCTTCGGATTATGCGATGGCCTCATCACAAAAGCAGGGAAGGCGATTCGCTGCGGGTCTGTGGTGGCGGATATCGGGGTTGCCCCGTCGGCCAGAACTTACCAGGATCATCATGCTTATTGTCTGTTTTATACCCAGGGCACTTGCGGAAAATGCATACCGCGCTGCCCGGCAGGTGCCATATCGAAGTTGGGGCACGACAAGGGCAAATGTATGATGTTCCTGTATTCAACAGTATCACCTCACGCCAGTGCCGTGTACGGGTTTGACAGTTATGGATGCGGCCTCTGCCAGACCGGTGTTCCCTGTGAATCCGCCGTACCGGCATCCGATGAGGGGTGAACTCGTCACTCTGAAGATTTTTCGTTCGGGATGTAGTCTTTGTAGTGGTAAGGAAGCGACTCGCGGATATTAGCCGGGACTTTGCCATGCTTGCCCTCGAACTCTTCGAGCAACCGCTGGCGGCCCCGGAAGAAATCAATTACCTTGTTCTTGACCGCTGCCTTATCCTTGAATAGTCGGTATGCATTCATGAGGTCAAGGTTTGCACGGTCGCATTTAATAGGATAATAATGGCCGAGACAGTCCTGCTCACGGCTGAAGCGCAGCTGCTGACGAACGAGGTCATTATAGGTTGACAAAGATTGCCTGAGCGTAACCTTCTGATCGTCAGGGCCGATACTACCGGTGTTCGCCAGATAACACTGGATTCGATTTCGCTTAATAATGTCGTAAAATATCGTCGCATGTTCCAACCGGTCACCTGCGATGAAGGGATCGAGGAAAAAAACCCGCTTGAATTTTCCGGCCTCCTCCGGATTTCCCCCTGTGCTTTCTATTGATTCCCCATAAATGAATTGCATGGTGGCCTGTTCGGGTGTAAGCTTACTGATTACATTCACCAAGGGGTTGCGCGTCAGGATAATGATGTATTGGATCCGGTCGGCCTTGAGGTCTGCAGATGCGATTTCAAGGTTAGCCCTGGTTACGATCGCCCGGCCATTGCCCGTCTTCGAAATATCTCTGAAGTCCGGCATATAGGGATACTTTGTGATTGCAACATTCTCCAGGAACGCATCTTTGGATTCGGCGGCGCGTAATATTTCAGGTTGGCTTTCATCAAGCCCTTCCGTTTTGACGTAAAGTCCGCCGATTTCGAATGCCGAGTAACTTCCGTCAAAACCAATGGTACCACCGTCGTCGCCGATCATTTCCGACCGCTCTTTAGGCGTGCGTGCAAACGTCCTGCACAGCGTTGTCGTTTTGCCGGTGGCAGTGAGTCCGGAAACGGCGGTAATGACCTGCTTTAGCTCGGGGCGTCCTGTTTCTTCATCATACACCCATAGAAAATCACGCCGGGCACCCGCATGCAGAAAAATGCCTGTTTTGTCGATGGCCTTGACACGCCAATCTTCAAATTGAAATACGCCCTTTTTCCCCTCACCGAGGTAGATGGTATTTCTGCATATTTTAACCTGCTCGCCTCGCTTTTCACCCATCATTAGGCGAACCATGATATCCTTTTCGACGAGTTTTTTGCTCTTGTTGGATTCAAACGCCTCATCCGTGAAGTAGACTATGGTATAAGTAGGATTGTTGACGGTGCGTGATTCTGGCTTATCGAAGAGAAGTTTCAGGCCGTATGCTATCTGGGCATACTGCTCGGGGATCAAAAAGCGGGCCGTGACACCTTCCGAACCATCACCGATGATGGTATCGAGAGCAATGATTCTTTCCTTGGACAGGTCATCTATGGCCTGTGCCGCCAGGCGTTCTTCGGGCTCCCCGAAGGGATGGTCTACGCTGTTTCTGGTATGGGGCGCCGATCTTGACATGGGCTCGGAATCCGCGGCAACAGATCCGAGCTGTGTCTGAATAACGCCTTCCTGCCGAAGGGCGATCTGTTTTATCTCTTCCAGGGAACGTCCCTTAATGAGACGTCCGTCTGTTTCGGCCTTCCGATAGATTTGCTCAGCAGCTGACTTGAAGGCATTCATCTTTTTGGCTTCCTTCTCCAACCACGGGATGCCGAAGCAGGCTAATAAAGAGGTGTCACGGTGTCAAGCTGAAAATCAAACGACCGTCTGCTGAGGGAGCGCTCCGGTAATTTCTTTGGCGGCAATATATCAGGGTTTCAAAATCAATTCGGCTTCGGCGGCAACCTGTATTTGTTCTTGCGTCCAGAGCATGGGAATGTACTTTCCTTTAATCCAAAGATCAACCAAATCATCATAATGCGGGCTACCCAGTTGGCCCGATTGACCCGGCGGGATAATAACTATCGAGCGCGAAAGGTCTTTCATATCCACAATTTGCCGGAAAGTTGGCGCCCATGCCTTATTTTCATAAGGGTTGTCCGGAAGGATGGCTGTTTGGCAGGGTGTATCGGTGTCACCGCCGATAGCCAATGGTCCACGGTCGAACACGCGGTCCAACGGTTTCTGCATTCCCAAGGGATGCTGAAAGCGCACAAGGTGGAGCTCACCCCATTGCCAGTCACTCGTGTTGTTTCCAAATCTCTTCCGGAGCCACTCAACGGCCTGTTTCAGGCTGTGCATGATAACCGCTTCCCGCCCTCCAGACTGTCTGAGCCACCAAGAATCAGGATTGTCCAACATGCGCAGCATGACAACCGTGTCATGGCCGTAGAATTCGCTCGCTGCCATCAATAACGGGTGGAAGCCCTGACCCATCATGCGAATCGTCAAATCTTTTCCAAGACCCGGCTCCAGCAAATTGCGGACCAGATGATAGCGCGTAACTTCATATACCGATCCACCGATGCTGTTTGTGGTGAGCTTGCCGTCCCACGCCCGCAAGAGTTCCAAAGCAAGCTTGGCATCGGGGTCGCTGCTTTCCAGGTTATTGAGCTTTTCGACAAACTCAAGACCGGGGATGCACGTGAAGTCAACGTGGAGCGATGCAAAATCGTCGGGAGAAAGCTTATCCTTACCGTTAAAATACGTTACGATGCGCCGAGCCCGGTAGCCGTTCATCCAGACACTGCCGAGGAAGTAGGGATAATCCTTCGGAATGATGCAGTGGTTGCATGTAACGACAAACCCCTGGCTTGGATTGAGTGCATGTGGCATCTGTTCGAAGGGGACCTCGCCAGCCCATTCATATTCGTCCGTCCATCCTGATACTGGAAGCAGCCCATTTCCCTTTGCCCGAACAGGCACACGCCCGGTCACCCAGTATCCGATATTGCCGTCTACATCGGCATAGGCGATATTGAGTTGAGGCGCCTCGATCAGTCGCATTGCCTTGACAAAATCGTTCCAATTGTCAGCATGGTTGAGCTTGAGCCAGCCTTCAACGGCGGGACATGGCCGCAGGGCCATAGATTGGATGGCCAAGTGTTTGGAAGTATAGCCGGCGACATCGGAAATGATCGGGCCATGTCGTGTAACGAGGACCTCTTCGATATGTGGCTGCTTCTTTCCTTTGATCCCAATTGCTTCGGAAATGACCTCAGCATCATGCCATTCTTCATTGAAACGGTACCGGCGGGAGTTGTTCGGATTAAATTCTTCGACATATAGATCGTCACAATCCGTATAAGCCAGTGTTACACCCCATGCTATGCGGGCATTGTGGCCTACCAGAACCATGGGCAGGCCCGGCAGAGAAGCCCCGGTCACCTGGTAACCGCCGCTGACAAGGTGTATGAGGTACCACAAGCAGGGCATCCCAAGTGGAAGATGCATATCGTTGCACAAGAATGGCTTGCCGGTTATGGTTCTGCTGCCTGAAACCGTCCAGGCGTTGCTTCCCATACTTTGTTGCAGAAAGGGACCTTTCGCTGGAATCAAAGATCCGTCAGTGCCGATTCTGTTGAACTCAATGCCTACAGGCAGTGTCACGGGATTTTTAGTAGGATAATGTATTTCCAGTTCGGTGGCATGTTCTGCACCGACTGCTTCGATCATTTGTGCACGGACAATTGCTCCATACCAGGCATGGGAGAGTTGCCAGATCATAATCCGGGAGAGGGCCATGCTGTCTTCCGGGCTCCATGGCTCTGGCTTATGGCCAAGAAGCGTGAATTCGACTGGCATGGTTCCGGACGCATTGGACAGATAGGCATTAACGCCTTTTGTGTAAGCGTGAATCGCTTCCCGGACATCTGCGCTTGCGCCAGACCAATCGGAGAGGCCGAGTCTGTGAAAGCCGAATGCGCGCGTAGTCCGGTCCGTATCTAGGGCAATCTGGCCGAACACCTCGCTTAGCCGTCCGGCGGCCGTCCGGCGGTTAAGCTCCATCTGCCATAGCCTGTCTTGAGCATGGATGAATCCCTGGGCACAGAATAAATCAGAAAGGTTGTCAGCGTAAATATGTGGCACGCCCCACTGGTCGCGGACGACTTTAACGGATCCGGAAAGACCCGGTACAGTCAGGGATCCACTTGTCTGAGGTAGGCGCCGCCTGCCCAACCAGTTAAGGCCGGTGCGTAAAACCGGAGCTGCAATGCCATGCAATATGGACATGGTTCCCCTCCCGTGCGATAGTACTTTCCGTGATCCATGCCATCGGGCCAGCTGTTCCACTGACCCCGATACAGCCTCATTTTTTATAATATGCAGATTTGCGCGAAGCGCTCGACGTTTTCGTGTTCTCCCAGAGCCACAAGTTTGTCACCGCTTTCAATGATGTAGCTAGCCAGGGGATTAAAAATCATCTTTCCGGATTCCTTTTTCACAGCAACAATGATCAGACCATAACGAAGGCGAATTTCAGACTGTTCAAGGGATTTGCCGATAACAGGAGATCCGTCACAGACGGCGAGTTCCTCCATGCGTAACTCGAGGCTCTGACGGCGTGTGGTGATCTCAATAAAGTCTAGCATTGCAGGTCTGAGAATGGCCATCGCCATGCGGATTCCCCCCATATAGTACGGGGACATGACCCGGTCGGCACCAGCACGGATCAAGCGGTGCTCCGATTCTTCCTCTTCTGACCTTGATAGGATGTATATGTTCGGGTTCATTTCCTTGGCGGTCAGGATCACATAGAGATTTTCCGCATCTGTCGGCAGGACACAGACGATGCCCTTGGCCTGCTTGATGCCGGCGGCCAGTAATGTTCGGTCCTGCGTTGCATCCCCTTTGTAATGGACGAAGCCCTCATCTTCAATTTTCTGAAGAACCTCGGGGTTATTGTCAATGATGACAAAAGGCGTTTTTTCCTGGGCGAGCTCTCGGCAGATTAAGTAGCCGATGCGTCCACAGCCGCAAATAATGTAATGGTCTTTCATTTTTGCAATTAGTTTTTCCAATTTGCCCCTCCCCAGGATCTGCCTGACCTTACCCTCAAAAATTGTTTCTGCGAAAAGACCGATGGTGTAAAACACCGCCCCCACACCCAGGACAATGAGCAACATGACCAGAATTTTCCCGGCTGAAGTGTGGGGGGTGAAGTCTCCGTAGCCCACGGTTGATATTGTTTGAATTGTCGCATAGAGGGAATCAAGAAATCCCCAGCCCTCGATAAAATGGAACCCGACCGTACCAATATTGATAAGCAGAAAAACAGCCAGCAGGGCGAAGCGAAGTTTCTTTACTGTTGTCACGGTACACCATCGGTAACTTATTGGAAATTAAGTCAAATATAATGTTGCACATGTTATGGCAAAGGTCAAGGGATTTGCAGACATCCATGGTCAAATGCATGGGAGCGATCATTCCCCAAAATTCCATTGACTATCTAAGGGCAGTATAATAATGCGTTTTTTTTAAGACGAACTCAGATAGTCTGGGATCAGTCCCAGTCGGCATAATGTTATGAAGATAGAGGCTCGACCATCCATTTATATTCAAACGTTTGGCTGCCAGATGAACGTGCACGACTCGGAGCTCATTGCGGAGCTGATGGTGAAGAAAGGCTACCGGCTCACCGCAAACGCAGATGAGGCCGATGTGGTGATCGTCAATACCTGCAGCATCCGGGAAAAAGCGGCCCAGAAGGCATGTAGCCAGCTTGGCAGGTTCCGGGAGGTAAAGAAAAAAAGGCGTGATATGGTGCTTGCCGTTGGCGGCTGCTTGGCCCAACAATGGGGGAAGCGATTTTTTGACAAAATTCCGGAATTGAATATTGTTTTTGGGACTCACCAGATTCACCGGATTCCGGATATGATTGCATCAGTGCTTGCAGGATGCGGATCGAGAGCAGCGGCCGCTTTTACGAAGCATGTTAGGTCGCTGGATCTTTTCCCGTTGCCTGTAGAAGGTCAGGTAGGCGCATATGTTACGATCATGCAGGGTTGCAACAATTTTTGCTCATACTGCGTTGTTCCTTACGTCCGGGGCAGGGAAGAGAGCCGCCCCTTAAAGGATGTCGTTCAGGAGGTCCTTGTTCTTGCACAGCATGGTATAAAAGAAGTGATTCTTCTGGGGCAGAACGTCAATTCCTATGGCCAGACATTGGGGAATAGTACAAACTTCCCATCCCTACTTCGAGCCATCAACAGAATCCCAGGAATCGGCAGAATCCGCTTTACCACTTCACATCCGAAGGATCTTTCAACCGATTTGATTGGTTGCTTCGGTGACCTGGAGTCGCTGTGTGAACATATCCATCTACCCGTACAGTCAGGATCGGATGTAATTTTAGAACGCATGAACCGTGGGTATACTGCAGCGGATTATATGGGGAAAATTGAATTACTGCGAAAAGCATGCCCTGGGATTGCCATATCTTCGGACATAATTGTCGGTTTCCCTGGAGAATCCGAGGGAGATTTTCAGGCAACGATAGGGCTGATGGAAAAAATCAAGTTTGACAATGTCTTTTCTTTCAAGTATTCGAAAAGGGAGGGTACAGAGGCCGCCGATTTGGATAACGCATTAAACGACTCTGTAAAAGAATTGAGACTTAAAACCCTCCAAGAATTGCAGGACCGACATACTTGGGAGAGAAATAAAGCGGCGGTAGGCAGCGAAGTGGATGTCCTGGTGGAGGGCTTTAGCAGAAATTCGAGATCTGATGTGACCGGGCGCACCCGGTCAAACAAGATAGTCAATCTGAAAGGTGACGCAAACCTGATTGGGAAAAACGTAACCGTAAGGGTTCTTAAGGCGCACCGCCATTCCCTGCGAGGGGATGTTGTTACATAGGAGATGGATGTGTTTATAGGAATGAAAGTCAGTGGGTTGACGATTGATCCCATCACCAATACACCGATTGTCATCCTGAAGGATGAGTCAGAGCAGAAAGTCCTTCCGATCTGGATCGGTGTATTCGAAGCTAGTGCCATTGCTGCTGTCCTGGAAAGCATTTCATTTGCAAGGCCCATGACGCATGATCTAATGAACGAAATGCTCAGAGTTCTGGAAGTGAGCGTGACAAAGATTGAGATTCATGACCTCAGAAACAATACGTTTTTTGCTTACGTGTATCTTGAGAAGGATGGCAGTGTGATTAAAGTTGATGCAAGGCCCAGCGATGCCATCGCTCTAGCACTGCGGTCCGAATCAAGCATCTTGGTAGATGAAAAGGTCATCGAAAAGTCACGCAATATCAGTATGGATAGGAAATTGGCGGATCCGGATAATCTGCAGGAAGATCAGACCAAGGAATTTCTGGAGAATCTATCCCCTGAGGATTTCGGCAAATACAAAATGTAATGCATCAGGTCTGGCGTGCAAACTGAGAGACCTTTGCCACGAAATAGCAAGGATCTGAAAGAGCCTTGTTTTCGTGGCTCTTATTTTTTCGGGTTCAAGGATGTTCATCCATGGATACGGTTATCCAACAATTCGGCTCGTACTTAGAGATGGAACGAAACTTTTCACCGAACACGAAGAAGGCGTATTTATCTGACGTCGAGCAGTTTTACCATTTTCTTAAAGATGCCGGGAAATCGGGAAGGATACCTGTCAGCGGTTGGGAGGGGGTCAGTCATCTGGACGTCCGGTCCTTTCTGGCGGTTCTCCACCGGTCCGGAATAAAGAAAGTAACAATAGCCAGGAAACTTTCGGCCATAAGAACATTTTATGGTTACTTGATACGTCAGGGAAAGCTGAAGTCAAACCCAGCGACCCTAGTTCAGGCTCCCGCTGCGGAGAAATATGTTCCCCAGGTTCTGTCCGTGGACGAGATGTTTCGCCTTCTTGAAACAGCGTATCGGCCGGATTTGGCCGGCTTCAGAGACAAGGCTATGCTAGAACTTTTTTATTCTTCAGGACTTCGGTTAAGCGAACTGGCGGGCATGAATATTGAGGATCTTGACTTTGGACAGTGTCTGGTCAGGGTTAGGGGTAAAGGGAGCAAGGAAAGGATAGTGCCAGTAGGCAAAGTTGCACTAGCAAGCCTGCGCGCTTTTATTGACAGGCGGTCCATTGCTCTTGAGAAAAAGGGCGGTGGCACACTGCGCCCCCTTTTTACCGGCTGTACCGGAAGTCGCCTGAATGTTCGGACTATCTCCAGGATCCTCCATAAATATGTAGTAAAGAGCGGTATGGATCGGAAAGTGAGTCCGCACATGCTGAGGCACTCGTTTGCTACCCATCTGCTTGACGCTGGCGCAGACCTGCGGGCCATCCAGGAGCTGCTCGGGCATGAAAGCCTCTCCACGACACAGAAATACACATCGGTCAGTATTGGTAAGCTCATGGAAGTGTATGACAGAGCACACCCGAAAGCAAAGTAAAGCGGTTCTTTTCCATCCTGGCCACGGAGATCTTCGGGATTGCTTGTGTGACATGCACACATTGTTCAATGAATGATTATCAACAGTAGTGATCGTAACTTCATAGGCGTTGATCATTGGCCGCTGGCGATTGATCATTTGGAGGGGATTACACGCTGCGTCTCGAGAGCTTTTTCAGCGCCATCCGTAATAATTTGGTAATGCTGTATCATTTAAGCATGTAAGATTGAAAGGCAATAAATCGGCAAGAGGAGCAGTCATGAAGATACAGGGAACAACCGTCCTGGCTGTGAGGCATAAAGGAAAGGTCGTGGTTGCTGGCGATGGTCAGGTTACTGTGGATATTACAATTATGAAACATGGTGCCCGGAAGGTGAGGCGATTGTATCATAACGAGGTAATTGTCGGATTTGCCGGAGCCACTGCAGACGCCTTTACGCTGTTTGACCGTTTCGACCAGAAGCTTGAGCAATTCAAGGGAAATTTGCTTCGGGCGGCAGTCGAACTTACGAAGGATTGGCGGACCGACCGGATCCTGCGGCACCTCGAGGCATTGATGATCGCGGTCAGTAAGGATGCGTTTCTGATCATATCGGGCAATGGAGACGTTATAGAATCCGATGATGAGGTGATGGCAATTGGATCGGGCGGGCCTTATGCCCTTGCAGCTGCGAGAGCTATGGTGCGCCATTCAAGCCTTAGCGCTGCCGAGATCGCCAGGGAGGCAGTTAAGATTGCCGGAGAGTTGTGCATCTATACCAATGACCATATTATAGTCGAAGAGCTGGATCTGACTGACAGTTCTTCTGGTTCTTCGCCGGAAGGCAAGAAGAGTTAGGAGGCCATTTATTCATGTCGATGAAATCATTGACGCCACGGATGATCGTGGAAAAGCTGGACTTGTATATAGTGGGCCAAGCGGAAGCTAAAAGGGCCGTTGCTATTGCCCTTCGCAATCGTTGGCGGCGTCAAAACGTTACCAGGGAGCTTGTTGATGAGATTTCCCCGAAGAATATTATTATGATCGGTCCAACGGGAGTCGGCAAGACAGAAATCGCCCGGAGGCTCGCGAAAATCGACAATTCGCCGTTCCTGAAGGTCGAAGCGTCAAAGTTTACAGAGGTGGGATATGTGGGACGGGATGTGGAATCAATGATCCGTGACCTCTTAGAGTTGTCAGTCAATGCGGTGAAGCTTGAAGAGCAGGAAAATGTCCGTCCCAAGGCGGCAGAACTTGCCGAGGAGCGTCTTCTTGATGTGCTTCTTCCTCCGAGGCCATCAGAGAAAAAGCTGGCCGATATGATTCCCGGCAGGGGTTATGAAAGTCCGGAAGAAGCACCGGCGCATGAACCGGATTCCACACGGGAAAGAATCCGCCAACTTCTCCGTGAAGGTAAGCTGGATCAGCGCCAGGTAGAGCTGGAGGTTACAGAATCCCGTCCTGGCCCCATCGTTGAGATTTTCTCTACGGCAGGAATGGAGGACGTCGGCCTGAACATGAAGGACATGTTCAGCAACCTGTTCCCTCAGAAAAAAAAGATTCGGCGTGTAAAGGTCGAGGAGGCGAAGGAAATACTTGCCCAGGAAGAAGCCCAGCGGCTTGTAGATATGGAGAAGGTGACCAGAATGGCAATTGAACGGGTGGAGCAAGCAGGCATTATTTTTCTGGATGAAATAGACAAGATTGTCGGCAGCAATGCACCGCATGGGCCGGACGTATCACGGGAAGGGGTGCAACGGGATCTTTTGCCCATTGTTGAGGGTTCGACAGTCAACACGCGATACGGTATGATTCGAACCGACCACATCCTGTTTATTGCGGCAGGGGCATTCACCTCCAGCAAGCCGTCAGACCTCATCCCCGAGTTGCAGGGGCGTTTTCCTATCCGCGTGGAACTGGATTCGCTCGGCAAGCAGGAATTTATCAGGATTCTGACCGAGCCGCATAATGCATTGATCAAACAGTACGTGGAAATGATGGCAACCGAGAACATCCGACTGGTATTTGCGAATGATGCCATCGAGGAAATCGCTGAGATCGCGGCCATCGTTAACGACCGCACGGAGAATATCGGCGCCCGGAGACTTTATACCATTATGGAAAGCCTGCTTGAAGACATATCATTCAATGCGCCTGATATGGCCGATAAGGAACTGATCATTGATGCCAGCTATGTGAGGGAGAAGCTGAACAATATTGTGGAGGATGAGGATCTGAGTCGGTATATCCTCTAGACAAGGGGGAACAATGGAGAATCTCGCGCAATCCATGGAAAGGGCGGAAATGCTTTTGGAGGCCCTTCCATACATACGAAGATTCTACAACAAGATCATTGTGATTAAATATGGCGGACATGCCATGGTGGACGAGGACCTCAAGGAGGGCTTTGCAAGGGATATCGTGCTGATGAAATATATCGGCATGCACCCCGTGATAATCCATGGAGGAGGTCCACAGATCGGCGGCTACCTGAAGCGCCTCGGGAAGGAATCCAAGTTCGTTCAAGGAATGCGGGTGACGGATGAGGAGACGATGGATATTGTTGAAATGGTTCTTGTGGGGAAGGTCAACAAGGAAATCGTGGGACTGGTCAACCGTCACGGCGGCAAGGCCGTCGGCATGAGCGGCAAAGATGGCGGGCTTATTCTCGCAGAAAAATATCTGTTAAGTGAAGAGCGGGCTAAGGACACGCCGCCAGAGATCATTGACCTAGGCCTGGTGGGTCGCGTCAAAGAAATCCATGCCGGGTTAGCAATATCTCTGGTCAATGACGGGTTTATTCCGGTGATTGCACCAACGGGAGCAGGACTGCAGGGGGAGACGTATAATATCAATGCCGATCTCGTCGCAGGCGCTATCGCATCCGCGATGCATGCCGAAAAGCTTATCCTGCTGACGGATGTTCCTGGTGTTCTGAATGAAAATAGGGATCTTGTTCATGCCATGAGCATGGGTGATGCCAATAACATGATCGACAGGGGCGTCATCGAGGGTGGAATGTATCCCAAGGTGAAATGCTGTCTCAAGGCCCTCAAGGAGGGGGTAGGGAAGGCCCATATCATAGACGGCCGCCGAAAACATGCCGTACTGCTGGAAATATTTACAGATCAAGGTGTTGGTACGGAGCTTGCCTTTCAATAGACTCGAGCATTGATGAGGGATGGAATGATGCCATGAAAGAACGCGAGCATACAGAATCTTATATCAGCCGGGCTGCAGCTTGCCTGATGGAAACATATAATCGGTCCCCTGTTGTCTTTTCCAGAGGCCAGGGGGTCAGATTATGGGATGTGGATGGTCGGGAATACCTCGATTTCACGGCGGGTCTTGCCGTATGCAGCCTCGGGCATTGCCATCCAGACGTGGTTACCGCTGTGAAAAAGCAGGCAGAAACCCTGATGCATGTTTCGAACCTATATCATATTGAAACACAGATTCGGTTAGCCGAGCTGTTGACGGCTGTTTCCTTTGCTGACCGTGTTTTTTTCTGCAATAGCGGGGCCGAAGCCAATGAGGGGGCCATTAAGCTGGCCCGGAAGTTCGGCCACGAAAAGCTCAACGGACGCTATGAACTGATCACCATGGAGCATTCATTCCACGGTCGAACCCTCGCCACTATCACCGCAACAGGCCAGTCGAAGTTTCAGAAGGGTTTCGAGCCCCTGCCTGAGGGATTCAGGTATGTGCCGTTCAACGATCTTTCCGCTCTCGAATATGCTATTGGCGATAAAACAGCCGGTGTCCTGGTGGAGCCCATTCTGGCAGAAGGTGGTGTCAGGGTTCCCGACAAGGGATATCTCAGAGGTGTCAGGCAGATATGCGACAACCACAACCTGCTGATGATTCTGGATGAAGTCCAGGTGGGAATGGGCCGGACCGGGACCCTTTTTGCCTATGAGCAGGAAGATATCAGGCCGGATATCATGACCTTGGCCAAAGCGCTAGGCAACGGATTCCCTATAGGGGCCCTTCTTGCTACCAATGAAGTTGCCTCCGCTTTTACCCCCGGGAGCCACGCATCAACCTTCGGCGGAAATCCCCTAGCCATGGCAGCCGCCGAAGCGGTTCTTAATATTTTTTTGTCGGAGCCAATCTTGGAGCATTGCAGGGAAATCGGCGCCTATTTTTTTGAAGCCCTAAAATCGCAAATGGCAAACCGGGGCATTGTTAGGGATATCAGGGGCCGAGGCCTGCTGATCGGCGTCGAGTTGTCTGTCGATGCCGTGGACATTGTACGGAAATGCCGAGAAGAGGGTGTCCTAATCGCCATGGCCGGCCCTCAAATCCTTCGTTTCATCCCGCCCCTCACTGTAACGAAGGATGACGTGGACCGGGTGCTGGATGTCTTGGACAAGGTAATGTAATGGAGGCTGCATGAAGAAGGATCTGCTCAGCGAGTATGACCTTTCCCGCAAAGACTTTTCGGTCATTTTCGAAAAGTCCCGGGTCTTGAAAAAGATGATGCAGGAAGGCCGCAGCTATGCGCCATTGAAGGGGAAAACGCTGGGGATGGTTTTCGACAAAACATCCACGAGAACCCGTGTTTCATTCGAAGTGGGCATGTACCAGCTGGGCGGCTTGGCCCTGTTCCTCAATAGCCGCGATACCCAGCTTGGACGTGGGGAAAGCATCGCGGATACCGCAAGGGTCATGTCCCGTTATCTGGATGCAATCATGATCCGAACATTTTCCCAGGAATCTCTCGAGGATTATGCACACTACTCCGAGATTCCCATCATCAACGGATTGACGGATCTTTTGCATCCCTGTCAAATACTGAGCGATATTTTTACCATTATCGAGAAGCGGGGATCATTTGAAAGTCTGAAAATTGCTTACATCGGAGATGGAAACAACGTGGCAAATTCATGGATAAATGCCGCAGCCAGGCTGCCCTTTCATCTATCCCTGGCCTGCCCGGAAGGCTATGATCCTGATCCTGTGATCGTAAATAGAGCCAAGCGAGAGGCACCGCTCGGAGTGGCACTGCTCCGCGATCCTTTCGAGGCCGCAGCAGATGCAGACGTGGTCTACACAGATGTTTGGACAAGCATGGGTCAGGAGGATCAGAAAGAGGAAAGAGCCAAAGTTTTCCGTAATTATCAGGTAGACAGCAGACTTTTAAAAAAGGCGAATCCGGATGTTATGTTCATGCATTGCCTTCCCGCACATCGTGGCGAAGAAATTACGGCAGATGTCATCGACGGGCCGTCTTCTGTTGTGATGGATCAGGCAGAAAATCGCCTGCATGTGCAGAAGGCGATCCTAGAAATACTGATCCTGAATAACAGGAAATAAACATGCATGGAGCGGCAAATCACCGTTTAAATCTGCAGGAGGCAATGGTCTATGGGAAAAAAGTTTAAAAATGTAGTCCTAGCCTATTCGGGAGGCTTGGATACATCGATCATTGTTCGATGGTTGATCGAAACATACCACTGTAAGGTAATAGCTTTCGTCGCTGATATCGGCCAAGAAGAAGAGTTGGAAGGCTTAGAGGAACGTGCACTGAAAACGGGGGCGAGCAAGGTGTACATAGAGAACCTGCGCAATGAGTTTGTCCGCGATTTCGTATTTCCGGCCCTGCGGGCGAATGCGATTTACGAAGGGACTTACCTAATGGGGACATCCCTTGCCCGGCCACTCATCGCAAAGCGCCAGATAGAGATCGCACGCGCTGAGGGGGCAGATGCCGTTTGTCATGGTGCTACAGGGAAAGGCAACGATCAGGTCCGGTTCGAGCTTACCTATATTGCGTTGGATCCTTCCATCCGGATCATCTCCGCTTGGAAGGATGAGAACTGGCCATTCGATTCCAGGAAAAGCATGATTGACTATGCGGAAAAACACCGGATACCGGTAACCCTCGTGACCCGTGAAAAGCCTTACAGCAGTGATCGAAACGCGCTTCATATGTCGCATGAGGGGGGGAGCCTGGAGGATCCCTGGGAGGAACCGCCCGAGTCTGTGTACCTGCTGACCGTTTCTCCGGAGTCGGCACCAGATATGCCCCTTTATGTGGAGATCGATTTTGAGAAAGGGGATCCCATTGCTGTAAACGGCAAGCGAATGAGGCCTGCCGTGCTGCTGGGCTACTTGAACCGCATCGCCGGGGTAAACGGAATCGGCAGAGTAGACATGGTTGAAAACCGTTTTGTAGGCATGAAATCCAGGGGTGTGTACGAAACACCTGGTGGCACGGTTCTCTGGAGCGCCCATCGCGCCCTGGAGTCCATTACCATGGATCGGGAAGTGATGCACATGCGGGACTCCCTGATTCCAAAGTATGCGCAGTTGGTGTACAATGGCTTTTGGTACGCCCCAGAAATGAAAGCCCTGCAACACTACATTGATGCAACACAGGAGAATGTCACCGGAACAGTCCGTATGAAGCTTTATAAGGGAAACTGCATTGTTACTGGACGTAAATCGCCTCACTCTCTCTACAGCGAATCCTTGGCAACGTTTGAGAAGGACATGGGATATAACCAGATGGATGCGACGGGGTTCATAAGACTCAATGGGCTTCGCCTCAGGATACAGGCATTGAAGGAGCAGGAGAAGAAGACGTAGCAGGGGCGAAAAACGCGGTAAAGGAAGTTGAAGGGTGAGTCATTTCGCATCATTTATTTAGGTAAGGTGCACTTCCGTGAAAAAGAGCAACATTAAGGCCTGGGGGGGACGATTTAGGAAAGCCACGTCCAAGCGTGTTGAGGCGTTCACAGCATCCCTGCATGTTGACAGCCGGCTGTTCAGGCACGACATCGAAGGCAGCATGGCCCATGCGCGCATGTTGGTCCGCCAGGGGATTTTGACCGCGCAAGAGGGTAGGGCAATTCTGAGGGGTCTGCAGGATATTCGTCAGGAGATTGCCTCGGGAAAATTTAATTTTGACCCTGCGGACGAGGATATTCATATGGCTATAGAGAGGGCCTTACTCGGTAAAATCGGAGAGACTGGCGGAAAGCTTCACACGGCGCGGAGTCGTAACGATCAGGTTTCTCTTGATACGCGTCTTTACCTAAGGGAGGAGTTGGATGAGATTCTGCACCGTGTTGATGCGTTCAAGGGGACACTGGAAACCCTTGCTTATCGTGAGAGGCGTACCATTCTTCCGGGCTATACCCATCTCCAGAGGGCGCAGCCAGTAACGCTGGCGCAGTATCTCCTTGCCTACCGCGAGATGCTTGAACGGGATCGCCGGCGGTTCTGCCATTGCCGGAAGCTGATGAACGTGTCGCCTCTGGGTGCTGCCGCCCTTGCAGGGACAAGTCTGCCTACAGACCCGCTGTTCGCCGCTGAGCAACTCGATTTTCCAGTTATGTACGGTAATAGCCTAGATGCTGTTTCGGACAGGGATTTTGTTGCCGAGTTTATCTTTGTAAGTGCCCTGATGATGATGCACCTGAGCCGCTTTGCCGAAGATTTGATTTTGTGGTCTACAGAAGAGTTCGGATTTGCAGAGATCTCCGATGCCTTCACTACTGGATCAAGTATCATGCCCCAGAAGAAAAACCCCGATGTGGCTGAGCTGGTCCGGGGTAAGACGGGTCGAGTTTACGGTAATCTTGTATCAATCTTGACCATACTCAAGGGGCTCCCCATGGCCTATAACCGGGACCTTCAGGAAGACAAGGAACCCCTGTTTGATACAGTTGACACTGTAAAGAACTGCCTGGAGATCTTCAACGAAATGCTCAGCAATGTTTCTTTCCGTAAAGATGCCATGCTGGCGGCAGCCGAGGGCGGATTCACCACGGCAACTGATATGGCGGAATACCTGGTTAACAGGGGTGTGCCATTCCGGAAAGCGCATGGGATTGTTGGCCGTATCGTGGCTTATTGCTTGGAACGGGGGATAGACTTCACTGGCCTCAGCCTTCACGATTATCAGAAATTTCATCCGGCCTTCGATGAAACGATCCTTCGGATTTCTGATGTCCGGCATTCCGTAAAGTCGAGGGAGAAACACTTAGTATCAAAAAAACCTAGCAGGAAAAAGTAGCGCCAATGGATAACAGTCTTGTATGCCGTCTTCCGCTTGCTATACTGATCTTGTTATTGCTGGCCGGTGGCCTAGGATGCGGTCTCAAGTCGAATCCCATTCCACCTTCACGGCATGCGCCGGATCTGGTTGGTGATGTCCATGCGGTCGCAACTCGCGAGGGGATATTGCTAAGCTGGCAGTTTTCGGCGGACAAGACCGAAGATTGCCGTGTCATAATTGCCCGGAGCTCCCTTGAAGGGACCTGTCCATCATGCCCTGTGGAATATGAATCTATCGCGGATGTGGCTCTAACCGACATTGTAACAGGGCATAAACCGATGTCGGCCGAGTTCATGGATCGGAGCATCCGCAAGGGGCAATGTTATACTTACCGGATCAGGCTTTGCAGGGCCGGAGGACTTTGTGGTGAATGGTCCAATGGAACTGAAAACCAGTGTTCGCCTGAGCCGTGAAGAGGGTACAATCAGCAGGAAAATGGCGTTATGAATCATTTCGAGTACATCAATGGCGAGCTGTGGTGTGAGGAGCTTCCGGTAAGGGAAATAGCGGAAGCCATCAGGACGCCGTTTTATCTTTACAGCCACCGAACGCTTTCGCATCACTTTCGTGTGTTTAATGAATCGTTTGCCGATGTTCCCCATTTGACCTGTTTTGCAGTCAAGGCATGTTCCAATATTGCCATACTGAAAATTTTCATCGATCAGGGTGGAGGAGTGGATATCGTTTCCGGTGGAGAGCTGTTCCGCTCGCTCCAGGCAGGCGTGGATCCCGGGAAGGTTGTTTATTCGGGTGTTGGAAAGACATGGGATGAAATTGACTACGCCTTACACAGTGGGATCCTGCTTTTTAATATTGAATCGTCGCAGGAGTTGGCAGCCATTGATCACTGTGCCGGTGAATTAGGCTTGCAAGCAGGCATTGCCCTAAGAGTCAATCCGGACGTCGATCCAGAGACACATCCCTATATCGCGACCGGGATGAAGGAGCACAAGTTCGGCATAGACATAGAGCGCTCCATTGATGAGTACAGACGCGCCAGAAGCCTTGCCCATGTCGATATTAGGGGTGTGAGCTGCCATATTGGATCTCAGCTCACAAAGCTTGAGCCATTTCTCGATGCCCTCGAAAGCCTGAAGTTGTTGATCGGTCAACTGCGGGCCGAAGGAATCGACATCCGATATCTTGATCTTGGCGGAGGCCTTGGCATCACCTATCACCGGGAAGAGCCCCCACATCCGTCGGAATATGCTGAGGCGGTACTGAAAGCCGTGAAAGACCTGAATTGCACGCTGATCTTCGAGCCGGGCCGAGTAATTGTCGGCAATGCTAGTATTCTCGTGACTAGAGTGCTTTACACGAAGCAGACGGTGGAGAAAAACTTTATTATTGTGGATGCCGGCATGAATGATCTGGTCCGGCCAAGCCTGTATGGCGCCTACCACAATATCCAGCCCATCGTTCAGAATGACCGTTTTACAATCACGGTGGACGTAGTTGGCCCTATATGCGAATCTTCGGACTTTCTGGCTAAAGACAGGAGCCTCCCCGGATTTGAGCCGGGCGAGTGGATGGCTGTTATGAGCGCTGGGGCTTATGGCTACTCCATGGCCTCCAACTATAATTCCAGGCCCCGTCCACCCGAGATTCTTGTTGACGGAAACCGGTTTTATGTGATCAGAGAAAGAGAAAACTACCAGGACTTAATTAGAGGGGAACATGTCCTTGGTCTTCTGGGGAAAACTTAACAAGATTACTTCATAAGGAGGCTCTATGTTTAAAGGTGCGATTGTAGCCATTGTCACACCATTCAGAGATGGGAAAGTGGATGAGAAGAGCCTTAGGGACCTGATTGAGTTTCAGATCGCTAATGGTACCGACGGCATTGTTCCATGCGGCACCACTGGAGAATCGCCTACATTGTCGCATGAAGAACATAACAAGGTGATAAAGATTACGGTGGATGCCATCAAGAAGCGTGTGCCAGTGATTGCTGGGACAGGATCCAACAGTACCGATGAGGCGCTGACATTGACAAAACACGCCTACGAAGTCGGTGCGAATGCTGCCCTGATGGTCTGTCCGTATTATAACCGGCCTTCACAGGAAGGGCTTTACCAGCATTACAAACTAATTGCGGAGAGCGTGCCCATCCCCATTATCATTTATAACATTCCGGGCCGGACAGGGGTGAATCTCACTCCCGACACGTTACTAAGGCTATCCAAAATCAGCAATATTGTCGGCGTCAAAGAGGCATCAGGCAATATCAAACAAATGAGTGATGTCCTAACATTATGCGGCGAGCAGTTCGATGTCCTTTCCGGCGACGATGCCTACACACTTCCCCTCATGGCAATGGGGGGCAAAGGCATCATATCCGTCATATCAAATGTGGCTCCTGCCGACATGTCGGCAATGGTTGATGCGTTTGAGGCGGGAAATCTTGCGAAAGCAAAAGCACTTCACCACAAGATGATACCACTGATTGATGCTCTGTTCATCGAAACGAACCCTGTGCCTGTGAAGGCGGCCCTGGGCATGATGGGCAAGATCAGCTATGAGGTCAGGGCACCGTTATACAAGTTGTCTGATGCGAACTATGACAAGCTAAAAAAAGTCATGATTCAATACGGTTTGATATCCGTCTGAATCTTTGACTGACCATAAGATGATGGGGAAAAGCGACATCGAGGAGCAAAGCATTATAAGGGCCTCAAATCGCTACCGTGGAGTTGTATTCCTGGCAAGGAAATAAAAGGGTTGCGCGGAGGCGCAGTTGGCGTGAGTGGCACGAGCGATCCTCAACGTTGACACAGCTGGGGCGGAAAAAAACGGATCCCGCTTTTAACAAGCCATGGAAGGAGTGACCAAAATGATCAAAGCCATTGTAACCGGTGCCGCCGGCAGAATGGGAAGCCGTATCATGTCATTGCTCTCCTCTACGGATGGCATTGAACTAGTCGGTGCTGTTGAAAGAAAAGGGCATCCCCTCGTGGGCAGGAACATCGGGGAAAGCCTCAGCACTGGGAAGACGATCGTCGTTGTGAACGATGATCTGACAAAGTGCATCGACAAGGGGGATGTGGTCATAGACTTTACAGACCATGAATCATCACTTAACCATCTCGAAGTGGCTGCCGCGAAAAACAGTGCCATTGTGATAGGTTCTACAGGTTTTACATCCAAGGAGATGGAGAAAGTCAGAAGCATTGCCGGCCAAGTACGGTGTGTCCTGGCGCCTAATATGAGTGTTGGCGTAAATGTCATGTTCAAGGTACTGGAATATATTGCCGGAATCCTTGGCGATGATTATGACATGGAGATTGTCGAAGCTCACCACCATCTCAAAAAAGATGCGCCAAGCGGTACGGCCATGAAGATGGCCCAGATCCTTGCGGACACATTGAGCAGGGATCTTGATAAAGTTGGAGTTTACACCCGAAAAGGGATGATCGGGGAGCGTAATCCGAAAGAGATCGGTATTCAGACCCTACGGGCAGGTGACATTGTAGGGGAGCATACCGTACTATTCGGTGGTGTGGGAGAAAGACTGGAGTTGATACATCGCGCCCACAGCCGTGACAATTTTGCAAAGGGGGCAATCCGTGCGGCCAAATGGATTGTCAATCAGGGGAACGGCCTTTACGATATGCAGGATGTCCTTGGGCTCAAAGCAAAACCTTGAGGGGAAAATTGCCTTTATAGGAATCGGAGCGAACCTTGGTGATCCCGCAGCAAACTGCCGGGAAGCCATCTTGCGGATAAATGCTATCGATGGCATCAGGATTCTCCGCCATTCTCTGCTTTACAAGACCCAGCCTGTTGGGCTGGACAGCCAACCATGGTTTGCCAATGCCGCAGCAGAGATTCGCACCACTTTGAGTCCATGGGATTTATTGTTAGCCCTGAAAAATGTAGAAAGGAATATGGGGCGACAGGAAAGCGTACACTGGGGCCCACGAGTGATCGATCTGGACATTCTTTTTTACGGGCAGGAAGTAATCAGCGAAGATAAGCTGAAAATACCGCATCCGGAATTGCATAGAAGACGATTCGTCCTTGCCCCTCTTGATGAAATCGCTTCATATGTTATCCATCCCCTTTACGGGATTTCGGTCCGTGGATTGTACGAACGCTTGGAGAATGACCACGTTGCTGAAATCATTGGAGACTGAAAATAGATGATTTTAATTCGCCTTATCATTACCATAGCTCTCTTTTATCTTATTTACCGCGTGATAGTGACCTTCCTGGCGCACAAAGAAAATCAAGAGCCGAAAGTGACTAGCAGAAACGCAGGACTAGCCCAGGAGGATTTGTTAGAAGATCCTCATTGCCATACGTACATTCCCCAAAGCCAGGCAGTACAGGACACAATCGATGGTAAGATTATCTATTTCTGCAGCCGTCGCTGCTGCGAAGAATATAAGGAGAGTTTAAGAAACCGGGGGCAGACAGTATGAAATTCTTCATCGACACAGCGAATATTCAGGAGATCAAGGATGGGATATCTTGGGGCATGGTGGACGGCGTCACTACTAACCCATCGTTGATTGCAAAAGAAAAAAGGACATTCGAGGAAATCGTTCGCGAAATTCTCGGAACCGTCGACGGGCCTGTAAGCTTGGAAGTAACGAGCTGCGATGCAAAGGGAATGGTTCGCGAAGGGAAAAAACTGGCAAAGCTGGGAAACAATGTTGTCATAAAAGTGCCCATCACTCTGGCGGGACTCCGTGCAACACAGATTTTTGCTGGTGAGGGTATTGCCGTCAACCAGACACTTATTTTCTCGCCCCTTCAAGCGCTTTTGGCTGCCAAAGCCGGTGCGGCGTACGTGAGCCCTTTTGTCGGCCGATTGGATGATATAGCCCATGACGGCATGGAAATTGTGGAACAGATCCTCAACATTTATGACAACTATGGTTTTGAAACAGAAGTGATTGTTGCAAGTATTCGGCATCCGAGACATGTGCTGGAAGCGGCTCTTATGGGGGCGGATATCGCCACCGTCCCGTTCAAGGTGATTTCCCAACTGGCGAGCCATCCCCTGACGGACAAGGGCATAGAAACATTTCTTTGCGATTGGGAAAAAGTACCTAAGAAGTAAAAACATTCCCAGATTGGTCTGGATGCGTGCTATGATTGATTCGATTAAAAAGGCATTCGATCGCTTGCCAATTCCCTTGCGCGCCAGGCATATTGTTAACCTCCCCAATGTAATCACGCTGTTACGCGTGACCATCATTCCAGTCCTCTTCTTGCTGCTTCTCGATCCAGGACCGACTGTCAGCCTTATAATTACAGCATTGTTTGTATTAGCTGGCCTGACAGACCTACTAGACGGGTATGTTGCACGTCGGTATCAGATTGTCACTTCCATCGGTAAACTTTTGGATCCAATCGCCGATAAAATTGTTGTCAATACAGCAATGATTGTGATGATCCCGACCGGCAGGATTCCTGCATGGGTCGTGGCTATCATGGTAGTTCGAGACTTTGCCGTGGACGGTCTCAGAAGCGTTGCATCGGCCGAAGGCCTGTTCATTCAGGCAAGCCAGTTGGGCAAACAGAAAACCCTTTGCCAGATATTCGCAATATCCGCCTTGATGATCCATTATCCCCTTTTCGGTGCAGATTCATACGCGGTTGGTATCGTCATACTATACATTGCACTGATTCTTTCGCTTTATTCCGGCTTTGATTATTTTTTAAAATTTCTCCGAGAATACAATATCAAGGGAGATGCCAAATGACCGGAGAACAGGGTGTGGATTATTCGATCTTTGATCGACCAGAAATTTTATCAGTCCTTTTCTATCCGCGCTCTGAATGGGGGGGTGATTCAAGCAGTGGACGCTTTCACGAGATCATGATTCCAGTTACCCGGCATGTTGAGATCGGCGCTAGGTTCTATGCGTCAGGTGGTGTTGATCCAACAATCCTCTTTTTCCACGGCAACGGAGAAATCGTGGCAGATTATGATGATCTGGCGGGCATGTATCTACAGCGGGGGATCAACTTCCTGCCAGCGGACTACAGGGGTTATGGTCGTTCAACCGGTAACCCCTCCGTTTCAACCATGATTATGGATGCCCTCACCATATTTGAATACACACAGGGTTGGTTGAAGAGAGAGGGTTACTCCGGCCCCCTGCTGGTGATGGGACGATCTCTGGGCAGTGCTTCCGCTCTTGAAATCGCCTCGCGTTATCAGGACCGCATTGCAGGATTGGTGATTGAGAGTGGTTTCGCAAGAGTTGGTCCACTTTTGGGACTGCTTGGGGTCAGTCTGGATGCGCATGGAGTAGACGAAGGGGAGGGGTTCAATGTAGCAAAGATTAAAACTTTTACCAAGCCGCTCCTGGTAATTCATGCACGTTACGATCACATTATAGATTTTGCACAGGGTCGTGAACTTTTTGAAGTTTGCCCTTCATCAGTGAAACGATTTCTCGCAATTCCCAATGCGAATCACAATGATCTCCTTTACGTCGGTATGGCAGAGTATATGAGGGCCATCGAGTGGATAACAGGTGTGGTGAAAAGTGGGTAAAGCGTTAAAAAACGACTGAAATCGAGCGTGTTGCAGTTTTTTGATTGACAACAAACGGGGTTTAGTATAGAGACGCCCCGTTAATAAAAGGGCGGGCGTAACTCAGTGGTAGAGTGCTACCTTGCCAAGGTAGACGTCGACGGTTCAAATCCGTTCGCCCGCTCCATGAAAAGAATGGCGGCATAGCCAAGTGGCTAAGGCAGCGGTCTGCAAAACCGTTATTCCCCGGTTCAAATCCGGGTGCCGCCTCCAGTGATATCAAGGACTTAGGCATTTCGTCTGAGTCCTTTTTTGTTTCTGGTTGCGGATAGGTTGCGTGTGGTTGCGTCCGGTTGCGTGTCGAGTGCATCAATATCCGATCTGCTTTCTTTGGGTAGCCACTTGTAATAAGTCCTGTATGTAATCTCCGTTGTTGCATGGCCCATTTCTTTACTGACCTCTGCTAATGAATCACCCTTGCTTAATCGTAATGTAGCGTATGTGTGCCTCATATCATGTGGGGTTCTTCGCCTCAGTCCTGATCTATCCATTGCCCTGTTCCATACACGGTGAATAAAGTTTCCATAGTTCAATGGCGTTCCATCCTCATTAGTGAAAACCCAATCTGGCTTTGATTTCCACCCCTGTTTAAGCGTTTTTTCTGCCATGCGGGTTTTATGCTGTTTCAAGACTTCGGCAAGCTGTGAGGTCATTCTTACATGACGGTTACTCGATCTGCTCTTAGGTGAGGTTATCTTTCCACGAGTGATATTCCTCTGCACAAGAATCAATTTTTGATAGAAGTCTATGTCCTGCCATTGCAGTCCGATGATTTCGCCAATCCTGAGACCTGTACGGAATCCACATATAACGAGAGGGTAATATGTCGAGAAATCTTTCCTGAAGGTTTCCTCAATCAATAACCGTTCATCCCATGTAAAAGGGTCTTGCTCTTTCGATTGCCGTTCATCCTCTGGCTTCGGTATCGGTACATCACGAGCAGGATTCACAGGGATAAGACCATCGGGATTAACGGCGTGTCGTAATATCGCACTCAGGCAGTTCTTGATATTTCTTGCTGTGGTACTTCTTATGCCGCACTTAACCTTCTTGCTTATCAAGTCACTGATCATCCGCGATGTGATTTCATTTATCGGCTTAGAGCCAAAAGCCGGGATAAGGTGAAGATCGATTATCAATCGATAACTTCGGTATGTTGAATGCTTCAAAGATAAGACAGCTACTTTTTCATACCAGCCAATCTGAGATTCACCGTTACCATCACGCCATCCATCGACATATTCCTTGAGGGTAGGGAGCCTTTGAGCTTTTCCATCATCAAGGCTGAAATCACCCAAAGTCAATTTCGCTTCGATCTTCTTTGCTGCTTCCATTGCTGTACGCTTGTTCCCGATCTTCTTTGCCTTGCGCTTGCCCTGATGGTCAATAAATATCCACCATTCGCCCGATCCTTTGACCTTCTCTTTGACTTTAACGCTCATTCAATCACCCCATTTCTTTTTAAATTCTTTAATTCTCTTTTCCCAGTCTTGTAAGAGTACATCATCTTCTTTCAATATAGCGTTAAGTTCATTCTTTGTTATATTACCTTCTTTGAAATTGAAATGAGCCTCGCTTGTCTTATTCATCCATCGTATCATCTGATTCATTAATTCTATTTGTTCAAGATCAAACTCATCATCTTCCGGCCATGGTTCCAGTTCTTTAAGGATTGGTTTAAATATATTTACTTTTTCATCCATACCTTTCCTCCTTTCTCCCATGCCTCAGATAACGGCCAAAACAGGCTCTATTTCCTGAGTTTGCACTTTGCATTGAGGGTTTTCAGCCCTCTTTTTAAGATCTTTGATTCGTTGCTTCATGGACGTCCTGAGATCTTTCCGTTGTGATTCAAACTCTTTCAGTTTTAACTCTAATTCTCTTAACGTTTCTTTTGAAAAATCACCTGATATCAGTTTTTGAATTCGTTTGTTTGATTCATAAAACATTTGCTTCGCTGCTTCCAAAAAAAAATCCACGATCTCATCTATTGCCTTGTCAAATTCCTCATCTGTCATCTTTGCCATTGTCATCATCCTTTTCCAAATAAAAAGGTCATGGATTTGCTCACGCTCTATTAGAAGCGGCCGACCCTTGCGGGTTACGGAATCCATGACCAATTATGTTTTTGCTACATACAAAAATAGCCACTATCGGGTGACCTCCGCTAATAGATTTGAGCAGCTTCAGGATATAGGATTTTCACATTATGTCAATATAATTTATGTCTCTCGTCATCTTCATATGTGACGCCCATAATAGGCTCTATTTTAATCGATCTCACTTTACTTGCAGGGAAATGTATTTATTATGCCTCGTAAAAGAATTGCCTCAACAGGCGTATCAATCTTGTATACGTCGGCATTTTCGCCTATTTCTCTTCTAAGAATATCTAAATAGTTTTTGGATCCAAGGGCTAATTTGTTCGGTTGGCAAAAAAGCAATTTGCTCCCACGAGCCTCGAGTGCTGTATTTGCCCATGATATACCTTCTCCAACCCCTTTTATGTATAACTTGAACTCTTTAGAGTCTTTAATTTTTTCATAATCTTTAAAGTCCACAGAACGTGCTGGCGATACGCCACCTACAATAATTATTAAGGCCAATATCATTATGGTACAGATGAACCTTGTATTATTCTTTGCCATCACTCGTACCTCCTGTCAGTGGACACGTAAATGGAATTTATTAGACCCATAAAGAAATCTGCATAAATCTTTTCTATTTAATAAAATCTTTTAGATCATTCTTAAGGTGCGCAAGAATTTCATCCCTTTCCGCAAGCGAAACATTATCAAAAATGGGACTAGGCATCTTATTGTCGGCAGCACCATACTTCCAATATGTTATTTGGGAATATAATTTACGACTTTTTGTATGGACATCAGCATCATAATATTTAATAGCAAAAACCAGGTACATCGGAGGAATAGTCGGTGGCAGAGAGCCGCTAACGTGGAAGTATTGCACTTTTTTTGGCGGTATCTCACTAGCCATCGAATATTTAGTAATGTTTGGTGCCGACTGGAATTGCCGATCTATGTTAATTTGTATGCCTGTCGCATCAAATATTGAACAATTGCTTATGTTTTCAATTGGTATCCTGAGAATCACCCTTAACGGAGAATCTTCCGGTGATTTTATTATTTCGGGACTGTAACTGAAAAAATGCGGCTCACATTTTGCTGGTGTCTTTTTTGGTCGCTGCGATTCTTTTTGGGGTGGTCGGGGAGCATGGTAAAGAGGCTTACTAACTACTGGATGATCTTTTTCCCATAGTTCCTGTAACGGCGGGATGAACGCCCATAACCAAAAAGCCAAAACAATAAGAGAAAAAATAATTCTGATTGTCTTGCGTATTTTGGTTGGCTCATAGAAATAAAATCCCCAAAGAATCGTTATTGCGGCCCCAAAAAGCACAGCAACAACCTTTACCCAAAAGAAACCTACCTGAATCATCGTGATTGCCATCGCTACCAATGAAAAAAGGAAAAAAAGCAGCTCAAAGGATGATGGCTCACGTAACTTTTCAGATCCTTGTTTTTTCTGCATATTGTCATGCTATCACCATGTTTTCCTCGTGTCAAAAAAGTAATCTGTATTTCAAACTGACCCACTACCAAATTCGATCCTTTAGGCTCTGCATTGATTATTTATTAGCTTCTCAATCGCTTGTCGCGGTATCCTGATGGAGCCAACTATCTTGATGGACTGCAACTGACCTTTCCTGATCCATCCTTTTATCGTTCCCCTGCTTACGTTGAAAATCATTGCTGCATCGATAGGGGTTAACCATTCTTTATCAAGCTCGCTAAGCCGACGCTGTATATCTGCATTGAATGGAATCTCTGCCATGCAGGGGCCGTCTTGATGCCTGATCGTCGATTGTGGGGCAATTTTAGCCGTTGTATGGGGCAATGCTTTCCTGATCCGCTGCCTGACTGCATCCGGGGCATAGCCAAGTTGATCGCATACTGCATCGAAAAAGATATTATTCTCATCAAATATCCAGCGCATTGCAATTCGCTGATGGCCTATGCCATCCTTCAGATCAAGGAAAGCAGAGATGGTCACACTAAGCCATAACAAAAATACGCCCGAATGATTGGATGGCCCACGTTCTAAGAAGGCATCAAGGTCGTACATGACACATCGATTTTGCGAAACACGTTTCGCATTTTAGATACCGGGACGGTGGAGGCACGTCAACCGCCCCGGCATCAGGAGGGGGAGAGAGGATATGACGGCCCGAATACCGCTGATATAGTCACCCATACCAGACTCTCTCCCACTTGTTGCCCGGCCCCGCCAGCATTAGCAGACCGGGCATATACGATTAGGCCAGAGCTGTCGGTTGCTGATCCCCAGCGAACCTCGCGCCGCTCAGGATTGCTACGGCTGATAGCAGGGATGAAGCCCCCGGATTGGCTATGGCGAGCTGGAAACCGATATGTCCTACGAGTAGCTGCTCGGAGCTTAATTCTATAACGTACATGATACCGTTCGTTCCGGTAGCTGGGATGATCCCGCTTGTGGTTCCCTGATATCGCGTACTCAATACATCCCCATTGGTAGCGGTGTATGCAGTCAAGCATTGGAAATAATCAAAGGGAATCGCTATAGCTACGGATGGCACTACATCGATACAACTGTTGATCGTGATGATCCCCGCTGCCCTCGGAGCTGTAGCAAGCTGGATGATAATGCTAGCGTGTTCATAGTTTCGCATTGTGAATACCGGGGAACTGTTCGCCTGACCGTTATAGTCCTTAGCCATATAGAGCTGGACGATATGTCCGTCCTGTGAAAGATAAAATCCTTTAGCACCCATGTATATTTCTCCTTAACCTATAGTCAATAGAGGAGAGCGGGGAGCGGGTAAGGTCATGCCAGACCTTCGGGCCTCGCGGTTCCCGAAACTCCCCGGCAATCCCCTGCGCCGTCAATTATGAACTCAGCTCCTTGTCGCAAGTGCCACGAAATGGCTCAGCGTCTGCGAACCCTTATACGGAGTTAATGCCGATGCTCGCACAGGTTGACCATCGATCCTCCAAACGAAACGGAACACCGATTCGTCATATATGAACCTGACATGAATACTCATATCACCCCTGATCCCGCCTTTTTCTCCGATGATATAGCCATCCTTGAAATCGCAGAGAAGAATGTCTCCGGTTGTGCCGACACTTTGCGCCTGTTCGATCGGGATTAATGGCCGGCCGAACAGCGTTTGATTCGGCTCGCCAGCGGCTGCGTTTGCTGGCAAGTAGACGGGAAGGCCGCCCGTTCCAACTGACAGGCTCATCTGGAAAAGTTGAGGGAGGCAATTCGCATTGACCAACCAGACACTGTTTTGATGTGATCCGGGAATTAAACGGCTCCACATATTACAGAGATTTTCATAGACAATCGTGTTTGCCGCCTGTCCCGATTCCTTGGCAACTGTTACCAGCGAACCGGAGTTCATAATTCCAAGGGGCAAACCGCCGCCTGTGCCGTTGATGATGGCATCATCGATCATAAAACCAAATTCTGATGCAAACCCCTTACGGATTGTCTCTGCCAGTAGCGGAGCATCGTCTATAAGCTCATCCGTTGCGTAACATAACCCGATCAGTTTCTTGAGGATCAGGTCAATTAAGCGGAACTTCGGCTTAGTCGCTGTTTTGGCTGCCGCTTCATCCTCCCAATATGCCAAGATACCGCCATACCGATAACCGGATACACGGCTCGTTTCATCAACACCGGGAATTTTGATACTGTTGCTATTACCGCCGATTTCAACTCGTCTGCATTGGCCTATGAGCAAGCCTGTTGCGATAACGTCCTGCAATAGTTCCCGCGCAAAGTCGTTTTGAACAAGAAACCCGCCATCAGAAGGGACGGTTTCTGATAAACCCGTTGCATCGCGGGTCTGGTAGAGGCGGGGATCAGTTGGCTGACCCGGAATGCCCGCCCTCATCACGGATTGAAAAAACTCGCCCGGAGTATCGAAAGGCCCGGAGCTGGTGTATGACCCGCCCTGAGCCGTCAGGCTTTGCTGAGGGAGCTGTAAACGTATTTCATTTATCGCTTCTTCCAGTTCTGCTTTGACTTCCCGCTGTTCATCGGTCAGATGACTTAACCGCTTAAATCTATCTAACTCCTTTTTCAGCTTCGAGAGCATATCTTTCTTTTCTTTATAGCTCATATAGTTCACCTCATTATTTTATTATTTGGGTACTGCAATATCGCTGAAAAGTGCTTCACCAGCGGTTTTCCAGCTTCATCGGATTTCCGCGGCTGCCAAAATAGCTTTCAGTGATTCGCCATCGGCTGAAATTTATTTTGTAGTGCGGCTGCTACCGTTATTGTCGGTAACGGGGCAAAAAAAAGAGCGACAATGAGATGGTGAGGCACCTCACTGCCGCCCTTCTTACTTCTTGCGTCCCGATTCAGTTGGCCTACCGAAACGGGAACCCCGATTTTTCTATAAGATCAAATTACTCCAAATAATCTTTAATATGCTGCCATGCCTGTTTCACATCAGCGGGCCATGACTTATCCAGCGGGGGAAATGTAACTCCATCGAACGTAATCTCGGCCCAGCATGGAAGGCCCGTTCTACCAGCACCTCTGCTGTCCTCGCAGTTAAAGCCAGAGACTCCAGCTTGTTTTCCATTCGAATCACGCCAGACAGCCAGTAATCTTTCCCGGTGATGCTGCCAGATCAGCTTTGCATCTTTAGTCAGAGTATGCGCCTCAATTCCTGATGAGCGTGATGCTGGATACCCGCCGCTGCATATCTGACAACCACAAACCAAGCAGACCCCTTGGAGTAAGTGCGTTTCCGTAGCTCCGACCAATTTCATTCTGCGTGTAAGCTCTTTTTTGTATGGCATAAAAATCTCCTAGTATTTCAGCCGGGGAGGTCTCTGCGTTGCGTCCGGGGCCGATTCTTGCAAATTCAACTCGCGTAGAAGTCTGGCGAACACAATGCGATTATTGCGCTCGGAATTTAATGCTGGGTGACAATGGGGTTGCCCCCATTTATCCGTATAATACGCCCCTTCTAGCTTGATTTGCTCCCGATCCTGCGCTATCCTGTCCAGCGTTTCGCCGGCTTGAATTAGGAGCTTTATTTGATGTTCCTCGAAATCGAAATCACTCAAAACCTTGAGCATCCACGCTTTCGTAGAAGCTCTGAGATATTTCGGCAGCGTTATTTTTTCCATATTCGGCCCTTAAAAATCGATTTCAACCGGGTTCAGAGGCATTAAGGCGCGATGATCTCGATGGTCAATGCTTAATGGCTTGTAGAAAGTAGACCCCATATGCCCCCTGCCTCGTTATCATTTCTCTTCTGTCCTGCATTCAGCATTATCCATTCTCGTTGTCAGCGTTCTTGGCGTTGTTAGCATCATCCTGATCCTGATTAGTATCCGTTACGCTAATATCATGGACATACTTTGTCTGCTTATAGATCAGCTCTTGCAACCGCTGGATTCGATCTTTACATATCAGCGTCAGTCCCAAGTCTCGTGACAGCTCTGCCTGTTTCAGATCACCCTTGACGCTGTTAAACAACCTCATAAATTCCGGTTCAAATATTTCAATGCTCGGCGCAAACAATGAACATGATTTAAGCCCTTGAAGCTCACGCTCGAATGTTTCCTCGGTCATGGAATGATTTTCTGTCATAGTCCTTATACCTCTCAGATTTACGGACATAATCCGCTGCATTATGTTTTCCGTTTTCAATTCTGAGTGCCGCGTTAAGATATCCCGCCGGGCGCTCAATCACAGCGCCCGATTCCAGTTGCCTGATGAATGATTCACAAACATGAATAAGAGCGCCACGGTTAGTTACGCCATCGGTGGCCGCGGCTGTTATGACATCGCACAGAGACTTAAAATCTCCTCGGCTAGTCATTAGATTACCAATCCGTTCTAAGATAGTTTGTAGTTGATCTTGAAAGAGGGCAGTTTTTTCTTTATTGCTATCGCTCTTACTATCACTACTGCTATCACTATCACTACTACTTATCACTACAGCGGTGAGTGCTCCGTGAGTCCTCCGTGAGTCCTCAATGAGTCCACGGCGTTCAAGTTCTTGATTTCCGGTATTTATGGAATCTGGCGGTGCAGGATTTCTTGTAAGGGATGGCCTATTGATTTTCTGATGTTTGAGAAAATTTTTAATAAAGTAGAAATTTTCACCATTGGAATCGAAGGGAATTATAAAATTATGGTCTGCCAGACCCTTCAGCAACTTCTGGAATTTAATCTTTGTTAGGTCTTGATCAAAGGGGAATATGCGGCCTTGTAACCATTCCGGGTTGCCCTTTACGATACCGTAATCATCAGAGAAGGTTAATAACCCGATAAACAGTAATCTTGCTTCCCTCGGCTCGCGCGCCAACTTTTCATCATCCCAAAATTCGGGTTTTATGGTTCTTATCCTCGCCATTACCCGCCCAGCTCCTTCAACACGTCGGTAACAATAGTATCAACCTGATCCTGCTGGACTTTATACTTCTCTAAAAATTTATCTACATCTGAGAATTTTATCAGGACGGTTCCTGATGGTAGTTTGGAATAGGGCAAGCCATCTTTCATTAATGTTCGAACGCTACGCTCACAGGAATTGATATAAGCGGATATTGTTTTTGGTTTGCCCCAGCCGTCCATTAAATCCTATCCATCCGTTCAGAGGATTTCTGCGACAACCATTCGTCTATCTCATTGGCAAACCAACCTACGGATTTTCCGCTTAACCTAATCCGTTTGGGGAATCGACCTGCTTTCTCCAAGCGCCAAATAGTGGCATCGGAGAGAGGTACTTTTGAAAATAATTCAGGTTTACGGATAATTTGATCTTGCATCATTCACCTCTCTCAATTGTTATCAGCCAAAAAAATGCCTACCAAGTTTTCTTGATAGGCAATATATTGCATTAAACCGTATTAGTATAACCGCGAAAAGTTAAAAATTCGTGGAAGTTTTTAAGTTATTATATTTGTTTCCTTTCGATTCTTTTTTTCCATTTGTAATAATATTCTTCAGTTAGTGTTTTGCCGATATTAAATTGCTGACCAACCTCCTCAAACAATAATCCATCAATGGGGATGGATGGATTTTCTCGCTTGATTTGTCTGATTCGTTGATAAACTGGAAAACTTTTTTCCCGTTCTTGTCTCTTTGCCTCAAGATGTGTTCTTTTTTTATGAGGATGACCAAAAACATCATCCCAACTCTTGGCCTTATAGTGACGCACCTTGCGATATGCCGCCAAATAAGCATATTCACACCACCGCGGAATTGGCAAGGAATTGAGTGAGCAAACATAAATGGCTTCTATAATCGCATCTTTATTTCCAGACTTATATAATTCAAATAAATCTTTGAGTTCTTGCGCCCCAAGCCATCTATGGAAAGGCCCCCTTGCTATGTTTGGATCTTTGGTGGTGGCTTCTTCTTGCGCTTTCAATGCATCTTCAAAACTCCATACATAAAGTTGTGTCATATCTTCACGCCCAAGACCCTCCATAGGTAAATGGTCTTTCAATCCACGGGTGCTTACTTTCCTTTCCTTAACTGGATTTTTCATTGCCTATCCCTCGCAATCATCCCAAGTGGTTTATGAAGGGGCAGGCGGCGGGATATGTCCGCTTTTCGGCTCCGGTAGCCTATCCCCTTCATGTGAGCATCATATCAAAAAAATCTCCCTTTGCAAAATGCGGCAAAGCTGATCCGGTAAATACGTCATAAAACCATGCTGGCGTAATCGAAAGTTGGTTGCGTATAGGTTGCGGATTGCGGCAAAATATACGCAAATATCGTTCAACAATATGCAATAATATCAAATACTTATGACTACGTTTTTGTTCTGCAAAACCGTTATTCTCCGGTTCGAATCCGGATGCCGCCTCCAATAAAAACAAGAGGTTACGCGAGATATAAAATTTGAAATTAACCCGAGGGTGCAGATCGGCCCGGTTATCGAAAGGTTGCCGGGTTTTTTGTTTTTTGAATGTTCAAGATCGCTCACATTGTTATATGTCAGAAAAAAAGTGTTGACATGATGCAATGCATTGTGTCATTATGTTGACAGCATATCGTAGATAAATCAATGAAAAATAATCAAGAATATACTCTGAAAGATGTGAAAGAGATTTTTCACTTTTTGAGCGTCCGCTCATTGCAGACATGGGTCAAGCGAGGTGTGATCATTCCCGCTCAATCAGCGCAGGGCAGGGGCACCGCTGTGAAATTTGATTATCTGAATTTGGTTGAAATCGGTATGGTAATGCAACTTGTCAAATTTGGTTTCGATCGACATTCGTTTTTGCGTCATATAATGAAGGCCTCGCGAAAGAGAGAAATTTCATGGATGGGAACGAACAAGCGCATAGGCAGTCACCAACTCGGCTTTGATTGTTTTTTTGTTGTATCGGAGAGAGATACATTATTCGCCCCATGGAATCAGGAATGGGCGAATAGGGAAAATTTCGGTGTCGTGAATAAAAGGGGTGTCGACATAATGTTGAACTCGCGGCATGAAACCGGATCAATCATCGTTTATATCAAAGCAATTGAAAGGCACGTAAATGATATGATCAGGAATTACATTCTATATTTTTCAAAAGGACGTTCAATTATATAGTAGGTTATGAGAGACAAAATAAAGGTTAAAAATAGAGCTTTAATACATATAAATAGGTAACATAGAATAGAATCATTTTGGTGAGTCATTATTCTGGAATTTGCAAATATAGGTTCATGCCACACATATAAACCGAAAGATAAGACTCCTAATATTTGTAATGCCTTAGATATATTTTTATTAATTCCGTTTATAAAACCTGTTTTGTCCTCATTAATTGATTTACGCTTTATCTTATAAAGTTCAATATTGTAAATACAAAAAAACGTCAGAATGAGTGTGAAAGCAAGCAATATGTGTATATAAAATTGATATGC
>Ga0326727_10001547_pt1 | contig 84311 bp, 57 predicted proteins | sample MB2enrmetagenome_FD_207643 | JGI IMG/M metagenome (GOLD analysis project Ga0326727, IMG submission 207643) | Lab enriched peat soil microbial communities from McLean, Ithaca, NY, United States - MB29MY | ecosystem: Environmental > Terrestrial > Soil > Wetlands > Peat | place: USA: New York... | reverse complement strand
ATATGAAGCTCCTGGACATTCCACTTGGCCTGATCATCAACTTTCACGAGTTGAAGCTGACCGACGGTGTAGTGCGGATGATCCTGCCCGGTGCCAATCGCTGAGTCGCGCAGTGGCGCCTGAAGACCGAACAGAAGAAAACGAAGATAACGAAGCTTTTGGCCAAGTATATGCGTGCGACATGACAACTTGTGCCCAAAGGCCTACCAGATCGCCGTGGCCGAAGAATGATGTCATGCGCCCGATGAGAATTGCCCTGACAACCACGGCGGCGTTCATTTAAACTGTGTTTGTTATGAAGCAGTGGGTTGCCGAGTACCTCCGCGCGCAGAAAGCAGCGTACGACTCGATCCCGATTGAAACGGTCGCACAATTGATCGATCAATTGTGCGTGGCCTTGGCCGAAAAGCGCCGGATTTTCGTTTTCGGCAACGGCGGCAGCGCCGCCAACGCCTCCCACTTCGCCACCGATCTGGGCAAAGGCGCCTCGGATAAAGTGGGTCAGCGCTTTCGCGTGCTGTCGTTGAACGACAATGTGAGTTGGTTGACGGCATTGGGCAACGACTATGCCTATGAGGATGTGTTTGTCGGCCAGCTTCAGAATTACGGCTGCGAGGGAGATATCGTCCTGGGCCTCAGTGTGAGCGGCAATTCCCCCAATTGCGTCAAGGCATTCGAGTGGGCAAAGGAGCACGGTTTGCGCACCGTGGCGCTGGTGGGAGGGAAACGCGGGCGCCTGGCCGAGATTGCCGAAAAGGTTATCGTCGTCAACGACACGCACTATGGCAGAGTGGAAGATGTGCAGATGGGCATCTGCCACCTGCTCTGCTACGCCTTCATGGAGCATCCGGAGTGGGCGGTGGCGACAACCTCCGCCAACCATCGACCTTAGAACTTCTCAGCGACGGCGTCCGGTGGGGCGAGGCTACCGACGAGCCGTCGCTTTCTCAGAGAAGCTCGCCGGGCGCGGACTTATTTCCCTGTGTCCGGCGGCGCGAGGCGAAGGCCGCCTTCAAAATGAGGAACGCAAAAAGCGGATGGCCGATCAGGTTTCGCCGCCAAAGCCGGTGCGGTTCCCTCAGGAGGCGATGAAGCCACTGCAGCCCCAGCCTGCGCCAGGCAATCGGCGCCTCCTCCATCGTGCCGGCCAGGATCCGCACGGTGCCGCCGCCGATGCCCCACACGATGGCTTCCGGGCAGATCGCCGCCGCCAGTGCCGCCACGAACTCCGTTCGCGGGGTGCCCATGCCAAGCAGAATGAGATCGACGGCCCGATGTTGCTCGCAGATGGCGCGATAAGCCGCGTCGTCCAAAAACCCGGAAAACGCCCCGAGCACGCGGCAGTGACGGGAAGACCGATGGATTTCGGCGGCGGCCGCTTCCGCTTCGGCCGGCGAGCAGCCAATCAGGATCGCCCGGTTCGCCGGCATGTCCGGCTCGGTGAGAAAAGCGCGGAACGACTCAGTCATGTTGCAGCGTTCGGGGATTCGGACACCAAAGAGCCGCGCGGCCCAGACGACGGCCATGCCGTCGGCAGCCACGACGCGCGCGGCCTCCAGGTTCTGCTTCAAGGTGGGATCGGCGGTGGCGCGGTTATAAATATGCGCGTTCACACACAACACGGTCCGCGGGCGCAAGGTTTTGTCCCGCAACAGTGTTCGAAGTTCGGCCACCAACTGGGCAATCGTGTGGGTGCAGCATGGCACCCCGCCCATGTTGAATCGGTGCGGGTCGCCGTTCACTTCAAAAACCGTTGAGCGGAACTACTCGAGGAATTGGCACGGGACCCTTCTATTGGGAAAGCCGCGGCTTGTCAATCGGAGTCGCGCCCCGGGAATCGTGCTTTCGATAGCTGTTGATGACCCAGCGGACTTTGCCCGAGGCGCTGGGCGGGATTTCCGTCACCGGCTGCATTTCGATCGTTGCGGAGCGGCCAAACACGAGTTGAAAGCTGTCTTTGAGCCGGGAAAGATTGTCCGCCAGGCCTTCCTGCCGAAGCGCAATGTAGCGGAAAACAAAGCGGGTCCGATCGGTTTGTTCGAACTGCCACTCGCGGATGAGTTGGCGGTTCAGGCTCACGCCGACGAAGTGGCGAACGAACACCGAAGACTGCAAGGTGCCGTCTTCGGTGACGAGCAGGTCGTCTTCCCGGCCTTGCAGGTTTTGGATTCGCGGGAAGCTGGAGCCGCAGGGGCAGCGCTCGGGAGGCGCCCAGGTTGCCAGGTCGCCAATCTCGTAACGAATCATCGGGAACGTTCGATTGTTGAGCATCGTCACCAGGATGCGTCCGGATTTTCCCGGCGGACACTCCCGCGCGGATTGGTCCACAATCTCGAGATATGCGCAAGGCGCGAACACATGGAGTCCGGCATGGCAGTGGCATTCGCAGGCGAGGTCGGAACATTCGCGCGAGCCGTATTTGTCGAATACTTCCGCGGCGAACGTTTGCTCAAGGATCTGGCGGAATTCAGGGGTGACGGTGCCGGCGCAGGCCATGATGGTGTTGAATTTGGGGCGCGTCAGGTCCTGTGCCTGGATGAACTGAGCCAGGCTCGCGGCCGCATCGACGTACGTCATCAAGTGCCGCACTTGCGGGTGCGCGAGCATGGTTTGGACATGTTTCCGCAGGTCGGTCTCTTTGGCTTTGAAAGCGTTCAGGGGGATCTCGGCCAGCAGGCTTCGCAGGACGCGTTGCTGGAGGCCATACTGCTGGTTCAACAGGTCCTGTTCCGATCCCCAGAGCCGGAAATACGGTGTGCCGAGGGGAAATCCGCACTGTTGAGCTGCGTAAAGCCGTGTGGCCCTGCCCCAGTCTCGGGAGAGCGCATCCGCCACCACCGTCGTGGGCACCCCGGTAGTGCCGCCGGTCTTGACCACCAGCCAATCATAGCGGCGTTTGGAAACGCTCTCGGGGGACCGGATCTCGCCGCGGAAGTCATCGTTGACCAAGTCGGCAAAATGTTGCCGGACTTGCGCGCGGCCCAATTGGGGGAAACGGCGGAGCCAGTCCTCCGCCCGTTCACCGGGCCGCCGATCCAGGTTCAGCCGCCGGTAATACTCCGAGTGGCGGGTTGCCATTTCCAGGAGGGTGGAGAGTTTTTCCTGGACCGCGCGGTTCAATTGGTCCTGCGTGAAGCGCGTCCAGGCCAGGAACTCCCGCCAGACGGGGCCGATGCGGGAGCCGATGGCAGCCTGGAATCCAAAATACATCGCGCGGCGCGCCGGCGCCGGCAGGCCGGAAATCCAATCAACGTTCAACGTGGTTCCTCCATCCGGGGGGCGGGGCGAAGTGGAAATTTGTCGGCGAATCCAGCACTCGAAGCCTCTGCCCGTCCAACTCGACTTCCAACTCCTCGAGCTGGAATTGTCCCCAGCCGATTCCCGCGAAGCTCCGTCGCCGCGCGATGACCGGGACCTTAGCCGCCGCAAACCCCATGAAGTGACACAAAGCCGCATCGATCGCGAAGGGATCGTCGCCAAGAATCAACCAGTCGGTCTCGCGGGGGAAGGGTTGCAGCGGGCCGTTGCCTTCGCCGCAGATGAGCCCGTCCACAATCGTGAAATAATGGCGTTGCGGCCGGTTTTGAATCCGGCCCTCCGCATCGGCGCATTGGATGACCAGATTCAGGTCGTACACCATGCGCCAGAGGGTGTCATTGCCGTGCCAGGCGCCGCCCGCGATGTAGAACCGCCGGGGTTGCGCCAACGGACTGTCCAGGCGCGTTTGAATGCCGCGCCATTTTTTGAGTGTTTCCCAGCCCGGCTTGAGCAAAGCATAGGCGATCCGGCTCCTTTTTTGCAGTCGTTCGCGGAGAGTGGTCTGGAGCCAATAGAGCCAGCGGTCCTCGTCGCGGTATTCGTCCCCGCCCCATTTGGGCGCGCCCCGGCGGAAATGGGGCAGGTACGCTTTGTCCCCGTTGATGCCGACCAGATTCTTCAAAGCGGCCGTGATGGCGCTTTTCTGGTGAGACTTCCATTTGGGCAGGTTGATGAATAAATCCGCGTCCAGAATGCTCTGAGCGACGAGATAATTATGCCATCCGCGCCCGTGGTTGCTGCTGGTGATGCTGGCGCTGTAATCATTGACCCTGAAGCGGTCGGCTTGATCGGAAATCGCTTCCAGGTGGCTGCGGCCGCCCAGCGACACCGCGCGGTATCCACGCGGATCGCCGTGGTCGCCGGTCGCGCGGCTCAGAAATGTTCCGTTGTCCTGCGCGAAAACCTCCTTGCGCAGATCGCAGAACGCGATTTTGCCGGAGGAGATTGATCGCAGGCGCTCGATGACGGGTGAGAGTCCGGACTGCCGGCACAAGCGCGGCCAATCGGCGTATTGCAGGGGACAATCGGCCACGAGGATCGATTCCGCGGCGGGGAAAAGCTCCAGGCACGCCTCGGCAGCGGCCTCGATGACTCGGGCGTCGGTGACCAGCGCCCGGATCGGAAAGAACGGGTCGGTCTCGTGCAGAACCCAGTTTGGTTTCAGCACGATGCGCCGCGGGGTCAAATGACCGCAGGCCCGGCGCAATTCTTCACGCACCAGCGGCTTTAACTGCGCGGAGGCCCGCGTATGGATTCGCGTAATCACGACAACCGTGGAGGATGCTGCAGGATGCGGTTTCCGACAAGTCCATAGGGAGCCGGGCAGTGCCGCAGTTCAGCCAAAAAGCTGGCGGGGCGAGCGTCCGCGCGTGCTGTGATTGCGTTGGAGGGAAGCGCTTTGCCGCTTCCCTGATTTCGTGGGCACTGACGGAGCAGTGCCCTCCAACGGAGCAGTGCTCTCCAATGGAGCAGTGCCCTCCAATCAACGCGCGGCTCGCCAGGAGTCTCGCCCCACCTGACTGCACCACTGCCCGGAGCCGGACGGTTACTTCGCGGGCGCCGACGCCCGGATCCAGCGGAAAGTCGGATGGGTGACATGAAACGTTTTGCGCCGGTCAGGGCTGTCGAGGGTATAGATGGCATAGTCGTGGGGGCGGCAGAAGTAATGGCCCGCGAGCAAACGTCGCAGGCGGAAGTGAGCCACTACCAGGGGCTGCAGGAGCTGCGCCCACCGCGGGGCAGCGTTAAGGAATTCCTTTTTCTCGCGGGTGGCGTTGGCGCCAAGATTCATGTTGCTCCCGGTTTCGGTAAAAACACTGGTCAGCTCGGGCAACACGGCCATGCGCGCGCCGGACTTGATCAGGCGCTGGGTCCAATCCCCGTCGCCGACGTCGCGCCAGGCCGGATTGAACCATACGTGGTATTGGTCGATCACGCGGCGCCGCAGGAACGTTGCGGCGGTCAGGAAACTGAGGTTGCCGGACACCCAGGTGTGGGCGAGTTGGGGGGTGAGCGCGCGGCGCTCGCAGCGATAACTGCCGTCGGCATTCACCACGATGCAATCTCCAAACACCACGTCGAGCCCGGGATTCCTGTCAAAGCAATCACTGACCTGTTTGAGCGCGCCGGGAAGATATTGCTCATCGCAATTGATGTAGGCCAGCAGTTCGCCCTGGGCGCGGCGGTAGCCGCGGTTTACGGCGTCGTACATGCCGCTGTCCTTCTCGACGAATGCCTTGACCCGTTTGTCGTGCGGCAGCCAATCCAAAGTGCCGTCGTCCGAGCCGGCATCCTGCACGATGTGTTCGAGGGACACTGCTTCCTGGTCGGCCACGGAAGCGATGCACAGCTTCAGCCACCGGGAGTTGCGAAAACTGGGTGTTATGATCGAGAATCGCACTGAACGCGTTGTCTTTGCATCAGGTTGGCACCGGGGCAAAGATGCTTAAAAACTGTTGTGATGGCAATGAGATTCCGTATTTTGCGGCGGGTTAGCCTTAAGACGTACGAACTTGTATAACGCGCTGTTGCTGGTAATCTGCCCGCATATATGAATTCAGGAAAAGTATTGGTTTGTGGCGCAGGCGGCTTCATTGGCGGCCACCTGGTGAGCGAGTTGCGCCGGCAAGGTCGCCGTGACATTCGGGCCGTGGACATCAAGCCCTTCGATGAATGGTTTCAACGGTTCCCGGACGTGGAGAATCTTCAACTCGATCTGCAGGGAAAAGCGGCGTGCGAACAGTCGGTGCGCGGGGCCGAACAGGTTTACGACCTGGCGGCGGACATGGGAGGGATGGGGTTCATTGAAAACAACCGCTGCCTTTGCATGTTGTCCGTGCTCATCAACACGCACCTGCTGATGGCGGCAAAAAAGTTCGATGTGCAACGCTATTTTTATGCCTCCTCCGCGTGCGTGTATAACGCCGACAAGCAAAAGGATATCAACGTCACGGCCTTGAAGGAAGAAGACGCATATCCGGCAATGCCGGAAGACGGTTACGGCTGGGAGAAATTGTTCAGCGAGAGGATGTGCCGCCATTTCCGCGAGGATTTCGGCGTTGCCACCCGCGTGGCCCGCTTCCACAACGTGTATGGGCCGCACGGCACGTACGACGGCGGCCGCGAAAAAGCTCCGGCGGCCATCAGCCGGAAGGTGATTCAAGCGAAGTTGTCCGGAAAACACGAAATTGAGATTTGGGGTGACGGCCATCAGACGCGCAGTTTTATGTACATTGACGATTGCCTGAAGGGCATTCAGGCGATCATGCACGGCAACATTTTGGAGCCGATCAACCTGGGCAGCAGCGAACTGGTGTCCATCAATCAACTGGTGGACATGGTCGAGGACATCGCGGGCGTCAAACTCAAACGCAGCTACAATTTGAAAGCGCCCAAAGGGGTGAACGGCCGGAACAGCGACAATACGCTCATCAAAAAGTATCTGGGCTGGGAACCGGGCACGCGGTTGCGCGACGGCATGGAAAAGACCTATCGCTGGATTTACGACCAGATGACGGCGAAAAAGTAAGGCGCCGGGGGCGCATCCGCACACGGGCGCCATTTTGTTGGCAGCGACAGCGCGCCGCGCTGTCCGCGCCGCGTTCGGCGGCGCAACTTGAGAGTGCCGCCGTAGCGGCGGGCGTCTCGCCTGCCGCAGAGCCGGGCATCTTGCCCGGCGGACTCACTTGCTGTTGCCTCAAGCCGCAATCCGCGTGCGCCATTCCGGGCGGCAGGATGCCGCCCTCTCCGGCAGCCAAGATGGCCGCCGCTGCAATCCGATGGAGGTACTGCCCGGGTGCGCCCGGGGTTGGGTGCCGAAGCCGAATTTGTTTGAGCGACGCGCGGCTTTTCGGTATCTAATGAATCTGAATTCGCGCGCGCATGAATGACACAGCCACCGTCGGGATCCTCGACCAGTTTCAGACCGACCTGGTCGCCGCTTTTCGGCGGCTTCCCAACAAGCTCTTTTTCCTGATCCTGCTGGGGGGGTGGCTGGCACTGTTCCAGTTTCTGGGCAACTCGACCTTCGGCTACGTCAAGTCGCCGTCGCTCATGCGTTGGATGTATGACGTGTTCACGGGCGGGGACCCGGCGACGGCCGAGCGGCAGGGGCTCTGGATTCCGTTCGTTGTGCTGGGGCTGTTCTGGTGGAAGCGGAACGAGTTGCTGGCGTTGCCGCTGCGGACGTGGTGGCCTGGCCTGACGGTGGTGGCCCTGGCCCTGGGGCTGCATGTCGTTGCGTTTGTGATCCAGCAACCGCGCGTCTCGATCCTGGCGCTGTTGGCCGGCCTGTATGGATTGATGGGATTGGCCTGGGGCCCGCAACTGCTGCGCGCGAGTTTCTTTCCTTTTTTCCTGCTGGGGTTCTGTGTTCCTCTCGGCTCGCTGATTGATTTCATCAGTGTCCCGCTGCAAATCGTGGTGTGTGTCATAGTGGAATTCATCGCGCATCAGGTTCTGGGGATCGACGTCATGAGGGCCGGCACGCAACTGTACGATCCGTCGGGCCGCTTTCAATATGAAGTGGCTGCGGCGTGCAGCGGCATCCGCAGCCTCGTCAGCATCGGCACCATGGCCGTCATCGGCGCGTTTCTCTTCTATCGAAGGTGGTGGCGGCGCATTTTGTTGATTGCCATGGCCGTGCCCCTGGCCATCGCCGGCAATGCCCTGCGTTTGCTGACCATCATCCTCAGCGCCGAAATCGGAGGCCAGCGCGCCGGCGATTACGTGCATGAGGGCGGCCCCCTGGGAATCATCAGCCTGTTGCCGTATGTGCCCGCCTTTCTCGGGCTGCTGGCCATCGGGACATGGTTGAGCGAGCGAAACGAAGCCGAACCCAAGCGGGCATGAACAGGAAAAAATGGCTGTTCTCCATCGCGGCCATCGCGCTGATCGCGGCCACCGCCGGCCTGTTGAACCGGGTCCGGACGCACCAGAAACTCGGCTCGCCGGGCATCAGGGCAACGCCGATTCCCGGCCAGGTGGTGATGCGCATTGACTTGCCGGCGCGGCCTCTGGATTTCACGTCCACCAATGTGCCGGAGGGGAAAGTGGTTTTGGATTATTTGCCCAAAGACACCAGCTACGCGCAACGCTACTACACCGCTCCGGACGGTTTTTGGGTGAATGCCAGCATCATCCTCATGGGTCTGGATCGGACGAGCATTCATAAACCGGAAATCTGTTTGCCGGGCCAGGGCTGGCGCATTGAGAACAAAGCCGTGGTCGGCATTCCCATCCAGGGGACGCCCCCCTATCAGATGCCGGTGGCCAGGTGGCTCCTCGGCAACACCATTCAAGCCAAGGACGGGGAGAAGCGACCGGTGGCCGGGGTTTATGTGTTTTGGTTTGTGGCGGACAACGAACAAACCGTGAGCCACTGGGAGCGCATCCGGTGGCTGGCGCGCGACCTGTTGCGCACCGGCGTGCTGCAACGGTGGGCGTATGTGAGTTATTTCACCGTTTGTTCCCCGGGCCAGGAGGACGCGACTTTTGAGCGGGTGAAACAGCTCATCGCGGCATCCGTGCCCGAGTTTCAATTCCCGCCCCGGGACGCCGGCGCGGAACAAAAACGTTGAACCGCTGAGTCGCTGGACCGATAACGGAAGGGAGCCTGTGTTCCCGCCGCGCGGTTTGACGATGGAGCGGTTCAACGGTTCAATGATTCAGCGGTTCAACGAAGCAACGCCTTTGCCATGAAAAGAATTCCGACTTCCGTCGTGACCGGCGCCGCAGGTTTCCTGGGCTCGCACCTGGTGGATTTGCTGTTGTCGCGCGGCCATGCCGTGATAGGCATCGATAATTTTGTTACCGGGAGCGTGGACAACATCGCGCATCTGGGCGGCAATCCGCGGTTCAAGTTTATCCAGCAGGACGTGACCGAGTTTATCTTTTTGGACGTGCCGGTGCAGTACGTGTGGCACTTCGCTTCTCCGGCCAGTCCCGTGGATTACCTCGAGCTGCCCATCCAAACACTGAAGGTCGGGTCGCTCGGCACGCACAAGGCCCTGGGGCTGGCCAAGAACAAGAACGCGCGCTTTCTCCTGGCCTCTACCTCGGAAATCTACGGCGACCCGCTCGTGCATCCGCAACCGGAAGAGTACTGGGGCAACGTGAACCCGATCGGTCCGCGCGGGTGTTATGACGAAGCCAAACGCTTTGCCGAGGCGATGACCATCGCCTATCAACGCGAACACGGCGTCGTCACCCGCATCGTGCGCATCTTCAACACCTACGGCCCGCGCATGCGGCTCCACGACGGCCGCGTCGTGCCCGCGTTCATTTCTCAGGCGTTGAAAAACCGGCCGCTCACCGTCTTCGGACACGGCCGGCAGACCCGCAGCTTCTGTTATGTGGCCGACCTGATCGAAGGCATCTATCGGCTGATGCTCAGCGATTACGGTCTGCCGCTGAACCTGGGCAATCCGGCCGAGATGACGGTGCTCGAATTCGCCAGGGAAATCATCCGGGCGACCCGCTCGCGCAGCCGCATTGTTTTCAAACCGCTGCCGCAGGATGATCCCCGGCAGCGCCGGCCGGACATCACCAAGGCGCGAAAATACTTGAAATGGGAGCCGCGGGTCGCGCTGGCGGAAGGGCTCGCCGCAACCATCGATTACTTCCGCAAGAAAGTGTAGCGGGCGAGCGGGCGAACAGGGGAGCGTCGGAGTACCGGAGGGATGCGGCATTGGGAGCCATTACCCGGTCATTCCATGCTTCGGCTCGACGAAGACGGTCATTGGACATGATTCATCCCTTCCGCCGCGCCCATTTTCCGGCGATTTGGAAATTTCTGTTTGACCGGTTTATGGATTTCCGATAACCAGCACGGGCAGCCTCAATGCTGGTCAGCTTGGAACCGGCGCCGGATTGGGGGGCAAGTGCCGACAGGCAACGCTGAAATGCCGATGCTGAAATCCAAATCATTCCTGGCTGTGGACTTTGGGGCGGGCAGCCTCAAGCTTGCCGAGTTTGAAGTCAATGAAGCCGGCGGGTTGCGTCTGAAACAATATGGGATCAGATCGCTCGGCGCTGAAGGCGCGCAGGAGTCCACGCGCGAAGAGACGATTCTCAAAGCCCTCCAGGAGCTGATCGCCGAAAAGGGAGTCAGAGCCCGGGACGTCAATGTTTGCGCCCCGGGTTTTCATGTCTTCTCGAAGTTCGTCAAGTTGCCCCCGGTGGATGCCGGAAAGGTGACGCAGATCATCCAGTATGAAGCGCAGCAGAACGTGCCCTTTCCGCTCCAGGAAGTCGTCTGGGATTACCAGATTATGGGCTCCACGGCGGGGGGCGAGCTGGAGGTGCTGCTCGTGGCCATCAAGGCGGACATCGTCGAGGGCCTGTTCCGGGTCACGGATGCCGCCAAGTTGCGCCTGAATTTGGCCGACGTTTCGCCGGCGGCGTTGTGCAATGCGTTTCGGTACAATTATGGGGACCTGGAAGACTGCACCATGCTCCTGGATATCGGCGCCAAGACGAGCAACCTGCTCTTTTTTGAGAAAGGCAAGGTTTACTCCCGCAGCATCAATCTGGGAGCCAACTCCATCACTCAGGATTTCGCCAATGAGGCGAAACTGCGGTTCGAGGCGGCCGAGAAGACCAAGATCGCCGAGGGTTTTGTCAGCCTGGGCGGGGCCTATGAGGAACCGGAGAACCCGCATCAGGCCGCGATCTCGAAAATTGCGCGGCAGTTCATGACCCGCCTGCACATTCAGGTGAACCAGACGATGCAGTTCTACCGCGGCCAGCAGGGCGGTTCGGTGCCGCAGCGGCTGTTCCTTTCCGGCGGGGCCTCCGTCATGCCTTACACCGCCCAGTTTTTCGCGGAAAAACTGAACGTGCCCGTCGAGTACTTCAACCCCTTCCGCAACGTGCAGATCGACCCGTCGGTGAACCTGGAGGAACTGGCCCGGGTGGCTCATTCGCTCGGCGAAGTGGTGGGGCTGGGTTTGCGCAATCTCGCGCATTGTCCGGTGGAGTTGAATCTCATTCCGCAGACCACCCGCCGCTGGCAGACCTTTAACGAGAAAAAGCCCTACCTGATTTTCACCGTGTTCAGCCTGGTCGCCGTCGTGGGCGCCATGGGGCTGCTGTTCCAGAACCTCGCGGCGGTGAAGCAGGAGGAATTGGAGGTCGTGACCAGGCGCCTCGCGCCCCTGCAGGAAAAGCAAACGAAATTCAACAGTGCCTACGCGAAGCTGCAAGCCACCCGGGCGGAGTTGAATCAACTGACCACCTGGCTGGAAGACCGTTATTACTGGGCCAACGTGCTTGCGGAATTGCGGCGCACTTTCATCCGCACCGAACGCATCACCCGGGAAAAACTCAAGACCGAAACCGGCGTCTGGGTCGAACAGTTTCTGACCATCAACCCGCGGGCCGAAGCCAGGCCGATCAACGCGCCGGCGGAGGGCGGCGCCCCGGTTGCGTCGTCGTCGTCCGGCGTCCCCAGCGTGGTGGCGTGGATCACCCTCAAGTGCGATGCGGTGAGCCTGCAGGAGGTTGTGCCCGACGCCAATACCACGATCATTTACACGCTGGAAAACCAGTTGAAGGCCAGTCCGATGTTCGATGCCACCAGAACCGGGCTCACCGGCAACATCATCCCCGCCGAGAGCACGTTCAGCTTTGTCGCGCAGGTGCTGCTGAAGCAGCCCATGAGATTATAGCATGTCCTGGGTCAAACGAAATCTCTACTTCCTCATCGGCAGTGTGGCGGCCGTCGCGCTGCTGGGTTTAGCCGGCTTCTATTTCTATTCCAACTGGCAGCTTAACAACGAGACCCTCGACAAACTCAACGCGGCTTACGAGGAACTGGACAAGCTGGCCAAGGCAAGCCCCAACCCCGGCAACCAGCAAATCAACAATATTGAAATCGCCGGGCAGCAGGAGAAAGAAGTGCTGGCGCTCATCGCCACCGAACGCGAGTATTTCTCTCCAATCGCGCCGATTCCCAACCCAACCAACAACGTGGTGACGAAGGAGGAGTTTGCCTCGGCCCTGCGCCGGAGCCTCGATGAGCTGACGCACCAGGCGGACGTGGCCAGCGTCATGCTGCCCAAGAATTACGCCTTCTCCTTTGAAGCGGAGCGCACGCTGACCATTTTTGCGCCCGGCAGCCTGCCGCCGCTGTCGGTGCAACTGGGAGAAATCAGCGAGATCTGCAACGTGTTGTATCGGGCCAAGGTCAATTCGCTCGACAATCTGCGCCGCGCCCGCGTGTCCGCCGACGATCAGAAAGGCCCGATGTCGGACTATCTGGAGACCGGCTCGATCTCCAACCAGATGGCCGTGTTGACGCCTTATGAGATTGTGTTCCATTGCTTCAGCACGGAACTGGCGGGAGTTCTCGACGGGTTCGCCAACAACCCCCACGGCTTCGTCGTCAAAGCCCTCAATGTCGAACAGGGAGCGTCGTCCGGTGCCGCCGACGTGGCCGGCGGGTCGCCCGCTCCGGTGGCGTCGCCCTCGACCCGGGGCAGCCTGCCGGTGCTGGTGGAGGAAAAGCAGCTCAAAGTGACGCTCGTCTTGGATTTGGTCAAACTGCTGCCGAAGAAATAGCGATCGATGCAGTTCCTTAAGAAAAACTACGAAAAGGTCCTGCTGGGCCTGGTGTTGTTCGGGTTGGTGGTGGCCGTGGCCTTTCTGCCTTTCCTGATCCGCAATGAAAAGCTGGCGCAGGAAGACAGGAGCAACAAGAAATTCAACTATCTCGTCAAACCATTGCCGCCGATGGATACGAATCGATACGATCTGGCTCTCAAACAGGCGGCGACGCCGCTGCAGCTCGATCTCACCAACACCAACAAGCTGGTGAACCCGGTTCGTTGGCTGAAAGGTCCCAATGGGCCCGTCAAAATGGAGGTCGGGGGCGAAATCAAGCACCTCGAAATCACCAAACTCACGCCGCTCTACCTGATCATCAGCCTCGAAGGGGTCAACGTCTCCGAGTCGGGAGCCCGCTATGTCATCGACGTGACCCAGGAGGCCGCCGCCAAACCCAGTCAGCGCGGTCGCCGGCCGTATTACGTCTCCGTGGGCGATAAAAAAGACGTGTTCGCGCTCCGCGAGGTCAAAGGGCCTCCGGACAACCCGACCGATCTCGTCCTGGAATTGAGCGACTCCGCCGAGCGAGTTTCCATCGCCAGAGAGAAACCGTTCAAACGCGTGGACGGCTACCTGGCGGATCTGCACTACACGCCGGAGAACCGGACCTTTGGCTCGCGCCGTGTGGGCGACAAAGTCTCCATTGGCGGGGAATCATATAATATCGTTGCCATTACTGAGAACGAAGTAGTATTGTCGGCCCCGAACGGTAAAAAATATACAATCAGATACAACGCCGCGCCCTGAACCGGCGCCGGCCGTTGAGTGAACGCCATTGAACATGAGCAAAGCAGTTTTGATCCCACTCTGTACCCTCCTTTTCGCCGGCACCGCTTTCTTGTTGTCCGCCCAGCCCGTTTCGACGACGGAAGCCGCCGTCCAGGAAGCCGTGCGGCGGGAGGCCGCCCGCATCGAGTTGCGTCAGAAGCTGGAAAAGGCCCGCGCCGCCGAACAGAGAGATGACCTGGTGACCGCCGCCAAGCTTTATGATGACGCCTGGTCCCTGGTCGAGAGCGTTGGACCGAGCAGTGAACCTGAAGCCCGGCTAACGATCGCCGGTCTGTCTCAAGTAAGAATGCAACTCGCGAATGAGGCCCGGCACCAGGGCAATTTCCGCGCCGCCGAAGTCCAGGTCAAGGATGTGCTGCGCGTCAATCCGAACGACCCCGCCGCCATCGCCTTTGAGAGCGAAAACAGCAAAATGATGGAGGCCCAACGCGGCAAAGTTCCCGGCCCGGCAATGCAGGAACAGGCCAAGGCCATTGGGAATGACAAAATACAGGCTGCGACCCTGGTGCAGGATGCGAGGTTGCTTTATGAGCTGGGCAAACTGAATGAGGCCGACATCAAACTGAGGCAGGCGTTGAAGATCGATCCCTCCAATGAAAACGCGGTATATTATGCCAAGCTGGTCGAGCAGGCCCGCGCGCGCGAGGCGATGGGAAAGAAAGATGTCGATGACGAAAAAAGACTGGTCCAGGTCGAACAGGCATGGGAAGACCAGCTAAAACGCGAGTTGTTGCCGATCCCCAATCCCATGGCGCGGACCAATCTCGTCTATACGAGCAAGAGCCGCCAGGCGATCTTGACTAAACTGGACCGCATCCGCCTCGACACGGTCCTTTATGACAGCCTGCCTCTGAGCGAGGTGGTGCGCAGCCTGAGCGAGCAAATCAAGCAACGCGACCCCGAAAAGCGGGGCGTCAACATTCTTATCAACCCCAGCCAGGAAACCATCGCCGCCACCCCCGTGATCCCTCTGACCGGAGGCGGTCCGGGCGCCCCCATGGGAATGGGAGCCCCGTTCCAGCCGGTTCCCCGGGGCGTGCCGGCGGCAGCCGGGTTCGACGCCGCCACGGGTCTGCCCACTGCCACCACTCCGACCGAGACAATCGACATCAATTCGGTCACCATCAAGATAAATCCCGCGCTCTCCGACGTCCGCCTCGCGGACGTCTTGGACGCCATTGTTACCGTGGCCGATCATCCGATAAGGTATTCCATTCTCGATTATGCCATCGTCTTTTCCTTGAAGGGACCAGAAACGCCGGAGCTTCATTTCCGAACGTTTAAAGTGGATCCGAATACTTTCATGCAGGGATTGCAGGCGGTGGGCTCGTTGGATATTTCCACCCTGATCAGCACGACATCCGGCAGCGGTGGCAGCTCCGGCGGGGGAAGCACGAGCGGCGGCAGCGGCGGACAGAGCGGCCAACAGGGAGGATCCCCGGTTCCGCGGGTGTTTGTTTCCGGCGGGGGCACGAGTGGCGGCGGCGGCGGCGGAATTGGCGGCGGCGGCGGCGGCGGCGCCGGCGGCACCAGCGGTCAGACCGGCGGCGGTTTGCTGTTTGTCACGACCACCAACAACACGGATCTCGTCCAAAATGCCGTCATCAATTTCTTCAGGACGGTAGGCGTGGACTTGACTCCCCAGAACGGGAAAAACGTCTTCTTCAATGACCGGGAAGGAACCTTGATGGTGCGCGCGACCACGCAGGAACTGGACATTATCGAGGCGGCGATCCAAACCCTGAATATTGCGCCTCCGGAAATCACCATTAAGGCGAAATTCGTGGAGGTGACCCAGAACGACAGCAAGCAGCTCGGCTTCGACTGGTATCTGGGGAACTTCCTCATGGGCAATGGGGCCGTGGGAGTGCAGGGTGGAACCGCGCCGAGCTATAGCGGCCAATCGAGCGCGGCCAACCCCCTCGGGGTCTTCCCCGGCACCTACGGGACAACTCCCGGCCCGACGCCCACTACTTATAACACGACCACTTTGCCTTCCAGCTCGGACCAGTTGCTGACCGGCGGCTTGCGCAACAGCGGCGGTCCGGCGATAGCCACCTTGACCGGGATCCTGACCGACCCGCAATTCAGAGTAGTGCTCCACGCGCTGGAGCAACGGGATGGAGCGGACCTGCTGAACGAGGGCCAGGTGACCACGCTCAGCGGGCGCCAGGCGCAAATTCAGGTGGTTGACCTGCAATATATCGTCACCGGCACGGGCGTGAACTCCGCGACCGGCGGCTCCGTCGGGGGCAGCACCGTCGGCAACGTCACCACCACACCCGCGCAATCCGTCGTGCCCAGCACCACCATGGTACCCCTGGGACCGACTCTCGACGTCATCCCTTACGTCTCCGCCGATGGCTATACCATCCAGATGACAATCATCCCCACGATCATCGAATTCCTCCAGTACGACAATCCCGGCCCTTTCCTCGTCCAGGCTCAGATTGGGAATGGCACTCCGCTGGTCGCGCAACTGCCCCTGCCGCACTTTCGCGTGCGCCAGGTCACCACCAGCGCCATCGTTTGGGATGGACAGACTGTCGTGCTGGGAGGGCTGATCAGCGAAAACGTCTCCCGGATCAAGGACGAGGTGCCGATCCTTGGCGACCTGCCTCTGGTGGGACGGCTGTTCCGCAGCGAATCCAATATCTCGCAGAAGAAGAATCTCGTCATTTTTGTCACTCCCACGATCATCGATCCGGCGGGCAATCGCGTGCATACCGACGAAGAGTTGCCGTTTGCGCAAAGCCTGGTTCCGCCGCAAAGACCTGAATCGGCGACTCCTTAAGCCATGGACCGGTTAACTGTGGACAACAATTTTGGCGCGTGATACAAATTAACTAACGAATTATGTCTTTCTCGTTCGCCGTCCGGAAGTGGGTGGTTTGCTGGTGGGTCGCGGTCGCCGGTTCTGCAGTTGCCTTGGGTCAACCGTTCAGTCCGCAAGGGGGCGAGTACGCCATCGCCGGCTCGCTGCCCGGGGACCAGACTTTGCCGCAAACCTCCATCAACTCCGGCGGCGGTTACCTCGTCTGGTGCGATAACTCGGTCGTGCGCAGCGGCCTCAGAATCCGGGCGGGGCGTTTGGGCAGTGATCTGACCATCTCCGGCTCACCCTTCAACGTCAGTTCCCGGGTGAAATCGACAACCATCGGCAACCAGCAAAATCCCCGGGTCGCTCTGCTGCCCGGCAGCGGCGCGGTCTTCGTCTGGCAGGAGACCAAAAACGCGGGCGCCCGACAGATTTACGCGCGCTTTATCGGCCCGAATGGCTCTTTCGTTGGCGGCGACGTGCGTATCAGCCCCGACCTCAAATACAACCGGACCGATCCTTGCGTGGCGAGCCTGGCCGATGGCAGCGTGGTGATCGCTTGGACGAGTGACGGGGAGGACGGGGACATGAAGGGAGTTTTCGCCCGCCACTTTTCTTCGATGGGCAAAGCCCTGGGCGGCGAATTTGTGGTCAACCAGTATTATTTGAACAATCAGCGAAGCCCGGCTGTGGCGGTGTTGGCGAATGGAAACCTGGTCTTTGCCTGGATTTCAGAGTTGCAGCGCAGCGCTTCCAGCGTGGATGTGTACGCCAGCATCTTCGATTCTTCCGGCACGCGGCTCACTCCGGAGTTTCCGGTGAATACTTCCACCAACAGTATTTGTGCCAATCCGTCGGTAGCCGCCTCGCCCCAGGGCGGTTTTGCGGTGGCCTGGAGTTATAACAACACCCCGATCCTGACGGCGGGCAGCCAGGCAGGAGTCACGGTCACGCCGGCGCAAACCGTTCCCTCGACTAACGGCTGGGATGTCTTTGGGCGTCTGTTTGATGCGAATGGAGCGCCCACCACCGCGCCCTTCCTCTTGAACCAATATACTTACGGAGACCAGTTCGCTCCCCGGCTCGCCACCCTGGGCACCAATTATATGGCCGTTTGGACCAGCCTCAGCCAGACCAACAGCCTCGGCCAGGTCGATCCCTGGGAAGGCGTTTACGGCCAGTTCTTCGACGGCGGCGGCAACCTGGCGGTGACCAACGATCTGCATGTGAACACCACGACCTTCGGCCGCCAGATCCAGCCCACAGTGGCCGGTGACGGCGCCAGCCGGTTTCTGGTCGTCTGGTCCTCCGTGGTTCCCATTGTCGGCCGGTTTGATTTTGACCTGTTTGGACAGATTTATCAGCAGACAACGCCCTGAATATTATGTTTCGATTTCTAAGAACGTTGTTGCCGGTGTTGGCCATCACCGGAGCCGTGACTTCCGCTTCGGCCTTTGCATTGCTCGGCCCGTACGCCACCTGGGAAACCCCTGCCCTCAGCTATAACATCGGGGGTGTTGATGTTGGCGGGCCCATGAATTTAGGGGAGGGATATCGGTGGAACATCAAGACGATCACCTACGGATTCAGTAAATCCTTCCAGGACTACTTCGGCCAGCGGGGGATCACCGAAGTCAACAAGGCAATTGCCATATTGAACAATCTTCCGCCGGTCTCGCGCATGAGCGCCAGCCTCTCGGAATTCCCGTTGGACACCCGGCAAGCCAACTACCAGGCCGGTGCTCTTGGATTGTTCGATCTAAAATCGGTTGCGCTGGGACACTTGATCGAAGAATTCGGCCTGGCCGACCCGGAACGCTATGTCTGGACCTTGCGGAACCGTTTCGTCACACCGGCTCCAGTCACCAATTATGTGGTGATCATGCGCAACTTTGATCCGGTCACCTGGGCCCCAACGCCGTACGTTAATGGGATACTCTACACTTATTCTATTATCGAGTATGGACCGCCCCTGCCGTACACGGATGCCAGCGAGTCCACGGTTGATCCCTTGGCGCTCGGGTGGAACTCGATTGCGGGTATTGCGGGCAGCGGCAACCCTGCGCCCTCCTCTTATTTTACCACCGGCCTGTTTTTCACCGGTTTAACCCGCGATGATGTGGGCGGGATACGTTACTTGTTGCGGCGATCAAACCTGAACGTGGAATCGCTGTTGCCGAATACGACGGGCGCGCAAGCGCCTTCGGCATGGTCGCCGCTGGGCGCGGGATCCGGAGGGACAAATACCTTCGTCAACACGGCGCTCCGGCCGGGGGTTGACAAAGTCCTGTTTCGGCAGCTCCCTTACTACGGCATTTTCCTCGGTTTCACCAACACCTGGACGGACACTTATGTGAACCCGACAAATGGCCTCTTGTCCACGCAAAGAGTTCAGCGAATCCTGCCTGCCGGGTCCCAGCCGGACATCGTTTTTGACGCCGGCGACCTGGGCGTGGATGGAACTACCGGCGAGCCCTTCCTTACCAGGCTGACGGATACATCGGGTTGGGCCAACAACTCTGCGACCAACAATCCAACCTTCGCCACCGCGGAAGTCGATGGCCCGGGCGTCATCCAGCCCCCGATTGTGATCGCGTTCACCACCATCGGCCCGACGTTGCTGAACACCTTTCCCACTTCCATGGATCAGGCTTCGGCCTCGATCCTTTTCGGTGGCTGGGCCGCCATCGACGGCACAACCAACGCCCCATTCATTTTCCCCAATGGCAGAACCACCCTCCAATTGGAGCAACAGATATTGAGCGCCGCTGGAGCATTTTAGGCGGGAGCTTCCCGCAGCGATAATTATGAATCGATTGCTGTTATCAGGTCTGACAAGCCTAACGCTGTTGCTGGGAGTGACGGAAGCCGCGCAGACCACCTTTATCAACCCCGCCGGCAGCACGTTCAATTTCATCAACAACGGCACCACCACCACCCCCCAAATTGATGCCGTCAATTTCATCAATAACGGCACGTTCAACGCCGACACCACTGGGTTTAGTGGTCTTCCTTTCGAAACCGCCGATACCTTGAACTACACCAATACCGGCTCCATGTCGGGCGACTCGGGCTGGCTTTTCGATCTCTCCCCCGCGAGCGTCGGCAGCCGGCGCAGCGCGGCAAACTTCTTCAACGACAATTTGGCATCTGTCACGGGCGTGAATTTTTTGCTCGTGTCGGCCACCAACATTTACAATTCGGGGCTTTTTACTGTTGGTGTCGATGGATTGATTCAACTGGACGGAGGCGCCATCAACCTGGCGCAAAGTCAGATGCTGACCGGGACTGCCCCGGGCAGCGCGAGAGGAAGCAGCTATGCCGTCTTGACAAACCAGTTTGATCCCGACCTGTTTATTTCGGACACCTATTGGGCCGCGACCAGCACAGTTCCCAACACGCCCATCCCCAGTTTGGATACGGCCAGCTTCTGGCGTCCTGTGGTGACAGCCAGCAGCGTGACCACGAACGTCACCCGCATCGGCACGATTTTGCCGGGCGGCATCATGGTTGCACCCTTTACCAATATCGTGACGGTGACGACCAACGCGGCCAGCACCAATATTGTTGCCCAGGCGCCGTCTATCCCAAGCCCGCCCGCAGAGCCCACTTTCATCTCCGGCTTCTCGCTCTCAAACCCGTCGCTGAATAGCTGGACCAACAACGGGTCGAATGATCCGATCGCCGACTCCACGAACGTGAATCGCATCATCACCACCCTCGTGCTCACGAATTGGACCGGGACACCCAATTCGGTCCCCAATAACGTAGTGACAAACTACGTCGGACAAGCAATTACGTTGAATCCAAATGCCCCCGGATTTAACCTGATTACCAATCTCACCCGGCAGGCCGTGTTTGTTAAGAAGCCGAACGACACTAATTTCAGGGTCCAGACCGGTTACATGGGCGCCACTAATGCGATGGGTGACACGGTCGGGGTGTTGATCTCCATGCCGGTCACGAACCTGGTGTCCCTGCAGGTGTCCACCAATTATATTTTCTTTCAGGATACTCTTGCGTCCCAAACCACTCGTGGCTTGTTGGGGAACAGTGAAAACTCGCCCCCTTCCACTTTCCGTCCCACGAATTACCTGGTCGAACGGACGGCTGGCGGGTTCCCCGGGAATTTTCGCGCCGGCATCGGGCCGCCTCCTCTGGACTTCTTCTCCACTTCCGGCAATCTCGAGCTCCTGAGCGGCAGGGCGAATTCGAATCTCCAGGCCAATCTCAGCTATGATTTTGTCACCAATCCGACGGTAACGGCCGGGGACATTTCCGCCTACTCCGCACTTATCGACACCGTCCTCCGCCCTGCGGCTGTCCCCGGGGGCACCTTCACGAACCTGCTGGGCTCCATCAAGATCACCGCCAAGAAGTTGGATTTATCGCGCGCCCGGATGTCGGCGAACGGCGCGCTCCTGATCAAGGCAGACGACGTGATTCTCAGCAATACCGTGATCGACTGCGAATACCTGAGCTTCGATATCGGTTCAACGAGCGGGGATCTGGGGGTCACGAACCTGGCCAACGCCCAAGTCACGGGGCGGGTGCGGGGGTCGATTGAGGCCTTCAGCGCACTCTGGACCAACACCGTGAACTTGATTTTTACCAACAACTGGACGTTTAACACGGCACCAGCGCCCGATGGCAGCAATACTCTTGTCAATCCTGTCCCCAACCCTTTTACGAATCAGGTTTTCATAACCTACCATGTTTTGATGCTGAACGCGGCCGATCTTGGGTCCGTTTTCCCGGTCATTGTCTACGACTTTGTTCTGCACGGCAACCGGATCACGGTGAATGATTACGTAAGCGTGATTGAGTCGTTGCTGCTTGATGGCAGAACTCTCACCGTGAATGCGGGTGGCGCCATTGATATCGTGGGTTCCTACCCTTCTACGGACCCGAATACCGGCGCGCAGGCGGTCCAGAACTGGATCTTCACGAACGCGCCAAATCTGTTGTACTTCACCAATAATGGCTACGTCTATATCCCCAACGAGGCCCATTTCGGAGATGACCGGGGCTTGCCCTATTTGGACTTCGTGAACACCGGCTCTGGCACGCTCACAGCCGGGAGCGTCCAGGTGCGAAGCGTGTACTTTGAGAATGACGGCACATTGACCACCACCACGGGGCCGCTCATTTTGCAGTGCGGCGCCGCAAAACTCCTGGGCTATGGCACGAACAACAATTACGTCGGTTATGACTACGGTCAGAGCACTTCCGCAGGTCTCTCGCAGATCACTGCCGACACGCTCGTCCTCAGCAATCACGTGTTGTCTTCAGGCGACTCGCTGAGCTTGACGGTCACCAACCGGCTGGACGGCGGGGTTACCAACCGGCCGGATGGCAACCCCTTGAATATTGTGCAGGTGCAGAACGGCTTCAACCTGCTCGTCAAACCGAAAACGGGAGACCTCCTGGGCAGCACTTTCATATCCACTGTCCCCACCGCGACGGACAAAACCATGGTGCACCTCTGGGCCGGCGAGAATCGCGGCCCCACTCCGGCCGGTTACGTCAATAACGCCGCCATCGGCGTGCTCCAGTTGAGCGCCACCAACACCGCTTCGATCTTCCGCTTCACCGGCACGGGCGCCCCGGGGACCACGAACGCTCTTTACGTCGATCAGCTTGATCTCAGCTTGTTTGGCCCGAGACTCGGCTTGAAGCAGTTCCAAATCGATCCCAACATGGTGATCTACTACGCCACCTTGAAGCTTCCGACCGGCACGATTCTGCCGGTGAATGGCCTCAACGACTATTTCGCCCCCGGAACCCTGGTCTGGGTCCCATCGTACGCCGGCCCCAACAGCTCGGTCACCGTCACCAATCCCGCCACCGGCCAGCTTGTCTCGGTCAATAGCGACCTGCGAAACAGCGCGACCATCGATTCCAACGGCGACGGCACACCCAACTTCTTCGATCCCTATCCCTTCAACTTTGCTCCGTTTCAAATGACGGTGAACGGGAATGGCGCCGTGATTCCCAATTATACCAACGGGCAATTGCTGATCGTCGGACAGACCTATGCCTTGATCGCCCAGCCCGCCGCGGGGGCGAAGTTCCTGGGCTGGACGGGTTCCATCAGCAACAGTTCGCCTCAATTGACGTTCGTCATGACCAACGGCCTGAGTTTTGTCGCCAATTTCACGTTCCCAACGAAGGCCTCCTATAACGGACTGTTCTTTGAGACGAACGCCGTCGAATTAGGGAAGTCAGGAGCTATCGCGGTAACCGTGACGAAAAAGGGCAAGTTCAGCGGTTCGCTGCGAATCTGCCAACTGAGCGCCGGCGGCGCCAGGCGCTATGCCTTCAGCGGACAATTGAACTCCGGCGAACCCAACAATCTGTCGGCGGGGCCGTATCAGCTCCAGTTGCTGTTGAGCGAAGATCAGATCACCGGCACGGTTTCCGGCACGGTTTCCAATACGGCCTGGTCGGCTGACCTGGTGCTCAACCGCTCCGTGTTCGACGCCCGCACGAACACTGCTCCTTTTGCCGGAAAATACACGATCGTCTTCCCGGGTTCGGAAGACCCGACCGACACGCAGAATCCGCAAGGCGACGGCTACGGCGCGGTGACGGTCGATAAGTTGGGCAATGTCCGGATGAATGGCGCTCTCGGCGATGGCACCGCAATATCGCAGTCGGCCGCGGTTTCCGCAGACGGTTTGTGGCCGCTGTTTGTACCCCTCTATCAGGGGAACGGCCAGATTTTGAGCTGGCAAACCTTCGCCATCGACGGCCAGGTGGGCGGCCCGTACAGTTGGATCAAGGAGCCGAATAAGAAAGCCGACCGTTTCCGTGGCGGGTTCGTATGGGAAACGAACACGATCGGTTCGATGTATGACCCGACGGCCAAGCCGATAACCATGATCACCGACGGCACTCTTCTGTTGCAGGGGGCCAACCTGTCTGAACCTGTCACTAAAGAAGTGACCATCGGCACCAATAACAAGACGGCCAATGCGAAGCCCGGCCAGTTCTCGCTGACGTTCAAGCCGGCCAGCGGTTTGTTCACGGGCCGGGTGGTGAATCCGAACACACACAAACCCATCAATTTCAGCGGCGCTGTCCTCCAGAACCAGGGCGTCGGCCTGGGTTACTTCCTCACCACGAACCTCAGCGGGCAAGTGTCCATCGGCCCTTAGCCTCGCCCTCCCGAACCATATGTGAGAGGATTCCGGGGATGAAAGTCTTCGGATTGACCGGCGGCATCGGCATGGGAAAATCCGCGGCCGAACGATGGCTGCGCCGCCGCGGCGTGCCGGTGGTGGACAGCGACGCGCTGGCCCGGCAAATCGTGCAGCCGGGATCGCCCGCCCTGCGGGAAATCCAACTCGCTTTTGGCAACGATCTCGTTGACGCCGAGGGCCGCCTGCGGCGCGCGGAGTTGGCCGGAATCGTCTTCGCCGATCCCGCGGCGCGCCGGAAGCTCGAGAGCATCACCCATCCGCAGATTCGCGAACTGTGGGCCGGACAAATTGAAACCTGGCGCGCTCAAGGCCAGCCTCTGGCCGTGGTTGTCATTCCGCTCCTGTTTGAGACCGGCGCGCAAAGAGCGCTGGATGCCACGGTCTGCGTCGCCTGCTCGGCGGCGACCCAGCGTCGAAGGCTGTTGGACCGGGGTTGGAGCGCGGCCGAAATCGAGCAGCGCATCGCCGCCCAGTGGCCGAGCGAAAGAAAAATGGCCAACGCCACTTTTGTGGTCTGGACCGAAGGGGGTCTGGAGGTCCTCGGCGAGCAGCTTGATCGCATTTTTCACCTGCCTTAGCCGTGTCTGGCCGGAAAAGAAACCCGGATATGCGCAAAATACCCGGCGCGGCCGGCATGCAACCCACGGACCGCGCCACGTCGCGGCGCAGCGGGTGGACGGCAACCGCGGGGCGCAACCGGGCACTGCCCTTCACGTCAGGCAGGATGCCCGACGCTACGAACCGGAAGCAGTGCCCGGATGCGCCCGTAACCGCGGGCGGGAATACTTTTCCGATGTCCTTTGCGGAGCGCTCTGCTAGAGTGAGGCTCGCATGGTACTGACACAGGAAGAAGTTCGCAGTCTGGTCGAGGTGCGGCATCGTTCGCCCCATCAATTGCTCGGCATGCACCCGTTGGGCAATGCCTCCGGCCTGGTCGTGCGCGCCTTCGTGCCCGATGCCGTCGCCGTCGAAATCGAGCCGGTTCACGACCTCGATAACCGGGATCGACTCCGCGTCAAACTCCAGCGTGTCCATAACTCCGGGTTGTTTGAAGGCGTTGTCCCCGCAGCCCGCCGCGTCTACCCCTACGAGCTCGTCATCACCGACAAAAAGAATCATGTCCGCCGCACGCGCGATCCGTATTCTTTCCTGCCGACGCTCGGGGAGGGGGATTTGTACCTGTTTGGCAAGGGCGATGAGCGCCGGATTTACGAGAAGCTCGGCGCGCAGTTGCGCATCATCGACGGCGTGGCCGGGACAAGCTTTGCCGTCTGGGCCCCCAATGCGCAACACGTCAGCGTCGTCGGCGATTTCAACCGGTGGGACGGGCGTTGCCATGCCATGCGCTCGCTCGGACGTTCCGGGGTGTGGGAAATATTTGTTCCGGGTGTCGGCGAGGGCGCGCACTACAAATTCGAAATCAAAAACCGGCACGGCCAGATGCTCGTCCTCAAAACCGATCCCTACGGCTTTTTTTTCGAAACGCCGCCCAAAAACGCCGCCATCGTCTGGGACACCAGAAAATTTCAATGGTCGGATGAAACCTGGATGCTTCAGCGGCGTCAGGGCAATCCGTTCCGGTCCCCCATGAGCATTTACGAAGTGCACCTGGGATCCTGGCGCAAGAAATCCCTGGGCGAATCATTGAGCTACCGGGAGCTCGTGGAACCCCTGATCCAATACGCGAAGCAGATGGGCTTCACGCATGTCGAGTTCCTGCCCGTGGCCGAACACGCCTTCTATCCTTCCTGGGGTTATCAGGTCACCGGGTTCTACGCTCCGACCAGCCGTTACGGCGCGCCGACCGATTTCCAGTTTCTGGTTAACGCTCTCCACGAAGCCGGGATTGGCGTGCTGATTGACTGGGTGCCCGCCCATTTTCCTCGCGACGATTGGGCTCTGGCGCGTTTTGACGGCACCGCCCTTTATGAGCATGAAGATCCGCGCAAAGGCGAGCAGCAGGATTGGGGCACCTTGATTTTCAACTGTGGCCGCCACGAGGTCCGGAATTTCCTCACCGCCAACGCCCTGTTCTGGTGCGACCGCTTCCACGTGGACGGCCTGCGCGTGGACGCCGTGGCGTCGATGCTTTACCTCGATTATTCGCGCAAGGAAGGCGAATGGATTCCCAACCAATACGGCGGCCGCGAAAATCTTGAGGCCATCGCTTTTCTCCGGGAATTCAACCACCTCACTCACGTGGAATTCCCCGGCGTGGCCACCATCGCGGAGGAATCCACCGCCTGGCCGTTGGTAACCCGGCCCCCTTACCTCGGCGGGCTGGGTTTTTCGTTCAAATGGAACATGGGCTGGATGCACGACACGCTCGGCTATTTCAGACACGACCCCGTTTATCGGAAATTTCACCAGAACGACCTCACCTTCGCGATGCTGTACCATCACCATGAGAACTTCATCCTGCCGCTGTCGCACGACGAGGTGGTTCATGGCAAGGGCTCGCTCCTGCGCCGTATGCCGGGAGACGACTGGCAACGCTTCGCCAACCTGCGCGCGTTGCTGGCCTATCAGTGGATGTTTCCGGGAAAGAAACTTCTGTTCATGGGCGGCGAATTCGGTCAAAGCGACGAATGGAATGCGAATGCGGAACTGGAGTGGTGGTTGCTCGGAGCCGGACCGTATCATCTCGGCCTGCAACGCCTCGTCGCTGACTTGAACAAGCTCTATTTGTCTGCGCCCGCCCTTTGGGAATCGGATTATGACGCCGGCGGCTTTTCCTGGATTGACTGCTCGGACCATGAAAGCAGCATCCTGTCCTTCCTCCGGCAGAATCCGGCGCGAAAGAGCCAACTGGCGGTCGTTTTGAATCTGACTCCGGTCACCCGCCAACGTTATCGCGTTGGACTCCCGCGAATTGGGAAGTGGCGTGAGGTCCTCAACACCGACGCCGCGGTTTATGGCGGCAGCAACGCGGGAAACCTCGGCGGCGTGGTCGCCGAAGCGATCAAGTGGCACAACCAGGCATGCTCCGCCGAAATGGTCCTTGCCCCGTTGGCGGTCATGGCCTTTGAACCGGAATCGCCAGACACGGAAGCAAGCGAGGAGGAGCAGACCGGCTCAGCGCGGCGAGAGAATTCTAACGAGGCGGAGCCTCAGACCACACTCGAACCGATCTGAGACCTCACACCAAGGTCGGCGAACACCGGTCCGGGCGGCATGATGCCGCCCTCCACGGCAGGCCGGAGGCTCGCGGCGACTTTGGTTGCGGCTACGCCTCTTTGCGGCCTGCCACGCCACTGCAGTTTGGATTGACGGCCCAGGCCACGGCATGTTAGCTGTTGTGGTGGCATGACGATTGTTAATCGCTTACTCGGCTTGTCCGCTGGCGCGGCAGTACTCATCGCTGCTATTGGCGCCAGGGCTCAAGAAGATCTCTGGGTTTACCAGGACGCTTTGATGAACGGATTTGCGGACTGGGGTTGGGGTTCCACCCGCATTTTCAACAACCCCAGCCCGGTCCATTCCGGCACCAATTCCATTGCCTTCACGATCACTTCCGCTTGGGGCGCGCTGCGTTTTCAAAACACCTTCGATTCCTCGCTCTACCGCAATCTCTCGTTCTGGGTCAATGGCGGGCCAACCGGCGGGCAGTTGTTGCGGTTGATGGCGGTGACAAACAATGCCGGAGTCGGGAACGGCGTCAGCCTTGCACCCCTGGCCCAAAACACCTGGCAGCATTATATCGTCCCGCTTTCCCTGCTGGGCGCCGGCGGCGCGGTAAAGTACCTCGACGGTTTCTGGTTTCAGGACAACGGCGTAGGGGCCCAGCCGGTCATTTACTTCGACGACATTTATATCGAGGCCAGCCCACCTCCGTCAGTGGTGCATGTCAGCGTGGATACCGCGGGGACCAACCGCCTCCGGCAGGCCGATACGCGCTGGATGGGCCTGAACACCGCCGCTTGGGATGGCCTGCTCGATACCCCCGGCACCATCTCCTCGTTGACCGATGCCGGCGTCCAGATCCTGCGCTGGCCCGGCGGCAGTTGGGGCGACATCTACCACGAGTACGCGCCGCCCAATAATGGCTGGGGCTCCTATACCACCAATTTCATCCACGTCGCCACCAACATCCACGCCCAGGCTTTCATGATCGCGAACTACGGGACCGGCACGCCTGAGGAAGCGGCCGACTGGGTGGCATTGTGCAACGTGACCAACAATGCCAACTTCAAGTATTGGGAAATCGGCAACGAGTGTTACGGGTCGTGGGAAGCGGACAACAACACCTACCCACACGACGGATGGGAGTATGCCCAGCGCTTTGCGGCTTATTATAATGCGATGAAGGGCGTGGACCCGACGATCAAGATAGGGGCTGTCGCCATTACCGGCGAAGATTCTGACACATCTTTTTCCGGACATTACCCGTTCCCAACCAATCCCCGCACCGGTCAGCCCCATTTCGGCTGGACGCCCTGGGTCTTGACCTACCTGAAACTGCTGGGTGTCATGCCGGATTTCCTCATCTACCATTATTATCCCGAGTGGACCAACCCTGATATCCAACCTGCGCCTTACTCGGACAATGATTCGACTTTGCTGCAGAAGGCGGTGAATTGGGCCAGCGACGCGGCCGATTTGCGCCAACAAATAAGCGATTATTACGGCCCCACCGGCACGAACATCGAACTCGTCTGCACCGAAAACAATTCCGACTCGGGAGCTCAGGGCAGACAATCCACCAGCCTCGTCAACGGGCTTTATCTGGCGGACAGCCTCGCCCAGATCATGAAAACGGAATTTAATGCGTTCGTGTGGTGGGACCTCCGAAACGGGCCCGATACCACCGGCGATTTCGATCCGTCGCTCTATGGCTGGCGCACCTGGGGTGACTTGGGGATCATGTTTAACACCGATGTCTTCTATCCGACCTATTACAGCCTCAAGCTCATGCAAAACTTCGTCGGGGCGGGAGATACCGTCCTCAATGCAACCAGCGATTACTCGTTGCTTTCTTCCTATGCCGTTCAGAAAGCCGACGGCGGGCTCGCCTTGCTCGTCATCAACAAACACCCAAGCGCGACTCTAAACGGACAAATCAGCGTCTCGAACTTCGTCCCCGCCTCCACCGCCATAATCCGCTTCTACGGCATGCCGCAGGACAACGCCGCTCGCGACAACGCGGCGTCGTCGGCGCAGGACATCGCCGTCGCCACTTATTCTTCAGCGAGCACTAATTTCAACTATTCTTTCCCGCCTTACTCGCTGACGCTGATCACCCTGCCGCGGTTCGTGCTGGTCCCGCCATCGCCTCAGTTGGCGATGCTCGCGCCGTCCCAGCAGCCAGCCGGGAAATTTGTGTTTCAGCTCCAGGGACAGGCGTCTGTGTCCTACGTGATCCAACAGTCGTCGGACTTGCTGAACTGGACTCCGGTCTCAACTAATACGCTCACTGGCAGTTCGGTGTATATAACGAATACTGTTCCCGCAGCCGTCAAGTCACGATTCTGGCGCGCAATCTGGCAACCATAAAGCCCGGGCCATTTCGCAGGAACTGCGAAATCGGTGCGCCTTCAGGAAACCACATTCGCAAAAAAGCCGGCGGCCTGCTTGCGCAGACCGCCGGGAACCAAACCCAATTCAGAAGATCGCCAGGCTTAACGCCGAGCGTGTTCCGGCAGATTCAGGAGGGCCTTTCTGTCTTCAACATGAGGAAGAAGACGACGGGACAATACAGAATAAAAATTTCGGAATTCTGTATTTTGCATGCCCGGATTTCAGCAGGGGATATACCAACGAGAGTCTTGTCGTAAACCTGAGACCCGGCAAACGCGCTCAAACCGCCAGTGTCCCGTTCCAGGACAGAAACTGTCCAGCAGTATTGCTGTCGTCGTCGAGCCTGAAATCGTTGCGGCGTCAGCGGAAGCGCCGACCGCGTTCCTGTTGCTACAAACTGGCTGCCGAACCTGCCCGTAAACAACTCCCAAAAGCTGGAGACAAAACTTGTCGCATATGCGACATATTCTGTCTCCATCGCAGAAAGGCGCCAGCATCAGGGTGAATCGCACCTGCAGGGGCCTTCATGCTTTATCCCCTGCTCGTGCGGCGATATTCTCTTGCCGGTGAAACTCATTTCCTGGAATGTCAACGGTTTGCGCGCCTTGTTGCGGAGGAATTTTCTCGATTACCTGAATGCCGAACAACCCGACGTGCTCTGTCTCCAGGAAACCCGGTGTCACCCGGACGAAATCGAGCAGCTCTGGCCAGCCACTTACCAGACCTCCTGGAACATGGCGCAAAAGAAAGGTTACTCCGGCGTCGCCATTTTCACGCGCAGGCGGCCCTTGAGCAGCGCGCCTGACATCGGCATAGCCGAGCACGACCGGGAAGGCCGCGTGCTCGCGGCCGAATTCTCCGACTTCTTTCTGGTAAACGTTTACGTGCCGAACTCCAAACGCGACCTCAGTCGCCTTGCCTATCGACAGCGTTGGGACCGCGACTTTCTGTTCTACCTCAAGAGACTCGAACGGAAAAAGCCGGTGATTTTCTGCGGCGACCTGAATGTCGCGCACACGGAACTCGACCTGGCCAATCCGAAAGCCAATCTCGGCACCCACGGTTTCACGCTCGAGGAACGCGCGGGCTTCGCCGCGTTTCTGCAGGCCGGTTTCCTGGATACCTTCAGGGAATTCGAAAAAGGCGGCGGCCATTACTCCTGGTGGAGTCCGATGACGGGCGCGCGTTCCCGGAACATCGGCTGGCGGATTGACTATTTCCTCATCAGCGCCTCCCTGCGCCCGCGCCTCAAAAGCGCCTTCATCCGTCCCGACGTCGCCGGGTCCGACCATTGCCCGGTGGGGATTGAAATAGAATAATCCGGAACGCTGTCCTCGCGATTGGACCGCTCGCGTCGCGGCAGCCGGCGTGAGGAGGCTCCGTCCAGGGGTGGGGTGCGAACGGCGAAGGACCAGCCTGTTTGCCTTGTTTCCCGTTCGCGCTTCGCCCTTCAGACTTTGCCCTTCAGACTGAGCCTGGGCGGCTGCGCGCGAGTCAGCTCCTTCCCCATCACATAATCGTCCATAACGAAACCGCCGCCGATGTCGGCGATCACGGATTGGAGGACGGTGTATCCGTTTCGCTGGTAGGTGGCGATCGCTTTGGAATTCTTCTTGTTGACATTCAGGACCAGGCGGCGCGCGCCGGTTTTGCCGAGAGCGTTTTCGCAGTGTCGCAGCAGCAATGCCCCGAAACCGCGGCCGTGATAATCCGGATGCAGGTAAAGCTTGTGCACTTTGAACACGCCCGGCTGCTCCGTCGGGCCGTAGGAAGCGAATCCCACGAATTCATTACCCACCAGCAGTCGCAGGTAACGAATGCCCTGCGACTGAATTTCTTCCCGCAACGTTTCGAGCGCGTACATGCGCGCCAGCATGTAATCGATCTGCGCGGTTGAGATGATGCCCGGGTAACAGGCGCGCCAGATGACTGCGGCCAGCCTGGAAATGCCTGGCAAGTGTTCCTCGCCGGCGGGGATCACCTGGGGTGCATCACGCTTGCCCGAGTTCATGGGTTCCGGTGTTATTGGGAGCCGATCACAGACTGGGAGCCGAATCCTTGGAATTTGACAGTCATGGACTGGGTGTCTTCCTCACCCGCCGCGCTAGGGCAGCAATCCCAGCTTTCGGAAGCGGTTCTTGACTTCCTTGAAATGGAAGTCGAGCGAGCAGAGTTTTTCCAGCTCCCCTTTCTTGAAATGCTTTGCCACTTGGGGGTCGGATTTGAGCTGCTCGAGAAAATCGGCGTCCTCGCGGCCGGCGTGTTTGATTTCCCAGGTTTTCATGGCGTTGCGCTGGACCAGTTCGTAGGCTTCCTCCCGCGTCAGGCCTTTGCGGATCAAAGCGAGCAACACGGTTTGGCTGTTCCACATGCCCCGGCTCAGGCCGAGATTCTTCTTCATATTTTCCGGGTAAACCTTCAACCCTTCGATCAACCGGACGAGCAGGCCGAACATGTAGTCGAGCAACGTGCAGGAATCGGGAAAGATGATCCGCTCGACCGAGCTGTGGCTGATGTCCCGTTCGTGCCAGAGCGCGACGTTTTCGAGCGCGGCGACTGCATTGCCGCGGAGCACGCGGGCCAGTCCGGTGAGGCGTTCCCAGGTGATGGGATTTCGTTTGTGCGGCATGGCGCTGCTGCCTTTCTGGCCCGGGGTGAACGGTTCCTCGGCTTCGAGGACCTCCGTGCGCTGGAGATGGCGAAACTCCACGGCCCAACGTTCGATGCTCGCTCCGGCGAGTGCCAGCGCGAGCATGAACTCGGCGTGGATGTCGCGCTGGACCACTTGCGTGGCGATGGGCGCGGGGCGCAGGCCGAGTTGGTTGCAGACCGCCTCCTCAACCGCCGGGGACAAGTGAGCGTTGGTCCCGACGGCGCCGGAGAGCTTCCCCACCGCGGCACGCAGGCGCGCCGCCATGAGACGTTCCGCCGCCCGGCCGAACTCATCACCCATCAGCGCGAGCTTGAGGCCGAACGTCGTCGGCTCCGCATGAACGCCGTGGCTGCGGCCGATGCAGGGCGTGAGCATGTGTTCTTTGGCGCGCCGGGCAATGGCCTGGCGCAAGGCCTGCACGTCGGCGAGCAGCAGGTCTGCGCTCTGGACCAGTTGCAGCGCCAGGGCGGTATCAATGATGTCGCTGCTCGTGAGGCCGAAGTGGAACCAGCGGCTGGCGGGGTCGTTGATCTTTCCCGCCACGGCGGTTGTAAACGCGACGACGTCGTGGTTGATCGTCTTTTCCAGTTCCCTTTGACGTTCGACCAGGCCTTTAAGGTCGGCCAGCCACGCCTTGGCCCCGGCTTTCATTTTCTGAAAATCCCTGGCTGGCACGATCCCTTCCCGGACCAGCGCCTCACTGGCGAGCAGTTCGATTTGCAGCCAGATGCGGAGCTTGTTTTCGTCCGTCCAGATCGCCCGCATCTCCGGGCGGGAATAGCGTTGAATCATGGGACTATGAAACGGCAAAAGGTCACAATGCAAAAGGGAAAAGTGATTCGTTGAAGCGTTGGATCGTTACATCGTCACCGCGGAGGGGCGCGCGCGAACCAACCTTTTGAAGATTCAACGGTTTAACGTTTTATCGTAATTCACCGTTTGGCCATTTTGTTGCGGGCGGCTTCGAGAATCCGTCGTTCCCGCTCGGTCAGGCTCTGGATGCCGTGCTCCGAGATTTTATCGAGGATGGGATCGACTTCGCGGCTGATGAATTCTTCCGAGGGCAGATCGCCTTCTTTTTCGGGCTTGCGCAGCGGCCACCCGGGGATTTTGACTGCAGCCGTTCGGACCAGTTCTCGTCGGCGCTGCCGGGCCTGCAAGGGGTGCCATTGATGCCAGCGACCCAGGAGCCCTTCCCAAGGCAGCCGCACATAATCCCGGTGCCAGCCCAGTTTCACCCAGGCCAGGCCCGTGAGGATGCCGCCCAGATGCGCCGCGTGGGCGATGTTGTCGCCGAAAAAGGAATGCGGGAAGGCGATGCCCAGGCCGGTCAGCGTCAGGCAGAACAGCAGGAGGGTTCTCGCGCGCATTCGCACGGGAAGGATGAAATACAGCAGCATCGTCAGGATGCGCGCGGGATCGAGAGCCGCAAACGCAGCCACCAGCCCGAAAGCTCCGGCCGACGCGCCCACGACCGCGCCGCCAAAATGACCGGGCCAGATCCAGGCGCCGAACATCTGGAACACCCCGCCCACAACGCCGCTGCCAAAATAAAGCGTGAGAAACCGGGGTTTGCCGAGCACCCACTCCACTTCGCGGCCGAAAAAGTAAATCGCCAGACAGTTTACCAGCAGGTGAATCCAGCCGCCATGCATGAATTGAAAGGTCAGCAGTTCCCAGACAAATCCACGCTGGATGCCTTCGAGGCTCAAAAACAGGTAATTCTCGGCAAGCGCTTCCGGCAACACCGTGAGTTGGAGGATAAACGCGAGGACAAGCGTCGCAATCAGCGACACCGTCGCCGACCAATTCCCTCGCCCGGATGCTGCTCGCATGTAGTCACGATCTTCCAACATGTCACGGTGAAAGTAGCCACCAATCAGTCAATTTTCAACGGGCTTCTTGCTTTAAAATGCAGGTTGAACTCGAATCGGACGTCTCTATCACAACCAGGGAGCTGTGTGATGCGCGGCTTTTGGCAGTGGTATAATTCTTGGGGGCGAGACTTCCGGCGAGCCGCTGGTCGGTTAAATCGTTCGGTTTCCGGCTCGCGAGGACGCTCGCCACCGCTTTTCACCAGCCGTTCAGCGCGGCGAGGATGACTTGGAAATAGAAGCAACGCTTCCATTAGAACAACAATGTTCTCATTCCCGGCCGCAACCGGCAGATTCGTTCCTGGCCTTCCGCGCCCAGAACCAGGAGCGCCGTCGAAAGCGCGTCCGTCTCGGTGGCGGAGGGCAGGACAACTGCCGCGGCCATCGCCCCGGCCACCGGACGGCCGGAGCGGGGATCCAGAACGTGTCCGAATATGTTGCCGTCGGCTTTAAAAAACTTTCCCCAGACCGCGGAGACAGACAAAGCTTCGTCGCGAAGTGAAATTGTGACCCATGGCGGTTGCGTGGCGGCGTTTGTCAAACCGCCGCTGGCGTTGGCGGCGTTCTGACGAACGCCGCCACCCGGTCCATCGAGAGACGTTGCCACCGCCACCTTCCAGCATTCCGCGTCGGGCGGTTGGCCGAGCGCGCAAACGGTGCTGGTGCCGCCGTGAATCAAGGCGCTGGTCACGCCGGCTTGACGCAAAACCTCCGCGGCTTTCTCCACGGCGTAGCCTTTGCCGATCGCGCCCAGATCGAGCATGACCCCCTCGCGTTCGAATCGAACGGTGCCGGCGCCGCCGTTCAGGTGAACCAGGTGCATGCCGGTTTTCGCCCGACACTCCTCAAGTTCCCGGGCATCCGGAAGCTTCCCGTTTCCGCCCATGAACCCCCAGCAGCGGACCAGCGGCGCGATGGTGATGTCGAATGCGCCCCCGGTTTCTGCGCTCAACACCTGGGCGTGTTGCAGCAGCGCAAACAGGCCGGGCGACACCCGCACCGGCTCCCGAGCGGCGCGGGCGTTGAGGTGGGCGACCTCGCTATCGGGACGATAAAGACTCAACCGGTGGTCGAGCTGCTCGACTTCCTGCAGGGCTTCTTCACCCGCCGCGCGCAAGCCCGCCGGATTTTCGCCATGCAACACCACTTCGAATCGGGTGGCCATGGCGAGCCGGGCAAGCGTGAGGGTGGGCATAGGGGGAGAACGGGGCCGTGGAGTGATGGCGTAATGGAGTGCTGAAAGAGCCGGCGACGGCGTCGCCCATCACTCCATTACTCCGGCACTCCGGCAGCCCCTGGTTCACGACAACGGAAGTGTGCCATACGTAAGCGGCTCGATTTTTCGACCGCTCTCGTCTTTGATCGTGCGGCTCTTTTCGTCGAACAGGCAGGCGGTTTTCAGGCGATCGGCCATTTCGGCGAGCGAAATGACTGCCTGAGCGCGAACGGCCAGTTCGATATCGGCGCTTGGCTGTTTGTTGGCCCGGATGCAGTCCAACCAGTTCTTCTCGTGCACCGGGATATCTTCGGACGGGGTCAATCCGTCCATCGTTTCGGGATCGATTTCGTCGGCGAACTCTTTCTCCGGCAACAACTGCAGCCTTTCGCCCGAGGTGCCGATTTCCAGGGTGGCCCGGTGACCGTAAAGAACAAACCCCGGGCTCTTGGCGTTTACCGAGCTGGCGGCAATCACGAGAGTCAGGCCGCTGGGGAACTCAGCAAGAACCGTCATGTGCTCGGGCACATCCCGTTCCGGCGTGTCGGGCGTGTTCCTGTCCGTATGCACATTTTTCGTGCCGATGGAGACGACGCGGACAGGGAACTCCGGGTTGCCTGTGGCCAGCATGAGCGGGTTCAGCCGGTGGGGGAACAGGTCTCCCAGCAAGCCGGCGCAGTAGGGATAATATTTGCGCCAGCGGAAGTAGTGATCGGCGTTGAAGGGGATGCGCTTGTGCACCGGGCCCAGCCACGCCTCCCAGTTGGTGTTGCTGGCGCTGCAATCGGAATCGATGGGATAATTCCATTCGCCTTTAGGAGCGTTTCGGCAGTAATAACCCTGGGCCCAGACGAGGGTGCCGATTTTGCCGCTCCGGATCATTTCGGCGGCTTTGTGCCAGGCGGCAGCCGAGCAACCTTGTGTTCCGACCTGCAGAATCTTGCCGGTCTTTTTGACGGTGTCCCGCACCTCGAAGGCTTCACCGAGGTAGCGGGTCAGAGGTTTTTCGACATAAACATGCTTGCCGGCCTGCAGGGCGGCGATGGTGGCGGCCGCGTGCAACGGCTCGTGGGTCGAGATCACGACGGCATCGATGTCTTTTCGCTCCAGCAGTTTCCGGTAATCTCCGTACCCCTGGCAGTCCCCGCCGATGAATTCCCTTGCCTGGTCAATCCGTTTCTTCCAAACATCGCACACCGCCACCGGCACAACGTTGTTTTGCGCGGCGTTCGCCTTGAAATCACGGACGTGGGCCATGCCCTGACCTCCCACCCCGATGAAACCCACGACAATGCGGTCATTCGCGCCGGCCACAACGCCGGCCGAAGGGGCTTGGTTCTGCCCATAGACGGGCGTTTTCAACACCGGCGTCGCGGCGAGGGCGGCGGCGGCGGCGGCGGTCTTTTTTATAAATTCGCGGCGGGTGGCAAAGCGGAAAACCGATTGATCTTTGTCTGCTTCCATAAAGGCATCCTGCAAGGTCGGATTGATTTACGATTCACGATTTACGATTTATGATATAGGGGCGCGCGTAATTCGTAAATCGTATATCGCAAATTCTCACGGCTGAATCTGGCCATCGACCAGGTTGACGACCTTGGGCGCGCGGGAGGCGACGGTCGAATCGTGGGTGGCGATGACCAGAGTGACCTGTTTTTCCTGGCGCAACGAACAGAGCAGATCGATGATCTCTCCGCCGGTGCGTGAATCAAGGTTGCCCGTCGGTTCGTCGGCCAGCACGAGATCCGGCTGATTCATCAACGCGCGGGCGATGGCGACGCGCTGCCGTTCGCCGCCCGAAAGCTCCGCCGGCCGGTGTTCCAGGCGTTCGGCCAGGCCAACGCGCGCCAGCAATTCACGCCCCCGGGCGGCCGCCGCCGCGGCCGGCACCCGGGCGATCCGCGCCGGCAGGCAAACATTTTCCAGGGCGTCGAGTTCCGGCAGCAAATGATACGCCTGGAAGACGAAGCCAATCCTCGAATTGCGGACATGAGCCAGCTCATTGCCGGGGAGCGTGGCCAGGTTCTGGCCGGCAAACCAGATTTCACCCCGGTCCGGCGAATCCAGGCCCCCCATTAAATGGAGCAGAGTGCTTTTGCCCGCGCCGGACGCGCCGCGGAGCGCGATAAACTCGCCGCGCGACACCGTCAGGTCCAGTTCGCGCAAGACCGTGAGAGATCGTTTGCCCATCGCGTAGGACTTGCTCACGGAGCGCGCCGAAGTGAGAGGTTCGCTCATGACTGCCGACAAAACTTTGAACTTTGAAGGCCGAGCTCTCCCGCACGCGGTTCGAAGTTCAGGGTTCTAGGTTGGAGGTTCAAAGTTTCCCTATTCATACCGCAGCGCCTCCACCGGGTCCAAGCGGCTGGCGTAGAGCGCGGGGAACGCCGCAGCCGCAAGGCAAATCAGCAGCGAGCCCCCGCAAATGATGAGAAGGTCCACCGGAACTATCCTGGCCGGCAATTGCGTGAAATTGTAGAGCGACGCGGGGAACAGTTCCATGCCGGTGAGCCGCCGCATCAAATCCAGAAATTCATTGCGATAAGCCAGCGCCAGCAAGCCGAGGCCCACTCCCGCCAGGATGCCGAACAGGCTGACCATCAGGCTCTGCCCCAAGAACACCCACATCACCTGCCGGCTCGAGGCGCCCAGCGCCCGCATCAACCCGATTTCGCGGGTCTTCATCACAATGAAGGTGATCAGGGTGCAGGTGATCCCAAAGGCGGCGACAATGACGATGAAGAAAAGAATGTAGCGCATGACGTTTTTTTCCACCAGCACCTGATTCAGGAGCGGGCTTTGTTCCAGCCAGGTCATCAGCTTGTAGCGGTGCCCGAGGTTCTTCTCCAATTCCCTTTTGACGGCCTGGGCACTGAGCGGATCGTGCAGCATGACCGTGAGGTCGTGCACGCTGTCATCCAGATCGTACATGTCCTGCGCGTTCTCCAGCGAAGTCACCACCATGGTCGCGTCGTATTCGTAATACCCCACGTCGAAAATGGCGCGCACCTCGTAATCCTCGGGCAGGATGGCCTGCTCGTTTTCCCGGCCCCGGCTTTCCTTCATTTTTTTTAGTTCGCGCGGCGAATAGATGGCCACGCGGTCCCCGACCTTGAGATCCATGTTCCGGGCCAATTCGCTGCCGACGAGCAGCCCGTGCCCGCTCAAATCGAACCGGCCGGCGATGAGACTGGAAGGCAGGATGCTGACATTGGTTTCCGCTTGCGGTTCGACGCCCCGCAACCAGGGAGCGGATACGAGGGATTGTCCGCTGGCGGGCTCGGTTTCCATCATCACCTGCCCCATGACCAGCGGGGCGACTCCTTTCACGTTTGGGTTCGAGGCGATCAGCCGCATGAGCGCGGGGTAGTTGGTCATCGTCTGCCCGCGTTCGAAGACGAGCAAGTGGGCGTTCAAGCCGAGGATCGTGTCCCGCATTTGTTTGTCGAAGCCGCTCATGACGCTGATGACGACGATGAGCACCGCGACGCCCAGGGCGACGCCCAGCACGGAGATCAGGGTGATGACGGAGACAAACGTTCGCTTGGGCCGCAGATAACGCAATGCGAGCATGAGTTCGAACGGCAGCCGAGACATGGGCCGCAAGCTAAACGCGCCGGTTGCCGGTGTCAATGAAGGGTCATCCGCCTTTGTGAACGCCGGTGAATACTGTGAACAGGCCCGGCTTGACAACCCGCCCGCCACCACTCACCCTCCGTTCCAGTTCATCATGAGAAAAGCAGCGCTTCGAAGTTTAATCCTCGCCGGCGGCCTCTGTCTTTGGCTGCCGTTTGCTTCTTTGGGGTCGGATTCGCCAACCAATGCCCTGCCGGCGCCGGCGGCGGCCAGGCTGGAGACAAACGCCGGCTCGGACGAGTCCTTGCGCGTTTACCTGCAGCTCCAGGAGCAAATTCACGAGGCCCTGCTGGCGATCGAGCGAAATCGCCAGGACTCCGAGGACACCGCTTCCCGCAATTCCAAGGCGCTGACGGAACGGCTGCAAATGATCGAGCAATCCTTGAGCGCGCAGCGAGCGAGCGAGTTTGAATCGCTGCAACACGCCAATCGCACCATGGTGATCCTGGTCAGTTCTTTTGCCGCCCTGGGATGTCTGGGGGTGTTTCTGACCGCTTATTTTCAGTGGCGGGCGGTGAACCGTTTCACGGCCGTTTCTTCCGCGCTCGCCCTCGGCGGCGGGTCGGGTTCCTGGCAGACGATGACCGCGCTGGAACGCGGGGAGAACGCCGCGGCGAGACTGGTGCCGGGCGAACCATGGAATGCTCGCTTGCTCGGCGCCGTTGAACGGCTGGAAAAACGAATTCAGGAACTCGAACGCGCTTCGCGTCCGGCTCTGAATGACCCGGATTCGGCGGACAACATCCTCGATCTGCAACCCGCCGACGAACCTCCGGCTGCGGCGCCGGAACGTCCCGGCTCCGCCGAAGCCCCTTCGCCGGCGTCATTCCTGGCCAAAGGTCAGTCGCTGCTGAATGCCGCAAAACTGGAGGAAGCCATCGCCTGTTTCGACGAAGTGCTTGCGATGGATGCTCAGAACGCGGAGGCGCTGGTTAAGAAGGGGACTGCGCTCGAGCGGTTGCGCCGGACACAGGAAGCTCTTGAGTGCTACGATCGCGCCATCGCCGCGGACAGTTCCATGACCATCGCTTACCTGTACAAGGGCGGGCTGTACAATCGAATGGAGCGCTTTACCGAAGCGTTGGCGTGCTATGAGCAGGCCTTGCACACCCAGGAGAAGCGGCGCGCGTCGTGACCGGCCGGATTGCGTGGAGGGCGGTGCCTTGTGGAGGGCAGGGCTTTGTCACTGCCCTGAATTTTGGGGCACCGGCGGAGCGGTGCCCTCCAGAATGTGATTTTGGGCGCCGTCCGGACCGGCAGCCGCTCTCACCATAGAAAGGATTTCTGTTCGCTCAACAACTGGTCGCCTTCCCACAGGGTCACCCGCCAGGCGGTGACACTGCCCAATTGGAGGTAGTCCTCGCCGCTGAGCGGCAGGGAAGTCCAATGGCTGAACCAGCCGCCGGGTTTTACTTCGGCTGCCAATACGCGGTGACTGGGAAAGTCGCCTTTGGCCCTGCCCAGCAACTCCACCTGGAGCTTCAGCGGAGAGTAGGCGCCTCCGCGGATTTTCCACTGGATATCGAAGGTGACGCCGGAGCGCTTGTCCGGGTGGTCGCGCAAGTAGGCCTGGTAGGCGTCGCGATCGTAAAGGCTGGGCGAGCGCGCGCGCTGGCCGTCGTGATCGAGGAAAAAGGGGAGAACTTTAAGGACGCGCCCGGTCGCCGCCGGCGCCGCGAACGATGTGGCCAGCAGGCAGCACAAGGTGGTCAAGAAGAATCGCCGGCGCATGACGGAGAAATAACCGGTCCGGCCGGCAAACTCAATGGGATTGTTGCCCGTGTCACGGCAGCGCCGCCGGCGGCGCATTGGTGTCCATCAGCTCGGGCGATTCCGGCAGCAGATCCTTAAAGGTGCGGATCGGGTGGAAGGGGAACAGCACGAGTCTCGGGACGAAGAAAACCGGATCGCTCTTCGGCTGGTGCAGGGTTCCGGTGATGTGGTATTGGAACAACTTGCTGACCGGCCAGAGGGCAAGGCTCAGGACCCGGCCGACGATCCAGGTGTCCCGCAGCAGCTCGGCCTCGGCTTGAGCGTCCACGCGCCCGCGCAAATCCACATTGCCCCAGTAGCGCAACCGCATGATGGAGGCCCGGATTTCGAGATCGTCCGAGGAGATCACGCCGTTGTGGACGGTGAAGGTGGCGGAGCCTTCGCTGGCACGGCTGCTGCCCAGGCCGGGCAGGATGGCGTCCAGCACCGGCGAAAGAATCCCGAAGACGGGAATTTCCCAGATCAATCCGTCGCGCAAGCTGACCTGGCCGTTCCCTTGCCAGCTCTGCCAATCCCGCGAGTTGGCCTTCGTGATGTGCAGCCGGGCCGTCAGCATCCCCTCCAGCCGGTTTGTGTTTGAAGAGACATCGGTCATCAGGCGGTGCAAATCCGCGTTGGTGACCGCCGCGTCGAAACTGAAGTCGGCGCCGTGTTCCCGAAGAAAATCAAACTCGGCGCTGCCAACCCCGGCGCCGCCGCAAAGGTTCGCCCGCACGTCTCTGAGCAGCAGCCGTTGTCGGACCCAGTCCACTCTGCCGGCGATGCCCGTCATCCTGAATTTCCACCACTCGAACGGGCCGCCGTCCACGTCGAAATGCAGATCCGCCTCGCGCTCGCCGTGGATCGGGGCCACGCCGTTGACGCGCACGGTGGGGGGCTTAAGAAAACGATATGGCTCGAGCGCATGGCCGATGCGCGGCCCGATGGCGCGCGCCACGACGAGCGGTTCGGCGGTGCTGAAGCCGTTCGTCAGAGTGACCCGTTCCGCGAGATAATCCACGCCTACGCCGGTCGCGGCAAGCTGTTGCGCGCCCCCGGCGCGCTGGAGCCGGGGCTCGATCAGGTGGAGGAACCGGTTCGTGTATTCCAGGGCGGTCTGAAAACCGTCGGCGGATTCGCCGCGCAGCGTGAAATTGGTGAGCGCCACGCGCCCTTTCGCGCCGATCCGTTCGTGTTCGTACCAGCGCCCCCGGACTTCACCGTCAATGACGGGAGGCTGGCTGAAGCCGAGCAGGTCGAGCGCGTGCTGTTGACGCGGTTCGAGCAGCGGCCGCCACGCGCGGACGTCGATGGTGCTGTGAACGCGGAAGTAATAGTCCCGGGTGCGTTCATTGGATTCGTGGGCCAGGTCGAGGCGTCCTTCGGGCCGTGTAACCACCAGGTCCGGCAGGCGCCAGATTTCGTTTGAATAAACGAAGTGAGCCTCCGCCGTGGAAGCCTGCACCCCGCGGAACGCGCAATCCCCAATGCGAAAGTGCCCGCTTAACCGGACGGTGGGCTTGACTTCCAGGCGCCAGTCCGGGTGACGGTTGGTCCACTCCGGCAGAATCAATGCTCCTTCGGCTTCAAGTTCGGGCGGCTCTTCCCAGGAATACTGCGCCAGCCAATGCCGGCTTTTCTCGGTCAGCAGCGCGGAGATTCGTTGCACATCGAAATCGGACGAGTCGGTGAACGTGCATTGGCGCGTGGGGACGTTCAGGCGCGCGGCGGCGGTCAGGCGGCCGCCGTAAAGGCGGGCGGCAAGGCGCGTGGCCACCAGCTCGGGCGCCCGCCATTGGCCGGCGCAGAAAAGTTCGTCGGCCTCCAGTTTGGGGGATTGCAGGTCGCGCAGGCGGCATTCCCAGGCCAGCCCATACGGGGCGAGGTTCGTCCACCAGGCCCACGAGGCCTCCGGGGTTGCGGCGCTGTGGGTGAGCGTGGAGAAGCTGCCTTTCAGTTGCGCGTTCCGGACGCCGCCCCAGCGCGTTTGCAGATCGTCCAGGTTCAGCCGGCCCTCGGCGGACAGCGGCCGGGCATTGGTGAACGAGTGAACCGATTGGCTCGCCAGATGCGCCTGGGCCGCAGCTCCCCATTTCGTTTCCACGCCCCCCGCCGCCAGATCCAGATCGGCCTGGACGGCATGGGGCTGGCGCGCCGCGCCCGTGAGCCGCAGCGTCAATTCAAGGTTGGTCGCGGTGGCCCAGGGCGTTTGCGCGTTCCGGACCTGAACGGTGATTTGCGCGCGGGACAATTCGGTGCCGGCAGCCGGCGAGAGCTCCACGCTGGCCCGGCCTTCCCGAAGGGTTCCCCAGGGCGTGTCGGCCAGCGGCGCGCTCAGTTCGCCGGCCACGATGAAGCTGCGCAGGTCGCGGGCGTTGCCGCGCACGGCCAGTTGCAGGTGCGGGGGTGATGCGAAGTGAATGCGTTCGAGAGTGTCGGCCCATTGGCGCAGCCGCTGCTGCCATGCGCCTGGTTTCGCCGACACCCCGGGCTGAAGCCATCTCCATTGGCGGACGGCGGAAGCATTGGTGAGGGTGCCGGCGAGGCGGATGTCACCGCCGGCGAAATGCGCCCGAAAACGGTCCAGCTCCCAGATATCGCCCGGCAAAAAACGCAGTTCGGTCTGGATGCCGGCCAACGACAACTCGCGTGGCGCGGCGTTGGTTCCGGCAAGAGGCACCGTCAGGCAGCCTTCGAGCAGCACGAGTGAGTCCACCTGGAGCTGGAGTCTCGCGAGCGCGGGATAATCGAGCTGCACCTCCACCTCGTTGAGCGTGAGTGTCGGAGAGATCGATGCGTTGGGGCCGCCGAAATGGACGTTCTCGGCCACAATGCCGTGGTCCCAACGCCAGCGCAGCCGGCGGAATTCCAAATCCACTCCCCGGGCGCGGAGTTTCTGCAGCAAGGGCCCCTTCACGAACCCGGGCAGCCCGATTTGATTTAAATACAGCAGCGCGCCAAGCAGAGCGAGCACCAGGCACCCCGCGCCCAGGCGGAACCAGCGAAAGGCGATTCGACAGCGTCGCCAGAATCGGCTTCTGTCTCGCGTTGCCATGCGTCAGGGATGGATGTACCCGGGAATCGCGAGGTAGGTTTTGACGTATTGATACAGTGGCCAGGGGAATTCGAAGATCCAGGTTTGGTCGTCAAGCAGGCTCAGCGCGTAAGGAGAACCGGACGGGGCCGTGCCGCCGAATTCAACGGTCAGCTTGCGCCCCGTTTTGAGTTCGACGGTGATCCGCTGATTGTTCGGGGTGAATCCATAGTCGGCGCGCTGTTCGTCGCCGCGCGCGACCCAGCATACCGCCTCCAACTCCCCCAATCGGTGGGCCACTTCGTCCATGGCCAGGTCATTGATGATGCCTTGTGAACCCGGCCGGAGCGCCCAACTGTTGGCGCCGCGCCGCTCCATTTCAAGTGTCTTGCCCTCCTGGTGAACGCTGATGCCGGCCACGTCATTCTCGGTGAAATTCCAGATCCGGCGCTCGCGCAATTGCCAGCCCGCGGAAGGCAGACCCGCCAGATCGGCCGCCTTGACGGTGTAGAGTGAGCTTTCATCGGCGCGGCGCGCGAAGATCTTATTTTCCTGGTTGGTCCCGAAATCGAGCTGGGTGACAATCACGTTGGTGATGCCGGTGGCGTTGGTGACGGCCGCCTCGAGGACGAATCGGAGCGAGGGAGATGCCAAGCCCTTGTCGGGCAGGTCGGCGGCGGTCACGGCGTCTTTGACGAAGTCGGCCACCTGCAGTTGGCTCAGACGGGCAATGAATTCCTCGGCCAGCGCGGCATCGGCGGGAAATCCCTCGGGCAGGACGCGCCAGGCGCCCTGGGGCAGGCGCTGAAGGGTGAAATGATCCCGGGCGGTCACTTCGATCTCCGACAACGGGCCGGTCAGTGTCACCAGGTGGCGGTCGCGAAAAACGTCATACGGCGCGCGCCAGGGTCCCAGCCGCTCCTTGGAAACGGCGAGCACCGCGCACTGATCGCCGCGTCGCGCGTAGATCTGGCCGGGATTGTTGGTTGGGCTGCGGCCGAATTCCAGCAGCAGGCCGGTGTTCGTTCCTTGCGCCAGCGCCAGGGTGAGTTCGGGAGACTGCAGACCGAAGGAATCCAGGTCGGCTTTCGGATCGTCGGAAACGAACTGTTCGGCGCGCAGAGTTTGCAGTCGCTGCAAGGCTTCCTCCACCTTCTCGCCGTCGGCGCGCGGTTCCCATCCCGGAAGGATCATGTGCCAGAGCCGGTTGGTCGGATTGCGCCGCAGCTCGAACGCTTTGCCGGCATTGGTTACCAGCAGGCGATCAAACTCGATCCGGTTCAAATCCACCAACTGCGGGTCGCGCCAATCGTCGGCCTTGTCCGGGATCAGCTTCAACAGCCCGGCATCCACCACGTAAACGTCCCCGATCCCCACCACCTGCACGAAGACCTGATCGCCGGGGGCGGTTCTAAAGCCGATATGAAGGAAGGTCTGGTCCTCGCCCTGGCTGATGACCAGCGTCTTCTGGGGAGGTTCGAAGCCGTACTTCTGGTCCGCCTGCCGCAGGTTCCTCAACTCCGGCGCGGTGATGTACGTTGCCGGCGTGAGCTGTTGCAGAGCCGCGAGCAAGGCGTCGATTCCCGCTTTTTGTGCGGGATAGACAATGGGTTTGGTCAGTTGCCACAGGCTATTGGTCCGTTCCGCGCAGATTTCCAGATGCCCTCTGGGGATGATTTGTATGGAGGTGACGGCCGCCGCCTGCAATGTCGGCAGCACTTTCTGCGGTTCCGGGGGCGGTTGATGAAGGTGCCGCTCGAAAAAGAAGATGAAGGCAAACAAGGCTGCCGCCACCGCGGTCCAGAGCCAGGTTGCCTTCGGGTTCATGCGCCGTTTCGAGCTAGCTGCGCCGGCGCAACCACACCATCCCGCCGAAGAGCAGGATGCCCCCGGGGATCGCGGCGAGCAGAATCCATTGCAGCGCATGCAGTTGGTTTCGGGTGATCACCAGGCGGAACTCGCTGACCGGCCGCGGTCCCACTCCTTGCAGCAAGGTGGTGCGGTCCAGCAGCCAGTTCGCCGCGGCGCTGGCAAAGACCCGGTTCGAAAGCTTCTCGATTTGACCGTTGCTTAGAAAAAAGGAATCGCCCGCGACCAGCATCCGTGTCGCGCCGCGCTCAGTGAGAACCCCCTTGGCGCCTTTCTGGTCCGCGGCCACCATGACCGGGAAGCGTCCCGGCCGGCGTGGCGTTTCGCCGTAAAGATAGGCGTTTGGCCCGGTAAACGCGATCTCATCAACCCGGGGCGCATCGACCACCGGGCTGGCCGGCGTGATGGCGCCGACCGGGCGCGGCAGCATCATGTACAAGCCCGAGCCAAGGATGGGATTGATCACAGTGTGCCGGCTGAATGCGCTGATGACAATGTCACGGCCCCGAACCAGACTGTCCGGATCGACGACCAGATCGGCGCCGACCTTCACGCCCCATTGAGCCAGCACTTTCTCGAGTCCGGTTTCACGGTTTGCGGAGCGGGCGTCCATGAGCGCCAACAGTCGTCCGCCCTGGTTCAGGTATTGCTGGATGCGATCCAGCTCAACATCCGGGAGCGCCACCGCCGGCCCGGCGACGATGAGCAGGTCGCAATCGGGCGGCACGGCATTGGTGCCGAGCAGGGAGAGAGGCTCGACTTGAATGTAGTTCTGCCGGAAAATGCTGGCGAAGGTCGTGTAGCCGTCGTTCCCGCCGTCGCTGATGGAGTGCTCGCCGTGGCCTTCGAGACAACAGGCTTTGAAAGGCCGGGGACTGGTGACGGCCAGCAGGGCGGCGGTGAACATCATTTCTCCCTTGAAAGTGATGGGCTTGCGCCGGACCTCGCGCTCGGTCGCGTTCGGCACTGCTTCCAGTGTGTATTCCGTCAGCGTGTTTCCGTCCACAATCTTCACTTTGCCGCCGCTGTCAAAGATGATGACATTGGTGGAGGATCCGAGATTGTATTTCATCTTGAGATCCTGTGCGGCGGCCGGATTTCGATCATAATCGATGGCATCGACCACGACCCTGGCATTGTGGGAGTGGTACTCCTTCAACAACTCCGCGATATCGGCGTAGAACGGCTCGTCTTTGGTGTAGTAGAAAGTGACGCGGACCCGGTTGGTGACCGAATGCAGAAGATTGAGCGTTTGGGGTGAAAGTTCGACGCGGGTGCGGGTGCTGAGATAAAAACGCTGGAAATAATTGCCGCTGAGGTAATTGATCATGACGGTGACGGCGAGCACCATGAGGGCCGCCAACACCGAGTTGAAGCCCATCGCCCATTTGCGGCCCCGGGAAAAGCTGGGTTTGGATGGCGGACTGGCGGCCATGTTATTTCCACCGCCGGGTTCCGAGCACCCGCAATGTGAGGAAAAGGAAGAAGAATGTCAGGCTCAGGTACAGCACGACGGGCCGGGTGTCCACGACGCCGCGCCCGAAGTCATGCATTTGGTCGGGCAGTCCAAAGAATGAAAACACCTGCGCTTTCCAATCTGCCGCCGGCAGACGCTCGGCCAGATAGCTGAGCATAAACAGGCTGACGCAGAGCAGCAGGCTGACCATGGCGGCGGTCATCTGGTTCCGTGTCAGGGCGGACGCAAAGCATCCGATGGCGATGAACACGCAGCCGAGGAGGAAAATTCCGAGGAACGGGGTGCCGATGACCCCGGCGTCGAAAGCGGCCGGGTCGTTGGTATAGTGCTTCACAATCAGAATACACGCGAGCAGCGGAAACCACATCACCAGGTAGAACACGACCGCCGCGGTGAACTTGGCGGCCACCACCTGAACGTCGCTCACCGGCGTCGTCATGAGCGTTTCGAAAGTGCCCGAGAATTTTTCGAGCGCGAACAGCCGCATGGTGATCACGGGGGCGGGAAGCAGCAGGATGAACCAGAACAAATACGTGCTGTAAAACAGTTCGGTCACCGGCATGGGCGACGGATCGCTGCCGAGCGTTTTGATCAGGACCTTGAAGACGAAGCCGATGAGGAAGGCAATGGCCGCGATCATGACATAACCTCTGAGGGACAGAAAGAAGCCCGCCAACTCACGACGGGTGAGCGTCCAATAACCCTGCATCAGCTTTCCTCCTCCTCCTCCGGCGTCGTGACCCGAACGTAAATATCTTCCAGCGAATGCCGGTTGCGCGTCAGTTCGCGCAAATACCAGCCATGCTCTCGCGCGAGCGCGAAGATGTGCGGCCGCAAGTCGATGCCATCCCGGGGCGTCAACGCGCACCGGAAATATTCACCATCCATCGCCGAGATGTCGAACTGCTCGATTTCGGGCATCTGCGACCAGCATTCCTGCAGCTCGACTTCGGGCGCCGCGATCTCCGCCACAATCTGGCTGTTGCTGCTCATCGATTGCTGAAGGTTCTCCGGCGTGTCGGCCGCGATTTTGCCTTCGTACAGGATCAGCACCCGGCTGCAGGTCATTTCCGCTTCCGGCAGGATATGAGTGGAAAGGAGGACCGTGTGATTTGCCGCCAGCCCTTTGATCAACTGCCGCACGGCCCGGATCTGCCGCGGGTCCAGTCCAATCGTGGGTTCGTCCAGGATGATCAACTCCGGTTCGTGCACCAGCGCATCCGCCAGGCCGACCCGCTGGCGGTAACCTTTGGAAAGCTGGCCGATGATGGTTCGGCTGACTTCCTTCAAACCGAATTGTTCCGTCACCTGGTCCACCCGCTCGCGACAGCGCTTGCGGCCGAGCCCTTTCAGACGCGCGCGGAATTTCAGATACTCCCGCACCCGCATGTCCTGGGGCAGCGGATTGTTCTCCGGCATGTAGCCGATCCGCCGCCGCACCTCCGCCGAATCAACAAAAACGTCCAGTCCGGCGACGCGCACGGTGCCGGAGCTGGCTGGCAGGTAGCAGGCCAGAATGCGCATCGTCGTGCTCTTGCCCGCTCCATTGGGCCCCAGCAGGCCGACGATTTCGCCGCGAGCGACCGCGAAGGAAATGTCCGCGACCGCGGCATGCCCCGCGTACCGCTTGGTCAGGTTCTCCACTTCGATCATCAGACCGCCATTCATCCGCATCAAAGCCGATTTTAGTCAGGAATCGACTCCTTCAGCCAACAAAATCTCCGCCTAACGCGGAGTCAGGTCCACGGTGTCCTGGCGCAGGACATTGAAATCGCCGACCCGCTGCCAGCTCGCCAGCTCCAGTTCCACCCGTTCGCCCCGTTTCTTTCGATGCAGCCATTTGGCCAGCGCCGTCACGTCGCCCGGCGCCTGGTCGTCCACCGACAACACCAGCATGCCGCTTTGCAGGTTGGCCCGGGCGCCCGGGCTTCCTTCCTGCACGCCCGCGATCGCAAAACCGCCCGGGGCGTTGACGTGGTAACGCCGGGCCACCTCTTCCGGGGTCAGCGCGACCAGTTGCAGGCCGAGCTTGTCGCGGACCATGGTGGCGTTGAAGACGCTGGTTTCGGGCACCAGCCGCACCGCGAAATCATTTTGTTCGGAGCCGCGCCGCACGGTCACCGTGACATCGGAGGCGGCTCCCGCGGCCAACAGGTCGGCAAAATCAATGAAGCTTCGAGGGGCTTTGCCGTTGACTTGCAGAACGGCATCGCCGGCTTTCAGTCCGGCCTGGCCGGCCGGGCTGTCCGGTTGCACCGACGCGATGACCAGCGGCGACGTGCCGACTTTGACGCGGGCGCCGAACCAGAACGATTTGACAAATTCCGTCGGCAGGATTTCCGCGAGCGCCGTCTCCACGAGCCGGATGGGGATGGCGAAGCCGATGCCTTGCGCCGGCTGGCCGTTGTACTCCAGGAGCTGGGCGTTGATGCCGATGAGTTCGCCGCGCAGATTCACCAGCGGCCCGCCGCTGTTGCCGGGATTGATCGGCGCGTCGGTTTGGAGCCAGTTGCGATAGGTCAGCGGCTCCCCTTCCAAGGGCGCGCTGCGGCTTTTGGAACTCAGAATGCCGCGCGTGACCGAGCCGCCGAGCCCGAGCGGGTTGCCCAGCGCCAGCACGGTTTCGCCCAGGAACAAATCGTCGTCCGCCGCGAATTTGATCGCATGAAATTTCCGTCCGGGAGGCGCTTCGAGTTTGAGCAGCGCGACATCGCTTTTGGGATCGCTGGCGACCACGGTTGCCAGGTAAACACAGTTGGTGCTGCTTGCGTCGTTGAGTTGGACCTGGATTTCCTGGGCCCGCCGGACCACATGATCGTTCGTGAGCAGATAGCCCGCCTCATCAATAATCACTCCCGATCCGAGGCTGATGTACGAATTCGGCAGCCTCATCAACTGCCGGTACAACGCGTCAAACTGATCGCGCACGGGCACAATGGTCCTCGTCCTGATGTTCACCACGCTGGGCATGACCTGTTCGATCGCGAGCACGGTCGCGTCGCGGCGGATGTCCGGCAGGTCGCTGGTCCCGGCGCACCTGCAAACGGTCGCGGTCCCTAACAGCAGGCACGTGGGCGCCAGGAAAACCAACCGCCGGGGCCAAAGAATCTTTTCTGAAATCATGTTCATGTTCATATCAACAGTCCACGCCGCCTTTCGATGCGTTCAATTTTCGTCCGCAGAACCTCAGAGTCCAAGCCAAAAACGCGCCTTGACATTCCCGGCGCCGGCGCGCAAAAGCAGGGGCAAGGTGTTCCCGTTTCCGAACAACCTCTACGCCCGGTGGCGCCGGGAAAGCGGCGCCGCGTCGCTCCTTCACGAGCAGGACGAATTGCCGCCCGAGCGGCTGCTCCAGGCCGTCTGGCAGCACCAACGCCTGCGCCGCGATCGGCTCCGGTGTTTGGACGGACAGACGGTCCGCGTTCTTCATCCGGGATTTGTCAGCCGGGAAGGCGGCCCGGACTTTCGCGGCGCGGTCCTGCAGTTCGGGCGGGAATCTCCCCGCTCGGGTGACGTGGAAGTCGATGTCCGTGCCGGCGGCTGGAAGGCCCACGGCCATCACCGCAACGCCGCTTTCCAGAACGTGATCCTCCACGTCATCTGGGACGGAAACCGTCCGGCGCGCGGCGCGCCCGCCACGCTCGTGATCCGGGACAAGCTCGATGCGCCGCCGGGTGAACTGGGGTTGTGGTTGAGTGCGGAGGGAGAACCGGCTTTCCCGGAGCATCTGCGCGGCCGGTGTTGCGCGGCTTTGCAGGGACTCTCGGCGGAAAACAGGGGCCGGCTGCTGCGAGACGCGGCCGAAGTCCGGTTTCAATCCAAGACCGCGCAATTGCAGTCGCGCGCCCGCCAGGCCGGGTGGGAGCAGGCCCTGTGGGAAGGGCTGTTCCGCGCGTTGGGCTACAAACACAACACCTGGCCGATGCAGTGCCTGGCCGAACAGCGACTCCGCTGGTTGTCCGGTCCCGCTTCCGTGCTGGAACTGCAGGCCCGATTGCTGGGAATCGGCAACCTGCTGCCTTCCGAACTGACCCGCTCCCGGACCAGCGCCGACGCCTACTTGCGCCGCATCTGGGATCACTGGTGGCGCGAGCGCGGGGAATTTGAGGACTGCACTCTGCCGGTTTCGGTCTGGCGATTGCAAGGCCAGCGGCCGGCCAACCATCCGCAACGGCGCGTGGCGCTGGCCGCCCACTGGCTGGCGGCGGGCAACCTGCCGGCGAACCTTGAACGCTGGTGCGCGGCAGAGGTGCCGGAGGCCGGATTGCCGCGCTCGCTCATGGAGATTTTGCAGGCCGGGCGGGACGACTTTTGGTCATGGCACTGGACCCTGCGTTCGGCGCGAATGAAGAAGCCGCAACTGCTGTTGGGCCCGGGACGCGTCACGGACCTGGCCGTGAATGTCATCCTTCCCTGGCTGTGGATCCGAGCGGCGGAGGGAAAGAACAAGTCTGTGCAGCAGGCGATCGAGCGCCGCTTCCGCGCCTGGCCTCCGGCGGAGGACAACTCGGTCCTGCGGCTCGCCCGTCAGCGGCTCCTGGGCGGCCCGCCGCGCCGCGAGTTGGGCTCCGCCGCCGAACAGCAAGGCTGCATTCAGATCGGACGGGATTTCTGCGACCGCTCGGATGCCCTCTGCCGGGACTGCCGGTTTCCCGAGTTGGTCCGGGAGTCTGTGGGCTGTGAATGAAGCCGTCGAAATCGGATAAAGCCGCCAGGATCGATTAACTGACTTTCAAGAGGCTGCATATCGCACTAGATATTCTTGAGCGACACGGCGATGGAGTCATTGGCTGGCCAACTCAAGGTCATGTTGACGCTAAAAGCTCTGGAGAGATTGACGGGGCGCAAAACTTCGGCGGCGGAACCCATTGCGAAGGCGCTTCCGGCTTTCATTAACACCGCCTGGTCGGCGAACAGCGGCGCCAGAAACAAATCGTGACAAACCATCACCACCGCGCGGTCCTCAGCGGCCAGCTCACGCGCCAGACGATACAGTCCAAGCTGATGCTTGATGTCGAGATGCGAAGTGGACTCATCCCAAAGCATCACCGGGGCTTGCTGGGCCAACGCACGGGCGACAATGACGCGCTGGCGTTCGCCACCGCTGAGTTGGTCAAAATGACGTTCCCACAAATCAGCCACATCGAGCCTCGCCAGGCATTCGCGGGCAAATCCAATATCTTCGAGGGAATCAGCCTGCCAAAGTTCACCGTGTGGGTAACGCCCCAGCAGTACGACCTCCAGCGCCGTAAACGGGAGCGAAACGGGCGTATCCTGCGAAACCACGGCGATCAACCGCGCCATCTCGCGGGGACTAAGTTTGGCTGCGTCGCGGTCGCCAATCCAAACCCGGCCCGCTTGCGGACGCAGCGAGCCGTTCAGACACCGGAGCAACGTGGATTTGCCGCTGCCGTTTGGACCAAACAGACCCGTGACGCGGCCTGCGCCGATTTCCAGCGATACGTCCCGCAGCACTGGCGTGCCGGGTTGATAAGCAAAGTTAAGCCCCTCGATGCGCAGGTTCATGGTGCTCCGGCGGGACGACGTTTTTGCAGCAGCCAAAGGAAAACCGGCGCTCCGGTCGCGGCCGTGAAAATGCCAACGGGAATTTCCGCGGGTGACGCCAGCGTGCGAGCGCCTGTGTCCGCCAGGACGAGCAACAACGCGCCGCCCAGCGCCGTCGGCAAAATGAGCCGGCGATGATCTGCGCCCGTAACCAGCCGCGCCAGATGCGGCACGATCAAGCCGATGAATCCAATCACGCCCGATACACTCACTGCCACGGATGCCAGAATGGCGATCAACACAAGCAGCCGGCGTTGCAAACGGGGCAAATCCAGACCGAGATCGCGCGCGGAACGTTCGCCCAGCAACGCTACATTCAAATCGCGCGACCAGAAGACCATCGCCGCAAGTCCAACAACTGTTACCGGTGCAACGATCCACACTTCACGCCAGGTTGCCAGCCACAACCCACCCAACAGCCAGAACACGATGCTTTGCAGCCGTTCCCCTGCGAGATACAGCATTGCGGTCGTCAGTGCCGAACATAGCGCGGCGATGGCGATGCCGGCGAGCAACAGCGCATGACCGAAATAGCGTCCGCGCCTTCCCAGCATGAAAACCAGAGCTGTCACCACCAACCCGCCCGACACGCTCAATGCGGTTGAAAACACATAACCCACGCTGTTAAGTCGCGCGCCCAATAACGCACCGGCAACCGCGCCAAGAGCCGCGCCGTTTGATACTCCGATGGCTGAAGGGCTGGCCAAAGGGTTGCGGAACAGTGTTTGCGACGCCAGACCGGACAGCGCCAGCGCCGCTCCGACAAGTCCAGCCGCAAAAACCCTGGGCAGCCGCGTGCCGAGGAGGATTCGTCCGGTCACGTCGTCGTTGAGATGGCCAAGCAATGCCCTGAAAACTTCTATCGGCGGAATCGACACGCTTCCGGCCGCCAGCGCCAGCGCCGTTGCAGCCAGCAAGGCCAGCAGCAGCGCGGGAGTGAGCCAGCGGGCGCGCGGGGCGGGGACGCCTTGCGTCCATCCACCCTGATGGGTTGGCTCCTCTTTGGTCACGCAATTCGCTCCACAGCAAAGCGGTCGTCGCGCGCGGCATGGTTGCGTGCCTGATCGGAGGTGAGATGCGACATGCCCACTTGATTCAGATGACGACTGCAGAAGGCCACCGCACGTTCCATCTGCTCCGCCGTTGGCCGTTCGTAAGGCTGCCCGGGCACGGGGATGTAGCCCATGATGTGAAACCGAATGTCGCGACTCAGACTGCCAAGCCAGGCAGCGATGGCTTCCACCTGGTCGAGATCAACCAGACCGGGCACATAAACCACGTTCGCTTTCAAATCCATCCCTGCTTCGAATGCGCGCTGGAAGTTCCCGAAAATGAGCTCCTTTTCGCGGCCGGTGTAAGCGAGATGAACGCGCGGGTCCCAGGCTTTCAAGCCCACGTTCGCGCCGTCCAGATTGGGCAGGTCAAGCTTCCACCCGTTGCAATGGCCGAGAAAAGTGCGAACGCGCAGTTCGTTTTTGCCGAAATCCAGCAATTCCGGCAGGTCGCGGGCGATGCTTGGTTCGCCGCCCATGAAGTAGAGCGTGGCGATGTCCACCTTGCGGAGTGTCTCCTTGACCTGGTTTGTGCCGAGAAAGCCCGCCGGTTTGGGCCACGCGTAACCGGGCCTCCCCTTGGGGCCACTGTGCAATTTGTAGCTGCACACCGGGCATCGGAACATGCAGCCGTAGTTGTGCAACGTCGCGAAGCGATATTTCGAGTTGTACGTAATGCTGTGAAAGGGCATGGCTAGTGTTTCGTTTGAGGATTGAGGTTGAACCATCGGCGCAGCGTGGCGGCGTTCTGCGGCAGACCGGCTCCCGCCACAAGGAGATTGCGGTCAATGGAATAGACACGCCCGGCTTTAACGGCGGTGAGCGCATTCATGCCGGTGCGATGCATAAAAGTTTCCGGTGTGGCAAAACCGTCAATGACCAGAACGACGTCCGGATCGCTTTGCAACAGTCGTTCGGCGGAGAACAAGACCGGCCCGGTGGCATCGGCGGCAACATTGCGTCCTCCAGCCAGCTCAATCAGATCGTTCAGATACGAACCGCGTCCGCTCGTTTTGAATGGACTGTAGAGTTCCACATAGACACGCGGCGCGTTGGTTGCGGAAGCCTGCCGCAGAACTTCCAGTTGCGCGCCAACCTTCCCGGCAAGCTGGTTGGCTGCGTTGGTCAAGCCGACGCAGCAACCTATGAGCCGGATTTCGGCCGGAAGTTCGTCAGCGCGGTCGCAACGGATTTTGACCGTCGGGACTCGCAGGTCGGCGAGCATTTGCGCCACGTCGTCTTGAAACCACCAGATGAAGGCGAGGTCGATTTTTCGGGACAATACCTGCTCGCGGGAGATCGCGCTGCCTTTGCCAAGAACGGCAAGGTTCGTTGCGCCGGGAACGATCCGGCTGTATTCGTCAATGCCCGCGAGTTGCTCGCCCGCGCCAAGCCGCAGCATCGTGTCCGTCACGGTGGTGCAAAGGCTCAACACATGTTTCGGGTGCGCCGGAATGACAAGCGTGCGGCCTATCAGATCCTCGACTTGGCGGGATGCGGGCGCGGCTTCGTCCGCGCTCAATCGGAAACAAGGGACCAGTCCGAAAAGCGTGGCGCAGAGGAATGGGGCGGCGCGATTCATCATTGCGTTTTCGCGCGGTAGAAGCGGCTGACGGAATGTGTCGCCGCAGAATCGGTGAACGTCATTACGCTGTTGGTGCTGACGAAATCGGTCAGCGTGCTCCAGGCGGCAAGCGCGAGGTTTGTGGTTGTTTCAATCGAAAAATTCCCACTGGCCGGACCTTTCCAAACGAGATGCGCGCCGGCGGCATCAAGGCCCGCGATGGTCAATTGACCCGCGGTCGGCGCGGGCCTGGTTACCGCCAGCGCGGCGAGTTGCGGACGCAAATCGGGTTCGGTTGGGGCGGGAACGACGCTGGCAGCGACGGTGAATTCCGCCGTGTTGGTTGTCATCAGATTGGCCAGCACGTCAAAACTCACCAAGCTTGGGCCGTAGTTCGCCACACTCGTGTCCCATTGCGCAATGTCGTCACCGCCGAGCTGTGTGCCATTGAAAAACAACTCGTCGTTTTCACCCGTGTGACCGTAGGTATAGAGCGCGGTGAGCGTGGCGGCGGTGGCGTTGGTTGGATCGACTGCGCCGAACACCACCGTGCGGTGATCCACTTCGGGCGGTGTGGGCGTGCCGTAAATGTCGCCGCTGCCCTCGGCAAGCGCGTAATTGAACACGTTCGTCAAGGCCGACGATTGATACACCGCCACGAGCGTGACGTGCTGAATGCGCCCGTCAAAATTGTCGGGCGTTGCCTCGGCCACGCTAACCGTGTTGGTCGAGCCGTCGGTGCGAAGCATTCCGCCCGGCACGGGCAGCGTCACCAGCCAGACGCCATAGCCCGAACCGTAAGCGCACGGCGCATTCGAGCTGAAAACCGCATTCGTGTCGGCTGTTGTGCCGAACACGAATGGGTTGGCGGCTGGCAGGTTGCTGCCATTGACGGTCACGGTCATCTGGCAGGTGTAATCCGCCGTTCCGCCCCAGACCGTCATCGCCAGCCGGCTGGCGGCGATGCGGTTGCAGGCCGGGAGGGTGAAGGCGACTTGATTGGTGTACGGCAGGCCGATGGGGTACGCGTTGATCCATGTGGGAACGGTCGCCCAAAACAGGTTGCCGTTGGCCACGCTGCCGGTGAGCACATTGATCATGCCCTGTCCTTCGAAGGCATAGCCCGCCACGGCGGTTTGCGCCGCCATGCCGCTCACCAGCGCGACGGCCAGTGCCAGTGCGCGACAGATGGTTTTAACCTTTGGGGCTTTCATTGGCGGTGCCGCTCAACGCCAGCAGTGCGGTCGCCATTCGGCAGTGGGTCAGTTTGATCAAACGGTTGGTGGGGCGAGCGTCCTCGCGAGCCGAAAACCTGGGATTCCGTCGAAGCCACGGCTCGCCAGGAGTCTCGCCCCACCCAATTGACCCACTGCCCGCCATTCCGAGGGATTGAATGTTTTTAACAGGTTTGATATTCTTCATGATTTGAGAGTTTTCAGTCTGTTTGTGTCTGTCATGGTTTTGAAACCGCGGCTACTTTGAAGGGTCCCAATCGTCTTTTGTGGTGACGGTTTGGGGTTCGACATGGCCGTCGCAATAGGCGGCCACAAAGCTTTTTCCTGGGTGGCGGTAGTCCACATGAGCCACCGGGTTTGTGAAGGTCCCGTCGGTGCACCAGTAATAGTTCGTCACACAGTCGGCATAAACTATCGTCGCGGATGGATAACGGACGCAGTCCGCTTTGAAGGCGTACCAGAAATAGCTGCCGTACGCGTTCATGCCGTAACTCAGAAAAATGGTTGGATCGTAGGGCAAGGGCACTCTTTTGGAATTTGCAGGGCAAAGATACACACTTGAATTCTGCTGCAGGACAGGCTTGCCGATGTATGGCTTGATCAAATCCATCCAGCGGGTTGTGGAGTTGACCCAAATCTGCGGATAATAATTGCAGTCATCCGTGTAAAGCTGGGTTGCGAGTTCGATCTGCCGGAGGTTGCTCAAACAGCCCGCGCGCTTGCCCTGCGCCTTGGCGCTGGCAAGCGTCGGCAGCATCAACGCCGCAAGGATTCCGACGATGGCGATGACCACGAGCAACTCAACGAGCGTGAGGCCGCTGTCGTCATCCTGATGTCGTGTTACGCACACGAGATGCAGTATTACCTCCCCACGAGTGTTACGCAAATGTAAAATCGTATTCAGAGTCTCCTTGTGTGCAAACCGGCGGGGCTTATTGGCGGCGCGCTGGCTTGATTCCCTGTCATGTGCCGCCCCGGTATTGGGTCAGTTTGGCGGGGCGAGACTCCTGCCTGCGCGGACGAAGCCGCTTCGGCGCGGCGAAGGTCTGGCGAGCCGCGGCTTCGATGGAATCCCAGGTTTTCGGCTCGCGAGGACGCTCGCCCCGCCAGCAGCTTGATCAAACTGACCCACTGCCGCCGCCCCGCGTGATTTGACACGGGCAATGCAACAGTCTAAACCGTCACCGGCGCCTTGATCGCTGGATGTGGGTTGTGACCCGATAATTCAAAATGAAGCGTGGATTTACGTTAATCGAATTGCTGGTGGTCATTGCCATCATCTGAATCCTTGCGGCATTGCTTCTGCCGGCTTTGGCCAGGGCAAAACAAAGGTCCAATCAAATCTGCTGCCTCAACAATCTGAAACAGTGGGGACTGGCGATGGAAATGTGTGCGGACGAGAACAACCAGTTTTATCCAGCATCGCGGGACCTCCTTTACGTCGCCAGTCCAGATCACAATCCGGTTTGGACTGAAATGGATGCGGACGCGACGGCGTCACCCCCGATTGGGCTGTCCGACTGGTTTAATGCCCTGCCTCCCTATGCCGGCGGGAACATCGTTTTCAGCGACGCTCATGCGGCTTATTTCAAATACAATTATGTCGTCGCTCTGATCGGCGGCAAGATCGCCGATCCCAAAGCTCCTGACATCAACTGGGAGTTTGACGGCCAGTAATTTGGGCCTGGAGGAAGTCCGGATCGCGCCTCGGTCGCCGTGGCGGTCGCCTTGCGTGAAACGGTTGATTGGTTCCGTCCGCCAGGAATGCCTGGAGCACGTCATCGTGCTGAACGAAGAACCTGTGCGCCGCATTCTGACGGACTACCTGAGCTGTGATCATCGTCGTCGTACGCACAGGTTTCTGGGGGAGGTTTGCCCGGAACCGCGTGCTGTTGAACCGCCCGATCAGGGCATCCGCGATGGAGTGTTCGCCAACTCCAGCAGCCGGCGTTGGCGGCTTTCTGACGGCATCCGCTACTTAAGCTCGAGCTGGGCGAACGGAGTGTTCTCGAAGCCGCCGCTCTTTTGATCTGGCGCCGGGTTCGACGCCGGTTTCGATTGGGGCTTGGGGTGGACGGAAACCGGGCGGTTGTTCGGGCCCGAGGCCGCGGGCGGTGCGCCCGCCTCGGCGCCGGCCTGACGCGGGTTGCGGGCGCGCTTGTTGCGCGGCAGCGGACTGATCATCGCGTTGATGCCTTTGCCGATCAGTTTGGGCTCGAAATCGGGATGACCGAAGGGGGCGATCTCGCCCAGGAACTTCTGCACCACCTGGAAGCCGAATTGCGTGTGCGCCATTTCGCGACCGCGGAATTTCAGCGTGACCTTGACCTTCATCTCTTCGCAAAGAAAATCAATCGCGTGACCGATCTTTACGGAGAGATCGTGCGCATCGATGCGCGGGCTGAGCTGGACTTCCTTGACGGTCGTGGCGTGTTGGTGCTTCTTGGACTCCTTTTCCCGCTTCGCCTGCTCGTAGCGGTACTTGCCGTAGTCCACCAGCCGGCAGACGGGCGGGGTGGCGTTGGCCGAGACTTCCACCAGGTCCACGCCGTGCGCGCGAGCCTGGTTCAGCGCTTCGCCGAGGGACAGGATGCCGAGCTGTTTGCCATCGATCCCGATGACCCGGACTTCGCGGGCGCGGATTTTCCCGTTGATCCTGACGAATGAACCGGAAGGAGAGAAATTACGTGCTGGATAAGGGTGGCTCAAGGCACCCTCGCCGGTTGAAGCTTATTCATGCAGACTGTTACCCAACATGTCAGATCGTAGTATGGGTATAACTAACCCTTAACCCGGCAACAGGCAAGCAAATAAATTGCCGCTCGCGCGCGGTGCCAAGGGGTTAATGCCGTTCAACATCATGCCGTGGCGGGCGCATTTCGCCGGGCCAGTATGGTATCGACAATTTTCCGGGCCACTTCAGGCTTTTCCGCAAGGGCCTTCTGGGCCGCCTCCCGGCCCTGGCCGATCAACTCCCCGTCGAACTGCAGCCAGGCGCCTTTCTTCTCCACCACGCCGTCGGCGATGCCCACGTCGATGATGCTCCCTTCCTTGTTGATGCCCTGGTTGTAGAGGATGTCGAACTCCGCCTCCGCGAATGGCGGGGCCACCTTGTTCTTGACGATTTTCACTTTGACGTGGTTGCCAATCGCGTTCCCGGCGGCGTCCTTGATCGTGTCCTTGCGCCGGATGTCGATCCGGACGCTGGCGTAGAATTTCAGGGCTTTGCCGCCCGGTGTGGTTTCGGGGTTGCCAAACATGACGCCGACTTTTTCGCGAATCTGGTTGGTGAAAACGCACGTCGTTTTGGCTTTGGCCAGAACGGCCGTGAGCTTGCGCAGGGCCTGGCTCATCAAGCGCGCCTGCATGCCCATGGTGGCCATGCCCATCTCCCCTTCCAGCTCCGCTTTCGGGACCAACGCCGCCACCGAGTCGATGACGATCACATCCAGCGCGTTCGAGCGCGCCAGCGTTTCACAAATCGTCAGCGCTTCCTCGCCGCTGTCCGGCTGCGACACCAGCAAATCGTCCAGGTTCACGCCCAGCTTCTTGGCATAGGCGGGATCCAGAGCGTGCTCGGCGTCGATGAACGCCGCCAGGCCGCCCGCTTTCTGCGCATTGGCGATGACATGCAGCATCACCGTCGTTTTGCCCGAGGATTCCGGGCCGAAGATTTCAACGACGCGCCCGCGCGGGATTCCCCCCACGCCCAGCGCCAGGTCCAGGGCCAGCGAACTGGTGGTGATCACCTCGATCTGCTTGAGCGCGCGGGAATCTCCCAGCCGCATGATGCTGCCGTCGCCGTAGGCCTTGGTGATCGTGGAGATGGCGGCCTCCAGATCGCGCTGGCGTGTTGCCGCCAGGCGGGCCGCATCGGAGTTTTTGGTTTCAGCGGAGGATTTTTCAGCCGTTTTCGCGCCCATAGTCATTGTTGGACCCATAGTTGTTCTTTCCCTCAAGTTATCCCTCAACCAACAGGGCCTGCATCTTAGCCAGTCGGCTGCCGCGAGTCAACGAGCGCTTCGACGGTTTTTGGGTGCGATTGAAACCGAGGGTTTGAGTCCCGCCCCTGATCCGTCACCCACAATTCCGGCGATGGACTCCACTTTTTTTTCAATTCGGCGTTTGGCGATGGCGTTGTTATCGTGGCGCAGGATTTTTTCGATTGAGAACTATGAGCGACCCGGATTCCAAACCATCGCCCGCGTCACTGCGCGGTTTCTGGAGTTTGATCGTCACGCAGTTCGAAGGCGCGTTCAACGACAATGCGCTCAAAACCCTGGTCACCTTCATCGGGTTGAACCTGGCACTGCCGGTGCGCGAGCATAAATTGCTTTTGCCGCTGACCACCGTGCTCTTTTCCTCGCCCTTCATTGTCTTCTCGATGGTGGGCGGGTTCCTGGCCGACCGTTGCAGCAAACGATCGATGACGGTTGCCGTCAAGGTGCTGGAAATCGGAATCATGTGTTTCGCGACCGCCGGCTTCTTCCTCCGGAATCTTCCGATGGGCCTGGCCGCAATCTTCCTGATGGGCCTGCACAGCGCCTTTTTCGGCCCATCAAAATACGGACTGCTGCCGGAATTGCTGCCGGAAAAGCAACTGTCGTGGGGCAATGGCATCCTCGAACTGGGCACTTTCGTGGCCGTGATCTCGGGGTGCGGGGCCGGGGCGCTGCTGTACCGCGCCTTCGTCGGGTGCCAGGCCTGGTCGGGCGCGGTGCTCGTGCTGCTGGCGGTTGCGGGTTTCTTGTTCAGTCTGGGCATCACCCGCGTCCCGGCGGCCGATCCGCAGCGGAAGTTTCGCGCGAATTTCGTCGGCGATTTATGGCGGCAGATCCAGGTCATGAGGAGCGACCGCGTGTTGTGGCTGGCGTGCCTGGGCAACATCTATTTCTCGTTCATCGGCATTCTCCTCCAGCAGGGTGTGATTGATTATGGCGAGACGGTGCTCAAGGCCGGCGAGGTTTACACCTTTATTCTCCTGGCGGCATTGGCGGTGGGCATGGGGGTCGGCAGTTATGCCGCGGGATCTTTATCCGGCGGCAAGATCGAGTATGGCCTCGTGCCGCTGGGCTCGGTGGGGATCAGTGTGTTCGCGGCGTTGCTCTGGAACCCGGGGCTTTCCTTTGGCGAAATCGCCGCCGCGCTGGCAGCGCTGGGATTCTTTGGCGGCTTCTTCATCGTCCCGATCTCGGCCATCCTCCAGCACCGGCCCGACAAGGAGCGCAAGGGAGTGCTGCTGGCGGCGGCCAATTTGCTGTCGTTTGTCGGCGTCTTCGGCGCGGGAGGTGCCTATTGGCTGTTGACCAGCGTTCTCAGTCTCAACCCGCGCGCGGTCTTCGCGATCGGCGCGCTGATGACTTTGGGGGCCACCGTGTATGTGGTGTGGCTGCTGCCCGACGCGTTGCTGCGGTTCGTGCTGTGGGCGCTGACGCGGACGATTTATCGGATCCGGATTCTCGGTCGGGACAATATTCCGGCCAAGGGCGGCGCGCTGTTTGTCTGCAACCACGTGTCCTTCGTGGACGCCTTGTTGCTGCTGGCGTCGACCGACCGGCGGGTGCGGTTCATGATGTTCAATGGGCACTACGAACTGCCTTACATCAAACCCTTCGCGCGCATTCTGGGCGTCATCCCCATCTCTTCCGAGCAACGGCCGCGCGAGATGATCCGGTCGCTGCAGACCGCGAGCGACGCGATTCGCGGCGGTGAGGTGGTCTGCATCTTTGCTGAGGGCCAGATCACGCGCCTCGGCCACCTGCTGCCGTTCCGGCGCGGCTTCGAGCGCATCATGCAAGACGTGGCGGCGCCGATTGTCCCGGTGGGGCTCGACGGCGTCTGGGGCAGCATCTTCAGTTTCCAGAGGGGCCGCTTCCTCTGGAAAGTGCCGCGCCGCCTGCCGTATCCCGTCACGGTCAATTACGGCCGGCCGATGCCGCACACAGCCACACCCTTCGAAGTCCGGCAGGCGGTGCAGGAACTTCTGGCCCAGGCGTGGCAGGATCGCAAGGCGCGCATGGAACCGCTGCCCCGCGCGTTCGTGCGAACGGCGCGGCGGCATCCATTTCGATTCGCCATGGCGGATGCGCAGAACCCGAAAGTCCGTTTCGGCTCCGCGCTGACGCGCACGGTTTGTCTCGCGCGCAGATTGAGAGGCGTCTGGGCCGGGCAGAAAATGGTCGGGGTGCTGCTGCCGCCTTCCGTGCCGGGCGCGCTGGTGAACTTCGCGGCGATGCTCATGGGCAAAGTCCCCGTAAACCTGAATTACACGGTATCCGCCGAAACACTGGCGTCCTGTCTTCGCCAATGCGACATCCAAAAGGTCGTCACCTCGAAAGCGTTTCTCGATAAAGTGAAACTCAAGCTTCCCTGTCAGGCGGTCTGCCTGGAAGAGGTGGTGGGTTCATCCGCAATTGGCCTCGGCGAGAAGCTGGCCGCTTTTCTCATGGCCTGGCTGTTGCCGATCGGCCTGCTGGAACGGGTGTCGGGGCGGCAGGAGAAAAGCAAACTGGACGGCCTGGCCACGGTGATTTTTTCCAGCGGCAGCACGGGAGACCCGAAGGGCGTGAAGCTGAGCCACTACAACATTGGCTCGAATATCGGGCAACTGGAGCAGGTGTTCGGGTTGAACCGCCGTGATTGTTTCCTCGGTGTGCTGCCCTTTTTCCATTCGTTCGGGTTCACGGGAACCTTGTGCCTGCCCGCCGTCCTCGGCGTGGGCGTCGTCTATTATCCGAATCCGCTCGACGCGAAAGCGATTGGCCCGCTGGTGCGCGAGTACGGCGTGACGTTCCTGCTCGCAACGCCGACCTTCCTGCAACTGTATATGCGCGGTTGCGCGGCGGAAGATTTCGGCAGCTTGCGGGTGGTGGTGACCAGCGCGGAAAAACTGCCGGATCGGCTCGCGGCGGCGTTCGAAGAGCAATTCGGGATCCGCCCGCTGGAAGCCTACGGCTGCACCGAATGCGCGCCGGCCGTGGCGGTGAACACCTACGATTTCCGCTCGGCTGGATTCCGGCAGGTGGGCGCGAAGCGCGGCCGGATCGGCCACCCCATGCCCGGCGTGTCCGTGCGGATCGTCGACCCGCAAACACGGGAGCCGGTGCCGCCGGGTCAGTCCGGCCTGATGCTCGTGCAGGGGCCGAATGTGATGCAGGGCTACCTGGGGCGCCCCGGTCAAACCGCTGAAGTATTGTGTGACGGCTGGTATGCCACCGGCGATATTGCGGCGATTGACGAGGACGGGTTCCTGCAGATCACGGATCGCCTGAGCCGCTTCAGCAAGATCGGCGGAGAAATGGTTCCCCACATCAAGGTGGAAGAGAAGTTGCATGAACTGGCGGGCGTGACCGAGCTGACGTTTGTCGTTGCCGGCGTGCCCGACGAGAAGAAGGGCGAAAGGTTGGTGGTCTTGCACCGGCTCGCCGACGGAGCCCTGCAATCATTGCTGGAAAAGCTGGCAGCCTCGGACCTACCGAATCTGTGGAAGCCGCGCCCGGACCAATTCCGCCGCGTGGACGCGTTTCCGCATCTGGGCAGCGGCAAGCTGGATTTGCGCCGGGTGCGGGAGCTGGCCGAGGGAGTTAAAGAGTTAAAGAGTTAAAGAGTTAAAGAGTCAGAGAGTGAGGAGGTTGAAAAGTTACAGGGTCTGGGAGGGATCCGGCACGCCACCACTCCCAAACTCTCTGACTCCCAGACTCGTAACTCCTTCAACTCCTCTGAGACTTCACAGCGGCACAAATTCCGGCCGGACGCAGCCGGCGTCCCAACGCAGGATCGCCACGCTGCGTTCCATGCCCAACCGCGGCTTGCCGGCGTAGCCGGGATTGAAGAACAGGATACCGCCAAACATCTGACAGAATGGTTTGTGCGTGTGACCGAACACGACCACGTCGGGGATTTCGCCTTGAACCCGGCTGCGGAGGGGTTCATCCAGCGCGCGGGGATGCGCCACGATGTGGTGGACCAGATACTTCCGGCCGTCCAGCTCCATAATTTCGGTTTCGTTAAACGGGAGCAATTGGTCGGTATTCCCGATGACCGCGGTCACTGGCGCGATCCGCTCCAGTTGAAAAATGATGCCGGCGCTGCCGATGTCGCCGGCGTGCAGGATATGGTCCACCCCTTGGAACAACCGGGGGATCTTTGAATCCAGAAAACTGTGCGTGTCCGAGATGACGCCGATTCTCATCGAAGTTCCAAGTGAGAAGTTCGAGGCGCGAACAGGCGAAGCGGGAGGCCGAATGCCAGCTTGCACTTCGCCCTTCCGGCTTCGCCCTGCGGGTTCACGTCTTCGCCTCTTCCGGCGTCTCCTCTTCTTCGGGTTCCGCGTTGTTGGCGCCGGCCTCCTTCTCCAGAGGCGATTCGGCGGAGGCTTTCATCGCGCCCACAAACAGGCTGGTGAACAGCCCGCCGCTGAACATGGTATTGCGGAAAAAGTGCCAGGTTTCCGGCCAACCGCGGGTCCCTTTGATCAGCGCTGTCAGCCAGCCGAACAGGTCCCTGGTGTATTCCGGGTTGTGAAAGGGATTGAACAGCCACGACGCGGTGTTGGTGATCAGATAGAACAGCAGCGCGCCCAGCAGACCGCCGCCCAACAGGCCGAGAAACGAGGATTGCGGTTTGAATCGCCGGCCGAGCCAGATGATGCCGGCATAGGCGGCGTAGTTGAACAGGAGGTATCTCAGCGTGGAGAGGTTCCAAACGTCCCAGCCGCGCAGCGAGTAATACAGGTTCAGCCCCAGGTCGGTGATCAGCATGACGCCGAGCGGCAGTCCCCAGGCGCCGCGGCGGGACAAATAGACCCCCGCGCAAAACGCCAGCGCATAGGCCGCGCTGAAGTTCGCGAACTCCTGCGACAGCATGCCGGGAATTCGCGACAGCGCGAATATCAGGATGAACAGCAGAATCGAACCGGTTTTCCCTTTCACCACGGGCAGCATACGCCGATTCGAACCGCGGCTCAAGAAGGAGTATCGGGGGGATCGATTTTCGGAAAAACGTTGTCGATCCTCTGGTGAAGAGGCTTGCCGGCGCGGTAGAGCTCGATTGTCCGGCGGATCTTTTCCGCCCTTTCTTTTTCGCCTGCAGCCAGGGCGAAGGCGCGCGCTCGCTCGGCTGTTTTGACGGCGTCCTTGTATCGGCCGACTTCAGCGTAAGCGGCGGCCAGGGTGTCGAGATCGCTGGGTATCATGCTGGGCGGCCCGTAGGCCATCCCTTCGCAGGCGTGTTCCGCAAGTCGCACCGCCTCGGCCCCGTCGCGGATGCCCGGATCTTCACTGGTCGCCAGTATCCAGGCCAGATTGTTGAGCGCCGGCACCACATTGGGTCTGTAACTCAACACCTCGCGGTACTTGTCGATGGCCTCGCGGATCTTGCCCTGCCGGGACCACAGATCCGCGATTCTAAGCATAGTCGGAACGTGCTTGGGAGAGAGTTGGATCGCATGTTCCAGGTGCTGCAGGCCTTCGCTGATTTCTCCGTGTTGCACCAGGAATTCACTGTAGCCGTATTCGGCGATCATATTGTCCGTGGTCACATTGAGCGCGTGCCGGAACAGTTGTCCACCGTCACGCCAGTAACGCAACTGGTTGAGGGTCAGGATGAGGCAGCCCAGCAGCGCCGCTGTGGCGGCCGCCACCCCAACCTTCCGGGACGCAAGGGGCCAGCGGCCCAGCAAATCCTTCGTGCCCCAGACGATCATCAGGAAAAGTCCGATGGATGGAATGTACATGTAGCGGTCCGCCATGGATTGGCCGCCGGCCTGCACCAGGCCGATCACCGGCACGAGCGTTCCCAGAAACCACAACCATCCAAAAATCAAATACGGGCGGCGTCTGCTCTGCCACAAAGCTCCAATGGTGATGAGGACCAGGATGAGAGCTGAGCCGGCAATTTCCCAATCCGGCCGGTCGAACTGGTAGGGGTAACACACCGCGAGGTGAAACGGCCAAAAGGTCTTTCCCAGGTAACGAACGTAGGAGACCAGCGCGTTGTTCAGGCTCGTTGCGAAAGAGAGCAAACCCGAGTCCGGCATGGCGCCGGCGTTGCGTTGGGTGACCAGCGTGATGGTGCAGGACGCGATCGACAAAGCGAAAAACGGGAGCTTTTCCCAAACCAAACGCAGCAAAGTGGCCCCCAAGGGTGTTTTGGGAATTGGCGAGCCGGCGCGCTGGAAGAGAACTTTCCGTACCTTGGACGCGCCTTGGCCTCCTGGTCCTGGCTGGGACGCGCTGCCGCGCGTCCAGGCCGGGGAGGTCGCCCCTGCCATTCTGCCCAGCGGCCAGTAATCGAGCAGCAAGAGCACAAACGGCCAGGTCACCAGCATCGGTTTGCTCATCAGGCCCAGGGCGAAATACAGCACCGCCAGCCAGTAGTACCCGGAGCTCAAAGGACGGAAGACCGACGACGGAGGCCCGGAGGTCTGCCGTCCGTCCTCTGTCCTCTGTCTTCTGTCTTCCGCCTTCCGGCTTCCGCCCGTTGCTTTCTGATTACTGCCTTCTTTGTTCGAAAGATAGCGCAGGTAGGTTTGGATCGTGAGCAGTCCGAAGAGAGTGCTGAGGACATCCTTGCGTTCGGCTATCCAGGCCACGGATTCAACATGCAGCGGGTGCAGGGCGAAGAGGGCGGCCACCAGCGCGCTGGGCCAAAGTTTGCGGGTCATGCGCTGCAACAGATGGAACAGCAGGAGTGTATTTGCGGCGTGCAAGCCCACGTTGACCAGGTGATGTGCGGCGGCGTTCAGGCCGAACCATTGGCAGACGAGCATGTGCGACAGCCACGTGGCCGGATGCCAGTTGCCGAGCATCTTGGACTGGAAGGCGTAGCTCAAGCTGGCCGGCGCCAAACCCTGCCGGACGAAAGGGTTGCCCGTCACATACGCCCAGTCATCATAATTGACGAAGCCGCAACAAACCACGGGCCAGTACGCGGCCGCCGTGGCCAGCAGCAGAGCCAGGTGGATCAGACGTTCGCGGCGCATGCGGTGATTCTCGAGGCTGGCAGTGTATGGTGTCCGGCTCCGAACCGCAACCCTGCCCGCAGATCGGTAGTGTTATCTTTCCGGGGGCTTATCTGCCTTTTGCGTCCAGTATCGCATTCAGATTGCTGCGCGCCGCGCCATCCTCGGGGTTGATCATGAGGGATTCCTTGAATTGGGCGGCTGCTTCTTCGACCCGTCCCTGGCGTCGGAGCGCCTCGCCCAGGGAGTCGCGGGCCACAGCGTCGCCGCGATCCAGGCCGACGGCCTGTTGCAGTTGGACGATGGCCTCATCCACTCGTCCGGAGTGAGCCAGCGCCTCCCCCAGGTGCCGGTAGAACAGCGCGTTGCGATCCAATCCGGCCGCCTGCTGAAACTCTTGAATCGACTGCTCCAATTGCCCGCTCTCTTCGAGCACAATACCCAGATTGAAATGGGCTGCCGCGTAGTCCGGCTTCAATCTTAGCGCTTCCCGGTACTCGCTGATCGCCTCGGCAGAACGGTTCTTGGCGTGCAAGGCGACGCCCAGATCACCGTGTGATTCGGCTGAATCCGGCCTGAAGCTCACCGCCTGCTGGAAACACCGCAACGCTTCGTCCACGCGGCCCTGGTTGAAAAGATCGCCGCCTAAATTGACGCATGCCCGGTAGCTCCTCTCGGTCACCTGAATCGCATGGCGAAACAGGGTTTCGGTGTCCTTCCAGTAACCGAGGTTATGCCGTGTGACCGGGATGCAAAGCAGCGCGGCGCCGGCGGCGGCAGCCCCGAAGGCGGCGGTTCCCCAACGCCATCGCTGGCTCACATCGTGCGCGCCCCACACCAGCGCCAGGAGCACTCCGATCGACGGGATGTACGTGTAACGATCCGCCATCGACTGCTCGCCTACCGCCACCAGGCCGATCGCCGGGACCAGGGTGCCGATGAACCAGAACCAGCCGGTAAAAAAATATGGAGCTCGCCGCCGCAGCACGAGCGCCCAAAACGAGACCCCCACCAGCGCCACCAGCGCCACCAGCGCCAGGGACACCGGCCAGTCGGTTCCGGGATAAAGGACGGAGAGTTTCGCAGGCCAGAACAGCCTGCCGAGGTATCGCCAGTATGCGATCAGGGCGTTTTTCAGGCGGTCCAGGAGAGGCACCTCCGCCATCCAGATCATCGCCGGCTTTTGCGCGATGAACGTCACCACACAGGAAAGCGCCGCCAGCGCCAGGAACGGCCCCTTTTCCAGGGCCAGACGCGACCAACTCGAAACCCGAAACTCCAAACTCATCACTCTTTGAAACGGCCAATAGTCCAGCAGCAACAACACCAGCGGCAGGGTCACCAACATCGGTTTGCTCATCAAACCCAAGGCAAAAAACAGCAGCGCCAGCCAGTAGTACCCGGAGCTCAGCGGACGGAAGACGGAGGTCGGAGGTCGGAGGTCGGAGGTCTGTCCTCTGTACTCTGTCTTCTGCCCTCTGTCTTCCGTCCTCTGTCCTCCGCCCTCTGCCTTCCGGACGTACCGCCCGTAAGTCCCCAGCGTCAGCATCCAGAACAGCGTGCTCAGGACGTCCTTGCGTTCGGCTGCCCAGGCCACCGATTCCACCCGCAGCGGGTGCAGACCGAAAACGGCCGCCACAAACAGGCTCCGCCACCAGGCTCCAGTCATGCTCCGGAGCACCAGAAAAACGAGCACCGTGTTGACCGCGTGCAGCAACACACTGGTCAGATGGTGACCGCGGGGGTTCAGGCCGAAGAGTTGACAATCGGTCATGTGGGAAAGCCACGTCAAAGGATGCCAGTTCGAGGCGTGGAAAGTCTGAAAAGCCCATCTGACGTTGTCCCGGGTCAAGCCGCTCCGCACGTGGTCGTTGGCCGTGATATAGCGGGCGTCATCGAAGGTGAGAAAGCCGTTCTGCAGCGCCGGCAGGAACGTCCCCAACACCAGCCCGAACAACAGCATGCCGGCCAGGACCGTCTGTCTTCGGGAAGGTCCGGCGACACCCCGATCCGGACCGGCAACACTCTCTCGTTTGCCTGCAATCACTGGATTCCATGATAGCCGCCGGGACAGCGCGATGACAAGCGACCGAATCTGCGGGTAGTGTCCTGATTTGAAAGGTAGGGACGCGCAGCAGCGCGTCCCTACCCATCAAATTAGGAAACTGCCAATCTGCGGCCAGCCGTACAGATTGGCCAAAAGGTTGGTGGGGCGAGCGTCCTCGCGAGCCGGAAACGTAACGATCTGACAGATCAGCGGCTCGCCGGGAGTCTCGCCCCACCGATTCGGCTCCGGCTCGCGAGGACGCTCGCCCCACCCGTCGCGTCGTCAAACTCAGTTGCGGCCAGTTCTAAAGCAGGGTTGCCACTGGATCGGCCGCTCGGATATGGTTTTTGAATTCGATGGACACGCCAACGCAATCCTTCCCGCCGAAGAGGTCATGGGCGTCCGAGCACCCATTGCTCATCCTCGGGGCGTTTCTGATCGTCTGCCTGGGCCCCTTCGTCAACAAGGCAGTTCACATTGACGATCCGCTGTTTGCCTGGTCCGCCGAATGGATTCAAAAGCACCCGCTCGATTTCTACGGGTTCGATGTGAACTGGTATGGCCTGGAGATGCCGATGTATGTCACTAACCAGAACCCGCCGGCCACGGCGTACTTCCTGGCTTTTGTCTCCTCTCTCTTTGGCTGGCGGGAGATCGTCCTGCATGTTGCTTTCCTGCTTGTGGCCTTCGCGTCGGCGGCGGGCATTTACCGCCTGGCCAGGATGTGGTGCGAGCGGCCGCTGCCGGCCGCGATCGTTGCGATCGTTACTCCCGTGTTCCTGGTTTCGAGCACGACGCTCATGTGCGACGTGCTGATGCTGGCGCTGTGGGTCTGGACGGTGGTGATCTGGGAGAGCGCCTTGAAGGATGGAGGGGTCTCCCGGCTCCTGGCGGCCGGAGGGCTTGCGGGCCTGGCCGTGCTGACCAAGTACAGCGCGCTCACCTTGCTGCCGGTCTTATTCGTCCTGGGCGCGTTGCGAAAACGGCGGCCGGGCTGGTGGCTGGCGGCATTCCTGCTGCCCGTGGCCGTGCTCGCGGCTTACCAATTCGCGACTGCAAAACTGTACGGCCAGGCCCTCTTTTCAATAACCGCGGATTACGCCGCAACCCAGCGTGCCATATTTGAAGGCGGTTGGGACACGAAACTTATCACGGGATTGGCCTTCGCCGGCGCCTGTCTGCTGCCCTTGCTGTTTTTTGCGCCGCTGCTCTGGAGCAGAGAGCGGTTCCTGTGCGGAGGCCTGCTGACGCTGGGATTATGCCTGGGCGTGGTTTCCTCCTTTCAGAAAATGGGACTGACCGAACTTTGGGAAGCGGGCAGCCTGCGCTGGGGTCTTTTTCTCCAAATCGCCTTGTTTATGGCGGCCGGGTTGCATCTGCTGGTGTTGGCGGCCGTGGAATTGCGGCGGCGCCGTGACGCGGTTGCCGTCGCCCTCACGTTCTGGATCCTGGGCGTAATCCTCTTCTCCACTGTTCTGAACTGGGCGGTCAACGCCAGGAGCCTGCTTCCCATCGTGCCGGCAGCCGCCATCCTGCTGATGCGCCGCCTGGAGCGGGACGACTCACCCCGGGTCGGATGGGGCCGTTTGCTGTGGCCGCTCGCTCCCTCACTGGCGCTGGGGTGGTGCGTGGCGGCAGCCGATTTCAAGCTGGCCAACTCCGCCAGGCGCGCCGCCCGTGTCATCGCTCCGGAGTACCATTCCACGGCCGGCCGGCTCTGGTTTGCAGGGCATTGGGGGTTTCAATATTACATGCAACAACTCGGAGCCCAGCCGGTGGATTTTGCGCGCACGACGCTGCAACCCGGCGATATCCTCGTGGTGCCTTCGAACAACAGCAATGTTGACTGGCCCAAACCGGGTGACGTCGAACTTTTGCGGGTCTTCAAGCTCAGAGTGTTTTCCTGGTTGAACACCATGCGGATTGGCTCGGGCGCGGGATTCTATGCCGAGGATTATGGCCCGCTGCCGTTCGTGGTGGGACCGGCGTTGCCTGAAAGCTACACCGTGTTCGAGGTTTCGCGTCCGCTGCAGTTCCGCTCCTCCATGGCGATGCTCCGTCTGGGCGGAGAAACCTTGCGGGGACAGGTTTCGCCGCCCGCCGGCCAGGCTGAATTGGAGGCGGCGCTCGAAGCCAACCCGGGGGATGCCAAAGCCCACGCGCAACTGGCCCTGCTGCTGGAGCGACAGGCCAAGCTGGCGGAGGCCATCGCGCATTTCCGCGAAGCCCTGCGGCTGGCGCCGGACGATCCTGCGGTGTTGAACAACCTGGCGTGGGTTCTCACCGCGGCTCGCGCCCCGGAACTGCGTGACGGCAATGAAGCCGTGCGCCTCGCCAGGCGGGCCGTCGAATTGACCGGGCGCCGGGAACCGATGCTGATCGGCACGCTCGCCGCCGCCTATGCTGAAACGGGCCAGTTCTCCAATGCTGTTGAGACGGCTCAAGCCGCCTGCGACCTGGCAGCGGCCGCGGGCCAAAAGGAAGTGGCGACCATGAACCGGAAGCTGCTGGAACTCTATCGCGCGGGCAAAACCATCCAGTCCATGACCAACAGCCCGTGAATTCCACGATAGTGGCACAAGTGGGGCGAGACTCCCGCCTGCGTGGACGAAGCCGAATTGGTGGGGCGAGCGTCCTCGCGAGCCGGAAAGCGAAAGACCCTTCCGACCAGTGGCTGGCCGGGCCTTCGCCGCGCCACAGCGGCTTCGTCCGCGCCGCGAGGGCGCTCGCCCCACCCACTTTCTGGCTGCTTGGTGATGTGTTTGCCGCGTCACGCAAATCCAATGTGAATCGGACCACTCGCGATCTCAAACCTTAGCTGGCCGGCGGTTTGGCTGTTGTTGCCTGGGGACGTGCTCTCTCTCTCCGGGACCACAGCACGATGCCCAGCCAGCCCAGCAATATCACTGCAGCTCCGCCGGCGAGACAAAAGCCGCAGGTTGCTGAAGCAGGTTGGTACCGAAACTCGATCGTAGCGGACCCCGCGGGTAACACAACTCCCCGAACCGCGTAATTGGTCCTCAGGATTCGGACGGAACGACCGTTGAGGTAAGCGCGCCAGCCGGCATTCCAGGAGTCCGCGAGCACCATCAGTCCGGGCGTCTCCATCTGTGCATTCGCCACAATTCGAGTCGGAATCTCTTCCATAACACGGACATTTCCCCGGCACTCGGAGGGCAAACTGACCGGTTCTTCTACGTAAGCGACCTTGCGGGGATCGAATTCCGGCAGTCCAAGCTGGTAAAGCATTTGGTTCCCATCGGCCACGACCTCAACCTGTCTGGGGACGAACGCCCGTGGCTGTGCCGACTGGTTTTCCAGGATCCAATAATCGGGGCTTTGAAATTTCGGTGTGACCCCCGGTGGCGGCTGGCCACGGAAAATCACAAATTGCACCCCGACCATGTCCAGCACAGGCGAAAGTTGCAGCGTGTCGGCCGGCGGCAGCGTCAGGCGAGGGACCATAAACTGCAGCCTGGCGTGCTCGGCGGCGGGCGAGTTCTCATCGGCTGCGATCTCCAGCAAGGCCACCCACCTGCCAGGGTCAACGGCATCATACCCCCTGACATCCTTGAGGCCGACGGCCTGGGCCAGGTTGGCGGGCAAAGCCTTGTAACCGACGATGCGCCCGGTTGCGGCCTTAACCACATCGCGCAAAGCCGGAATTTCCGGGAAATGGAGCGCAGGATCGCACTGGGGACTCCGACCGTAACTGAAGCAGATCAAATCGCCCAACAGCAGGATACTGACAGCGGCAAACAAAGATCGCCTGCCCGCACGGCGCGATCTCGAAATCAACCAGACAATCACAGCAGCAGCACACAATGTGGCGGAGATTCCGTAGTGCAATCGAAACCAGGTCTGCGCCTGCTTCACGCCGTCCACATTTGTGATCCAGTCAAAGCGGCCTTGTGCGCCAACGACCTTTTCGAGTTGAGATGCGAGTGGTTCGGGCAATATCTCAGCGCGATAAAGGCACCAACCGAACAGCCCGACCAGCAGCGCCAACTGCAACCCGAGCTGCCAGCGCCATCGAACCAATCCCTGCAGCAAAGCCTCCAAGCCAATGGCGGTCATGGCGAGAATCGCGAGGGACGTGGCAAAAACAAGCCGGTTATGAGACATCAGATTCAACCCAGGAAGCCGCAACACGTCCACAATGCCCGGCATATCCAAAGTCCAGCTCAGGCCGAAGACCGCCAGGAACAGCCAGAACACATTCATCGAGCGATGGCGCCGGCTATACCATGCCCAGGGGGCCACCAACAGTGTGGCCAGCAGGCCGGTATAAGTGGCCGCCGCGCTTTCGGGCAAGTTGACCATGCCCTTCAACAGCACAGGAGCGCTGCCCCGCTGCGTTGATCCGTACATGTCGGGGAGCACGATTTGGGGCAAAGCAGCCAGGCCAAGCGGGGGACGCGCCTCGAAACCGCCAACCTGCCGCTCCATCAGTCGCGCTCCGGTTTTCGCGTATTCCACTAATGGCATGACCTGCGGCGCCGCCAACATCAAACCGAGGCTCCAGGCCAGCGCCAGGATCAGCACCCCCTTTGCCGCTGTGCGCCGGGCGAGCGGCGGACGATAGACATCCCACAAGCACCAGAGGGCGTACAACCCTGAGACCAGCAGCACCTGGCCCCCGACATCTATATGCCCGCTCACCACAACCAAACCGCTCACCAAAGCCAACGCCATCGCGGCCAACTGATTCCCTCGTACCGTCCGGTCAACCGCCAGGAGCAGCCAGGGCAGCCAATATGCCGCCGCACAGGTGGGAGAACCTTGCCACAAAACAAAATACCCCGTCATTGGATAACACCAGGCGGCCAGCGTCGCCGGCCAAAAACTTACGCCGAGTACCCGACGGCAGAATGCATAAGCTCCCGTTCCGGCAACCAACGCCGCCAGCAATTGTGCCCACGCCAGCACCACAGGTGATTCGGTCAGGCAGGTTAGCAGAAAGAAAGGAGAGTATTTGGGGGCGATGAAAGGCGCCCCACCGTACTCGTACGGCGTCCACATTGGAAAACGACCCGCTTTGAATTCTCTTACTGCAAAAAGCCGATCGGGCTCGAATACCATAATCACGTCGGTAAACGCTTTATCCAGCCGGGATGAACTCTGTGCCGGAGCTGTGGCAGGCAAGTAACAAGTCGGCACCGCCAAGGCGTCCAGCGGCAAGAGAACTTTTTTACCGATGAACGACTGGCCGTACAGGAGGAATTGCCCGATTATGATTCCCCCGACGACCCCCGCAAGCCTCCGACATTTCCCCCCCCACCAGCCTTCGTTTTCTGCCATTTCCACGTTCACGTGTTCGTGTTGTTCCCGCGCTGCCATGTGTGGGGAGGATAGCGGCCGGTATCTTCGCCCACAAGCCGCTTGAACTTCTGTTCGCTCCGCTCTCCGGCGCAATGGCACCTTCAAAAGTCATGCGGCACACGCAAATAGAGTCGCCTTTTGAAACCCGCCGCTGCAAAGTAACTTCAAAATGAAATCAACCTGGGCCCGAGACGATGCCAACTGGCATCCTGAACCCGGCGCGAACCATTCGGAAAGCCGGACGGAGACTGATTTGTTGAGGCGGGCTACTGTCCGGAAGTGCCTGTCCGGGAAGGCGAGGATCGGGCGTGAGAAAGACAACACATGCAACCGTTGATTGGCTCAGAAATCAATCCTTTGGGGAGTGTCGAACTCAGCATCGTCATTCCGTGTTATGACGAAGCCGCAGTCCTGCCCCTCCTTCAAGCTAAATTGCTCCAGTGCATGCCAACGCTCACCGCGAAGTGGGAGGTGATTCTCGTGGACGACGGCTCGGTGGACGCGACCCCCGAGCAGTTGTCAGCCATGCATCGTGCCGACCCCCGGTTCAAAATCGTCCGCCTCTCCCGCAATTTTGGCCATCAGACCGCCATTTGCGCCGGCCTGGCTTTTTCGTCGGGCGAAGCGGTCGGGATCATGGACGCGGATCTTCAAGATCCTCCGGAGTTTTTCGCGGCGGCTTTGGGCAAACTGCGTGAAGGCTATGAAGTGGTTTATGCGGTGCGGCGCAAACGAAAAGAGAACATCCTCAAGCGAACGGCTTACGCCCTGTTCTACCGGGTGCTGAGCTTCGTTGCTGAGGTGAGTATCCCGCTGGATTCCGGCGACTTCTGTCTGATGACGCGGCGCGTGGTGACCGTGTTGACTCAACTTCCGGAGCGAAATTTCTTCTTGCGCGGTCTGCGCGCGTGGACTGGCTTTCGGCAGATCGAATTGCAGTACGAACGGGAGGCGCGCCTGGCGGGAAAATCGAAGTATTCGTTTCGAAAACTGCTGCGCCTGGCCACCGACGGAGTCTTCGCCTTTTCAACCATGCCACTGCGGCTGGCCACGTGCCTGGGTTTTCTTGCACTCGCGGGCTCGCTGCTTGGGGGAATCTTTGTTCTGGTCTGGCGGCTCTGCGGCTTTCGATTCATGGGCCACACGGCGCATGATCTGCCAGGATGGGCGGCGATCGCGGACGCGCTGTTCTTTCTGAGCGGGTTGCAGTTTGTAATCCTGGGTTGTCTGGGGGAATACATCGGCCGCATCTATACGGAGGTGAAACAGCGCCCGCGCTGGATTGTGCGTGAAACCCTGGGCTTGAAGAATGAAAAGCCCGGGAAAACGGCCGAGGCCGGTTTGTGATTGTCACCTGGTCCAAAGGCCCGGCCGACGACGATATGCCGGAAAGCATTCTGGTCGAAAACCTGGAACGCGTTCGGCGTCACCCGTGGTGGACAGCGCGTGCGGAGCTGGCACTCGCAATCCTGCGGCGGAATGGCGTGTTGGCGCCAGCTCGGATTCTGGATGTCGGCTGTGGCTGGGGAGTCAATTTGCGTGCCTTGGAAAAAATGGAGTACGAAGCATCTGGTCTTGACATCTCGCGTCGCATTCTGGAACTGATCGATGAGCCGCAACGGCGCCTCATCGAGGCAGACCTGAATCAGACTCCGCCCGAAACACAAAGTCTGTACGAAGGTTTGTTAATGCTGGATGTTCTGGAACACCTGGATGATGACCGGGGAACAGTGGGCCGTCTGGCCAAATTGCTTCGGCCGGGAGGCATCATCGTCGTCAGCGTGCCGGCCTTGCCCGAGCTGTTTTCCGAATTTGATCAAATTCAGGGACATCGTCGCCGCTACGTCCCCGAAACCTTGAGCGCCGTCTTCGAAGGCACCGGCTTCGTCCTGACGAAGATCTTCTGGTGGGGAGCATGGATGGTCCCCGTCCTGAGACGCATGCGGCTGAAGCCAGGTTCGACCCCCCTGCCCCCTGCGCCAACCTACTCCGCTTACCTGCGGCTGCCTCCCTGGCCCGGGCCGCTGGTGATGAAGTTGATGTTCGGCTGGGAAAAAAGTCGGGCCCTCGACGGTCGCCTGCGCACGGGCAGTTCTTTATTTGCAGTTGGCACACGCGCGCATTGACGCGGTCAGCGCCCGCTTTGGGATGCCTCCGGGCCGCTTTCGTTGAAACCGCCGCGCCTTCTGACATTCGACCTCCGGTCTCACCCCACTTTCTCGCCGGCCAGCTTGCTCCGGGCAGGATGCGCCTGCGGTGAATTCCATTTGCGCAGTAAAGAATTCTTTGGCAGAACATTGTGCGCAATGTACTCGAGATATATCGGCGTTGTTTTACTTGGCGCGGCCCTCGTGGAAGCCGGCTGCGGCAAACCTGAACCTGCTGCCGCCCCGAAACCGGCTCCGAAACCATCCGCCTCGCCCGTCGCCACTCCGCCGCCGCCGGAAATCCTCGCGCGGATTCACTGGGCCGGCGCCAAACAGATCGGCGCCGACGTCAATGGGGCTGTGCTCAAAGGCGTCTGGGCCATGCCGGAGAGCGCGAAACTTGAAAACCAGACGCTCGACAAACTCTCGCTGGCGGCGTGGTCCCTGTTGCGGCAAACCGTCGATACCAACGCCGGCGCCTTGTTGCGCCCCTTGCTCGCGGACGTTTTGCGCCAGGAATCGCGCCTGGAAATCCGGCAGGCCACGAATCAACCGGCCCAACTGGCATTTGCGATCCGGCTCGACGACGCCCGCGCCGCCTTGTGGGAAACCAACCTGGCCGCCGTTCTCGAGTCTCTCACCGGCGTGCGGCCTGTCGCCGCGACGGGCGGCCAGCGCCGCTGGACGCTCAAGAGAAACAATCCGCCCAACCTGCTGGAACTGGCCCGCGTCGGCGCCTGGACGGTGTTCGGCGCCGCCCAGGACCGTAACCCCCTGCTGGATGACGCGCGGGACTGGCTTGAGCGCCAGCCCGCCTCCTCTGAGGGCCGGACGACCAACTCCTGGCTGGAAGCCGACCTGGACATTCCCCGCCTCGCGAGCGCCTTCGCGCCGGGCTGGAACCTGCCCGCCGATTTCCCGAGGATTTCTCTCACGGCGGCCGGCCAGGACACCAACGTCTGGACGTATGGCGATCTGAAGTTTTCGCGGCCGCTGCCCCTCGAGCTGGAGCCGTGGAACGTTCCGACCAATTTCATTGACGCCTCGCTGGGCAGTTTCATGTGCGTGCGCGGCTTCAAACCGTGGCTGGCTTCGCTCAAAGCCTGGAACCACCTCCAGATCGGCCCGCCGCCGAATCAACTTTACGTTTGGGCGTTCAATTATCAGATGGTCCACACCTATTTCGCCGCTCCCCTGCCCGACGCCAGCAATGCGGTGCGCCAACTGACGGATTTCGTGCTGGAACGGAACGACCGCTTTTTTGGCACGAACGACGTGGCGGGATTCCGAAGATCGGAAAGAACCAACGGTCTGGAGTGGAAGGGCATTCCTTATTTGTATCCGTATCTGCAGTCCATCGAGACCAGCAACGGCGGGTTTGTCTTCGGCGGCATGTTCCCGGCGCCGGAGCCCGAGCCGCTCCCCGCAAGCATGCTCCCGAAGGCCTTGAGCCGTACCAATCTGCTCTACCACGACTGGGAGCTGACCGGAACCCGCATCGAGCAGTGGGTTTACACGGGGCAATTCATCCGTTACGCCTGCCACATACCCCAGATGGCGGGCGACTCCGTCAGCATGGCCTGGATCCGAGCCCTGGAACCCGCGATGCGATCCAGTGTGACCGATGTCACGCGCACCGCGCCGGATCAACTCTCGTTCGAGCGCCGATCCACCATCGGCTTCACGGCCATCGAACTGAATCTGCTGGCGGACTGGCTGGATTCGCCGAGGTTTCCGGTGGGGCTGCACAGTTCCCTGGCGCCGCCGCCCCCGCCATTAGTGTCTCCCTGACGGCAGGGACGCGCTGCGCCGCGTCCACGGCTGCGCTGGGCGCAGCCCTCGCGATTCGGACTTCGCAATTTGCGCTTCTCACTCCCGAGCCAACTGCTGCTCGCGCGCGATGACGCGCAGCAGGTAGCCGGCCTGTTCATCGCCGTGCCCTTGTTCCAACGCAATCCTGGCCAGTTGTCTCGCCTGCGCGAAGTTCTCCGCGGCAAACGCCCGGGCGGCTGCCGCCAGCGCGCCTCCCTCCGCCCCGGGTGGCGGGGAGGGCAACGGAGTCCGGAAGACACAGGGCACGGCCTCGTGCGGCGCCGTGCCGAACAGGGAACGCCATAAATCCCGGTTCACTGTCAGAAAAGAACTGAAGATCAGTTGCGCATCGTTTGTCGGCAGCGATTGCAGCGCGGCGCGTTTTTCCGGCGGCGCGAGCAACTGCTGGCGTGTCCGTTCATCATAGCGATCCAGCATTCGCGAGCCGGCTCCGATGTAGAACGCCCGCGGCGCGGCATACTCCAGGATCGGGAAAAGATCGCTCTGGATCGGACCCTTGCCCGCGATGGCGAACGCGGTGCGTTGGGATGCCAGTTGTCGCGCCAGGAGCGCTTCCGGAGAGTGAAGATCGATCATCTCCATGTCCGACCGCACCCGGTCGATGGCAAAACCACGCCGGAACACCTCGGGCCCCGTGCGCCAGCTCCGCAGCGAACCGAGCAGGATGATATCGCCGGACCCCGTATCCCAGATCTCCACATGCGGGAACACCGAACTGAAGGTGCGCAAGACGAGGTCCACGATTTCGTCCTGGGTTTCGTAGAGATGAAACCATTGAGCCATGATGCCGCCGGGTTTCAGCCGGCCGGCGGCAAGCTCATAAAACTCGCGGCTGAACACGCTCCCCACGCCGACCGTCCACGGGTTCGACGGCTCGGTGATAATCGCGTCGTAAAGCTGAGGATTGAGTTTGAGCACCGTGCGCGCGTCTTCGTGACATAACCGCGTGCGCGGATCGCTCAGCACGTGACGATTCCATCCGCCGAACAATTTTGCCGCGCGGACGACCGGTTCGCAATTCTCGGCCACGACGACCCGGTTGACGGGATACGCCAGCGCCGCCGCGGCTGTCATGCCCGAACCGAGGCCCAGCACAAAAACATCCTTCGCGTCCGGCTTCACCAACAGGGGCAGGTGACCCAGCAGCAGTTGATTGCAGAGGTCCGATTGCGTTCCGGCGTCCGGTTTTCCATTGATCCGCAGCCCGAGTTCCGCCGGCGCGAGAATGCCATCGGGCTGTTCCACCGATACCGTTGCGTCCGGTCCATCCTCGTAAAACAGGACTTTGACATGCTCCTTCCGCAGCGGCATCAAGCTCGGATCGAACCTGGTTTCCCAGACCCGGAATGCGCCGGAACTCATGACGCATTGCCAGCCTTCATCGCCAAAGACAAGAACGCATCCGGCCAGCGCGCAGGCCCCCAAAGCCCCGCCCACCCCCGCGCGCCAACCCCCCCGCCCGGCCACGATCAACGCTACCAGCGCCAGCGCGAGAGCCAATATAACAAAGGCGTTGCGCAGCCCCACCTGCGGCATCAGCACAAAACCCGTCAGCAGCGTCCCCGCCACCGCCCCGAGCGTGTTCCACGTCAGCAACGCACCGACTTCGGCCCCGAGCGCCGTTCCCTGTTGTGACGTGACGCGGATCATCAACGGCAGCACCGAGCCAATCCACGCGGCCGGGAAACCCAGGACCACCAACGCAATGCCCGCCGTCAGCAACTCGTAATAAACATAGCCCGCCGGCGTTCGTGCCAGGCCGGTGCGCGCTATCCGGTAAAAATCCACCCATCGTTCAATGTTGAACACAAGCAGCGCCACCCAACCCGCCGCGACGCACAGCAAGAGCACAATCATCCGCTCGCTCGATCCGGCCTGCCGCCGCGGCGACGCAATCCACGCGCTGCCCAGGCCGATGCCCAGAATGAACGCGATCAGGACAACAGCGAACGATTGCAGCGACGAGCCGAAGATCAACGCCAGCGAGCGCGAGGAAAGCAGTTCAAGACCCATCGAAACGCCGCCCGTCAACGCCACAATCAAACCCGGCGTGGCAGGGACGCGCTGCGTCGCGTCAGGTAGGGACGCGCTGTGCGCGTCCTGGCCGGGCGGCAGCCCGGCCCTACCCATCTCCGGCGTGGCAGGGACGCGCTGCGTCGCGTCCTGGCTGACGCTCCGGCTCAACAGTATTGCCGCTGTGCCCACGAGCACGTTGACCAGGGCAGTGATTCGCAGCGTGGCCACCATGCCGAATGCCTGCACCAGCCAGAACCCGGCCAGCGCCGCGCCCACGACGGCTCCCAGGCTGTTGACGGAGTAAAAGCGCGCCGAGCGGCGGCCGGGGTCGGCGTAGGATTTTTGGAGCCAGGCCGCCAGCAGGGGCAGGGTGCCGCCCATCAGGATGGTTGGGCCCAGCAACAGCGCGGCGCTCAGCATGCCTTTCACGCACAACAGCAATCCCGCGCGGTCCGCAACACCCGTTCCGAGCCGGATGAAAATCTGATCGGCCAACCGGTCGAGCGCGGCGAACAAAAAGGCGTAAATGCCGATGGCAATTTCGAGGCAGCCGTAGGCCCGCACCGGCTGTCGCAACCGGTCCGACCAGCGCCCGACAATCCAGTTGCCCAGGGCCAATCCGCCCATGAAGGCGGCCAGCACCACCGTCTGCGCGTAGATGGTGCTGCCGAACATCTGGGCCAGGAATTTCGACCAGACCACTTCATAAACCAGCGCGGTTGCGCCCGAACAAAAAAACAGGGTCAGAACCATCCACCCGCGATCGCGTGATTGCATGGGCGCAGTCTCTGCCGGGCGCACGTGATCAATGCCGCAGGTTCACGGTCAATTCCTGGCCATCACCCGGGCTTCGGGCGGCCTGCCGCGACTGTTTTTCGCGGTCGATCACCCGGGCAAGGTATCGGGCCTGGTCATCGCCCGGCTTCGCCGCCAGCGCCTGGGCGGCCAGTTCTCCGGCTCCGGCCAGGTTTCCGGCTTCGAACATCCGCGCCGCCACATCGAGGATGGTTCCGCCCGCCCCGGCGGGCGGCCGCGGCTGGGCCGTCGGGAAGATGCAGGGCACATCCGCGCTGGAAGGCAAACCAAACAGGCATCCGCCCAGTTCCCGGTTGACGGTCATGTAGGTGCTGAAAATCACTTGTACATTGGCTGGAAGCAACGAGCCGAGCATCGCGCGCTTTTGCAGGGGGGCCAACAACTGCTGGCGCGTGCGTTCGTCAAAGCGATCCAGCATCTGCGACGCCTCGCTGAGATAGAAGGCCCGCGGCGCGGCGTATTCCAGCACCGGAAAAAGATCGCTCTGAATTGGCCCGTCGCCCGCAATGGCGAAGCCCGTCCGTTGGGAGGCCAGTTGGCGGGCCAGGAGCGCTTCCGGGGAGTGAAGATCAATCATCTCCATGTCGGTCCGCACCTGTGGGATGTTGAAGCCCTGCCGGAAAACATCCGGCCCCGTCGGCCACGGCTCCATCGAGCCGAGCAGGATGATATCGCCGGCGCCGGCGTCCCAGATTTCCACGTAATTGAACACGGAACTGAACGTGCGCAGCACCAGGTCCACAATCTGATCCTGGGTCTCGTAGATCTGGAACCACTGCGCCATCAAGCCGCCGGGCTTCAGGCGGCTGGCCGCCAGGCGATAATATTCCCGGCTGAACACGCTCCCGGTCCCGACAAACCACGGATTCGACGGTTCGGTGATGATCACATCGTAAAGCTGCGGCCGAAGTTTCAGCACCGTCCGCGCATCCTCGCGCCACAAGTGCGTCCGCGGATCGCTTAACACGTGGCGGTTCCAGTCGTCGAACAGTTTTGAGGCCTGGATGATCGGCTCGCAATTCTCGGCTACGTCAAGACGGTCGATGGGATAGGCCAGCAGCGCTCCAGCGGTCATTCCCGAGGCCAGGCCCAGAACGAAAACGTCCTTCGCGCCCGGCCTGGCCAGCATCGGCAAATGCGACACCAGCAACTGCGTGCTCATGTCCAGTTGCGTCCCGGCTTCCGGCTTGCCGTTGGTCCGCAATCCGAGCATCGCCGGCGCAATGATGCCATCCACCTGTTCCACGGACACCGTGGCGTCCGGTCCATCCTCGTAAAACACAATTTTCATGTGCTCTTTTCGGATCGGCATCAATCTGGACTCGAAGTGGGTTTCCCGGATGCGGAATATTCCCGAACTCATTACTTGTCGCCAGCCTTCGCCGCCGAAGGCAAACAGCGACACGGTCAGCGCGCAGAGGGCCGCTGCGCCGGCGATGCCCAGGCTCCAGCGCTGCCGCCCCGCCACGACCAGCGCCGCCAGGGCCAGCACCAGCGCCAGGGTCCCAAAGGCGTTGCGCAGCCCCACCTGCGGCATCAGCACAAAACCTGTCAGCAGCGTCCCCGCCACCGCCCCGAGCGTGTTCCACGTCAGCAACGCACCGACTTCGGCCCCGAGCGCCGTTCCCCGTTGTGACGTGACGCGGATCATCAACGGCAACACCGCCCCGATCAGCGCCGCCGGAAACCCCAGGATGACCAGCGCGATGCCCACCGTGAGCAGTTCGTGATACACGTAGCCCACGGGCGTGTGTCCCAGGCCGGTGCGCGCTATCCGGTAAAAATCCACCCACCGCTCAATGTTGAACACCAGCAGCACCACCCACGTGACCGCGACGCACAGCAACAGCACAATCATCCGCTCGCTCGATCCGGCGCGCCGCCGCGGCGACGCAATCCACGCGCTGCCCAGGCCGATGCCCAGAATGAACGCGATCAGGACAACGGCGAACGATTGCAGCGATGAGCCGAAGATCAACGCCAGCGAACGCGAGGAAAGCAGTTCGAGACCCATCGAAACGCCGCCCGTCAACGCCACAATCAAACCCGGCGTGGCAGGGACGCGCTGCGTCGCGTCAGGTAGGGACGCGCTGCGTGCGTCAGGTAGGGACGCGCTGCGCGCGTCCTGGCCGGGCGGCAGCCCGGCCCTACCTTCGGGCGTGGCAGGGACGCGCTGTGTCGCGTCCTGGCTGACGCTCCGGCTCAACAGTATTGCCGCCGTGCCCACAAGCACGTTGACCAGGGCGGTGATTCGCAGCGTGGCCACCATGCCGAATGCCTGCACCAGCCAGAACCCGGCCAGCGCCGCGCCCACGACGGCTCCCAGGCTGTTGACGGAGTAAAAGCGCGCCGAGCGGCGGCCGGGGTCGGCGTAGGATTTTTGGAGCCAGGCCGCCAGCAGGGGCAGGGTGCCGCCCATCAGGATGGTCGGGCCCAGCAACAGCGCGAGGCTCAACACGCCCTTGAGTGCCAGGAGCAATCCCGAGCGTTCAACAATGTGCGACCCGATTGCCACGAAGATGCGGTCCGCCGCCCTGTCGAAGGTCAGGAACAAAAAAGCGTAAATGCCGATGGCAATCTCCAGGCAGCCGTAGGCCCGCACCGGCTGTCGTAACCGGTCCGACCAGCGCCCGACAATCCAGTTGCCCAGGGCCAGTCCGCCCATAAACACGGCCAGCACCACCGTCTGCGCGTAGATGGTGCTGCCGAACATCTGCGAGAGCAGTTTGGACCAGACCACTTCGTAAACCAGGGCGGTTGCGCCCGAACAAAAAAACAGGGTCAGAACCATCCACCCGCGATCGCGTGATTGCATGACCTTGAAGTATGGAATCTGCGCAACCACGTCGCAAGTTGAATCCGGTTTCCCGAGAACCGCGGCACTGCGAACAGAGGTTTAACCGCGAAATGCGCTAAATACGCGGACAAGGACCGAAGAGATTTCACCTGATTTGCGGTTTCTTCACTCGACTCTTTCCGCGTATTCGGCG
>Ga0326727_10001545_pt1 | contig 84425 bp, 72 predicted proteins | sample MB2enrmetagenome_FD_207643 | JGI IMG/M metagenome (GOLD analysis project Ga0326727, IMG submission 207643) | Lab enriched peat soil microbial communities from McLean, Ithaca, NY, United States - MB29MY | ecosystem: Environmental > Terrestrial > Soil > Wetlands > Peat | place: USA: New York... | reverse complement strand
TCATCTTTGTTAATAACGTTGTCCATGAAGGCATCATAGCATATATCAACGAGCTCGCCAGCGGAAAGTTCGCACTGGGTGTAAAATATCTGTGGAAAACATCTAAAAAAGTCACAAGCTCTGAGTGAAGTGGGCAATTGCACGAGCGCGTCCGCGGGCCGGAAGGCGGGGTGAGTTTGCGGGTCGCGCCAGTTGTCGAGCATCGCGACCTGTTGCACGCAGGAAATAGTGCAGCGTGGCGCGCACGACTTTTGGGTGTGATACTCGTGTTCAAGGTGCGCCCGGGTGTATTTCTCGAGTGGAATGGCGGGATATCCGCGCTGCTGCGAGCAGTAGTGTACCAGCCCATCCTCGCAGATATAGAGGTAGCGGCTACCGGCTCGACAGCGCCACTCGTTCCCCAGCCCGCGTGAGATGTTCTTCTGGAACTGGTTGAAGCGTGAATAGGAATGCTTGCCCATATCCATGATCTGGGCAAAGAGCTGTTGCTGGTGCTCGCTGAGTGGCCGAAGCTGCCCGCCGTGGTCGTGGAGGATGCCCACGGTACTCGTGAATCCGAGCTCGAGTGCCCGACGCGCCACCTCCAGAGCGTCGTCGGGGTTGCGAACGCAAGTTCCCAGGACGGAGTTGATATTCACCTGGAAGATAGCGTAACGGGCGAGCAGCCGGAGCTTGCGGTCCAAAACCCGCAAGCTCTTCTTTGAGACTTCGTCGGGTATTACGTTGTCAATGCTGATTTGCAGATGGTCCAGGCCGGCGCGATTCAGGTGGTCGATGCGCTGGGGCGTCAGCAGGTAACCGTTCGTGATCATGCCCGCCAGAATCCCGCGTCCGCGGATGTGGTGAACGATTTCTTCCAGCTCGGGGTGCAAGAGCGGCTCGCCGCCACTGATCGTGATGATGGTAGTTCCCAGCGTTGCCAGCCGGTCGATGCGGCGGAACATTACCTCGAGCGGAATAGGTTTCGAGAATTTGTCGTATTCGTTGCAATAAGCGCAGGAGAGATTACATCGCCGAATCGCAATGAGGTGGGCGAGAACCGGGTGCTGGGTTGAGAGCAACCCCTTGGCTATCATCCGCCATTCACGAAGGCGGGTGTTCCAGAAGCGCACTCTTCGACGAAGGGTGAGTTGGTCCATTTGTCAAATAAAGTGCCCTGCAAAGCCCATAAGAGACCGGAAACCGTTTAATGCTAATTCATCGTTCACCAGATGACAACCGACAAAATCCGAATGGTCGAAAATTATGAGTGAATTGCGGATTCTGGCGGTTAAACGAGTGTTAATGCCTGCGTAGGACAGACAGAGAACTGGAACTGCCTGCAAATCTTCAGCTTGCTCCTGGAGGCGGGCAGGGATATGCTATTGTTTTTCAGCAACCACGCAAACTGGCGGGGTGCTGAATCGAATTCTGAGGCGCGATCTTATTTTCCGGAGTGGCCATTGAAAGCGATACCCGTTGTACAAGCAGCTCGAATGATTGCCCGAGGTACGTGGAGCTTCTGCACTGATCGGCCTTTGGTGGTTTCTTTTGAGCTGACCCACTCCTGCACGGCTAATTGCAAGCATTGCGACAAGGGAGGGATGAAACCCGATCCGGCGGGGCTGCTTCGGGCGGAGGATTACGCGGAACTGCGCAGCCTTCTGAAACCCATGGCCGTGCAACTCTCGGGCGGCGAACCGTTGCTGCGGAAGGATCTGAAGGAGATCGTCCGAGCCTTGAAGGAGCCCAGCGGTCTGCCTTACACCATCCTGGTGACTAATGGGCGACTGTTAACGGAAGAGAAGTATCTGGCTTTGCGGCCCCTCGGCATCAATCAGGTCTCAATCTCGCTGGACTTTCCTGATTCCAGGCACGACGATTTCCGCCGCTCACCCGGCCTTTACGCTCACCTTGAAAAACTGGTTCCCGCGCTTGCCCGTTACGGCCACGACGACGTGGCGCTCAACACCGCCATCACACGCGAGAATCTTCCGGCACTGGTTGCGATTTACCAACGCGCCAAAGAGTGGGGAGTTTCCATCTCCTACAGCGCTTACACACCACTGCGGACCGGGAGTATGGAACATTACATTCAGTCGGCGGAAGACCTTGCTCTGCTCCACAGGACTCTCGGTCAATTACTGGAGCTGAAAGCCAAGAATGGCCGCATCGCCAATTCTCCCTGGACGCTTTCGGGTATCCATGGTTTCTTCCGCGACGGGACCGTGCCGGGATGCAACGCGGGACGAAGATTTATGGTAGTAACGCCCGAGGGCGGCTTGCGTCCGTGCTCGATGTTTGAGAACGAATATGCCTCGCAGAAGGCGATGCTGAAAGAATTTGTCCCCACTAACCAGTGCGGGGCTTGTTACGTTTCCATTCGCTCCTACCTCGACGCCTCGTTTTGGACGCTCCTGAAAGACAACGTCAGCAGCCGCGTTTTTTCGCGGAACGGGAACGCCCCGCAGTGCTGAGCTGACTTCCTGCTTCCGCTCGTCACTCGTCCCGCCACGGCGGGTCACTCGTCACTGCCTCAACAGCTTTTCAATTGCTTCCACCACCTCGGGGGAGTCCGGCTTCACCGGCGATTCGAATCGCGCCACGACTTTTCCGTGCCGATCAACCAGAAACTTGGTGAAGTTCCACTTAATATCGCCGGCAACGGTGGGATTCGCCTGCTGAGTCAAATATTGATAGAGGGGAGCAGTGTCAGCGCCTTTCACCGAGACCTTGGCAAACATGGGGAAAGTGACGTTGTACTTGAGCGTGCAGAAGCTTTTGATTTCCGCATTCGTGCCCGGTTCTTGCCCGCCAAAATTGTTGGCAGGGAAACCCAGTATCACAAACCCCTGGTCCTTGTATTTCTCGTAGAGTGATTCCAGAGCCGAATATTGCGGCGTGAAACCGCATCGGCTTGCGACATTCACAAGCAGAATAACCTTGCCCTTGTAACTTGAAAGCGAAACGGGCTCGCCATCGATGGAAGGAAGGGTGAAATTGTAGACGCTTCCACCCGCGAACAAAGGCGCCGCGAAAGATACAGACGCCAACAGAAAACTGAGAAGCACACGTGTGTCGAGACCCCGAAGGACCATCATTTTTCTCCTTTGTTTTTTTGCGCCCTGACCCCGAGCCTCTCTTCCGGTTGGGGTGAACCTTTATCCTAACTCAGGATGTAGGTCCGCCGCAAGCTCCCTGCCTTCATCGCTATCTCCCCTCGGCACAGGGGGGCGTTCCACAACAACGTGCTGGAGGAGATCCTGCAAGAACGGGTTGTCTCGATCCGCAGTCGGCGCAACCCGCGCGGCGTGAAGCGAGAGATGAGCGACTTTCCGCTTCGCCCTCGCCATACCAAGCCCCTGCCAGCCATCAACATCAAAAAGGCGATCATGATCGTTTTGGGGATTACATGCCTCGTATCTAGGGCCTAGGTTCTATGGAGTGGATTCCACAATCACCTATTGCAGAGGCACTTTTTCTTTGCGTCCCATCGCCTTCCTCTTGCGAATCAACATGATGGAGAAACCAAGTGGAATTTGTCGATTGCGGCACCCCACCTGCGCAGTCGGTGGGGGCGTGGGTGACACGCACGTGAGGTTTGCCCCAACCCGAATGTGCGTGGTCTCCTGCCCCAATGGGTGAGAAACAAATCAAAACAAGGGTATTGCAAGGCGGTGATTTGAGGCGCCGCCAAAACGTATCTTAGGAGGATGTGGATGAAACGAACGATTTTCGGATTAGCAACCATGCTTGTTGTTTTCGTGGCCGTCTTCTCTGTGCTCGTGCTACGGCCAGTAGCGAAGGTCAAGGCCAGCCAGGGCTGCTCGAACGCCTCGCTGAGAGGCAACTACGGATTAGTGGCGCAAGGATTGTTCAAAGGCGAGGCTGTGACTGCGAACTTCTCCATGTTAGCTGAATTTGACGGAAAGGGAGGCTTTAGCGGCAGCAGCCTGAACATCATCTTCGAGGGGATTCCCTCGGGCGATAACCCTTACACCTTTACGGGTGGTACGTACACCGTCAATTCGGATTGCACCTGCACTTTGACCACCCCAGTTTTGGCGGAGCCCTTTGAGATAGTAACTGCTTATGGCATCGTTGTCGATACGGGTGGCGACGAAGTGGCAGGAAACTGGTTCGGCAGTAGCCATGCAACGGGAACCTTCGACGCCAAGAGGGTAGCCATAGGGCGGTGGGTATTTCTTCCATAAACGGATCTCGTCGGAACGTGTGATGCATTGCCAAGAGGAAGTAGCGCAGGGAGGGCGGCCGGATTGGCGGTCAGACGGCAGGGCCTCGTGCGGTTGGTGATTCAGGCCCTTCTGGATTCTGTCGCTCTCCTTGCCGGCCCACGTTCTCATCTTCTGGAGCAATGCCCCGGCTGGAGCCACGACTCCTGGGCAACCGGCAGCGCATTGTCGGTAGCAGGTGTCCTCCTTCTACCGATTCCATCTCGACTCGCCCATCCCCTTTACACAATCCATCCGGGTCACGATCGAACACGGCGCTGCCAATCATCGTTCTGACAACTTCTTTAGCGTTGCTTACTGGTATCAGGCTGAACCCCATGCCGCTTTTGCCCCTTTGCCGCCTGTGGATACTCGCTTGCCGAGGATTTATCCGGTGGGCGGTCCGGGGAACGTCCAGAAGTGACCCGTAGCCTCCTCTCCAAACGACGACCCCCTCACCCGGCCCGCCCCGGCTGAAGAAAACGCCGGTGCGGTCCACCCTCTCCCCCAAGGGGGAGAGGGCTGGAATCTGAGCGAGACCGTCTGGCGGGAGCAGGGGATGTCACGAGGCTATCCAAGGATAAGGTACAATCAGGCTATGAAAACCTGGTTTGCTTTCGGGAAGACGGGCTTGGTCTTGGAATTGCCCGAGGGTTTTTGCTATCAGGTACTGGAGGCGCGCTCGGCGGTTCCGCTGGCTGATCCGGCTGCGGCAATCGAACGGGCGCTCGACAGCCCTCAAGCAGGTCCGCCTCTCAAGCAACTTGCAACTGGGAAGAGATCGGCGGCGATTTCGGTGTGTGACATCACACGTCCCGCACCGAACCGGGAGGTTCTGCCGCCACTGCTCGCCAGGCTTGAGTCGGCCGGGATTCCCCGCCAGGGCATCACCATCCTGATCGCCACCGGCCTGCACCGTCCGACCACGGAGGCAGAAATTGGGGAGATTTGTGGAGAGTGGGCGACAGGGAAGTACCGCGTCGTGAACCACCATGCGCGCCAGCTCACCGAGCACCGCTACCTGGGTAAAACGGCATCGGGAACACCCGTCTTTATTGACGAGCGGTTCCTTTCCGCCGACCTCCACATCACGCTGGGATTCATCGAGCCCCACCTTATGCTCGGCTTTTCGGGCGGTCGGAAACTGATTGCGCCGGGCCTCGCAGCGGAAGAGACCATCAAGGTTTTGCACAGTCCCAAGTTCATGCGCGATCCACATGCCGTGGAAGGGTCGATCGAGGAAAACCCGTTGCACCGTGAGCTGCTGGAAATTGCGCGCTTGGCGCGACACGACTTCCTGGTGGACGCGGCGCTGGCCCGAGGGACGGGGCAGCGTCCGATTGCCGCAGTCTTCGCCGGAGAGCCGGTGGCAGCCCATCGCCAGGGTGTGGAGTTCGTCTCGCAGGTGATGCTTGAAACCCTGGCTGAGCCGGTAGACGCGGTCATCACCACCGCGGCGGGCTACCCGCTGGACCTCACATTTTACCAAGCCGTCAAGGGAATCACGGCTGCCTCGCACATTGTAAAGCCCGGTGGCAAGATTCTGCTGCTGGCCGAATGCGCGGAAGGCCCTGGCGGAGTCGAATTCAGTCAGATGCTGGCGAAGCACCCCTCAGACCGCGGCTTCGTGGACGAGATCGCCAGAGCGCCTGTGGTCGTGGACCAGTGGCAACTCGAGAAACTGGCGCTCGTGACCGCCAAGGCAGAAGTGCTCTACTACGTTCCCAGCCTGCCGTGTCAGTACCATGCATCGCTTTGGGGAAAAGCATACGCCACGCCAGAGGCCGCCATTGGCGCGCTCACTTCCTCGCTCCCTCCAAACGCGCACATCGCGCTGATTCCAGAAGGGCCATACGTTCTGGCTCAGGTCCGGCAGGCAGTAGGCAGTTCATCCTTTGCCCGCCCTAATTCATTTTGACGCGCTTGGCTCCCGCGGCAGGATGGATCTCGAAGGTGGAAGAGGGTATTCCGAGGTTTACCTTGACTGCCGTGTAGCGGGCAATCAGATAGTCGCCGCCCGGCTCGAAGAATTGCTGCTGGGCCGGTAGCCACGATTCCTCGCTGACCCACATCTCGATTTTCGTGAGCTGGGAGGCGAGGCTCTCCTTTCGTGGTGTCAGTTCAAGCACCGCCGTCGTATCGCCTTCGAGCTCTTCTTCCTTCAAGTATTTCAGTTTGTACGACTTCTTCAATTCTCCTGCTTCCGACCCGAAGCCGAGGAGCAAGAACTCCTCTACCAGTCCTGACTTTTGCTCGAGATTAAATTCCTGGAGCTGATTGATCTTCGGCAGGTAGACTTCCGCCTTGTTCTTCTTATACAACATGACCTTGGATTCGGGTTGTTGCATTTCGATCCGGATCTCTGGACTCTTGCCTTTGCGGAAAAAGAGGCGGCCTTCCTCTCTCGACTTGTCGTTCACAAGCACAGTCACCTTGGTGTACTCGAGGTTTGCAGTAAGGGTCTTTAACCGCCTCGCAGCATCGTTCATGCGCGAAAGGATTTCGGAGAGATCGGGCGGGAGTTTTCCTTTGCGGGGGAAAGGGGTAACGGCGCCGGTGCGCATCGGCGCCAGAAGTCCGGCGGCCAAGAAAAGAGCAGTGATGAGTGACGAGTGATGAGTGACGAGTGCCCTAACAGCAGTGACAAGTGGCGAGTGATGAGTGACGAGTTCAGGCAGCGGATTTTGGCCTTTCCTGCTCACTTTTCACTCCCCTTGTTCCTTGCTTGTTGCTCCGTCACTGCCTTTTTCTTGCTCGTCACTTGTCACTGCCTTAGCGGCTTACCAGCACCGTGTAGCCGAGCACCACCTTGTTCTTGTCGGTGATAGGCACAATCGATATCACGGTGAAAGGCTGGTGCAATTGCCGGCTCAGAATAATCTGGATGGCGTCCTCAGGCTTTGCACCCGCGTATGATTCAACCAGCCGTGCGTCCACAAGGTAGCGCCATCCTTGCTTCCCATGTCCCATTTCGACGAAGCCTTGCTGATGGCGAAGGTCGGTTAATTCCAGAGTGGGACGGTCGTTGAACCAGCCGCGAGGTGACAGGAAAATGAAGGCCAGGATGGCTAAGACAAGTAGATCGTACTGCCAGGTCCCGCGCTCATACGCCCAGAAGACGGTGCGCAGGGTGCCAAGTTTGAGCTTCTCCCACACACTCTCGAACCCACCCTCCAGCCCGCCGGTCTGGGTTTGCGGCAAGGTGGGCTTGCGGAATTCCGTACTCTGAGCCATAAACGAACGCCGGCCAAAAAAAATAACGGGAAATGCTGCGGAATCAATCAGATATAATGCGCCCATCCCGCATGTGGATAATTCGGTCCGCCACCGCAGCAGCCTCGGGGTTGTGGGTGATCATCAGGATCGTTTGCCCAAAGGTCCTGTTCAGGTCCCTGATCATGTTGAGAACTGCCTGCGAATTCTCAGTGTCCAGATTACCCGTCGGCTCATCCGCCAGGAGTATCTTGGGTTCACAAACGACGGCGCGAGCGATGGCCACGCGCTGTTGTTCACCGCCGGACAGCGCATAGGGTCGGTGATCGAGTTTGTCCTGGATGCCGAGCATCTCGACCACCGCCTGGAAGCGGTGGGGATTGAACCCGTTACCCTGGATGTGCTGGGCGATGGCGATGTTGTTTCGCGCCGTTAGGGTGGGCAGCAGATTGAAGCGCTGGAAGACGAACCCGATCGTGTGCCGCCGGAAGCGCGTGCGGTCAGCGTCCGTCATCTTGCTGAAATCATTGCCATCAACCAGCACGTGGCCGCTGGTGGGGCTGGTCAGGCCGCCCAGGATGTGAAGCAGGGTGGACTTCCCGCAGCCGGACGGCCCAACCACCGCCACGAGTTCACCCTCTTGGACAATGCAATCCACACCTCGCAGTGCTTGCACCGCGACTTTGCCGAGGCGGTACACTTTTTTCAGGTCGCGAGTGGCGATTATGGGTTCCATTTATTCGTACGCCAGCGCGTCCACAGGGTCAAGTTGGGCCGCACGCAACGCGGGATAGAACGCCCCCAGCGTGCTTCCGGCCAGCGCGAGAATAGCGGCGTAAAGAGCCCATTCCATTGTCAGTTCTATGGAAAGGGTCGGAAATGCCCCGAGGATAAGCTTGCGGGTTACCGCCGCGACTCCGTACCCAACGATGATTCCAACCGCGCTGAGAAGACCTGCTTCTCGCAGAATCAATGCAATGATATACCCTTTTGAAGCCCCAAGCGACTTCAAAATCCCGATCTCCCGCGTGCGCTCGGTAATGGTTGTGTACATGGACAGGAAGATGACCAGGAATCCGATCCCAACCGCGATGGCGATGATGACCGTAATGAAGGCGTTCAGAGCCGGCAAATTGTTGGATGTCGCCAACGACATGTACTCCTTCATGCGAAGGACCTGGTACTTGGCAAGCAACTGGTGGATAGCATCGGAAACGTCATCGGTGTAACCGGGGTCGGTGCACTTGACGAAAAAGATAGAGGCTTTCTCCTGGACTTGCAAAAGGTCCTCGGCCGTTTGCAGGGGAATAAAGAGCCGCGCCCCTTTGCCATGTTCGACAATACCGCACACGTGAAACTCATGATTCAACAGGGAAATCGTTTGCCCCACCTTGACGTGGTTCGCCTTGGCATACAGGTCGTCCACCATCATGTCATAGGGGTTTACGAAGGGTCCGCCATCATGATAGGCGAAGCCGCCGGAAACCCGGACGAAAGTGGGCATATCGATCCCGTAGATGATGTTCAAGCCTCCGCTGGAATTGAAGTTGAAGAGCACGGGAGCCACGGCCAGCACGTGTGGTATCTCTTTGAGCCGATCTCCAATCTTTATCGGCATGGGCGCCTGAGAAAGAGCAAGAAGGAATGATGCTCCGGGCGGTTGCACCAGAATGTCAGCGCCCACCCCCTCGAGTCGCTGGGCTGACTCATCAACCAGCCCATGAGCCAGCCCCACAAACAACATCACCATGGCGACTTCAATCGCCACTGCCAGGGCGCTCACCGCCGTACGGATGGGACGGTGCAAGATGTTCGAGACAATCATCTTATTGACCACGCGGGTTCTCCTGCTGGGCCTTCGCGGTCAGGTCCACTAGTTGTGCGCCCTCGGGTTTGTTGAGGATGAACTTTTCAGGCTCGATGGGCTGGTTGAAAGTCGCCTTCAGGAGAGTGATCGTCAGCCGGTAGTCTTCAATCGGCCTCACCACCTCGATGCGAGATGGGTAGCTGATTCCTTGAAAATCCTGATAGTCGGAGTAATGGACGTCTTCGACATAAAGGCCCTCCGACTCGTAGAATTGCATGCGTGCCAGATCGAGGTTGGCTCGGTCGAACCAAGCCTTGCGCTTCAGCCGTAATTCTCCGCTATCGGCGGGCTCCACGATGACAACCGCGTAGAATCGGCGTCCGCCTTCCTCGGCTTCCTCTAAGAACCACTTTTCATGAGAAGTATCGAGCGCCGGAACCAGCAAGGCCTCCAGAATGTGTTGAGGTCGCAGGTTCTCCAGGGAGTTCTTCGCAGGGCGGCGGAAAGTCGTCTTCCCCACAATAAACTTCTGCTTGGGTGGGATATACAAGCGGAACTCCTCGCCGTTGGAAACCATGTCGAAGATATCTGTCCTCACCACCGGGGCCTGCCCCAACACTCGAATCAAGGCGGGCGTTTCGACCAGAATGAAACCCCTGACGTCTTCGTACTCCCTGATAACACCAGAGTAAATGGACCCAGCCGTGGGCTCAAGATCTACCGTTGCGGTCAGCGTGCGAACCTTTTCGCTCGTGGAATTGAGCCGGGCGACCAGATCGGCAAGCGAGGCTTCGAGTGTCGGTGGAGGCAACTGCGATGGTTGGACCCGCGTCTCCCGCCGCACCAGGCACCCAGAGGTTATCAAGAGTGTGGCGGCAAGCACTGGGCCAGCCAAGAACTTTCCGGATTTAATCAGATGTCCTCTCCGCAAAACTGTGTCAGGTCAATCTAACAGACGGTTTGACTACTGTCAATGAACCCCTAAGGCAGTCCCACCTACCATGTTTGAGCCGGTTACCGAGGAGCCCCATCCTCTCTTCAGTGAATAGACCACGGAGGGTCAGTTTTCGGCGCCTATTTGGCTCGCGCGCTGGGGAATCTTCAGAGAGCCGATAATCTCAGAAAGGTGAAGCCGTTTCCTCAGGCAGTAGTCGCGCAAACCTTGCACTATACGAACCGAAGTTCCCGGGTCGTAGAAATTTGCTGTGCCCACCTGTACGGCTCTGGCTCCGGCGATGAAGAACTCCAGAGCGTCCTCCGTGTTGGATATACCTCCCAATCCAACGATCGGGATTTTCACTGCCCGCGCAGCCTGATACACCATGCGCAAGGCTACTGGTTTGATAGACGGACCGGATAGCCCCCCGGTTACATTCCAGAGACGAGGCTTACGCGTTTCGACATCAATGGCCATGCCTACGAGAGTGTTTACGAGTGAGAGGGCGTCGGCCCCGGCCGACTCGGCGGCCCGCGCAAAAACCGTGATGTCGGTGACGTTTGGAGAGAGTTTCACGAAGAGTGGATAGCGTGCTGCCTTCTTGGACGCTGCCACCACTTCTTCGGTCAGCTTCGGGTCGCTGCCATATACTATGCCGCCACAACGCGTATTGGGGCAGGAAATGTTGAGTTCATAAGCACTGATGCCTTCGCCTTGGTTCAGGATCTCGATACACCGAACATAATCCTCAGTGGAATAAGCAAAGACGTTTACGATGCAGCGTGCCTTCAGGGTGCGCAGGAAAGGGAGTTTTTCAGATAGGAAGCGCTTTGCGCCGACGTTCTGAAGGCCGATAGCGTTCAGCATCCCGGACTCGGTTTCGTAGATGCGCGGCGGCGGATTTCCCTCCATCGGCTCGCAGGAGATGCCCTTTACGACGATGGCCCCCAATTCGTTCAAGTCGATGAGAGAAGAGAATTCCCTGCCGTATCCAAAAGTACCGCTCGCCGTCCAGACCGGATTCTGGAAACGCATGCCGGCGATTTCGGTTTCGATCTGCGGGATGAATGGCTCGCCGGTGGACGCATGGCCGTCGTCGGGAGCGAATTGGTAGCTTGCCGGCGGACCTTGGCTGGAGCGGAGTTCGCGTTTCCGAGTTTTGGCTTTTGCAGACATAAAAGAGCAGTGACGAGTGACCCGCCGTGGCGGGACAAGTGACGAGCAGAAGTCAGGAGCCAGGAGTCAACTTACAACTGACGACTGACAACTGACAGCCTTTCTTAGGTCTTGGCGATCCCCCCATCTTCCCAGATTACCTTATCCGACCAGAGCACCGGCCCCTCGGTGCAGACTCTCTGATAAGCCTCGTGACCGGAGCCCTGGACGCGGATGCAGCATCCAAGGCAAACCCCCAGGCCACATCCCATGCGGTTTTCCATCGAAACCAGGCACGGGTGGCCGTACTTTCTTGCCAACTCCACTGAGGCACGCAACATTGCCCAGGGCCCGCAAACCATCAGCAGGTATTTCTTACTTGTGTGACGCGCCAGGTATTCTCCCAGCGGACGCGTGACGAAGCCGCGATAGCCCGCCGACCCATCCTCCGTAGCTAACAGCATCCCACGCACCAGTGGCCTGAAATCCTCGACCCCGACGAGGTCCGCCTTGCTTCGCCCGCCCAAGAAGAGGCGTTGATGAAACCCCGCCTCCGCCAGGCGCTTCGCCGGCAGAAGCAGGGCAGCTATTCCGATACCTCCCGCCACGTGGAGAATCTCATTCGCCTCGTGCGCTCGGGGCAGATACTCCTCCTCGAAAAAGCCGTGGCCCAGGGGCGCCAACAATCCAACCTGGTCTCCCGGCTTGAGCTCGGACATTAGGCGGGTTCCGTGCCCCACAACCTTATAGAGGAATTGAAGAATCCTCGGAGAACCCGCTTTACGGTCATCCTTTTCATCGGAATTCCCGGCCTTGAGGTCATAGATGCTCATCGGCCGGCGCAATAACACATCCGACCGGCCGAGAATTCGCAGCATGGCGAACTGGCCGGGACGCGTGGCCTGTGCCTGGCGGGGCGATTCAACACTCAACAGAAAATGGCTGCCGCTGAGGGGACGGTTTCCGGTGACAATCACAATCTCATCGTACATCTTAATTATGTTAGCAAAACTCTGCCGTTCGTTGTAGAGGCGATTGGCGAGCCGCCTTCGCTGTTTCCTGACAGGCACTGAAAAATCCCGCGCCATGAATGCGGTCTTTCCCACCTCGGACCTCCCCGTCAAAGGTCCAGGCTTGCCCTCGTGCTCGCAGACTAAACTCGAGTTAACTACTTGTGTTTTCAACAACATTCCAGCTTCTAAGCGCTAAGTTCCTTTATTTTCATAAACATACACGCTTCGTTCCTGAGTTTTCCATAGCGGTCCTTTGTTTTCAATGACATTCCCGCATCGTTCGTTCATTTTCTAAACTTGCTACGGTCGGCGCAAAGGCCAGGCGATGACATATTGTCTATCTGAAAAAAAGACGACGAAGTCACTCGTGAGGTCTTTACGGTCATGGCAGAACCGCCTTGCACCATTACGTAGGCTATCACATTAAGCATAGTTTGTCAAGAGTTTTTTCCTGGCGGGTGGAGCATACGTCCCAGCAGTTTTTGTCGGGATGTATGCGCACCACCTGCCAGGGGCAGCATTGCGCCTTGGAAGCTGAAACGCAGATGCGCCAGCCGACGATAATCTACAAAGATTCTTCGGCCCCCAAAGAACGGAGGCCTCAGAATGACAGAGGGCGTGGGACTAGCGGCTGGACTACCGGCGTTTTGCGCAACGGGAAGGTTTTATCCTAGAATGTTACAATCGTAAGTATTCGGGACATGGTTTTGCTGCGTGGTCTACTCATCATCGGCCTGATCGGGCTCAATGCGTTTTTCGCCGCCACCGAATATGCGCTCCTGAGCGTGAGACGGACACGCATCGAGCAACTGACGCGGGAAGGTGTTCCTCGGGCGCGCCTTGTTCAGGTCCTGCTGGCGGACATCGGCTCTCTTATTTCAGGCACGCAACTTGGCGTGACCGTGGTCAGCCTGCTGATGGGCTGGCTGGGGGAGGGATTCATCGCTGCGGCCCTCCAGCATCTGGTTGGTCTCGGACTCCACCGGCATGCCTCCGCTGTGCTGGTCCACTCGATTGCGGCGGCCTGTGCCTTTGTGCTCATCACCGTTTTTCTCATGGTGCTTGGAGAGCTGGTTCCGAAAGCGGTCGCCTATGACCATGCCGAGATGGTCTCCTTGGTTGTCGCCCGGCCTATGCTTATTTTTCTGGGGCTAAGCCGTTATGCCGTGGGAGCTCTGGTGGGAATTTCGAACGGCGTTTTGGGTGCACTTGGCCGTTCTCCCTTGCGGGGTTATAGGCCGCTTCACACGCCGGAAGAAGTGAAACTCATTGTATCATCGATCCGCAAGCACGGGCTGCTGCGGGAAGAACAGGAGGATATCATCGATACGGTCTTTGATCTGGACCGCATCCTGGTTCGAGAGATCATGCTGCCCTGGAGCAGGATCACTTGCTTGCCGCTTACCCAGGACCTCAGGCTCCTGCTCGACCGAATCGTGAAAGACCAACACTCGCGCCTGCCGATTTATGAAGGCTCGCCGGACCACGTGGTCGGCATTCTTTACACCAAGGACCTGTTGAGGGTAGTTTCCGAGCGACTGAAGAGCGGCGTGCCACTTCAGGCGCCCATGGATTTGCGCCCCATACTCCGCCAACCCATGATCGTCCCTGAGGCCAAGCCTCTCAGCCAGGTGCTCGAGGAGGCGCGGAAACATCATTCTCACCTGGCCTTGGTGGTTGACGAATTCGGCACCTACGTTGGCCTGGTTACCGTCGAGGACGTGTTGGAACAACTCGTGGGCGAAATCCGTGACGAGTACGACCAGGACGAGCAAGCCATCCACCAAGTCAGCGGCAACGTGCTCCTGATGGACGCGTCGATCAGCCTCAGGGAACTGGCGAACGACCACGAGATTGTCCTGCCCCGTGGAGCTGGATATGAAACGCTGGCCGGGTTTGTGCTTTCCCTTTTGGGGGTAATCCCCAAAGGCGGCGAGAGCGTCGCTTATGAAGGCCGCCGATTTACAGTGGCGGAGATGGACGGCCGGCGTGTAGCGAAAGTCAGAATTGAGAAGCTCCCCATTACCGCTCCTCAAGCCAAGCCGGCCTCTGGACGGCCGCCTATTCAGGCTTCGTAAACCCGAACGAGCTTGTCATCCTGAAGAGTTCCCGCTTTTTGGGACGACGAAGGATCTCCGCAGTTCGCAGAGAACATTCACTGACTGGCCATGCAGAGCAACTGCAGGGATTCTTCGTCCGTCGGCTGACGGACTCAGAATGACAGGCGGGCTGGGGAGGGCGAGTGGTTAAGAAGGAAGTGCGCCACCGATAACCACGCCCACTTCCGCGCCTCGGTTGGCATTCAGCATCTTGGCGGCAGAGCCGCGGTTGGCGCAGATTTCAATGAACCCGGAACTCCCCACGATGGCAAAAAGCTCCGAGGGCCTGCCCATCGAGTAGGCCAAATTGAGGCGGGTAATTTCCTTATGGTTGATGATTATTCTGAATGGCGGAGGGTCCTCCGAAAACAGTTCCGGGACGTCTTCCGGACTGATGTTGGTGATGAGGTTTCCAAACGAATCCACCTTTAAGGTCATGCCTTTAATTAGATTCTCGCCCACCCGTTTGGGTTTCGGAGAACTGAACTTGGTGTAGTCCGTGATCGGGTTGCCGAATTTTCCCTCTTCCACCCCTTTACTCAACCAGGCAGCGACGGGAGCGAAGACATCGCGGCCGTGGAAAGTGTTACTAACGGGATTCAGGAAATGGTGATCGGCGGTGATGTGCCAGACCCTCGCATTTTCCTCGCGCGTGAAGAGCAGTGAGAGTACCCCGTTGTCAGGCGCCACGAATCTGTATTTCCCGGCACTAGCCAGGATTGGCCGTCGCGCGGTTCCCACTCCAGGGTCCACGACCACCAGATGGATAGTATCGCTGGGGAAGTACCTGTAGCTCTGAACCAGCGCGTAGGCGGCCTCAAAAATATCGTACGGGGAGATTTGGTGGCAGATGTCAACAATCTCAACGTCGGGGTTGATGTTCAGGATAACACCCTTCATCGTCCCCACATAATGGTCCGCCGTCCCGAAATCTGTTATCAGAGTGATGATAGGTCTGTGAGGCAAGACTCCTCCTGCTTTAGAACAATGCAATTGTAGCACTAGTCTTCATCCTCTTCTCGTGCGGCGAAGATTTTCCACAATCATCACTCGGCCCAGGATTGCTGGAATGGCCGATTTTCGATTTCCGATTGCCGATTGATGATGGACATTGGAAGGAGTTACTACACCAGTTTTTCAATCGACAATCGGCGATCAGCAATCGCCAATGAAAAACCTGGTCTTTGGTTGCGGCTATGCCGCGCTGTGATAACATGTACGATAACTTTTCAGGCGCGATCGCGTCGAACAGTGCGGAGGCAGCTATGAGACTCTCCCTCATCTTACTCCTGCTTGGTACCATCGCTCCTCGTTCCAACGCTCAAGTCTCGAAAGTGGAGCCTGCCGAGCCTCGCTGGTCTCAGACCATCACTGTTACTTACGATCCTGGGGGAAAGGACGCAAAGTTTAACCTAAGGGATCAGGTTTTTGTTGTCATGTTTCTGTACTATGCCGACCACCCTGGGCATGCGTGGGGCCGAATGGAAAAGGCCGGTGGCGTGTTCCGATACCAATTCGTGGTCGAGGAACCCTTGGATTACATCACTTTCCACTTCGTCACGCCCAGTAGCTGGGACCTGGGAGCCGCGCTTGGAATCATGATCAACCGCGCCGACGGAGTGCCGGTCTGTGGCGCTTATTCCCAGAGCATGACTCAGCCCTTTTTGGACCCCCAGTACAAGCAGCGGTTCGAGAAGGAGATGGCTCTGTGTCCGGACAACTTCAGCGCCTATGCAGATAAATGGTTCGTTGCGAGCGCCTTCGACCGTGCTTCCCAGGCGGCGATGGTCGCCGAGGACATGAAGAAAATATCTGCCCGGGCGAAAGGAGAACCTGCGGATTACCTCCATGCACTCTCTGCCGGCTACTTGATGCTGAACCAGGAGACACAGAGTCGGGCCGTCCTTAGGAAGATGGTTGAACGATTCCCCACGTCACCCCTCACCGCTGACGCTCTTAGAAACTATGCATACCATTTTTATGCGGACCGAATTGCGGGCCCCGGCCGTGACGAAGTCAAACGGATGGAACTGGAGCTGATTGAATTGCATCCCGATCTGGACGTAGCGCGCGATCTGTTTTCTTCGCTCTTTCCGGAGGATCAGGAAAAATACCCCTCCCGACTATCAAGGCCATCACCGACAAGTGGATGCAAGATGAGCCTGATAATCCCATGCCCTACTTTACGCTCGCCAAGGCTTACTACACCCGCAAGCAAGAAGCTGATAGCGCATCGTTGTTGTTGGACAAAGCCATTAATCTCATGTTGCAAGGAAGGCTGAGGCTTTACAGCGATATCGGAGGAAAAATAGTCTCGTTTTACCTGACCGATGCCTATATGACGGGTGCAAGAATGGCCCTGGAGAAAGGCGATGCTGCGGAGGCCTTGTCGCGGGTGAAGGCGGCGGAGGCCCTAGCCAACGAAACTCCGGTCGCGGCCTATGCCCTCGAAGGCAAAATCTGGCAGCAGCTCAATAATCCCCGGCGCGCCGAATCTGCATATTTGCAGGCGTGGCAGAAAGGCTCAAAGGATGCCCTTGAACCGCTCCAGGAGATTTACGCGGCTCGGCACGCCAACCTCGACGGGTTTCAGCAATACCTCAAGAGCGAGGGTGTGGTCTCCGCTTGGCTGACGGATAAGAAGCCTGCGCTCGAGTTTCACGTCAAGGCATTGGACGGCACGGAACTCGACCTTGCGGCCTTGCGCGGAAAGGTCGTAGTGCTCAATTTCTGGTCGCTTGGATGCGCACCGTGCCGCGCCGAGATTCCTCAACTGAACCGCCTGGTCACAGATTTTAAGGGCAAGGATGTGGTGTTCATCGCCTTCGCGCTGGACGACACCAAGGATTTACAAGAATCCCTACGAGAACTCAATTTCAGTTACCACTTGGTGCCAGACTCGCTGGCCGTTGCCCAGAAATTCGATGTTTCTGCCTACCCCAAGCATATCGTCATCGACAAGGAAGGCCGCATCTACGCCGTCTTGGAAGGCGCAGGGGAAAACCGACACGACGATTTGCAGATGATTATCGAACGGGTTCTCGGAACGTAGAGTCATGTCCCCTGTAAAACGGCGCGGAATTGTTCGAGCGTCATAGGTGTGGTCGACGCCGTGCCAAGATTCTCCTGCACGTGTTCGAGATTGCTCATGCCCACCAGAGCGCAGGTGATGCCGGGCGTGGATCGAACAAACTGGATGGCGCGTTGCGCGTCCGTTCGCATGCCCGGAAACCAGCTTCGAAGCTCCGGTGGCAATCCCCGGGTGAGTTGGCCTTGCAGGAGGCTGGCGCTCGCGAACACCATTAAGCCGTGCGCCCTTGCTACTTGTAAGAGGGGGTCCAGCTTCCGGCCCGCCTGCTGGGTGCTCGCCATCCGCGCCTCCGGCATGGCAAGGTTGAAAGGCAACTGGATGGCACGAAAGTGATGGTCTTTGCCACCCACTTCTTCTGCCAGGCGCAGAACGTCGGTCAATGAAAGAGCTTCGGCCGATGCCGGACTCACTCGGTAGGCGTTCCAGGTAGCCGTCCCGTACCTTCGTATTTTGCCTTCCGCCACCGCCTTCTCCAGCGCCGCAAAGGCCGCCTTTAGCCGGCGAAAGAATTCCTCCCGGCCCACCTGGCTCAGTTGCGTCTCGGGGTTGTGAACGTAGTAGATATCCAATGTTTCGACGCCGATGTTCCGGCGGCTTGCGTCAATCTGGTTTTCCAGGAATTTGGGGGAGATGACGTGGCAGCCGGCAACAACCTCCTCCATGCGGATAATGCCGGGGTCCAAGAGCTTCTCCTGGAAATAGGCAGAAGGGTCCGGCGGTTCTTCACCGTCGAAAGTCAGGAACCCGCCCTTAGAGGCCAGGATGATCTCGTCGCGCCGGACCTCGCCGGAGGAAATCAATTCTGCCAGCGCCTGGGCGATGGCGCGTTCGCTTCGTTGGTGCCTGTAATTGATTGCCGAATCGATGACGTTGACGCCCATCGACACCGCTCGCGTGATGGCCTCTCGGTAACGTGCATCGTAAGCGGCGGTGGGCTCCCCGAGGTATGTGCCCATGCCGATGGAGGAAATCCAGAGCCCTTGCGCCTCACGAATATGCCCCGGCAGGCGCGCCGCAAAGCGGTCGCGAAAGCGCGCCGTACCTTCCGTCGTGGCGAAACCTGGAATCAGCATTCAGCCCTCCCACTGTCATTCCGATCCCGCAGTCGCGGGAGAGGAATCTCGCTCTGGTTTTTTCTTCCACCATCCCCCCTGGTCCGCCTTGGGCTTCTATCCAGCTCAGCGCAGGGCAGAGCGAGATTCCTGGCTACGCTCGGAATGACATCCTCCGAGGGACCGGCTCGGAAACTCGGTCAGTTTGGACTGGCCTTGACCAGGAAAATCGGGATCTCGCTTTCGTGGCGGACCTTAGTGATCGTGGCCCCGTGGATCAGGTCCTTAATCAACTTGTGTCCGTGGGCTGCCATGGCGATGAGATCGCAATGTTCTCCTCGAGCGGTCTTCAGAATCGCGCCGGCAGGCTCGCCCCTGTCGTGGCACGCCGTCACCCGGAAACCTTCTTCCCGCAGCTTCTGCGCCACGCTCTCCAGATACTCGCGGTCCTCCTTTATCTCCTGTGAGTCCGAGAGATTCAGGTTATCCTGCCACTGCGCCGCCCAACCGGTCGATACGTGGAGCAGCAGAATCTCCGCCTGGGCGAGTTTCGCCAGTTCCTTCACCTGCGGCAAAAGCACGTTGTCGGCTTTGCTGTGATCGAGAGCTACGAGAATCTTTTTGAACATGATGACGCCTGCCTAGCTGGCCCAGCTTTTGACGGTCAGGACCAAAAGATAAGCATTCAAGATAGCAATAATCCCCGCCACCATCCAGGCGAGGATCTTGAGCCAGAGCGGGTTTACGAATTCGCCCATTCTTGCTCGGTTGCTTGTGAACTGAACCAAGGGAATAACCGCAAAGGAGAGTTGCAGACTCAAGATGACCTGGCTGAAGATCAAAAGCTTGGCCGTTCCACGATGTCCGAAAAAGGCCACGGCGATAATCGCGGGAATAATGGCCAGGAGCCGCGTAATCAGCCGCCTTAGCCAGGGCGCCAGGCGGATGTTCAAGAATCCCTCCATCACGATTTGCCCAGCCAGCGTTCCGGTCAGCGTGGAGTTCTGGCCGGAACACAGCAGGGCTATGGCAAAGAGTACGCTGGCCATTTGGGTTCCGAGCAGCGGCGCCAGGGTGTAGTAAGCATCCTGGATTTCTGCCACTTGGTTCAACCCGTGGCTGTAAAACGTACCGGCCGCCATGATGAGAATCGCCGCGTTAATGAAGAAAGCAAAGTTGAGTGCCACGACGTAATCCAGCAGGTTAAATCGCAGCGCGGTTCGTATTCCCTCCCGGCTCCGCGCAATCGCCCTTGTCTGGACCAGCGAGGAATGGAGGTAAAGGTTGTGGGGCATCACGGTTGCGCCCAACATGCCGATGGAAATGTAGAGCATATCGTGGTTGGTCAAAAGCTCTGGAGTGGGAATGAACCCTTTCCCGATTTCGACCCAACTTGGTTTTACCAGGAGAATCTCCGCCAGGTAGCAGACACCAATCGTCCCGATGAGGGTCACCACCAGGGCTTCGAGGTACCGGAATCCCTTGTTCTGAAGGTAGAGGATCGCCAGCACATCGAGCGCCGTCAGGCAGACACCGATCAAGAGCGGGATATGGAAGAGCAAGTTGAGCGCGATGGCCGACCCGATCACCTCCGCCAGATCGCAGGCTGCGATGGCAATTTCACACAGCACCCACAGGAACAGGCTGGTTTTCCGCGAATAATAGCTGCGGCAGGCCTGCGCGAGGTCGAGTTGCGTGACGATGCCCAGCCGCGCGGCAAGCGCCTGGACCAGGATCGCCATTAGGTTGGAAATGAAGAGGACGAAGATGAGCTTGTAGGCAAACTGCGACCCCCCAGCTATATCCGTGGCCCAGTTTCCGGGGTCCATGTATCCGACGGCTACCAGGAAGCCCGGCCCGGAAAAGGCCAGCACTTTTTTCCAAAAGGCCGCTCCGGTGGGAATGCCCACTGTCCTGTGGACCTCAGGGAGAGAGGGCATAGCGGGTGAGCGGTGATTTGAGGTGAGGCGCGGTTCGCTCATCAGGAAAGTCAAGGAGTCGAGAAGTCGAGGAGTCGAGAAGTCGAAGAGTTGAACAGTTGAATAGTCTTCAGCGCGCTCGACTCCTCAACTCTTCCATCTTTCCGAACTCCTTAACCATTTAACTCCTTAACTCCTCGACTTTTCGAGGGGTCGAACATGACAACCCCTAAGTATAGTTGAGTTCCGCTAGGCTGCGTATTCCTCGTTGGCCCTTTTCAGAAGCGCCTTCATGTAAGCAATGCTATAAGCGGTTCCGGCCCTGCTGCCGCCGATCATTTCCGGGATGTGATCTGGGATCAATGCGCCGTTATAGTTCACCTCGCGCAGCGCCCGCATCACCTTGTACATATCCATGTAACCGTCATCCACAAAGGTCTCGACGAAATGGGGCAGAGGCGCGTTCACATTACGGAAGTGAATTTTGAAGATTTTGCCGCGGCTGCCAAAGTAACCAATGGTCTCCAGCACATCTTTCCCCATGAGTTTGCCGCCCTCGAGCCAGGTGCCGCAACAAAGGCACATTCCTATATTGGGACTGTCGGCGATCTCGAAAGCTCGCTTGTAGCCCTCAAAATTGCCGAAGATACAGCGTGGAACGCCCCCCAGTTCGGGCACCGGCGGGTCATCGGGATGAATGCCGATTCTTACACCTGTCTCCTCTGCCACTGGCGTGACAGCCTTGATGAAATAGGTGTAGTTATCCCAAATATCCTTCTGGGAATAGATGCGGCCGTGTGTGAGCGGGCCCTTGAAGACCTTCTTATCCCAGTAGCCGGCATCGGCCTTCGCCAAGTCGAAACCACGTGCTGACGCTCCGCCGCGGGTGGTTTCACGCTCTGTGCTCCAAATCCCGTTGCCCATATGAGCGTAGGTCGTGTAATAGATCCCGGCTTTACCTATATTGCGGAGGTAGGCCTTGTACTCCTCGATTTTCTGGTCGCGTCCAGGAAGGTTTAGCGTGACCTCTTCCATGTTATGGACGTTGAGATTTCCGATATTCCAGACCTTCAGGCCAGCCCCTTCGACCTTCTCGCGCAGGCGCATGAAATTCTCATAGGTCGCTCCATCCGCGTGCACCCAGATGTTGACGTATTCCGCCCCCAGTTGCCTTACGAACTGGAGATCTTCGTCATTGGGGTCGGAGCCTACTTGAACTGAGATCTTCATGCCTGGGGGGATGTCGTGAAGCTTCGCCACGCCCCGTCGGAGTGGCGATAACAAAGCCGTTCCTCCCAGGGCACCGACCAGAGCCAATTTGGCGAACTTTCTCCTTTGAGGATCAAAGTTTGCTTCAGCATCTTTTCCTAAAGGCTGTTTCAGTTTTTCGGGAATTGACATATACCCTCCTCGTGCAACTCGGCGCTAGTAGATGAGCTTCGTTTCCGAGCTATAGAGCTGATAGCCGGAGTAGCGGTGGTAGTTGCGAAATTTCCTGCCCGACCAGTCCGTGTTGACCACGACCTCGCGCGGAAGCCAGAACGAGACGTCAATTCTCTTGAAATGGACTTCACCAAATGTAACCTCAGTCGTTTGTTTTTTAATGGCTCTCACGGACAGGTCGGGCAACAACTCCGTATACATGCGAATGATTTGATAACTGGTAGCGTCGATCCAGGCCAAGCCTTGCAAAAAAACTTTGTAGGAAACAAGCCCTTCTGTCAGTGTCACCTTTAGGCGAGCCGTGTCAGGCGATTGCGCGAAAGCGATCACATGGCACTTGTGGCCGTCCACATTCTGTTGCCCGAGGTAACTAAAGTCGCTGTCCTCCTGATACTGGGAATGCAAGTAGATGGGGACATAGAAGAAGCGCGCAGTGAGCAGCGCACCTCCCTGGGCGGTCGTGCCGACTGGACGTCCCTCCTTGTCGGCTCGATATTCATCCCAATCCATCGGTCCATTTCCTGGGTGAGTGACGACAAGGTAGCGATACTCTTGTCTGAAGGTTTCCTCAACGTTTCCGTCCAACCGTAGTCGTTGCTGAACCGTTTCTTCCAGCGCGGTCGTGCTGAGGAAGTTGCGAAAATAGGCCTCCACGTTTTCGCCGACTTTCTTGAGGACGACGGGAAGAATTTCCTGGCCCTGAGCGGGCTCCAACCCTGCCAATTCAGGCAGGGCTCGGACCAACTCATCGGGAGTCTTGTCGACAATGGTCTCCTGCTCGGCTGCACCGCTGGCGGCCGTAGGGTTTTGGAAGCAAGTTGGGGAGGCATCCGCAACCTCCACCCGAAGCAGATGAGATCCGCACAGCTCAAGCAGAATCACCGTGAACCCCAAAACACACAGAGCCGTGCCTCGGAAGAGACGAGACCAGTGCGAGGGGGACATCACGTCTGGCATCCTGACCCACAGCAGTATACACCCCATCTGCTCCAGTTTCCTGATGAGGTCCCCTCTTTTTGGAGTGCGGCAGCTTGCTGGCGCTTTTCCCGGTCGGCGGGACCAGCCTGCTGGCCGTGCTTGGACCGGTGAGGCGCGAGCAAGCTCGCGGGATGAAAGCGGCAGCAAGCTGCCGAACTCCGAAGCGCCTGATTCCGTGGCGGACTCCTGACTCCAGCCTGTCACTCCTCACTCGTCACTGCTTTTTCAAGCTTTCTCCTCACGCGGTCCAGGTAGTCCTGGTCTTTAATCGAAGGCAAGTTGGCGCGCACGTTCTCAATAGCTCCGCGCTGGGCGGCACCGGCAAGGTCGAGCGCGACCGCAAGGTCGGGGGCAGCCACCGGAATGGAGATGTCACGCAGGCAGTAAATTATCTTTGCAACTTGCGCGCTTAGTTCCGCCGTTTCCAGTGGCACAGAGGTTGCATTCTTGCCCGCCTCTTCTATTGCTTGCGCGCGCCCGGCTTTTTCGGTTTCGGTGGATTTGGGAAGTTTGAAGGCCGCCATCACCGCTTCGTAGCTCTGTGCGTCGCGGTCAGTGTTCTCGAGCAGGCCTTGCCGCAGGGAGGAGAGCCGGTTCTGTAACTCTTTCAGTTTCGGGTGATGCGCCTCAAGCGATTGGCGGTTGAGCGACAGCCCGCAGACCATCTCACCGAGCGCAGCGGCCAGCCCCCCCGCGAGTGCCGAGACGCTTCCGCCCCCGGGTGTTGCAGTCGGCGCCGCCACTGCGGTTACGAATGCTTCTGCCATCGCGCGCAGCGTCCGGGTCTTTTCTTGCGCCGCCGATTTGGTCTGCTCCCGGATGATTTGCTCGAGACGGTTTTCGAAAATAAGTTGGGGATGATAGTTCTCCACCTTGAGGTACTGGACTGCGACGTCCTCCAGCGCCTGGCGGGGAACCAGCCCAACAATCTCGCTGCTTAAGACGTCAACGCCCTGCGCTGCGGCTTCCCGCGTAACAGCATCGAACACCGTCGTGATGGAGGTCGTCTCAAAATCCGTCAGGTTCATTGAGACCTGCCCCAGGTGGCGGGATTTCAGTTCCACACCCATCGCCTTCACACAGGGAAAGCCACCGCTCGAAGCGCGGATCTTCCTGGCAATCGCCTTCGCCAGCGCCACTTCAGGCGCATTCAAGTTGATGTTATAGGCAATCAAGAATTTCCTCGCGCCCACCACGGTTGCTCCGGCTGTCGGATGCAGCGCCGCCTCGCCGAAATCGGGATGCCGCTGAGGGTTGGTGCGCACCTCCTGGCGCAGGCCCTCGAATTGGCCCCGCCGGACGTTCTCCAGGTTCCGGCGTTCCGGCTGGCGCGCCGCCGCCTCATACAGGTAGGTGGGGATTTTGAAGCGGCGCCAGGCTTGCTCGGCCACCCATTCGGCGATGTGCACGCATTCCTCCAGCGTGGCGCCTGAGATGGGTATGAAGGGCACAACGTCGGAGGCGCCGACGCGAGGGTGCGCGCCCCGCTGATGGTTCAGGTCAATCAATTCCGCTGCCTTGCCGATGCCGCGCAGAGCCGCTTCCCCTACGCTCTCGCGCGTGCCCACCAGGGTGATGACGCAGCGGTTATGGTCGGCGTCCATTTCCTGGTCGAGCAGATAAACATCCGGCCCTTCGAGCAGCGCCCGGATGATGGCCTCCACCTTCTGGACGTCGCGTCCTTCACTGAAATTCGGAACACATTCGATGATGGTTTGCATGGAGAGAATTTAGCACGAATGTCTGTTGTTCGTCGTCAGTTGTCCGTTGTCAGTTGTCCCGCATTGGTTGCTGGAAATGAGTGCCGGCGTTTGCAGAGGGTTTTGCAACGGACCACTGACAACGGACAACTGACAGCCGGTTACCAACAGTTTCTTTTGTCCCACACAATCCGCCCCGCTTTAGCCGTCATCCGGCAATGATTCACGCCAAAATAGTAGGGAATCTCGCGGTAGTCGCTGACATCCATCACAATGAGGTCGGCTTGTTTGCCGGGTTCAAGGGAGCCGAGACGGTCAGCACGGCGCAACGCATAGGCCGCGTTAATGGTGGCGGCGGAGATTGCCTCGGCAGGCATCATGCGCAGGGCGGAGCAAGCCACCGAAAGGATGAATTGCATATTAAGAGTGGGGCTGCTCCCGGGATTGAAGTCTGTTGCCAGCGCGACGATGGCGCCCGCGTCAATCAGCTTCCGTGCCGGAGGGTATGCTTTGAGGCCAAGATGGAAGTTCACGCCCGGAAGCATCGTTGCTACAACCTGGGAGCGGGCCAGTGCGCGGATGTCGGCGCGGGAGAGCTTGTCGAGGTGATCCGCGGAAGCCGCCTCGGCTTCCATTGCCAACTGGCTTGCTCCTGTGTGAGTAAGCTGCTCAGCATGGAGGCGCGGAATCAGGCCTTGTTGCTTTCCGGCCGCCAGCACCCGCCGGCAATCCATCACCGTGAAGGCGCCTCGGTCGCAAAAGCAGTCGATGAATTCCGCCAGCTTCTTGCGCGCCACCGCCGGAATGAGTTCCCGTACAACCGTTTCAATATAAGACGCCGGGTGTCCGGCGTATTCAGGAGGCAAGGCGTGCGCAGCAAGGAGAGTGGGAACGAGTTCAAGGTCTGAGGTTTTGCGGAGCCGGCGGATCACCTCGAGCAATTTCAGCTCCTGCGTTACTTCCAGGCCGTAGCCCGTCTTCACTTCCAGGGTCGTTGTGCCGTGGGCTGCAAACTGCTTCAGAAAGCCTTCCCCCTGTCGGACGAGCGAGTTTATGGAGGCCTGCCGCACTCTCTGTGCTGACAACCTTATCCCCCCGCCAGCGCGAGCGATTTCCTCGTAAGTTTTTCCCTGCAATCGCGCTTCATAATCTCCCACACGGCTCCCCGCAAATACCAGGTGCGTATGCGAATCCACGAAGCCGGGCATCACCACTGAACCTCGGCAATCGATGGCCTCAGCCTTCAACCGCCGCGCCTCTGCTTCGAGACCGTGTGTTTGACCCACCCGCAGGACACTTGTTCCCTGGGTTAGTATCGCGCCATCGGGGATGATCCCAAGTTGCGAAAGGGCTTTACCACGCCGGGGAGCTTGCGGGCCCGCGAGGGTGATTAGTTGCCCAGCATGGCGGAAGAAGAGTGGACGCGTTGTGCAAAGTGGCATTGGACGGCTCGGGATTCTCTGCTAAAATCATGACCAACGAAATCGGAGGGTAGGTGCTATGCCCCAATACGAATATGTCTGCACGGAATGCAAAAAGACCTTCAGCATGATCATGACACTGGCGGAATACGACAAAGGGAAAGTGGCCTGCCCGAAATGCAAGAGCAAAAAGGTCGAGCAGAAAGCCGCAACCTTTTTCGCTGTCACCTCCAAGAAAAGCTGAGGAGGAGCTGTCAGTTGTCAGTCGTCAGTTGTCAGTAGAGAACACTCTCTTTGGCAACTGACAACGGACAACTGACGACGGACCCCTGAGCGCCTCGCGGCGTCACCCAACCACTGGAATTTTAATTCCTGACTTTCGCGCGAAAGCGACGGCTTCTTCATAGCCTGCATCCACGTGGCGGGCAACGCCGATGCCCGGATCGTTGGTCAGCACGCGGTTCAGGCGCTTAGCCATTTCCGGAGTGCCGTCCGCCACAGTGACTTGCCCCGCGTGGAGAGAGTAGCCGATGCCCACTCCCCCGCCGTGATGGAACGAGACCCAGCTTGCCCCCGAGGCGGTGTTCAGGAGCGCGTTCAACACCGGCCAGTCGGCGATGGCGTCGCTGCCATCCTTCATGCTCTCTGTCTCACGGAAAGGCGACGCCACAGACCCACAATCGAGGTGGTCACGACCGATGACGATGGGGGCCCTCAGCTCCCCCTTGGCCACAAGGTCATTAATCCGTTCCCCGAACAGCGCCCGTTCACCATAGCCCAGCCAACAGATTCGCGCCGGGAGGCCCTGAAACTTTACGTGTTTGTGCGCCAGCCGAATCCAGCGGTCGAGGATAGGATTGTCAGGGAAGAGTTCCAGCACCAGGTCGTCGGTCCGGAAGATATCCGTAGCTTCTCCGGAAAGCGCGGCCCAGCGGAACGGCCCGCGTCCCTCGCAGAACAGGGGACGGATGTAGGCGGGAACAAATCCCGGGAAGTTGTAAGCGTCCTTCACGCCACCGTGCTCGAAGGCCATGGTGCGGATGTTGTTGCCGTAATCGAATGTGGCCGCGCCCAGCTTCTGGAGCTCCAGCATGCCTGTGACGTGATGCGCGATGGACTCGTAAGAGCGCTTCAGATAGTCGTCTGGGTTCTTCCGCCTGAGCTCACCGGCTTCTTCGAGCGTCAGTCCCGAGGGGATGTAGCCGTTCAACGGGTCGTGCGCGCTGGTTTGGTCCGTAAGCAGGTCGGGCACCACACCGCGCCGCGCGAGTTCGGGGATCACCTCCGCGCAGTTCCCAACCAGGCCCACGGACACAGCCTGTTTCTGGCGCACGGCGTTCTTCAGGATGCGGAGCGCCTCGGACAGGTCGTTCACGCAGATGTCGCAATAGCCACCCCGGATGCGCCGCTTGATTTTTTCGGCGTCCACTTCCACGCCCAGAAAGGCGGCGCCATTCATGGTGGCAGCCAAAGGCTGGGCTCCCCCCATGCCGCCCATTCCCCCGGTGACCACTAACTTGCCTGAAAGGTCACCGCCGAAGTGCTTGCGGGAGGCGGCGGCAAAAGTCTCGAAAGTCCCCTGGAGAATTCCTTGCGTGCCGATGTAGATCCAGCTTCCGGCGGTCATCTGGCCGTACATCATCAGGCCCAGGCGCTCGAGTTCGCGGAACTTCTCCCACGTCGCCCAATGCCCCACTAAATTGGCGTTGGCGATCAGCACGCGCGGCGCCCATGCGTGAGTTCGGAAAACGCCCACCGGCTTCCCGGACTGCACCAGGAGGGTCTCGTCGTTCTCGAGCTTCCTGAGGGCTTCCACGATAGCGTGATAACAATCCCAATTCCGCGCTGCTTTGCCCGTGCCACCGTAAATGATGAGCTCTTGCGGACGCTCGGCCACCTCCTCGTCCAGGTTGTTCATCAACATCCGCATGGCGGCCTCTTGTTGCCAGCCCTTGCAGGAAATCCGGTTGCCCCGAGGCGCGCGAATGGGCTGATATGCGGTCGCCGAGGACTTGCTTTTATCCAAAACCCCACTCTCCTTCATGCTTATCCCCCTTGGCAAATCTTAGCCCAATGCCGAGGAAAGAGAAAGTCAGGAAGTTAAAGATGTGCTAAGATGTGGGGGCAAGTGGCGGGCATAACACGTCGGGGGATATGAACTTCAGCGAATTCACTACTCTCAACGAGCTGTTTCTTAAGGCAATCGAGGAGCAAAACAAGCCGGACTGTCTCCAATACAAATCGGAGGGGCAGTATCGCGGCATATCCTCCCAGGAGGCGTTGCGCAAGGCTGCGGCGTTGGCTTCCGCCCTGGAGCGTCTCGGGGCCAGGCCGGGCCAGCGCATAGCGTTGCTCTCGGAGAATCGACCGGAGTGGACGCTGACGGACTACGCCATTCTGGGCATGTGCGCTGTCACGGTCCCTCTTTATCCCACACTTCTTGAGCCGGACCTCGAGTACATCCTCCGCGACTCAGAATCCAAAGGCATCGTCGTGGCCACGGACGTCCAACTGCGAAAGGTCCTCAACATCTGGGGCAAGCTGCCGGCCTTGAAGTTTGTGCTGGCCATGGACTGCTCCAGCGTTGCGGAGACAGGAGCAAATTGCTGGGAGGGAAGCGTCGAGAGCGAACTGGGCTGGAGCGGCCCCACGCTAATCGACTCGTTCAAAGCCAAGGCGTTAGATGCGCGGCCGGGGGATACTGCCAGCCTCATTTACACCTCCGGAACCATGGGCCAGCCGCAGGGCGTTATACTCACTCATGCCAATATTGTTTCCAACATCAAATCCACCGCCGAGGTCTTTCCCCTCAGTCCGTCTGACGTTCTGATCTCATTCCTGCCGCTGTCGCATGTGTTTGAACGCATGGTAGAGTACTTCTGCTTCTGGAAGGGTGTTTCCATCGCCTATGCGGAAGGCCTGGACACGTTGCCGCAGAATCTCCGCGAGGTCCGCCCCACCGTCATGGCCGTAGTTCCGCGTGTGCTTGAAAAAATCCAAGGCAAGGTGATGGAAGCCATCCGCCAAGCGCCTGCCTGGAAACGGCGGCTCTTCCACTGGGCCCTCAAGGTTGGCAAGCAGTACGCTCCTTTCCTCCTGCAAGGGCAAACTCAGCCGCTGGGCCTGCGGTTGAAGCACGCAATCGCCGACCGGCTGGTCTGTTCCAGGGTCCGCGAACAACTGGGGGGCAGGGTCAACATGCTCATTTCGGGTGCAGCCCCGCTATCCAAGGACTTGGGAGAGTTTTTCTTCGCTCTGGGGCTTCCGGTCTACGAGGGTTACGGGCTTACGGAGACTTCGCCGGTCGTTGCTGTCAACTGCCCAAGGCGCACCAAGCTGGGCACCGTAGGTCCCCCCATACCTCACGTGGAGGTCAAGCTGAGTGAGGAAGAGATTGACTCGGAAGGCGCAGTGGGAAGGGAAATCCTGGTGCGTGGTCCCAGCGTCACAGCCGGCTACTACCACCTCGAGGAGGTGAATCGCGCCGCCTTTGTGGACGGCTGGCTCCGCACGGGCGACCTCGGGAGCTTCGACTCCGATGGCCACTTGAAGATTACGGGGCGCAAGAAGAACCTGTTCAAGACATCCGGGGGCAAATACGTGGCGCCGGAAAAGCTCGAGAACCTCTTCCAAGGCCATCCCTACATTTATCAGATTGCGGTGCTGGGGGACGGGCGGAAATTCGTCGGGGCGTTGATTGTCCCTCATTTCACGCGTTTGACAGCCTACGCCAGCAGCCAGGGGATCTCTTTCCAGAATCGCCAGGAACTCGTTGCCCACCCTGATATTCAAGCGCTTATACGGCGGCAAGTGGACGAAGCCACCTGTTGGCTCCCGCGCCACGAGAAGATTCGCCGCTTTATTTTGCTCCCCCAGGAATTCAGCATCGCCACGGGAGATCTTTCGGCCACCCTCAAGGTCAAGCGCCGTGTCGTGGAAGAAAAATTCCGGGCACAGATCGAAGAAATGTTCAACCAACGCGCCCCGCAGGCTCAAGGCCCTTGTGCCTCGAAGTCGTAGCTAGCCACTGCAAACCTCTGGTTCACCGACACCTGACACCTGATTCTCGGGTCATCACTCCAGCTCGAGAAAGTATCGACCCAAGTAGAGTCGCGCGCCAGCTTCTTTACTCAGGACGATATTGAGCGGCTTGGGCTGTTTTATCGCGCTGTCTTTCTTGGCCCCACAATCCCCCACCTTTTCACCAGCCTGGTTGTAAAGAAAGAACTTGGCGTCTTCGCTGCTGGTGGCGGCGGGCTTTTCCATGCCAAACCCATAGCTCCCTACGCTCAATGAAACACTGCAAACCGATACTGTCCCTTCAGTAATGACCATCCCGATGTACTTCTGTTTGATCTGGGAGCTGTACCCAGTGGTGTCGATCAAGGCCAACACTAATCGCGCACCTGCCGGGGTCTTCAGCAGTACGGCGTTGCGCTTCTCCACGGGGATCCTATTCCCCTCCAGGTAAAAATCAGTGGGTATCGCGGATTCAAAGGCCTTGCCAGACATCTGTTCGAAGGCGGCTTGGGCACACGCGCCGCGCGGCATGCCCATGAGTATTGTAATGGCGACCAAAATCAGTCCACCTGCACCGAGTTTCCTCATGCGTTTTCCTCCTCAGAGATTCCCCGGGGTAAGGCGAGGCTACCCAAGGTTCACCTAAACAGCCGCAGTCTATCATGAAAGCCCGGCCCCGCACACAAAACAAGAGCGTGTTTGTCAGGCCGCCGGGTACGCCATGGTGGTCATGAGCGCAAGAGCCGGTTGTGTTGTGTCGAGCCGCGTGTGTTGCACCACAACCTTGACGCTGCTTTCGATCTTGAGCGCAAAGGGTGTGCCCACAGGGATTCCTTCCCCGCGGCGATTCTTGAGCGAATCGAGCCGGATGTGATTGGTGCGGCGCGGCGGGCACGCCGCCTCGAATCCCTCCATCGGCTCACGATTCTCGAAATACGCCGTAAGCTTCAATGTGGCTGGCTTTTTGCCAATGTTGAGCACACAGGTCGACTCATGGCTCTTGAGATCGCCGGTGCTTTGCGCCGGCAGAAAGCAATCAGGAACAATCCATACCTTGCCGCCCGGTTTTTCACTTGCCATTTTGCCTCCTCTTCGTTACAGACTGTTTCTCTTGTCACACTCGACCTTGCCGATCCCTATCGCCGAGCTGATCCTCCCTCCCTCACTTAGAGCCGCCCGCTATGATGTCACGGGGGCCTTCCTCTTTCAAATCCATTCTCGTTACCCGGTGGCTCTGTCCGGTTAGACCTGCCGCATTGACTTAGCCGCAGACGCAGCCTAAGATGGCGTGCAGCGGCTGGTTCCTGACATGATTGGCGAGACCATTTCTCACTATCGCATTCTGGAGAAGGCGGGCGGCGGCGGCATGGGCGTGGTCTACAAGGCCAAGGACACCAAGCTCGGCCGCTTGGTGGCGCTCAAGTTCCTGCCCGAGGAATTGGCAAAGGATCATGAGGCCCTGGAGAGGCTCAAGCGCGTTGCGGCCCGCTTTTCCAGGACCTCCTGCGCGGCATGAATTTCCGGCCGCAAGGGCAGGCTACGGGTTTCAGTTGTCAGGGATTCGAGGTTCGGCGTCAGGGGAAAGGCAGCAAGCAGAAGGCAGGCGGAGAAAACGAGAATGGATACCACGGCGGCGGTCCCCGTTCCCAAGCCGTTTATGCCTCATCCCAACTTCAGTGATGAGGTGAACCGAAACATCGTGCAGTCGGAGATCGAAGGTGGTGTATACCTGGACGAGCTCTCGGAGGGCGCGGTGTTGGAAGTTGAGACGCAGCATCATGGGTACACCATTGTCATTCGTGGGCGCGGTCGGGAGCTAATCTCCGGCCATCCGAAATACTGTCCTGATCCCGTCCCGGTGAGGATCGAAGGATCGACGTGGGGTGGCTCGATGCTTAAGCTACGGTTTATCGGGCGAGGCATGCGCCTGGAATTCCGGCACCCAGTGTTTCGGACCATCATAACGTCACGGATTGTGGACGTCCGGGCCTCGGAGCAGCTCGTAAGGAACGCTTGAGCGGCCAGGTGACCGACCCTCTGCCTCATGCTTGCGGGGCCTCCTGCGCCGCGTAAACTTCCCGGTACATAGCGATGAAGCTCGCTATCAGGGCGGCGTTCATGTTGGAAAAGGCAGCGAGCCGAGCAATTTCGGTGTCTTTTTGGGAGGACTGTCTATCAATCGCCCGATGTATATGGGTAGCGGCCACGATGGGCCGCTAGCCGCCGGCTATGGCCCCAATCACCAGAAAAGGCTCGGCCCCGGTCGCGACTGCGTCGGGGAGTGAGGCGTCCGGCGGCTCATGGGACAGATCCTGCTCGCAGGCGAAGAACCGCAAGAAAGGCCGGCGCTGTTCGGTGACCTGGTCACGGATCGTCCCGCGCAGCATCGGATAGCAGGCCTCGAGCGCGTCGAGGACCGAGCGCTGCGTCACCTGACCTTCGACGTCGAGCTTCACCTCGCCGCCGACGCGCGCCAACGTCCGCAAATGATACGGAAGCACCACTCGGATCATGGCAGTGTCTGGACCTCCACGGACAGCACGGGCGGAAGATATCGGACAATGGGCGCCCAGGTGTCTCCGGCGTCTGGCGACGCGTACACCTGCCCGCCGGTGGTGCCAAAATACACGCCGCACGAATCGAGCGAGTCAACGGCCATCGCGTCGCGCAGCACGTTGACGTAGCAGTTGCGTTGCGGCAGGCCTTTCGTGAGCGCCTCCCACTCGTTTCCGCCCGTCCGGCTGCGGTACACGCGCAGCTTACCCCCGGGTGGTTGGTGCTCCGAGTCGCTTTTGATCGGGACGACGTAGATGGTGTCCGGCTCGTGCGCGTGAACATCAATCACGAAGCCGAAGTCGGTGGGCAAGTTCCCGCTGACCTCTTGCCACGAGTCGCCGGCGTCGTCGCTGCGCATCACGTCCCAATGCTTCTGCATGAATAGCACGCTCGGGCGCGACGGGTGCATCGCGATGTGGTGAACACAATGCCCCACCTCGGCATCCGGGTCGGGGAGATATTGGGACTTCAGTCCACGGTTGATCGGTTTCCACGTTTTGCCGACGTCATCGGTCCGGAAGGCCCCCGCAGCCGAGATGGCGATGAAGATCCGCCCGGGATCGCTTGGATCGAGAAGAATAGCGTGCAGGCACATCCCACCGGCGCCTGGCTGCCACTTGGGCCCTGTGCCGTGGCCGCGCAGCCCGGCCAGTTCCTGCCACGTTTGTCCGCCGTCGGTCGACCGGAACAAAGCCGCGTCTTCCACCCCGGCGTAGACGGTATCCGGATCGGTCAGCGACGGTTCTAGGTGCCAGACGCGCTTGAATTCCCAGGGGTGTTGCGTGCCGTCGTACCACTGATGCGTGGTGAGGGGTTTGCCGGTTTCCGGAGAAGTGTCGTAGACGAATTTGTTGCTCTCGCCAGCAGGCATACCGCCTGGCCCGGTCGTCATTCCCCCTCCAGGCGCCTCCCACGTCTTGCCGCCGTCGCTCGAGCGCTGAATGATTTGCCCGAACCAGCCGCTGGTTTGCGACGCATAGAGGCGATTCGGATCGACGGGCGAGCCTTTCAGATGGTAGATCTCCCAGCCCCCAAAGTAGGGGCCACTGACCTTCCACCGTTTGCGCTTTCCGTCCGACGTCAGAACGAACGCGCCCTTGCGTGTGCCAACCAGAACGCGCACTTTGCTCATTTCCACCTTCTTCCTGATCTCCGCGCCGGTTTTCCGAGCTGGCTGGGTGGCGCAGAGTTTGTGCATTTCAAACCCTGCGGTCCTTGATCTTCCGCCTGCAAAAAGCCGCAGAGTCTCTGGGATGGGAGACTCTGCGCCACCGCTCGTCCAGCCACCACCGCGCAAGGGGTTCCGCTGCACTTCAGAGGGCGCTACAAATTCTTGCTCTACGAAAATGGCTCATCTGCCGAAGGACCGTAGAGTGCAGGTACCGGCACGTCGTTCAGCCGCAAGTAAACACCAAGCTGCGCGCGATGATGAATGGTATGGTTCATGAAGGGGCCACGCAGGACGGCGCCCCGCGGCATGGAAAAGACGGTTTTGCCGTTGAAGAGCAAGGTCCATGTTTTCATCAGATGCTCATCCGAAGCGCCGGCAATGGCCGCCCGCGCCGCGTCCCGGTTCCTCTCGAACGTCTCGAGCACTTCCTGCCGCGTCTTCAGCTTCGGCGGTCCCGAGGGCGGCTGGCCCCCGGGCGCAATCTCGAACGATTCCTTCTCAATCGCCCGCACCGCGAACGCCGGCAGCGTCGCCAAGTGCGACGCCAGCCAGCCCATCGTTCCCGACTTCGGGTGCGGTCGCCAGTCGAATTTCTCCTCCGGCACGCGTTCGAGCGTCCGCCTTACCCCCGCCATCTCATGATCAAACTCCGGCAATAACGCCTGTCCCAAACCCATACCTTCCTCCTCGCAATCTTGGTTTTGCTGTCGATTTGAATGCCACAGCATCAGTTATCCGATGCGCCGCAACCCTTTAAGTTTCATCGCCGTGACGATTCTAAGGCGCTGTTTCAAGCTGCGCGCCGACAGACTCATCCATATTACAAAATGCTGAAAAGCACATGTCGGTAACACTGTGCGAACTCCGCGCCTGACTCGATTGATGTCACCGAAGCGAGCGCCGGTGCATCCAATAGAGAACCAAAAGGAGGTTGACCTTATGTTTGTCATTACGGGTGCAACTGGAAACACCGGTAGTGTGATTGCCGAAAAACTGCTAGATCAGGGGGAAAAGGTTCGTGTCATCGGCCGGGACGCCGTTCGGCTAAAGCGGTTCGTCCGGAAGGGCGCCGAAGCCTTTCCCGCTGACGTCACAGACGCAGCCGCGCTGAGCAGGGCCTTCGCTGGGGCCAGCGCCGTCTATGCGATGCTGCCGCCCAACATGGCCGCAGCGGACTTCCGGGGCTATCAGGAAAGAGTGAGCGATGCTTTGGCCTTGGCTCTCGGGCAGGCTTGCGTCACGCATGCGGTTGTTCTGAGCAGCGTTGGGGCCGACAAGGTTGAGAAGACCGGCCCAGTGGTAGGGCTTCACAATCTGGAGCAGAAGCTGAACGCCCTCGCTGGCCTCAATGCCGTCTACCTGCGGGCGGGCTATTTTATGGAGAATCTGCTGCCTCAGGTGGGAGTGATCCGGAATTTCGGGATCGTGGGTGGGCCGCTCCGCGCGGACCTGCCCGTGCCCATGATCGCTACGCGCGACATCGGCGCCACCTGCGCTAAGATCCTGAAAAAGCGGGATTTTGCCGGGAAGCAAGCTCGCGAGCTGCTCGGCCAGCGCGATTTGGATTACAAGCAAGCGGCGTCAGTGATCGGCAAAGCTATCGGGAAACCCGACCTTGCCTATGTGCAACTGCCGCCGCAGCAATTGAAGGCGGCACTCACCCAGATGGGCATGTCCGCCAATATGGCCGACCTGTTTCTGGAAATGGCGGAGGCGCTCAACTCCGGGCACATGGTGGCCCTTGAGCGACGCTCCGCCGAGAACACTACGCCAACTTCGATAGAGACCTTCGTGGCCGAGGAGTTTGTGCCCAGTTTTCAGGGAAAGACGCCCAGAGTGTAGGATACGCTGGGTCGCTCAGCAATCTTGGTACGAATAGGATGCAGCCTCTCGAAGAGAGCGCCGCCTGGGCACCGACGCGGCAACGCTAGCGGGCTGCCCGATCCAGATAGATTCGGTACGACTGTGCCGGACTGTACACTGATCGGCCTGGCTTATGCGGCAGGCTAGGGTACGCACCTCCCGGATGACGGCTTTGTACCGGCCAAAGCAAGGCCGAGCAGTCTGTGGACGTTCAACCCGGTTCCGCTAGTTTCGTGGGAAGACGAACTGCCCAGAGGGGTCGGCCTGTTTGAGGGCCTTTACCTGTTTGTACCAGATCATGTCGTGTCGGGCGATCCCCGTGCGGTGGGCCAGCATGTCACGGAGGGTGACGTTGTTATTAAGAGCGTCGTCTTAGAAGCGGAATGTCAGGGTGAACGGTAGTTTAGAGCCAGACACGCCACGGTGGATTGTAGAGTACGGCAAGCCAAGCGCACAGCAGACCCAGTAACGGAGCTCACTTGTGCGTGTGGCCGCCTCTACACCAAACTGACCCACTGCTCCGTACTAAGGAAAGCGCAGAAGATTGGGACAGAAATGGTATTATGACGAGCATTATGAACATGAGCGCGAGTTTCTCCGCAACGTTGTCTGGGTTCTTCGTATCCTGCATTCTTTTCTCTCCTGCACTGGCTCAATCCCCGCCGCCTTCTACATCTGGGCACGCGGTGGTGTTGCGTGCCGCACGGCTGCTGGAGATCGAGAGCGGGAAAATAATCACGCCCGGCGAAGTGCTGGTGCAAGGGGAACGAATCGCCGAGGTGGGTTCGGCGGTCAAACGTCCGGCAGGAGCGGAGGTCATCGACTTGGGTGACAGCACGCTAATGCCCGGGCTGATTGATGCTCACGTGCATCTGTTTCTGCATCCAGGCGCCGAGGATTTGCAGACGGTCCAGGAGTCGGTGCCGCAACGCACGATTTCCGCGGTCCTCGCGGCGCGAGACGACCTGATGGCTGGCTTTACGGCAGAGCGGGACATGGGAACCGAAGGCGCAGGCTCGGCCGACACCGCGGTGCGCAATGCGATCAATCAGGGTTCGATTCCCGGACCGCGCATGCGCATCAGCGGCAACGCAGTGGACATTCTGGGCGGCCACGAAGATGCGATCCGCTACAACCCCACACAGCACATCTTCTCCAACGCCACTTACGCCAACAATGCGGCCGAACTGGTGACGGTGATCCGGCAACAACTCAAGGAGGGAGCCGACTTCATCAAGATCTACGAAACGGGTCCGGACTCACTTCGCGAGGGTCACCTTTCCACGCCCTATCAGTATACGGAAGCCGAGCTCAGAGCGGCTGTCGAGGAAGCCGCCCGCACGGGCAAGCGCGTCGCGGTCCACGCGACGGGTGAGCCGGGCACGCTGTACGCCGCGCGGGCCGGCGTGGCCTCCGTCGATCACGCCTATCAACTGAGCGACGAGACGATGCGGTTGATGCGGGAGAGACAAATCTTCGCCGTACCAACGTTCACGATCGCGGAGTACTTTGCTCAACATGCAGCGTCGCCCGCGCAAGCCGAGCGGGAACAACAGATGATCGACTTGCACGTGCAGGAGTTCCACAAGCAGCTTGCGGCGGGTGTGCCGATGGCGGTGGGATCGGACGTGGGCCCCTTTCCCCACGGCACCCAGGCACGGGAGTTTGTGCTGATGGTGAAGTACGGCATGACGCCGCTCGCCGTGCTCCAGGCCGGCCTGCTCAACGGCGCAAAGTTACTGGGCTGGCAGGATCAGATTGGCGCGCTGAAGCCGGGTTGTTGGGCCGACGTCATTGCGGTTCCGGGTGATCCGCTGGATGACATCAGTGTCTTAGAGAAAGTACGTTTTGTGATGAAGGGTGGGATCGTGTTCCGCCGGTAGGCATTGTCGATTGACGATAGTCGATTGTCGATTTTGGATTGCCCGGAAGCCGAAAATCGAAATTCGAAATTCGAAAATCGCTCCGCCGGGCTGGAACGATCTCAAACGGGTCTGCCCTCTCCCCAAGGGCTGAGCGTTACCCATATCCCTGGCTGGACGCCGGGGCTGCCCGAGTTGGAAATATAGGCCTCTCCCCACTGCCTACTGCCCACTATGGCTTTCCCAGCGCCCCCAGTGGACTGCCCCAATCGCTTGGCCTTCGTAAATCACGCCACGTTCGTTGCTGAAGAAAGCAAATCCGCACTGGACCTGCTTCTGACCCAGCCATAGGTTGTAATGACTTCCGTCAGGAGAAACAACCAGCCGGAGTTCGAGCTTTGCCAATCGACAATCGTCAATCGAAAATCGACAATCCCTACAGATCCTTTCTCTCAAACCCGAATTGCGCCAGGAAGGGCAAGACGGCGGTGGCGGTGAGCATTAACAGAAGGGCAGCGTAACGTACCCGCTGGTCGTTTAGCAGCCAGTCGTAGGCGCCCAGGGCGTAGGAATTCCCGGACGTCCAGAAGTACAGGTCCAGCCAGCGACTACCGAAGACCTGCTTGACGGCATAGTAGACGACCAGGAGGGAAAAAACCAGCTCGAAGCCACTCCGATCACTTCCTGTCGCAATCGATAAGGCAAAGGCCCCACTGAACACCAACACGCTCAATTCGAGCGCCCCCAGGCTCAACAGCAATAGTCGGTGCGCGTAGAGCCGCGAAGTAAGGGCATAGAGAGTCGTCACGGCAATTGCCAAAGGAGTCAATGCCAAGAGGCAAAGTTGTGTGAATCCCGCTAGCCAGGCCGTCCAAACAAAGTGCCGGCGTGTGCGCGGGCGGGTGAGCAGGAAATCGTATTCTTTGCGGGCAGCGGATTCTCCCACCCCCAGGGAGCCGAGGTCGGCGGCGGAAAACAGCAGGAGAAAGATCATGGCCAGCAAAACGTGTTCGACCCCAAAGCGCCACGCGTCCATTGCATCCGCGGCCGTCTCTGGATGCACCCATACCCAGTGGCCATGCACCCACTTCATGGTGACGGGCAGCGTCCCGAGCAGAATCAGGGCGCAACCCAGCACGAGATAAGCCACCAGCCGGAAACGGTTCCTCAACCAGCAGTTCCAAAAGAACATGGCGATCTCCTTTCCGACAGCAGGCGGTTGTAAGGGCGGCCCTTGTGGCCGCCCTTGGGCAACCACAAGGGTTGCCCCTACCACTTGTCACACCTCGCGAAACCTGATCCAGGCTAAAGACGCTCCCAAGAAGCCCACCGCAACGGCGAGCCAGAATACCGTCGCACCCCAGTCAAAGGGGCTTAGCGGCCAGGCGTCGTACATGACGCCCCGCAACGTCCACTCGACGGCCCTCAGCAGGGCATCGGTGTGCCACCACTCGTGCAGAGCCGTCGGGAGAAAACCGTAGGTCAAAATCGTGGCCGCACTAAGGGTGAGTCCCTTAGGGGCGCTGCCTGCCACCAGGGTGGTGAAATGCGAAAGACCATAGACGGCCGCTCCCAGCACCCACAATGCGGGAAGACCGGCCAGAATGTTTCCCGGTCCCTTGGCATGAACGGCGCGGAGAAATGGAAGCAGGGGGAAGGCGAGACCGCTCAAGATTATGACCATACCTGTCAAGCCCACTGTCCAGTCCGTGAGGACGAAGTTCCTTCTCGGGCCGGGCCGGGTCAGAACAAAGTTCATCGTACCCGCGCCATACTCCCTTCCTACGCTGCTGGCTCCCAGGCTCAGGCCGGTCAGTAGCGCAACGATTTGGCCGTAATGGAGGACCACCCAATCAAGCATCCAGAAGGTGATAACCATATAGAAATCATAATTGAAGACAGGAGGAAGCCGACGGGCAGGATAGAATGTCTCCCAGTACGCGTGCCAGTTCGCCCAGGTCATTACGTTCAGGCCAAACAGTACGCCCACGCTCAGCGCTGCCAGGATGTAAAGCATTACACGGGAACGGGAATCGTGCCAAGCTTTCCAGAGATACATGGCACCTCCTTTCGCGTGAGCCCCAGGAAAACTTCTTCCAGGCTGACGGGCAGGATTTCGAGGATGGTCATGCCCTTGGCGCGAAGCATGGCGGCGAAATCTTCTGCCTCGCGCGCCACCAGGTAGCTCCTGAAATTCTCCGAACTCTGCACCGAAACGAGATGGGGAGAAGAGATCACCGGCGCCGTATCCGCGGCGGCGCGAATGAGCCGGTAGTTTTGCCGGATGTCCTCCAGGCGCGTTTCCAGCAGGATTTTCCCTTTCTCGATAATCCCCACCCAGTCGGCGATGCGCTCGACTTCGGTGAGTTGATGCGAGGAGAGGAAAACCGTCTTGCCTTCGCTGACGTGATCTTCCACGAGCACGCGGAGCAATAAATCCGTGATCACCGGGTCCAGGCCGATGCTGGGTTCATCGAGGATCAGAAGGTCGGCGCCCTGGCAGAGCGCCAGCAAATGACACACCTTTGTTTTGTTCCCTAGTGAGAGCTTCGAGAAGGGCACCCGCATGGGAATCTCGAAAAGCTCGGCATAGCGCGCCACCAACTCGCCGGACCATTTGGGGAAATATCCCTGGTTAAAGTGGACGAGCTGCGTGGGCGTCAGCGAGCCGAATAGCGTCTTGTTTTCCGGCACGAAGCCGGTGCGCTCGAGGATGGCGACCAAGTCCTGCCGAATGTCGTAGCCCAGAACTTGGGCTGACCCGGCGTTGGGCCGCAGCAGACCCAGAAGGGTCTTGACCGTGGTGGTCTTGCCGGCCCCATTGCGCCCCAGGAATCCGTAGACCGACCCGCGTGGAACCTTCAGATCCAGGCCATCGACGGCGCGCGTCTTGCCGAAAAACTTCGCGAGACCCTCAGTGTGGATCGCCAAGTCGTTCATCGCTTTCCTCCCAGTCCGTCCAGTTCGTCTTCTACCAGCTTCACCACATCTCCGGGCGCGAGGCGCAGTTGAGTGCTCTCGACGGCCAGTTGGCGCGCCACGGGACGCAGGCGACGTAGCTTTTCGGATTTCAAGAGTCCCGGGCTGCTGTCCGCCACGTAGGTGCCGCCGCCCGGCACGGTGCGGATCACTCCCTCGCGCTCCAAATTCTGATAGGCCTTGGCCACCGTGTTGGGGTTCACGCGCAACTGAGCAGCCAGCCTGCGCACGGAGGGGAGCGCATTGTCCTGTTGCAGCGCCCCGGCCGCGATGGCCTGCTTCACTTGCCCTTCGATCTGCAAGTAAACGGGAACGCCCGAGGAAGTGTTGACGTGGAGTAGCATGCTGTACTAGTACAATAATACGGATACGAGATCAACAGTACGAAAGTACTTTGCGTGAGTCGGGGGGTCAAGAGCCTGCGATTTCATCTACACTCACATCGGCGGCGAACTGCAAGGATTCTTCGGCCCAAAGAACGGGCCTCAGAATGACAGGGGGACGGGTTCACGCGGGCCTGAGCCCGAGACCGGGACCAGGCGGGAGCACGAGTTTTCCATTTTCGACTCGTACCCCGGAGAATGGATCGTTGGCGATCAGCAGATTCCCGTCCAAGTCGGCGTAATCGACCAGGGGTGAGAGGTGTGCTGCGGCGGTGACGCTGACGGAGCTCGAGACCATGCAGCCCAACATGGTCCGAAGCCCCAGAGCGCGCGCCATCTGGATCATCTCGAAAGCTACAAGCATTCCACCTGACTTATCGAGTTTGACGTTGACACCGTCGAAGATCCCCATCAGCTTGGGAATGTCGCTGGGGCGTTGGCAGGACTCGTCGGCAATCAGAGGCAAGTGTGCGCGTGCGTGTACCCAGTGTGTTTCCTCGAGCATCTGGGCAGGCATGGGCTGCTCGACGAATTCCACACCTTGGGTTGCCAGCCAGTTGATTTTCCGCACCGCTTCTTCTTTATTTTTCCAGCCTTCGTTGGCGTCCACGCGAAGCGGTTTGCGCGTGACGCTGCGCACCGCAGCGATGGTGGCTTCATCGGTGTCGAGCCCCACTTTAATCTTGAGGACAGGGAATGATTCAGCCTCACGAACTTTCTGGCGCGTGATGGCCGGGGTATCAATCCCGATGGAAAAAGTGGTGATGGGAGCATCGTTTGGATCCAGGCCGAAATACCGATAGAGTGGTATGCCCAGCTTTTGGCCGACCCAGTCCATCAAGGCAATGTCGAGCGCGGCTTGGGCGGCGTATTGGCCCGAAAGGCGATGAGCGATTTCCGCATGGAGCTTCTCGAACTCCCAGGGGTCAGCGGCGGTCACCAAATCGCGCACAGATTCCGCCGCTTGCTGGGCGCCTGCGGCGTTTTCCTGGTAGCGGACGATGGGCGCGCCCTCGCCGTGGCCGGTTATGCCCTCCCGAGTAAACCGCACATAGAGCGTGTCACGGTACGCGCTTGACGACATGGTGGTCGTCCAGGTGTGCCGCAATTTCAGGCGAACAATTTCGGTCTCCAGCGCGGCTGAAGAAGTAGTAGCGGAGGGCCCGCGGTCCGGCCCCTTCGCACCGCTCAGAGATGGCTTTGCGGCGTTTCGACCGGTCGGCGCGCCAGGGGCGCCTGTTCCGCCAAACGCTGACGGGCAGATTCCCAGGCTTTTCAGTCCGCAAACGGTACCCAGCGTTTTCATCCAGTCACGGCGGTTCATTTTAGCCTCCGGCATGCAACGAGAAGTTTCCTCCAGTGCTGATCCCCCAGCCGGCTGATTTGCACCCCGGGATGCTCGTGGGTTGTGTCGTGAATAAATTTTCCGTGCCCGATGTACATGCCCGTGTGCGTGATCTTTTGGGGTGACTCGCCGAAGAAGAGCAGATCACCCGCTCGGAGTCTACTGCGTTTGACTGGCAACAAGCCCTGCCAGGCTGCCTGCAAGTCGGCATCGCGGGGCATCACGATGCCGCGCCGGCGAACGAGCATCTGAGTAAAGCCCGAACAATCAAACCCGAAGGTGGAAGTCCCGCCCCAGAGGTAGGTGAGGCCGAGGAAGCGCTTGGCGAGTTCGATCGCTCCAGAGGCGCTGAGGGGCTCGGGGTCAGGGTCGATGTCACCGCGTTGAATCCAGGCGGCGCGCTCGTCCGGCAGGCGGACCTGGATCCAATGACCGGCATTATTCTCCGGCCCAGGGATCACTTCCAGGCGCGCCTCAAAGGGCAGGATCGACATGGGCCGGTGCTTCGTCACCGAGGGTTCGCGGTAGATATTCGCGAAAAGGCTTGCCACTTGCACGACTTTTCCCGTGGAGGCGTAAGTGTGGTCGCCTGAGCTGTACCGGCGCAGTGATGCGAGCGGCATCCAGCCGGGGTAATCATCGGGCGTGCGCACCTTCACCCACTCCCCCTTTTCTTCGACCAGAACGACGCTGGCGCCGCAGATCGCTTGCGACACCACAGCGCCGTCCTCGCTTGAGGCGGAGTACATGTTGGCGACAGGTCTCACAACCACTGCCCCTGGCGGAGGCAGAGCCGTCAAGGCTAAGGCCAGCAACAAGCTCATGGAACTCTCCCTCAGGACCACGTTACTTGTAAGAGATGACGCGTCCGTGCAGACGGTGGGAGATTAACTTGATGGTGCCGCGGGACGGAGTTGAACCGCCGACGCCAGCCTTTTCAGGGCTGCGCTCTACCACCTGAGCTACCGCGGCACTATCGGATTATTCTGGGGCTGATTTGATTCCCTGTCAAGAATGCGGATGAAATTCGCCGTGCAACCGTCCCCTCACCCGGCCCGTGTCCTGATGAAGTGCATCGGATCGCTGTCCACCCTCTCCCCTTGGAGGCCTTCTCAGAACTGGCAAAATCACTGTTTTAATATCGAATAATCAATAATTCAATCCTTACTAATCTATACAACACCTAGATTTGAAACAGCCTCGTTGGGAGAGGGAAAAGACGCGATTCCCCTAGCGCAATGACTCGTCCACTTCGTGCAGCCAATCGGGGTGTTTGAGGACCTCGCGCGGCTTGGAGCCATCGGGGGCGCTGACGATGCCGTCCTTTTGCATCATGTCAATGAGTCGAGCGGCGCGCCCGTAGCCCAGTCGCAGGCGGCGTTGGAGAAGGGAAGTGGAAGCCTTGCCGGATTCCACCACCAGGCGCACGGCGTCGTCGTAGACCGCGTCGAGTTCCGCCGCTTCCTCGTCGTCTTCGCCTACCACTTCTTCGCTTTCTCGCTCCTTCACAGGTTTAAAGAATTCCTCGTTGTATTGCGGTTGCGACTGGGATTTCCACCAATCAACGACCTTGCTGATTTCCTGTTCGGTCACCAGCGGCCCGTGCAGTCTTTGCAGGCGGGCGCTGGCGGGAGGCAGGAAGAGCATGTCGCCGCGGCCCAGCAACGCTTCGGCCCCGTTGGCATCGAGAATGGTTCGCGAGTCCACCTTGGAGGCCACACGAAATGAGATGCGCGCCGGCAGGTTGGCTTTAATGAGCCCGGTGATGACGTCCACGGAGGGGCGCTGTGTGGCGAGAATCAAATGGATACCCACGGCGCGGGCCATTTGAGCCAAACGCGTGATCGATTCTTCCACTCCCTGGGGTTCCACCATCATCAGGTCCGCCAGCTCATCGATGACGATCACGATATAGGGCAGGGGTTGCTCGGGCACGCCATTGGTGTCAAACAAGTTCAGCGTCGATTCCGGGGTGAAGATTTTGTTGTACTGCTCGATGTTGCGCACGCCGTGCTCGGCCAGTTTCTTCAAGCGTTCTTCCATCTCGAAGGTGGCGCGGCGGAGCACGTTGGCGGCCTGCTTGGGCTCCGTGACGATGGGCGTAAGCAGGTGCGGGGTGCCCTCGTAGAGCCCCAATTCCAGCCGTTTGGGATCGATCATGATCAGCTTCACTTCATCGGGGTTCGACTTATACAACATGGACACGATCATGGAATTGATCGCGACACTCTTGCCCGACCCTGTCGACCCCGCGATCAGCAGATGCGGCATCTGCGTGAGGTCCGCGATTCTGATCTTTCCGGTGATGACTTTGCCCAAGCAGAGAGTCAGCTTAGAAGTTGACGCCGCAAACTCGCTGGACTCGATCGCTTCCCGCAGGTGGATGATCTCGCGGTGGAGGTTGGGCACTTCAATGCCCACGGTTGATTTGCCCGGGATGCGGTCGATCAGGATTGACTCGGCCTTCATGGCCAGGCAAAGGTCGTCCACCAAGTTGGTAATCCGGCTGTATTTGATCCCGGCCTCAGGCTTGAACTCATAGGTTGTGACGACCGGGCCGGGATGAATCTGTGTTATGGCCCCGGTGACCCCAAACTCGCCGAACTTCGCCGTCAGACGGGCGGCGCGATCCTTCAACTCCTCTTCGTCGATGCCTTCCGTATCGTCAGGCGGACGCAAGAGGCTAGCGCTGGGGAACTTGTAGGCTTGCCATCCGCGGCCGACGATTCTGGGCGGGGGCGCAGACTCCTGCTCGGCTTTTCTTGCGCGAGCCACGGGGCCAGGCGAGGATCTCACCGGGGCTTCGGCAGTGAGCGTGGGCGTAATTCGGGGAGCGGCCGGTTCGGTCGACGGCGCTTCCTGCGGAGGTGCGCTGGGGTGAGGCTTGCTGACGATGGGAGCGGCTTGGCTTATCCCCGCCCTCTGCGTGATGATGGGTGGCTTCCCAACCAATCGCATTACTTCGGCCCGACGTCGCCGGCGCTCCACCGCTGCCGCCGCGCGGGCTTCCTGCCACGCTTTCCATCGCGCCGCGACAGGCCGTGCCAGCATCTGCCAGCGAGCCCTCAGGAATCCTGCCGCCCAGGAAAAGGAGAAGCGGGTGACGAGAAACAGCGAAGATAGGAACACGGCGCCTGCTACAATGCCGGCGCCCACGCGATTGAACGTGTGGATCAGCCCGGCCGTCGCCAGATAGCCCAGCATGCCGCTGCCATGGATCAGCCCCCGGACAGCCGGCGTGTAGGGGAAGAGCTCGAGAATCGCGCTTAATGAGGTGACCAGCAATCCCGCGCCAACGGCTTTGGTTTTCGGAGCTGCGAAGGGCCGCACGAGCAGCAAGCGTGCGCCCACCACCAGCAGGACCATAGGAATCAGGTAAGCCACCCAGCCGAATCCCTGGAAGAGCAGGTCAGCGGTATACGCGCCAACCGGGCCAATCCAGTTTTGCGCCGCGGCCCCGGCAGCAGTGGCGGTGTTGAGCGAAGAGTCCTCGGGCATGAAGGATGCCAGGCTCAGCAGGACCAGCAACCCGGCAACCGCAACAAGGAAGCCGGCAAGCTCCGAACGGCGGCGTGAATCCAGGAGCGATTGTTTTTGCTGGGAACTCTTCGAGCTGGACTCTTTGGACTTCGACGGTGTGGCAGCGGATGAGGCGCCCATAAGTTTGCCTTTCTTGTGCGAGAGCAGGTGCCAGGCGTCGGGTGTCAGGTGCCAGGGAAAAATCCCTGACACGCAACACTTACCCTTACGCCACCTAGACGTGACGCAATCCCCATCCGAGTAGCAATACTATCACGCCCAGCACTACCCGGTAAACAACGAAAACTTTGAAGGTGCGCCGCTCCAAATACCGGATGAGAACCGCAATCACCAGATAACCGACCAGGGCCGAGACGAGCGCCCCGCAAAGGAAGGGGAGGCGCAAGTCATGGGGCAGTCCCGCATGGCGGATTTCCAGGCCTTTCTTCAGCGCCGCTCCGGCGATGAGGGGCGTAGAGAGCAAGAAGGAGAAGCGCGCCGCAGTTTCTCGTTTCATCTTCCGGAAAAGACCGGCAGTCATGGTGATGCCGGAGCGGGAAACGCCGGGGATCACGGCCAGCGCTTGCGCCACGCCCACCAGGAAGGAGTCGAGAAAACCGACGTGGCCGAGGTCGCGTTCGCGCTTTCCCAGCCGGTCTCCCGCCCACATGAAGAGACCAATCACGATTAAGGCGGCGCCGATGATGTTCGGCGACCGCAATTGCTCCTCGGCGGCATGCTCGAACCGCCACCCCGCCAGGGCGCCAGGGATCGTGGCAATCACCAGGAACCAGAGCAGCCGGGGATTTTCCCGCAAGTCTGCGCTGGCCGAATGGCCTCGATCGCCGGCGTTCGGCGCGGCATCGCTGACCCCGCCCAGACCCGCAGCCAGCCTGGCCATCTCCACCCAGTAGCGCCAGAAGTAAGCCAGCACCGCCAGGAGCGTCCCGGCGTGCAGAGCCACATCAAAGGTCAGGCCGGGATCTTTCCATCTCAGCAGCCACGGAACGAGCCACAGGTGAGCGGTGCTCGAAACGGGAAGAAATTCTGTCAGGCCTTGAACAATCGCCAGCACGATGGCTTGATACAAGGGCATATGGGTGCTCGCATTCTAAGCAGTCGGAGTGTAGCGCAGACCTGCGCGTTTTGCAGGTCTGCGGCTTTTGAAGATTTACGGCGGAAAAGCCGCACACTTCGAAAAGCGCGAAGTCTGCGCCAGCTCAATCTTCAGGCATTCAAGCGACCCCTCACCTGTCCCGCTCCGGCTGGTGAAAACGCCGGCAGCGGGACACCCTCTCCCCAAGGGAGAGGGCAGTTATCCTGACTTGACGCTCACGTCGATGTCAAACGCCGGTTCAATCACAAATTACAAATCACAAATCGCAAATGCCTAATCCAAAATCCAAAATCTAAAATCCAAAATCCTCACACTTCCAGCACCACCGGCAAAATCATGGGCCGCTTGCCGGTCTCCTCGTTGAAGTGCTTGCGCAGCGCGATGCGGATTTTTTCTTTAATTACGCCCCAATCGCCCACTTCCTCGAGGTTGGATTTTTCGATGGTTCTCAGGATGACCTGGCGGGCGCTTTCCACCAGGTCTTGCGCCTCATCGAGCGGCACAAAGCCGCGCGAGACTATTTCCGGCCGGGTCTCGAGCTGGCCGGTGTGCTCGTTGATGGCCAGGATGGGGATGACGATGCCATCTTCCGAGATATGCCGCCGTTCTTTGAGGATGATCTCCTCGACCTCATCGAAGGTGCCCACGTCGATGCACACACGTCCCACCGGCACACGGCCCGCCCGCCGCGCTCCGCGCTCGTCGAACTCGAGAACATCGCCACTTTCCAACAGAAAACCCTCCTCCGAAACTGCCGCGAGCTCCTTGGCCAGTTCCAGGTGCCGGCAGAGTTGCCGGTACTCGCCGTGAATGGGCACGAAATACTTGGGCCGTACCAGATTCAGCATCAGCTTCAGCTCTTCGGCGCTGCCATGCCCGGAGACGTGGACGGGCGGCTGGCTGCCGTCGTGATAGTAGACGTGCGCCCCGCGGCGATAGAGGTGGTCGATCATGCGGAAGATGGGTTTCTCGTTGCCCGGGATCACGCGCGCCGAAATGACCACCTCGTCTCCGGGTTCGACGGTGACCCAACGGTGGTTGTTCACCGCCACGCGCGAGAGGGCCGCCATGGGCTCACCCTGGCTGCCCGTGAGAACCAACGCCACTTGGCCCCGCGGCAATTTCTTGATGTCCTGTGGCGGGATGAGCAGACCTTCCGGGATGTGCAGCTTGCCCAGGCGAAGCGCGATCTCGGAATTTTGAAACATGCTGCGTCCCACAAAGCAGAGGCGCCGGCCGTGCTGCTGGGCAAGGTCGGCGACGATCTGCAAGCGGTGCAGGGAAGTGGCAAAACAACTAATCAGGACGCGGCCCTGCGCCTCCGAGATGATGTGCGAGAGCCGCTCCCGCACCGCTCGTTCCGAGGGCGTCAGCCCTGGCCGGTCGATGTTCGTTGAATCGGAGAACAGCGCCAGCACACCGCGGCGTCCGTAGTCCGCCAGGGTGTGCAGGTCGCTCACGTGCTGGTCGGTAGGCGTGGGATCAAACTTGAAGTCGCCGGAATGGATGACGGTCCCGAGCGGCGTGGTCAGGGCCAGCGCACCGGATTCGATCGTGCTATGGGTGAGGTGGATGAATTCCACATGGAAGGGACCAACCTCAAACGGCTGGCTGGGACGCATCTCCACGAGCCGAACGCTGTCGGCCAAGCCGTGCTCTTCCAGCTTGGCGCGAGCCAGCGCCAGGGTGAAAGGCGAGCCGTAAACGGGGGCGTCCACTTCGTCCAGCAAATACGGCAGTCCCCCGATGTGGTCTTCGTGTGCGTGGGTCAGCAGGATGGCGCGGAGGCGTTCCCGGTTCTCCCGTACGTAGGTAAAATCCGGCACGACGATGTCCACGCCCAGCAGTTCGGCGTCCGGAAACATGACGCCACAATCGACGACGATCATGTCGCCATCGTATTCGTAGGCCATCATGTTCATTCCGAACTCGCCCATACCGCCCAGCGGGACGGCCTTAAGCTTGGTGTTTAGGGATGAAATTGTGGTCCTCCTGGCAGGAAAAAGGTTCGAAATTTCGCTTTTTTTGGCGCTTTCGAGGCCAAAAAAGGAGTTCGTTTTTGGAGTTCTTTTGAGCTAAGTCCTTTTGTTTCAATGAATCCTTCGGTTCGTTCCCTCGAAATAACATCTTTTTCAAGAAAATGTGGCCCACCACACGCGCGAGAGGGCTCCGCCTCCCCCATTTTCTCAAGGGATGGGTTTGCGCGCGTTGCCTCGGACTTGGTCATGGCTGCTTAGCCAAATGCCGTTAACCGCAGCGCGAGGGCTTGCGGTGAAAGACCCCGACGCAGGCCGAACCTGCAATTCTCTAGCCTAGCATAGCCTGGGGAAATGTCAAGCGCTTTTCAAGGCTCGTTTGTAATCCCTCAGTTTCGGGCATGGCGCTAGTGTCCTGCCCCGCGTTATTGTTGACAACGAGCAGCTTGGCAGGAACCCCTCACCCGGCCCGCTCCGGCTGAAGAAAACGCCGGCGGCGGGCCACCCTCTCCCCCAAGGGGGAGAGGGGTAGGGAAGTGAGGGAGTACTGCTTAACCACCTTTCTTTTCAGCAACATTCCGGCATTATTCGGCTAACTACCTGTGTTTTCATACACATTCCAGCTTGGCCCCCAGGTTTTCCAGAGCGGTCCTTTATTTTCATAGACATTCCAGGTTCGTTCGCTCAATTCTGGAGAATTCCTTTTCTTGCTTGCCCCTCAGCGGCGGACCTATTGTCCCTAGAGCCGCGGGCCAATTTGCGGCCCTTTCGTCCCGCTTGGCACATCCTCCAATCACGTTGTAGGGGCGGCCCTTGTGGCCGCCCTGTGGCGCCGACATCGCTTTTTATGTCGGCGACCCCGGCAATCCGCGCCGGACCCACGCGTCGGCAACCCCTCCGGTAGGTCGGGCGCATACATAAAAGGCAATGTATGCGCCACCCACGCGGGCAGTAACATTGCCGCATGGCACTCCCAGGCAAGCGCTCTTCTGCCTCCCGGAGCCTGACCCCTGCTTGAGCACTTGGCACCTCGAACCTGAAACCGTTCTTCTGGCCCCTGACACCTGGAACCTGACACCTGATACCTTCTCTGGGCCGTGACCTCCTGCCCAGCTTCAAGCACAATCCTAGCCTATCTTGTTGCATTTGTCAAGAGACAGGAAGTCCGTACAGCATTCACGCACGGCGGGCGGCGCCGTCAGACATGTTCTGGGATGGTGAAGGGCTCGCGGTAGCCACGGTCGTCGCCGCGCAGCAGGCGATTGGCCTCCTCGTCGGCTATGACTCGTTCGCTCTCAGGATCAAAATGCAGCGTGCGTCCCAGGCGGTAGGACGCGTTCGCCAAGTGAACCAGCGCGGAGGAGAGGTGTCCTTCCTCGATGGGAGCCAACAGGTCTTCGTGCTTGCGGCTCCGAACGCACTGGATGAAGTTGGCCCATCGGTCCCCGCCCCGCGTGGCGCTGGGGCCGGGTTCCTGTTCCTCGCCAAGCCAGGTCCGGTACGATTCGTATCCCGTCATGGCCATATATCCCTTCGAGCCGTAGAAGAGGTTCCCGCACATCGCTTTGGGTTGCTTTGACGAAGGGTTGAGAGCACTCGTAACCTGGGGAAGGGCAGCCGCGCCTGCGCCGAAGCCGGGCAGGCCGATCTCCGCCTCGGTGTTGGTGGTCCAATGGCGGACTTCGAACTCCAGCAGGCGCTTCTTTCCTTCCGGCAAGCGGAACTCGAAGGTGCAGTTCAAGGTGTTGGGTGTCTCCTGATCATCTTCAAACATAAAGTGGCCACCGAGGGCGAAAACTTTGTTAGGGAGCTTAACGTCAAGTCCCCAGCGCGCCAGATCGATTTCATGAACACCTTGATTGCCCAGATCGCCATTACCTGTGTCCCAGATCCAGTGCCAGTTGTAGTGAAATCGGTTGCGAGTAAAGGGCTTCAGGGGGGCGGGGCCAGTCCACAAGTCGTAATGGACGCCCGCCGGGACGGCCTCGAGAGGAGCCTTGCCGATGGTTCCGCGCCACTTGAAGCAAAGGCCCCGCGCCAAATAAACCTCCCCAATCACCCCTTCGCGGAGCTTTCGCACGCCCTCGAGATAGCCCCCGGCAGATCGGCCTTGCGTCCCGTGCATCACCATGCGGTCGTACTTGCGGGCGGCCTGGACCAACTGGTGACCTTCCCACCAAGTGTGTGAACAGGGTTTTTCAACGTACACGTCCTTACCTGCCTGGCAGCCCCATATGCCCATAAGCGAGTGCCAGTGGTTGGGGGTGGCAATGGAGACCGCATCGAAGGACTTGTCTTCGAGCAGCTTACGATAATCGATGTAGACCTTGGGCTTCGGCAGATTCCGCTTCTCCATGTCGGCCAGCCGTTGGCCGATCACGGTTTCATCAACGTCACAAATCGCGGCGACCTCCGTGTTGGGGACGGCGGAGAATCCTTCGATGTGAGTGAACCCCTGCCCGCGGATGCCCACCACGGCAACCCTGACGCGGTCGTTGGCGCCTCTTACTCTCCCAGGCTGCGTCAAAAAGCTGATGCCGCTTAAGGCGGCAAGCCCCGCACCATTCCTCGCACTCGCCTCGAGAAAGTCCCGCTGGCTGACTTTCGAACCATTCGTCATGACGCCTCGCTTATCCTTTTACCCTCTATACTGCGTTTTATTTGGCGCGCTCCAGGCGGTCGCCTTCGCGGCGGTCGGCGCGCAGGAGCAGAATCGAGAAGACCAGGCCGCAGAAGCCGAGCGCGCCGAACATGATCTGGCTGGCGGTATAGCTGTGCGTGGCGTCTCGCAGCGCGCCGTTGGCGACAGGGTATGCCGCCAGACCCAAGTTTTGGATGGCGGTCATCAAACCGAACGCCGTGCCGACGCAGCGCGCGTCCACGATGAGCGGTACCGACGGCCAGAGGCAGGCGGGGACGAGCACGAAAGCTGCGCCCAGCACGGTCATCGAGAGGACCGGAGAAAGGTGCGTCAGCCCCAGGAGCAGATGCGCGGGAATGATGAGCAGCGAGCCCACCAGCATGAGGGTGGCGCGGCGGCCCAGACGATCGACAAAGTTGCCGGCAAAGGGTGCGAGCAACATGGAGGCCGCGATGATGATCGAGGTGGCGCCCTGAGCGGTCGTAAACATGTGCGTAAGGTTGTAGAACACCCCGGCGAGGAAGCCTAGTCCTTCAGCGGAAGCCATAGGCATGCCCCATTTGTCGTGAAAGAAGTCGGTGGCCAGCGCGGTAAAGGGAAAGATGGCGGAGTAGAACGTAACGCAGATTCCCACGGCGTACCAGTAAGAGGGACGAAACTTGGCGACGTCGCTCCAGGCAATCTTGTCGCCGGCGCCGGCCTCGGGCAGATGCAAGATGGGCTCGGCGTGGCGATCCATCAGGGTGAAGATCCAGTTGCAGAGCAGGCTGGCCAGGCACAGCGCCGCCGCGATCCAAAGCGCCCCGCGCCATCCGAAACGGCTGGCCAGCAGCTCTTCAGTATTGAAGGAAAACAGCGTGCCGAGGCGGGCGATGGTGAGGGTGATGCCGAATGCCATGGCCAGTTCCTTGCCGGTGAACCAGCGCGCGATGATGGCGCTTTGCGCGACGAACATGGATTCGGAGCCGATGCCGAAAAGGACGCGGCCGACATACAGGACGGGCAGGCTGGGCGCCCAGGCGACCAGGGCGGCGCCGGCTACCACCAAGCCGGAGAAGATCAGGCTGGCGCGGCGCACGCCGACACGGTCGATGAGGAAGCCTCCGGCCAGGACCGCGAAGACGGCGGCCACACTGTACATGGTATACATGGTGCCGATGGCGGCGCGGTCGGTGTGAAACGCCTGGATGAGGGTGGTCTCGATGGCGCCGACGCTATCGTAAGCGAAGTAGCTGCCGAAGGCCATCAAGGCGGCGAAGGCCAGGATGATGAAGCGGTAGGGTCTGGCGGTGGGGTAGAAAGGGCCGTGTTCCGACGGAGACATCGCGCTGGCAGTATAGCATGGCGCGGCCCGGTGGCCGCAACCAAGACGACGTTCTCCGTGTTCTCCGAGCCTCCAAAGCCTCAACACAGAGAGCACGGAGGATCTCAGCGACCTCTGTGTTAAGTCCTTTCTGGCCACGGAGGCATTACTGGCGCGAGAAGAAATCTCCGCGCGCCAACAAGAAGTTTCGGAATAGTAGTATAGGGTGGTGGCCGGGCGTGCCACACTAGCAGCTGTGCCGCGTCGGCATTGGCCCTCATTATTTCGGCTTCTTCAGCGGCCTGCTAATTCTGGTTTCCTGCCCCGTGGCTGGAGCCACAGAGCTTGCAGAAGGTGGGCGGTTCGGTGTTGTCAACGCGATGCTTTACGGCTTTGAGCGTGCGAAGGTAGGCGAAGATGGCCTTCAGGTCTTCATCGGTAAGATTCCGGTAATGGTCCCAGGGCATAATCTGGTTAATCGTCCGCGCTTTGACGTATCCGGTGCGTATCATTTCCAGGAAGAGCGCTTCGTCGTAATAGGGGATGCCGGAGGGGTCCGGGGTGATATTGGCGCTTGCCACTCGACCCCACGGACCTTCCAGGACGAAGCCACCGGCGAATTCGAGGCCGCGAATGGGCTGGCCCTTCGACTGCGGCGTGTGGCAATCCGTACAGGCCGCTATGGTCACCAGGTATTCGCCGCGCTTCACCGGTGTTGAGACGTCGGGTTGAGGCACGGGCTCGGTGATGGGCTGAGGCATACTACGCATGAGGTACTTCACGGGGAAGATAATCTCCGTCTTCGGCAGCGCTTTTCGAATCGGCGGGAGGGAGCGTATATAGGCGATAACGGAGGCCAAGTCTTCGTCAGACATCTGCCGGAAGTCTGGGTAGGGCATAAAAGGAAACAGCGCACGGCCGTCATGACCGATCCCCTCGCGGATGGCGCGCGCCAGCATGTCATCGGTCCAATTGCCGGCGCCGGTTTCCGGGTCGGGCGTGATGTTCGACGGAGTGACGCGGCCGGGAAGCCCGGCCAAGGGGAAGTCGGCGTAGCCGGCGCCGCGCGTGCCCTCGATAAGCGGCGCGTCGTGCTTCTTCCAGTCGTGTTCCCCGTGGCAATCAAAGCATCCGAGATTTTCCACCAGATACCAGCCGCGGGCCAATCGTTCCGGTGTCCGCTCGAAGGTTCGATTCGTCAACGGACGAGCGCGCGGGCCGATGAACGGCTGCCAGCCGATTGTCAGGCTGATGGCAATCGCAAGGGCAACGATCAGGCCTACCACTCCGAACCCGGCGATCTTGAGAATTTTGGTCATTAGCTCACCTCGTTTGCCGGATATCAAAAAGATCAAGGGTGGCGGCGATCCCGCGCCTGCGGGATCGCCGCCCTTAGGGTGTCCTCCTGCCCACGCCAAGAAGGGGGCGCATACATACAAGACAATGTATGCGCCACCCGCGCATTGGCACACCTCGTTCGAGTCACTTTACCTTCCCTCGAGCTCGTCAGCCAAGGGCGAGGCGTCGTACAGCCCGCGCAACACCTCAATGATGGCGCCGCTGTGGACGGCCACGGCGCGGTTGTTCACCTCGTAGTACACGAAGTCGCCGACCAGGCCTTCGATGTTTCCATCGAAAATCAACCCCACCAGCTCGCCTTGCTTGTTGACGACTGGGGAGCCTGAGTTTCCCCCGATAATGTCGCAGGTGCTGACAAAATCCACCGGCCCGGCCAGGTCCAGTCGGGTGCGTCCCTCCAGGTAGCGTGCCGGAAGATTATAGGGGAACTTGAGGCCAAAGCTGTAGGCCCGGTCGTAAAGACCGTAGAAGGTGGTCATGGGAGGCGCTTGAGTCCCGTTCATGGGGTAACCCTTGACCGCGCCATAGCCGAGCCGGAGAGTGAAAGTCGCATCGGGATAGAGCGACTTCCCATAAACAGCGAATCGAGCCTGGCCGATTTTTTCCCCTGCCGGAGTCTCCACGCTTTCCACATTGTCCTCCATTGCTTTGATCCTCTGGCGGTCGAAGGGGTCGATCGTGCGCGCCAACACAATCATGGGATCGCTGGATGCTTGAATGGCCGCTTGACCCCCATTCACCAGCGACTTGCGAAGGGCCGGGTCCGCCAGCTTGGTCCCCTCGACAGCCTCCTTTGCCACTTCTGCGGGGGTTCGGGCGCCTAAAACAGCCTTCATGAAGGGATCGTTGGCGCCCAATTCTTCGAGGGAAAGTTGGAGCGCACCTTCTAAAATTGCCGCTTCAAACCCAGGATAGACCGGCGCCGGGGAGAAGAGGCGAAAACGAAGTGAATCAAGCTGGGAATCGTGATATCCCTCGAGCCTTTCTCCGTCGGGCTTTTTCACCTCCGCCACATACTGGACGATATTCAGGCCGATCGCCAACAGGCGAGACCCCCGGACCGAGTGGAACCGATACGTTTTCAGCATCTGTCGATGCTTCATCTCAGCTTCGGCAATGGCAAGCCAGGCTCCACCATAGGCCTGCTGCCACGCCGGGTTGCTTGCCACTTGGCCACGAAAGCTCGTCTCGTCCTTCTGCATCTTGGCCACCAGGTTCTTGTCCGCCAAGCCCTGAGCGCGGCCTTCATACGCCTTCAAGGAATTCGAGACGCCAAAGATCGTGTTGGCTGCCTGCCGGGCCTGCTCCGGCCCCTGGGCGGCATATTGCTTCGCAGTTTCCAGCCACCGGTTCAGGGTTTTGAGTACCAGGGGCAGGTTGTAGTCTTTTTCTGTTTCGATCTGAGCCATAGTTTCGAGGCGCGAGGTGGAACCCGGGTGCCCCGAAACGAACACCAGTTCGCCATCGCCCGCGCCCTTCGCATTCCATTTCAGATAATTATTGCTTTCGACCGGTTTACCATTTTCGTAAATACGAAATAGAGCGAAGTCGATGTCGTAGCGGGGGTAGGTGAAGTTGTCGGGATCTCCTCCGAAGAAGGCGATTTGTTGCTCGGGAGCGAAAACCAGGCGCATGTCCGTGTATTTCTTGTATTGGTAAAGCCAGTATTCGCTGCCCTGATAGAGGGAAATCACATCCGAGCGCAAACCGGTTTTATCCAAGCTCTCCTTCTCAATTCTTGCCATTTCTGCTTTTCGAGCCTTCAAAGCGGCTTCGTCGGTCATCCCCGGCTTGAGGGCGCTGCGGACACGCGGGGTGACGTCTTCCATAGCGACCAGGACGTTCACTTCCAGGTCAGGGCACTTCAGTTCTTCCGCCTCACTCCGCGCATAGAACCCATCCTTAACGTAGTCTTTCGCGGGAGAAGAGACCTTCTGCAATTGGCCGAGCGCAACGTGATGGTTCGTCAGCACGAGTCCACGGGGGCTTACAAAAGAGCCGGAGCCGCCGTCGTTAAAACGCGCGCTCGAGAGGCGCAAGTGGTCAAGCCACTCGCGCGTGGGCTCGAAGCCATAGCGTTCCTTGAGCTGTTTGAGGGGGGGGTTGTCAAAGGTCCACATTCCCTCATCCGCGAGGGAAGTAGATATACCGAGTAATGCCCAAACGGCAAGAATGAGCAGAATCCAAACCCTTTGTTGCCTGTTGCTTTTAATCATTTGTACCTCTCGTCTTCAAAAGAGTGTCATGCAAGGCAGGGCTTCCATTTTGGAATCCCGGAAGGCTGAAAGTGTACACCCCAAAGCGTCATTTTGGAATGCTGCATCACGCTGGGCAGAAAGCAGTAAGCAGTAGGCAGACGCTTCAGGGGTGAGCACGAGCAAATTGGCGCCGACCGGGTTTTCTTCCGAAGCCCTCCGACCAGGCAAGGAAAACCTTTGGAGAAGGTCTGAGCGGGTCACGGGCCCACCGTTTTATTTAGTAGACAATCTACCACCTCATGTGGTAGATTACCTGCCGCTATGGCCAAGCAACCATCCGGAGACCGAATCGAACTTGTTTATGGCTCGCTCGACATGCTGATCTTGCGCACCTTGCGCTGGGGACCAACTCACGGACATGGCATTGCCAAGTCCATTGAGCGCATGTCGGAAGAGACGCTCAGGGTGGAACACGGGTCGCTCTACCCCGCACTCCAGCGCCTGCAACAGGAAGGTTGGATTACCGCCGAATGGGGCGTTTCCAAAAACAAACAGCGGGCCAAGTACTACCGCCTCACAGCGGCGGGACGAAGGCAATTGGTGGCCGAGACCTCGCGTTGGGAGCGCTTTGTGCGGGCCATTACCGGAGTTCTGCGGCCAGCCGAATCCGAGGAAGGGCAATGAGTGATTGGGGATTTTCGATTGGCGATTGTCGATTGCACGTCAGTCGTCAGTACTCAGCGGCGGTGGCAATGGAACTGACTGATGACTGAAAACTGAAAACTGAGGACTGGGGACTTAAGATGACCTGGCGACGCGAGGTTGCCAAATTCGGAGCGCTGTTTCGCCGGCGGAAGCCGGTGGATGATCTCGAGGAGGAGATTCGGGCTCATCTCGAAATGGAAGAGCAGGAGAACCTGGAATCCGGCATGCCGCCCGAGGAAGCTCACTATGCAGCGTTGCGGCGCTTCGGGAACGTGACCTTAGTGCAAGAGAGGAGCAGGGAGATGTGGGGATGGAATTCCGTCGAGACACTCTGGCAGGACCTGCGCTTCGGCCTCCGCCAGTTGCGCAAGAACCCCGGCTTCACGGCGGTAGCGGTTCTGACGCTGGCCATTGGGATTGGGGCCAACACGGCGATCTTCAGCCTGATCAACGCGGTGATGCTGCGGAAGCTTCCGGTTCAAAGGCCGAACGAGCTGCGGCTGGTAGGCATGGTGGATCCGCGTTCCGGCGGCGAAGGCGATACTGAGTTTACCAATCCACTCTGGGAACAGGTGCGCGACCGGCAGGACATCTTTTCCGGTATCTTCGCCTGGAGCGGTGATCGCTTCGACTTGGCGCAGGGCGGAGCCGTTCACTACGCGAACGGACTCTGGGTGAGCGGCGACTTCTTCAAGACCCTGGAACTTCGCCCCGCCGCCGGGCGCCTGATCACAGCCTCCGACGACCAGCGCGGATGCTCCGGCGCGGCGGTGCTGAGCTACGGCTTTTGGCAGGAGCATTACGGCGGAGCGCCGAGCGCCATTGGCAGCACCCTTTCGCTCAGCACCCACCCGTTTGAGGTCGTCGGCGTCGCACCCCCCGGTTTCTACGGGATGGACGTAGGCCGCAACTTCGATGTGGCCATCCCGATCTGCGCCGCTACGCTGTTCGACGGCAAAAAATCCAGGCTCGATAACCGCTCTTTTTGGTGGCTCAGCGTGGCAGGACGCATCAAGCCTGGGGTGAACCTAAGCAAGCTGGCGGCGCGGTTGGGAGTCCTATCCCCCCAAATCTTTACTGCCGCTCTGCCGCAGGATTGGGATTCGAACGGGCAGAAAAGTTTCCTGCGACAGGTATTGGTAACGACTCCGGCCGCCACCGGGACTTCCGATCTGCGGGACCAGTTTGACCAGCCACTGCAAATGCTGATGGCCGTGGTCGGACTCGTGCTGCTGATCGCCTGCGCGAACATCGCCAGCCTGATGCTGGCGCGCGCGGCCGCCCGACAGAAGGATCTCGCCATGCGCCAGGCTCTGGGCGCGAGCCGCTTGCGGCTGATTCGCCAATTGCTCACCGAGTGTGTCCTGCTTTCCTCGGCCGGGGCGCTGGTGGGGATTCTCCTTGCGCGCTGGGGCACCACCCTCTTGGTCCGCTACATCTCGACCGGCGGTAACGCGGTGTTCCTGGACCTCTCGCTCGACCGCCGCGTTCTTGGATTCACGCTGGTGATTGCCATTTTCACCAGCGTTCTGTTCGGCCTGTTGCCGGCGCTCCGCGCCACCCGGGTATCTTTGGCGTTGGCTATGAAGGGCAGCCAGGCCATCGAGATCGACCGGCGGGCGCGCTTTCGCAACCGGCATTGGATAGTGGCCTCGCAAGTGGCGCTCTCACTGGTGTTATTGGTGGCTGCCGGCTTGTTTCTACGCAGCTTCTGGAAGCTAGCCACCCTCGATATCGGGTTTGACCGCAACAACGTCCTGGTGGTGGGCACTAACCTCAAGACCGCGAAGGTACCGAGAGACCAGCAACCCTCGATTTGCGATGCCATCGAGAGCAGGCTCCGCGCTCTGCCCGGGGTAGCCTCCGCCGGACGGTCATGGACGACGCCGGTCAGCGGATCGGGGTGGAACGGCTGGATTCAGACGGAGTGGTCAAAGGGCCTCACGGGCCGTAACTCCTTAGCTTGGTTTAATTTCGTCTCGCCAGGGTATCTCGGGACGCTGCGCATGACTCTCCTGGCGGGTCGCAACTTCAACGACGGTGACACCAAGACGGCGCCTGCTGTGGTGATCGTTAGCGAGATCCTCGCGCAGCGCTTCTTCCCCAATCTGAATCCGATCGGCAGGACATTCCGAATCGTTGAGATTGGCGGGAAGTCCGGTCCGCCCATCGAGGTCGTCGGGGTCGTCAGGGATTCCAAATACCAGACTCTCCGTGAGAAAACTCATCCCACCGCATTCTTTCCGGCCACTCAGATACCCGGAGATAGCGAGGCGGAAACTTTCGAGCTGCGAACGGGCGTATGGCCATCGGGGCTGGTCTCGGCGGTTCAGGCCGCCGTGGGGGGTGTGAATAAGGAGATTCCGCTCGAGTTTCACACCCTCGCCGAACAGGTAAAGGACTCGATGGTCCAGGAGCGCATGCTCGCGTTGCTTTCCGGGTTCTTTGGAATCTTGGCGTTGCTGCTGGCGGTGATCGGTCTGTACGGCACGCTCAGCTATCTGGTGGCCCAGAGGCAGACCGAGTTTGGAATCCGCATGGCCTTGGGGGCGGAGCCGGGCTCGATTCTGCGACTGGTCATGCGCAGTGTCATTGCCGTCCTCGCCGTTGGTGTCGCTGCGGGAATCGGCGTTTCGCTGGCTGCCACAAGAGTCCTCCGGCAATTGCTGTTCGGGCTCGGCCCACGTGATGCTGTAACTATGATCGCGGCGGTCGCGGTGCTGTCGGTTGTTGCGCTGATCGCCGGATACCTCCCTGCCCGGCGCGCGACGAAGGTCGATCCCATGGTGGCGCTGCGGAACGAATGATTGACGATATTCAATGGACGATTGCAGGTCAGTTGTCAGTCGGCAGTTGTCAGTTCTCAGTGAGACCGTGAAGAAGGGTTTTCGCGCCCTGCAAGGGCACGAGATAGTAGCCGGGGGCAACGTCCCCGGAACGCGCAAAGCTTGATCCCCCGACCCTGAAAGGGCCGCATCACTCTGGGTCGCGGGACGCGAAACGGCAAGACGCCCAGCGGCTTCGACCCTTTCAGGGTCTGACCGCGTGGGCGCGTTTTCCGGGGGGCGCTGCCCCCGGCTACTGAATCGATCCCCTCCCGGGATCAAGCCGGCTCCACGACGACTGACGACTGAAAACTGAGGACTGTGAACTTCGCATGAGCTTACGGCGCAAACTTTCCAAACTTGGTGCGTTGTTTCGCCGGCGGAAGCCGGTGGATGATCTCGAGGAGGAGATTCGCGCTCATCTCGAAATGGAAGAGCAGGAGAACCTGGAATCCGGCATGCCGCCCGACGAGGCCCACTATGCAGCGTTACGCCGCTTCGGGAACGTAACCTTGGCGCAAGAGAGGAGCAGGGAGATGTGGGGATGGAATTCTCTTGAGACGTTACGGCAGGATCTTCGTTACGGCTTCCGGCAACTCTGGCGCAGTCCCGGCTTCACAGTCGTTGCCGTCCTCACCCTCGCCCTCGGCATCGGGGCGAACACGGCGATTTTCAGCGCCGTGAATGGTATTTGGCTCGAACCGCTTATCTACGCGCGGTCATCGAGGCTGGTAACCGTAGATTTGCTTCCCATACCCGAGATTCAAGCGATACAGAAGCAGAGCACTGCTTTCGAGCGCATGGCCATCTACCAGCTATACATCTGCCTCGTTCTGGGCGGCGCCGTGCCCGTCCGGACAGCCAACAGCTACGTGTCCGATGATTTCTTTCCTCTGCTCGGTGTGAAACCTTTGCTCGGCAGACCGATCCTTCCGGGAGACACGCAGCTTGGCCACGCCCTCGTCGCCGTCCTGAGCTACCGTCTCTGGATGGACGAGTTCGGCGGCGATCCCCACATCGTGGGGCGCAGCGTCTCAGTGGATCACAAGCCGTTCACTGTCATCGGCGTGATGCCCAAGGGATTCGACCTCGGCGTCACCTGGGGGGGTGGCAACTCCGGCCTGTGGATGCCCTTTGTGTACTCGCCATCCGATTCAGTGAATCTAGGCTCGTTCAGTAGCTTTGTGGCGCGGCTCAAAAAGGGTGTAACGCTCAGCCAAGCCAAGGCCCAACTGGAAGCCATTTCGGCGCGCCTGGCGGCAGAATATCCAAACCAATATCCGAAAGCATTGAGAGGCTACGGCAGGATTGTAACAGCCGGCGTCAGCGGCCGGACGGACCCAGGGGTGCGGCTCGCCTTATTGATTCTCCTGGGCGCCGTGGGCTTTGTCCTGCTCATGGCTTGCGTCAACGTGGCATCGCTCCTGGTAGCCCGCTCCTGGACGCGCCAGAGTGAGTTGGCGATTCGCAAAGCGCTCGGGGCGAACCGGCTGCGCATCGTCCGGCAGCTTTTGTCGGAAAGCCTGCTGCTGGCGGTGGCGGGGGGCACGCTCGGTCTGTTCTTTTCCGCGTGGGGAATTCGCCTCCTGCAGGTTATGGCGCCGCCGTACACTCCGCGGGTGGATCACATCCGGCTCGATGGCAACGTGCTGTGGTTCACCATGGGGATTTCGCTCCTTGCAGCCGTTTTGGTGGGCCTGGCGCCGGCCTTGCACGCATCGTCTCGGCGTGTGGGCGGGACGCTGAAAGGAGGCCTGGTCGGTTCTTTTGCAGGAGCCGAGATGAAGCAGTCGCATCGGTTCCGAAGCGCGCTCGTGATTCTCGAGGTGGCCCTCGCTGTAATTGTTGTGACGGGCGGGGCACTCATGGCGCGCAGTTTCTATAAACTCATGAGTGTGAACACCGGCGTCCGCGCCGATCACGTCCTGACAATGCACGTGCAACTCTCTGATTTGGCCTGCAATAACCTCTCGCTTCCCACGAAGAACCCTAAGGAAACAGCCGTGCGGCCAAAAACCACCGCGCAGGCCAACGAGCCGCAGAAGCAGGTCACTCCGGCGGCAGGGTGCGCGTTGGCAAGCGAGAACATCCTGGATGGGATTCGCTCGCTCGCGGGGGTTCAGCGAGCGGCGCTCGCTGGCACGGGTCCGCTTCAGGGAGGCATGGTGACAACAAGCGTCCATTATCCCGGTGCGCCCTCAGGCACGGGACTGTACGTTGAAGGCTTGCTGGGTAATCAGCTCACATCAGGCGAAATTGAGGGCCGCCCGGTCACCCCGGGCTTCTTTGCCGCACTGGGAATCCGCCTGCTGAAGGGGCGCGATTTTGACCCTGCAGACTTGAATCATTCTGACGTGGCCATCGTCAGCGAAGGTTTCGCCAGCAGGTATATACCGGGGAATCCGCTGAGGAAGCGGTTCAGCACTGAGGAGGATGAGAAGGGCCATCACCGGTGGATGGAGATCGTCGGCGTGGTAAACGACGTCCGAGATCGTGCTGTGCAGGAGTCCGGCCCGGCGTATTACACACCGTTCTTCTTCGGGGGCAACTGGGGGGAAATCGTCGTGCGGACCTCTGCAAATCCAATGGTGATGGTGTCGGCGATCGAGCGCGTTGTTCGCTCCGTGGTTGCAGATGCGGCGATCACGCACATTGAGACGGTGGACCAGATTATCGCCGATTCCGCGGCAGAACCGAAGTTCCAGACGGTTCTGCTGGCGTCCTTTGGCGCCCTGGGGTTACTCTTGGCGGTCATCGGGGTCTATGGCGTGGTCTCCTATTCCGCAGTCCAGCGCACGCATGAGATTGGAGTGCGCATGGCTCTGGGCGCGCAGCGCGGCGACATTCTGCGCATGGTGCTCCGCGAAGGAATGTTGCTTGCAGGAATCGGGATTACTGCGGGCATTGGCGGCGCCTTGGCGCTGACGCGCTTCTTGCGGAGTCTGCTGTTTGAGATTACCCCGACCGACCCGCTGACGTTCATCGGCGTTTCCCTGACTCTGACCGCCGTGGCATTGTTGGCTTGCTGCATCCCCGCCCGCCGGGCGACGAAGGTCGATCCCATGGTGGCATTGCGGTATGAGTAAGGCAGTGGTTAGTGGATAGTGGTCAGTGATGGGCCGAATCGCAAGTTTCCAACGCCTGTCGGAGGGGACCCGTGCTACCGTCGTGAACTCCTGGGCGGGCACAGAAGCGGGATGGTCTCACGGTTGTTCCGGCGATAGATACGGAAATCTTCCTCGTCCACTGTAATCACGGTGTGCTGGGGAAACAGTTCGCTCATCCGGATGAGGCACAGATCAGCCAGGTCGGGTTGGCGGTCTTGGTATCGTTCCGCCAGTTCCGCCAGGCGCCTTTGATGCTTCGCTATCTCGAACGAGACTTGCAACATTCCGTCCTCGATCAGGGACAGAACATACGACACAGAGCGGAGATGGAAAGCTGCTTCCGCCAAAACCGGTTCGCAGGTCAGGAACGGTTCCGTAATGGTCCTGGCGATTTCCACCGCCCAAGAATGAAAACGGTCCATGCGGTTGCCAAAGGCCACGATCAGGCCGGTATCGGCAATAGCCTTCATGAACGCGCAAATCCCTTCCTGGAGGAGAGATCCTGGGGGCCGCTGATTTTTCCCGCGTGGCGAAGGAAGCGCTGGTTTCCAGCTTCGGATTGGGCACGCTCCAGTTGCTGACGGATGATCCGGCCGGCGGGCAAACCCGTCCGCCGGCTCTTCTCCTGGAGCCACTCGGCGAGTTCCGGTGTAAGACGAACGCTTATTGTATGACTCATATGGCAGAAATGTAGCACAAACGGAAATTACCGTCAACCCCGGCGGGCGACCAAGGTCGATCCCATGGTGGTGCTGAGATACGAATGATGACTTTCAGGCTTGGGCGTGCGAGGGCAGCCATGGGAGACTGAACCGCTCTTACGCCTTCGCCAGGACGCGTTGGTAGAGATCTTCGTAAAGGGGAATGATCTTTTGACTACAGAAAGTGGTCGAGGCGCGTTCCCGCGCCGCAATGCCCATCTGCTCGCGACGATGCGGGTTGGTGACGATCTCGAGGGTGCGTGCGGCCATAGTTTTCACATCATGACCCGGCACCAGAAAGCCCTCCACCCCATTTCTGATCACCTCTGGTAATCCTCCTACCTCCGAACAGACGGCAGGAACGCCGCAGGCCATTCCCTCGAGCGCCGCAAGGCCAAAGGACTCGATTTCGCTGGGCAAAAGGAGCACGTCCGCGCAGTTGAGGAGTTCCTGCACCTGATTCTGTTTGCCCAAAAAGTACACGTCCTTCGTCAGGCCCTTTTCACGAACCAGCCATTCGGCAACGGTGCGCTCCGGGCCGTCGCCAATCATCAGGAGCTTGGCCGGGATCTCAGCCCGGACAATGGCGAATATATCGACCACATCTGGAACCCGTTTGACCGGCCGAAAGTTGGACAGATGAACGAGGATAGGCTCACCCTGGGGGGCAAATTCTTCCCGTCGGCAATCAGCGTCGCCGGGCTGGAATACGTCGCAGTTGACGAAGTTTGGAATCACTTCCACTGGACGTTGGATATCGAGTTCGCGCAACGTCACCGTGCGCAGGTACTCGGAGATGGCGGTTACCGCGTCGCTCTGCTCGATGGAGAACCGTGTTATGGGCAGGTAGGAGCGATCCACGCCTACCAGCGTAATGTCCGTTCCGTGCAGTGTGGTGACAAAGGGAAGGCGGTGGGGATGGAGCATCGCCCGGGCCAAATAGGCGCTCACCGAGTGGGGGATTGCATAATGGACGTGCAACAGATCGAGCGATTCGTTCACGGCCACGTTCGCCATCTGGGTGGCTAAGGCCAGCGTGTACGGGGGATGATTGAACAAGGGGTAGTTGAGCATCTCAACTTCGTGGAAGTGGATGCGCTCGGAGGGTTCGGTCATGCGAACGGGAACGGCGTAGCTAATAAAATGAATGTCGTGTCCGCGGGCGGCTAATTCCAGACCCAGCTCCGTGGCGACTACACCACTCCCGCCGTAGGTGGGGTAACAGGTTATGCCGATTTTCATGGGATGCCTTTGGGACCTGATCCGACCCCGTGGATGCTAACTGGGGGGAGTCTTCTTCTTCTCTGGGCCGCCCTCCAGAACCACAATTCGCGTTACTGTCCTGTGATCGCCCTTCTGGTCGTAGTAAACGAGGACATTGGTGCCAGGTTTCAGTTTCGCCAGCTTGAGCTTGTCCCCGTCGGCGGTAACCACATGGATTTTCTTCTTAATAGGGAAGATTTCTGTGGATTTTCCGCTGACGTTGTCGATATTCAAAACCTCGCTCTTCAGATCAACGGATCTCACGATGCCGGTGAAGGCCTGCTGCGTCGAACCTCCAGTGATTTTATCGATAACCGGGACCTTAGACTTGTGTTCCTCCTGTGCCTTGACCGTGGTCTGGAAAGGCAAGCCCAACAGGACCAGGGCGAGGAAGATGCCGGCCAGAAACCTGAAGGGAACCACGGTCCGCGCTGGCCCTGCCATGGGGCAAGAGGGGGCAACAATCAACGGTGTCGAGTTTATGGCTGGCTGGTAGTAGGACGTTAATTTAGGAATCACTGTTCCGCTCGCGAGTGGGATTAAAAGCGCAAGATTATCCTAGGCGCGGAAAGTTGCCGTGTCAAGGGCAGCCGCAAACGCTCAAGAGTAATCGATAGCCTCCAAGCTCTATTGCCAAGAGTTCTTTGGCCTGAGGCGAATTTGGGGATTCCTCGCGTCGCTGTGAACCCCATCCCTTGCAGGGTTCACTGGATGTGCTGGAATTCCCCAACTAGCCTTGTCCAAAGTCGTCTTGCCCGTTTTCGGGAAGACGATTGCCATCCCCACTGCCCCCGTGCTTGTTTTCGTTCTCCTTATAGATATACCGAATGGCGGACTTCATGATCAGGAGATTGGGTTCGTTCGCCCTGTGGACCTTGATGCAATTCTTGTCGTACCACTCGATGACGCCGTGGATGACTTCGTCCCCGTGGAGGACTACTACCATGGGCGTTCGCGCCTGCATTTGTTTCAGGTAGTAGAAATTCTCTGCGCTGGTTTGCTCAGGAGGAGCAGGCTTCTTGCGCTGCAGCCGTGCGCCCATTTGGTCCTGGACTTCGGACAGCGTTGGGCGGATGAGTCGTCGGTTCATGGTGCTTCACTCCTTCGGCCTGGTCTCCCCAGACCGCATGTTCAGAGGTTCTCCCTGTAGAATTGGCGCCTACGACCTCTTTACAAGTAGACGCTCGCTATGCCACACAGGTTTCTTCCCGGTCGGTAATAGAGCCATTCGAGGGAGAAAGCCGCGAATGCCTTATATGCTACCACGAAGACTCCGGAGTCGCAATGGAGTCCATACAGGGAAGTCCAGGCATGGCAACCGTCCAGGGAGGTCTTGCTTTCAAAACCAGGGTGGAGAATTTCACGATGCGGCGCGAGCGAAGACTCTAGTCAAGGCGCTTAACGCGCAAGGGCCTTGGATCTTTCCCGAACCTCCAAGCCCAGCGCCTCCAAGCCGAGTTGCTGGTTTACGTTGCGGATTTGCAGCCGGTACGCTTGGTCGAGGCCGGACTTTAAGAGTTCAATTCCCTGGAGTCCCAGGCCGGCCGCCCAAGCCTTGAGGCGGGGGAGCACATCCACGTTCATCACTTCGGTTCCCGGTCCTTGCAACAGCACGTGAAGCAAATCCCGCAGAAGGGAATAGCCAATGTCGAGAGTGGCTTCGAAATCGTCCCGCCTTTCGGCGAGCGCCTTGGCCGAATCAAAAAGTGGCCGCCAGTCCGCAGCGCCGGAGGGAGCGGGGACACGGCGCGCAACGGCTTCCAGGAATTCCAACCAAGGCTTGCGACGCTGTTCATAGGCTGCAAGATCGAAGCTCCTGGCTTTAGCCACGCTGCCAGAGGCCACCCGCGCCGCTAGGGCTACCTGTGTCTTATTCAAGCGTTCCTGTTTGGCCAGAAGTTCGAGGATGGTGGATTCCGCCACGGGCTGAAAGAGAATCTGCAAACACCGGGAGCGGATGGTCGGGCGCAACTCGTAAGGATTCGAGCAAACAAGAATGAAGGAGGTGGTTTCCGGCGGTTCTTCGAGCACTTTCAGTAGAAGATCCACCGCCTGCCAGTGAACCGTCTGTGCGTCATCAATAATAAAGATGCGCCGCGGGAACTCGAAGGGCCGGGTGTAAGCCACGTGGCGCAGTTGCCGGATTTGTTCTGTCAGGATGAAGCGCGTGAGGGGTTCGAGGATTTGGAAATCGAAATAGACCAACCCTTCCACCCGTCTTGCCGCATCTTTGATTTCCCTCCGGCGCGCCAAGTCCTCTTCCGCAGTGGTGAACATCTCCTCGGCCTTACGACAGTGTGGACAGGCGTCGCAGAAGTCGCCCTCACTTCGCTCGCACACCAACGCTTTGGCCAGCATCCGCGCCAGAGTCTTCTTGCCTACCCCGTCGGGACCTGAGAACAACAGACTGCCGGGAACACGGCCGCTCGCCACCATCTCGCGCACGCTCGCGAGAGCTTTGGAGTTTCCGATGAATGAGTCAAAAGGCATGGATCACAGAGTAAGGAATAGGGAATAGGGAATAGGAACCGCGGGCTAGGGCGATCTTAGATTTTGGATTTTGGATTAGCTAGGGACTGGGGGCTAGGGGCTGGGGGCAACTTTGGACTTTAGATTTCGGATTTTAGATTGCCCTCTCCCATGCACAACCGCCTACCCTTTTGCGCCCACACCTACTACCCGTGCCCACTGCCTACTGCCTACCGTCCTTCCCCAGCTCCTAGTCCCCAGCCCCAAGCTCTTAGTCCGCTTTGCGCCAGGTTGCATCGTGATCGTATTGCGTTAGAGTCTTGGCGATCTCGGCAGTGCGGCGGCCGAGATCCTTTTCGTAAACAATGCCGTCTTGATTCACGATGAACGTCATCACTCCCGACGACCGGTACTCGGCTGGATAAGCCAGGAAGGCGAACCCGAGGGTCATCTTCCCATCTACGATGTAGCTTCGAGCGCCGCCGGGCTCGTTCGCTCCCTGGCCCTTCAGGAATCGAAAGTAATAGCCCTGGAACGGCTGCTTATGACCTGGAATTCTCGTATAGCCCTCATCCGCGGCGGACGCCACGAGCGGGCCGATGGGACTTTCGGCTTCGCCGGGAGCGGGCTCCCAGTATAGACCGTTGTGCTTGTTGGGATCGCTGTGGAATTTCTGCGCGTACTGATTGGCTGAGTCGCCATCGTGAGGCACTGCGTGGTATTCCTTTTCCGCGTCAACCAGTTCACGGCACACTTGGATGACGGCCAGCTCGTTTCTCCCCACTCTTCGGTACAGGATTTCTTGTTTGCCGGCGGCGGTATCGAAATACCATGTGCTGCCTTTGTGGACGAGTGGAATGGGGGTTGGCCAGTTTTCAGCGCCGATGTAGAGCGTGGTCTTCCCATCCGGCTCGGCGACCAAGCGATGCATTTGCTGATATCTCTGGACGAACGCCTCCCGGTTATTCTTGTCTTCGACTTCGTCTCCGGAGGAGACAATGTCTTTCGCCTCCGCGCCGAGAATGCTCAGCAAGGCCGTCTGGTCATTCGTCTGGAGGGCCGCGATCAACGCCTTGCTCGCCTCTGCCGCGGACGGAAAGGTCTTCTGGCCGGGTTGTTGAGCGGCGGTGGGAGCCGGAAAGCATGCTATCCCGGCCGCGAGGATGGCAAAGGCGGCGAACTTGGCAACGCCGCCCAGAGGGAAACCTTCCAAATGGCGTTTTTCGCAGAACATTGCGTTGATCTCCTCCTGTGCTTGCACGTCTCGATTGAACGTCCCAATCATCGAGTTCGCGGGGAATTAGCGGCGGCCGCCCCCCCCACGCGCGCCACCACCCATGCTGGATTGGCCGCGTGAAGAAAAGCTCCGGGTGTCGCCACCGCGGGTAACGCCCCCAAAGGCGCCGGAGCGAGTACCGGATTGTGTGGAGGGCGCGGCGCGACCTCCGGATCGCGCGGACGGAGCAACGGAGCGCCCTGCCTGCGGGGCATAGCCGCGCAAGCTGCGGTCGCCGCGAGCAAAAGGCGCAGCGCCCCGGAAATTCCCATGGAAGTAGGCGTTGCGATCGTAAAACGCGTGGCTGTGGAACGCATAACGCCCGCCGCCAAAGAGCAGCCCTCCGCCGAGGCCCCAATGAAAGCCCCACGCATGCCAGCCCCAGCCAAATCCAAAGAACGGGCCGATGCCAAATCCGATGCCGAAAGAAATGAACGGGCTGGAAACACCCCACCAGGGGTAGAATCCCGGCCACAGTCCGATGGGATACCCATAGACTAGTTCGGGATCATATTCCGGTACGTAAACGATCTGCGGATTCGCCGGTTGAATGATGACCGTGCTGCCCTGGGTCGCCACGGTCTGCTGCGGCGTGTTTTTCAGATTTCCCGCCTCCTGCGCCTTCTGGCGCATGAACTGGATGGCGTCCATGACGTCCTGTGGCTGATTGTAATTCGCGTCGCCCAGCTCCGACGTCCACGAGAGGTCCTTGTCCATATTCGAAAGCACGGAAGGGAATTGCGTCAGAGCCTTGACGCTGGGGTCCCAATCCTGCTTGTCGACTTCGGCCCCAAGCGCCTCGCCCTCCAGATTCGGGTTTTGCTGAAGGAAGCGGTCGGCTTCGACTATCTGCGTGGGATAGGCGGAAGCCGCAAGGATCTGTGCCACAAGCGCATCTGGGTATAAGGCGATAGGCGCTACCAACTCTTGCAACTGCTCGGGTGTCAACTGCGCGGGTTGCGGTTGCTCCGGCGCCGGCGGTGGCGTCTGATCTTGGGCCCCAAGTGCAGCCATCGCATAGGGGCGGGCTTGCAACCGGACCGGACTCATCGCTAATGCGACCACGCAGGAAACAACGCAGGTCAGAACCCTGTTGCCCGAAACACTCACTCTCATCGCGACCCTCCCGCTCGTGCTGCTCGTGCTCAAGAATTGTGTCATCCAATCCCGGATTTCCATTTTCAAATCCGCGCTCGTTGAGAAACCTGACACGTCGGGACTCGAGCTGTCTGTTCAAAAAGCGAAGCGCCCCGAGTCTTATTATAACACCTTTCAGCTCAGACTTTCGCCCGGCGACCCCAGATGCTCGCCGGCGAAAACTCGAAGATTCGTAAGTGCAGTATGGAATGGAAATGTGGGCTTAAATCGGTTTCACCCGCCGAGCCAGAAAAGCGTCAACGAGCTGGCGAATCTCCGCATGGACTTCCGCCACCGGCCCGTCTGCTTGCACAACCTTCACCCTGCGGGGTTCCTTGCGGGCGATGGCCAGGTATCCGTCCCGAACTCTCTTGTGAAAGTTCATGCCCTGCAATTCGAACCGCTCCTGCTTTGATTTCCGCCGTGATTGGCGAGCTTGGGCGCGCTTAAGAGAGAGAGGGGGAGCTAGATCGAGAACAATAGTCAAGTCAGGCTGGGTGCGAGCGCAGATAATGTGGTCGAAGGCTCGGACAGTCTCCACGCCCAACTCTCGCCCATATCCTTGATAAGCGAGCGAGGCGTCATTATAACGGTCACTCACCACAATTTCGCCCTTGGCAAGCGCCGGTCGGATTACCTCCTGCAAGTGCTGCGCGCGGGCCGCGTAGATTAGAGCCAGCTCTGCCAGGGGAGAGAGCCGAGTGGTTGTCGAGGCTAAAAGGATTTTCCGAATGCGCTCGCCCACCTTGGTGCCGCCCGGTTCGCGAGTGATGCACACGGCGAGCCCGCGCTTCTTCAAGTGCTGAACGAGGAGACGGAGTTGAGTGCTCTTTCCCGTCCCGTCTATTCCTTCCAGCGTAATGAAAAGGCCACGTTTCATTTGGTTCTCGTCCGTAGTCCGTGGTCCGTTGTTCGTAGCTCTTCAGCAACTCTGGTTGCGGCCCCGGACGTCTGACCACGGGCAACCAGCCAATGCATCGTACCATTCGGAGTTACTCGCGAACAAGGTGCCTTCTTGCAGGTTACTGAAAAACCTTCGGCGTTCTACGTGGCGGCAGAGACGTAACCCAAGAAACACCTCACCACAGAGGCCACAGAGTTCGCAGAGAAGAGCAGAAGTATTTTTCTCTGTGGTTTCTTTGCGCTCTGTGGTGGGTCTTTTCTTCGTGGCCTGCGATGGTAGAATGACATGTTTTGGTGGCCGAAGTGGGATGCTGCCGGATCGATCGTTGAGAGCTGTCATAATGGGTATTAAGGAAAATGTGGCGCAAGTGCGGGAGCGAATCGCCGCCGCGTGCCAGCGGAGCCGCCGCGGGCCGGAGGACGTGAAGCTGGTGGCAATTTCAAAAACCTTCCCGCCGGAGAGCATCCGCGCGGCGTATGAGGCTGGGCTGCGCGATTTTGGTGAGAACCGCGTGCAGGAAGCTGCTGCCAAGCGGCCGGCGCTTTCGGACTTGAGTATCACGTGGCATTTGGTGGGCCACCTTCAGACCAACAAAGCCAAGCCCGCACGAGATCTGTTCCACTGGGTACACTCCGTGGACTCGTTTCGGCTTGCCCAGAAACTGGACCAGGCGACGGCTTGGGGTGGTGGCCGGTTGCCGTTGCTGCTGGAAGTCAACCTGGGCGGGGAGGAGAGCAAGGCGGGAGTTGGGGAGTCAGAAATAATCCAACTCGCCGAGCAGATTAGTCAGCTTGCCACGCTCGAAGTTCGTGGCCTGATGGTTATCCCACCCTTCTTCGACGACCCCGAGCAGGCGCGGCCCTATTTCCAGCGGCTCCGGGAGCTGGCTCAGGTGATTGACGCGAAAAACATCGCCAACGTCTCCATGCACGAGCTTTCGATGGGCATGAGCCACGATTTCGAGGTCGCTATCGAAGAGGGGGCGACCATCATCCGAGTGGGAACCGCTATCTTCGGGCTGCGGACGACTGACAACTGACGACTGATAACTGACCATGCCCGACTTCAAAGTCGAACAAGAAACCGTTTCTTTCTGGCTCAAGGTAAAGCCTCGCTCGGCCCGCGAGCGCTTGGCCTTTGACTCCTCCCGAGAGCTGCGCCTGGAGTTACATGCTCCGCCCAGCGAAGGTGAGGCCAATGAGGCCTGTGTCTATTTTTTCGCACGTGCATTACGTTTGCCGCAAGCGTGTGTGGCCATTATCTCCGGGCGAAGATCTCGCCGGAAGCTCATTCGCATCACCGGTCGGTCAGCCGAGGAGACCGTCGCGGGTATCAAGGCGCTGGCATCGCGTGGCCAAAATGAGTAAAACGCCTGGCCCTGTCATTCTCCGCCATTCTTATTGGCGGACGAAGAATCCCTGCAGTTTCTTTGAACGGCCGGTCCGTCACCTGATGGATGAATCTTCCCCGCGATTTGATATACTTCCTTCCTACCTTCAAAACAGGGAGCACACATGAAAACGAGGTCGAAGAGAACAGTCTTTGCTGTCGTGGGGCTCGCGTCGGCTCTTGCTCTGGTGATTCTGATGGCGCACGCGCAGTCCGGATCGGCACAGTCAGTGCCCGCAGGAAGCAAAATGGCGGAAGAGGTTTACAAGAACATTCAGGTTCTTAAGGGTGTTCCAGCCGATCAGGTGATTCCGGCAATGCAGTTCATCTCCGCCTCGTTGGGCGTTGATTGCGAACACTGCCACGTGGAGCACGCGTTTGATAAGGACGACAAGAAGCCGAAGCTGACGGCGCGCAAGATGATCCAGATGATGTTCGCCATCAACAAAGACAACTTCAACGGCCATCGCGAAGTCACCTGCTACTCCTGTCACCACGGCGCGAGCGACCCGGCCGGAACGCCCCTCATTGCCGACGAGGAGCCAAAACCGGAGCCACGCGGGGCGATGAACGCCGGCGGCACGAATCCCGTCGTTATGCCGACCCCGGATCAACTCCTGGAGAAGTTCGTGCAGGCGCTCGGTGGCGCGGACGCTCTACAGAAGATCTCGAGCCGTGTCGAGAAGGGCACGCTCACAGGCTTCGGCGGTCGCCAACTTCCGGTCGAAGTTTTAGCCAAAGCCCCGGACAAGCGCCTCTCCGTGGTGCACCTGCCGAACGGCGACAGCATCACGGCGTTCGATGGCCGCGTGGGATGGCTTGGCAATTCCGGCAGGCCGGCACGCGAGATGAGCGGCGGGGAAATCGACGGTGCAAGGTTCGATGCTGACTTCTACTTTCCGGTACATATCAACCGGACCTTCAGCCAGCTTCGCGTGGAACGTCCGGAAAAGGTCGGCGACCAGGAGACGTATCTCGTCCTCGGCGCAAATCCGGGTCAGCCGCCGGTGAGGATGTACTTCAGCCAGCAATCAGCACTGCTGGTGCGCTTGGTGCGCTACGTCGAGACGCCACTCGGGCGCAACCCCACACAGATTGACTATGCTGATTATCGCGACGTCGATAGCGTTAAGGTCCCCTTCCGCTGGACCCTTGCCCGCCCCGGTGGACGCTTCACAATCCAGGTTGAACAGCTCCAACAGAACGTCCCCATCGACGACGCGAAGTTCGCCAAGCCTCCCGAGCCCGTGCCCCCCGCCCCCAACCCCACCTCGCCCTAGCCGCGAATTTCGGCCCACTGGGCTACGCCGCCGGGGCACAAATCATTTGCGCGCGGGGGGGGGAAGCCCGCCACCGCTAGCCCGGAAGGCAACCATTCCTGCGGAACTTCAAACGGTCCCAATTCGTATCAATAGGGCCAGCACCCTGAATTGTCGAGGTCAAAAAGGAGATTCTAAATGCGAATTCATTTTGCGGAAATGCTCGCCGCAGTCCTGTTGGTGGTGGTGTCGGGTCATGCGGTGCAAGGAGCCAACCCTACAGAGAACACCGCCGGAAAGCCTTTGATCAGCACCGGAGTGACAGGCTCCATAAGGGCCTCTGGCTTGGATGATCCTCAGTATGTTCTTTCGTTTGTACCGGTCCAACGCTTGATGCTAGACGCGGCACAGCATCCCCTCACGAAGTCAGAGGTAGAAAGGGGTTTGGCGGGAACGCCGGTGTCCCTCAATCATCTACTCCGGCTTGAGCTGTTGCGACAGGAAAAGGATACCTACCGGCTTAATTATCTTCTGCTGACCGTGCAGGATCAGCAAACCATCTATCGTGTCGGCGCGCGTTACGGCCAAAGCCTGGCGGATGCGTTCCGTGCGCACAGAGTGGAGTTTGACCAGATTTTGGATCGCTACGGTAATGCGGCGTTGCGCCCCCAGTTGGCGTTCGGCCTGATTGCCGGCGCGGCGCTCAATTGGGGAGGGCTCGACCTTACGACCGAGCTCGGATATCGAATCCAGCAGCCGCGCCATGCCAACGGCGACGTCTATTTCGTGCACTCGGCAGAAGGGGGAGCGCACTTGGATTTTGTGGGACTATACCTGGACAGCCAGACCGCACCTGGCTCAAAGATGAGCTTCTCGACCTTCGGTGATGGTGATTCTATGCCTCGACTTCTGGGATTGCCCGACGTATTCGACGGCCTTGACAGCGCAACTGACAGTTGGCGGAAGACGCCGGACGTGTATGCGGCGCTTCGTTCCGAATATGTGACCTACATTCTTTTGGCAATGGACGATGCCGGCCAGGTGATGGACGCGGTCGCGAGCGGAACAGACACCGGCGCGGCGCTAGCTAAAGCCCTTCCGATACCAGAAGGGCGCCAGAAAGCGGCGCTGCAACTGCTCACGGCCACCGGCTATTTGCGCGAGACGGACCATCGATATTCGGTGGGAGTTCCCCTTCTCACCGAGCGTGACAAGCCCCTGGTCGACGCGACTCTGAAATTGAGCCGCGCGATCATGGCTGAATGGCTTCGTCGGAATTACACGCCCATCAAGGAAGAACTGACCGGGCTATCGCCCATGCACAACGGTGTGCCATTCTCGCTTGCATTCAGCGAAGTGTGGCATTACACGTTCGGGTTTGCCACGAAGTCCCTTGCTGAAGGCGGTTTCTATGCGAATCCCCGAGCACCGGGGAACCGGTATGAAGGCTATGTCCCGCTCGTGTGGGCAAGTTCAGTATTAAGAACGCCTGGGAACTAATCTACGAAGGAGAACGACCGAGTTGCTTGGGCGGCGATTGCCGCACCTCTTCAAATCGCTCCAGCAATTTTTCGCCCAGGCTCCGGTCGAACTCGCGCAGCGAGCGCTGAACGTATTCGAGATCGAACCCCGGATTCTTCAGCAGGATAGTGCGCACATCTTCGAGGTCGCGCGGGCGGCCGGCGAGCACTTTGTGGATGATCAAGTCCTCCAGATCTAACACAGGCTGCAAGCATTGATTGTAAGCATTGAGGCTTCAGAGGGTTAGCTGGTGGACCTGGAGAGGTTCGAACTCTCGACCTCATGACTGCCAGGAAACCAACCACTTTGCATTCTATCCATCCTTTCACATGTTTTCCATGGCCTTAGACCAATTCGGGGCGTCTGCTTTCGCTCAAATTAGCCCCCCCTTTGGGGCCAGTGGATTGAATTCTGGAACATTTTTGGAACAGTTGGTTTGGACCTCCCGATGAAATCCGATTACCGTCTCGTCACATCGCTCCTGAGTGCTCGGGAATAAATTCGCACAATGCAGCGTCCGGCTGAGTAATCTTCCGGCTACTACTCTCGACGGCGAGCACTGCCATTATTGAGGTATAGTCAGTGGATTTGGATCTTGCCTCGATCCAGGCCGCGAAGAGTTCCTTCAATGTCCCTCAGGGTTTCAAGCATCTCCTTAGCCTCAGCATTCCGCGCTTCAAGTTCTTCGACGAAATCAGGGTCAGAAGGGTACAGGAACTCCATGTAATCCCGTTCGTCCAATTCCAGGATGAATTGACGGATGTTCTCGAGGCTCACCTGCGTCCGGCCTTCGATCAGGGCAATGATTTCAGCCTTCGTGTTCGTTTCGTTTTGCATATTCACTCTCCCTCGGATGCTACTTGACCGTAATCGGCTGCCTCGCCCAGCCGGGCGTTTAAGGTACGAAGCCAGAGACGTGGATTCGATCCGTGAACGACGCGCCCCAGAAATCCCAGCCGTTCCGCCGCATTGGCACGATTCTGCCGGATAGCCTCCTTCGTCGTTGCGGTGTAGGCAGTGAGGAAGGTTTCGATGCTCTGAGGCTTGGAAAACAGGTACGTCGCGTGACCCAGTTGCGGTGTTTCGACCGCAATCACCCTCGGGAGGTCAAGGATATACTCCTCGCGGAAAAGGTAGAGCCGTCGCGCCCGCCGGCAAAGCTGCTGATAGAAGAACGGATCGTAATCTGGCCGCCAGCTAATCTGAGCGATATCGAAGTCGCCAGGCATCCCGAGAGCCCAACATAGCCTGCGCAGTTGTTCCCGTTCCATTGGCTCGCGCTCGATTCTGGCACGAATTTTGCCCAGGGCATCGGAAAATTGCCCAAATCGATGGTAGCTCCTCCGGGCTGTTTCAATTTGCTCGGCGATATTGTCAGGAAGCTTCACGTGGATGCGGCTCGGCAAAGCAGTCTCCCACTTGAGCAGGTTCCACTGACCATTCCGATGACGGTACTTGCCCGTCTGGACGAACGTTCCCTGTAACTCGACCTTGCTCCCCAGCAGGTGTTTCCACCGGTTCCAGGTTGCGTCCCAAGGGATCGGCATGGCTGACTGGTCGAGTTTCACTTCGAGTTTCCGCCGAGCATCGTGGTAGATGGCACGGTCACCGTAAAAGTCAAAATTCCGCAAAGGTGCGTGGAACCGGCGCTCCCGCAGTTCGGGCTGGAACGAGAGGATCTGGGTCGCAAAGAACGTCTGACCATCGCGCGAGCGGTCTCCGGCGACCAAGATTGAACCGAAGCCCCCGTACGGAAAGAGTGCCGGCGCCGAGCAATCCCTGAGCAGCGAGTCGTAACAAGCCCTCAATTCAGGTTGCGCCAGGATGTTGAAGGTCCGCTCCAACGTGGCGCCGTCACGGTTGGAAGCGCCCGCAGCACGGAGTTCCAATTGTCTGAGCCTGAAGGCCACTCGCAACTCTGCAAGTGAGGCAGTGAGAGTGATTCGCAGAACGTCATACAGACTCGTCTGGCGTGCCCAGGGCTGTCGCCGTGTGGCAACGTAGAAATAATCGCGGACCACCTCGCAAGGCAGATGGATGGAGGAAATCCCCAGCCGGCCCGCTGGAACCGCTGCCCGTATGTAAAGTCGCTCTCGCTTATCGGCTCTGGGTTGCGCGGCATAACTGACTGGGGTCTGGTAGAGATCACGACCCCGCCCGCCGGACGAGGTCTTGCGGATGTAGATTTCGGTTCCTGCCCCGGCAGAGTCGTCGGCGAGAGGGAAGTTGATTTCGTCGCCGGGGCAAATAAGGGCGCCCAAGAAGTTGGAGAGCAGGATGCCGCCACCGCCATTGAAGTGGCAGGTCGTATTTTCGGCGTCCCGATTAGCCTCAGAGATAACGCGACTGAGGATCACCTTGGCGCCCTCACTTGCGGATTGACTGGACGCTTCCATACCGAGTGCAGAATAGCCAGTTGGTTCGTTTCCGTCAAATGACCCCTAGATTCGGGTCCTCGAATCAAGTGTCACAAGCGCAACCTCTACTCACCCAACTTGAAAGGAGATAGCGGAGCAGTAAAGGGGCCCTTAAGTGGCCATTTATGGTTCCAGTCAAAACACATATGTTGAATAAAGTGATGCTCATTGGATACGTTGGAGCGGACAGCGAAATGAAATTCACGCCTAGTGGCATACCGGTGGCGAACTTCTCTTTGGCGGTGAACGAGACTTACAAGAACGGCGACGGAGAGAAAAAGACCAACACCCTCTGGATTCGTTGTGTTGCCTGGCGGCGCTGGGCCGAGATTGTGGGCGAGCATGTGACCCGCGGGAAATTCCTGTTTGTCGAAGGAAGGCTGCAATTGCGTAGTTACGAAGCTCATGAAGGCCAGAAGCGCAATGTGACGGAAGTAGTAGTCACCACGCTTCGTTTCCTCGGGCCGCCCAAGAGTGGAAACAGTGCGAAGGCGAGTGAATCCTCGAATGCCACCCAGGCTATCGATGAGAGCGACAACCCGTTTAGCGAACCGCAGAGCGAGCCAGCTGACGAAAATATCCCCTTCTAACGAACTCCCTCTTTGGCGCCTACATTCGAACGACCCCACCCTTATCTTCTCCGGGATTCGAACTTCTTGCTTCCGCGCCGCGGCTCTAACTCCTTCGATGCGGAAGGGGTGCGTGTGCGTGTCGCCTGCGCTCGAAGGTCCCCAACGGATACTTATGGAAGGGCACTCTTAGAGTTCACCTCGTATTTTTCATGGGTCATGATCGAGCCAAGATAGTCGTCGTCCAAAAGCTTGAGGATGAGCCATCGCTTCGGAAGACTCCCCTCGAACAATAGTTTGTCTTTACCGTTCTCCTCAACGATCTGCACGTTGATGTGGAATTCGTCGATGGTGCGTCTTATGTCTTGCATCGTAACTCTGCTCAGGTAGGGTTTACGGGCGATCTGCGCCAGTTTGGACAGCATTTGCAATTGTCCAGTACATGTCGTGCGGAATGCATCCACATTGCTGATTGGAATCTGCGCGAGAACTATGTCGATAGTTGCATTCGCCTTGGCGCGTAGCTCATCGAAATAGCCGAAGATGCGCTGAAACGCCCCGACATTGTGGATAAACAGGTAACCATCCCAGGCGAAGCAATCAGTCTCGTCGTCGAAGAGGAAGATCTTTTTGTCCACCTTGTCGTAGCTACCATGACTGAAAAGTGCTGCGAAACCGGCCCGGCGGGTGAGTTCTTTCTTGGGGCCGTAAGTTCGAAAGAATACAGCTTTCCGTCTCGCGCTCGGACTCACCACGATGGAGTAAAAGTGCAGGCTGTCTACGATCTCGTCGTCTTCGTGGAAGAGCTCGGCCTGCTGCACTTGCGAGACCTGGTGAATCTGCTCGGCGATGTCATCCTTCTCCGCGAGGTCGATGTAGGTGATCTCGTCTGGGTCAGGTTTGTAACCGGGGTCGTAAGGTCTGAGCCTTATCTCCTGATTCTCGGAAGGGACGGAGTTTTTTGCCGCCGAGAGGAACTCAGCAGCCAAGTCTTCCCTCAGATTCAATCGCTGAAGCACAACATGCCCTTGTGGCTCCGCTGCAACCAAAACGGCGACGCTGGGTGTGCCCGCCAACGCCTGCGAGAGACTTTGAAGTGATTGGTCCGCCGGCATTATTTCTTCTCCAGTAACACATAGTCCCCGAGGGAGATCACGTTGAGTTCCGAATCGGTCCGAATGTAGGCTTTCTTGCAGATGAGCGCTGTGGTCTTCCCATTGGCGTCCTCTATCTCGAAAATATGATAGCCCGCCATGTTTAGGACAGGATTGGTGTGGATCATGTTGGAATTTACGTAGAGGATGGCGATAACCAGCAGCACGATGCCAAGTGAGGTGGCGTCGGTCACGTCGTTCAATTTGACCGCCAGAAAGGGGAAAAGGTAGGTGACAATATAGCTCATCGCGTCACCATCGCGCGAAAGGACAGTGCGGACCACAAGCTTGTCCGCTGCCATCCTCCGCGCAGCGCGGAGGAACACAAAAAGAACAATTACAGAGAGCACAGCCACAATAATGAGGCCGATAGCCAAATAGTGGCTGTCTCTCCAGCCGCGCATTGCGACTATCAAGAACAATGGCGCGTAGGAGCTCAGGAAAAGGACTGCCCTTGTGGTGACATTTGGCATACGCATTGTTCAACGGCTAGGGACTGTAGGCCTTCCAAGATCAATCTCCGACTGCCGACCGTGAAAAAATCCAAACTCTTAGAGCCGTCCGAAACGTCCCGGATACCCTTAGTGTCAGGATGTGCGTTCATCCATTGTTGGACAATCGCTTCGACCTTCACGCATACCGCAGTCCCGCAACTCATGTTGATGATTGTAACAGGGGTCTGGTCGTCCTTTGGTCAAAAATTGCGCGTCCCCATTCATAGAAGTGCAACCGCTGACTCCCCAGAAAGTCCGCTTCGAGGACCCGAACGCCGTTCGAGCAAATTGGCCCACCGAAATCCTCCCATTGGCCGCATAGTCGCTAGCCTTAATCGGAAACGTGACCAGTTGCCCGCTTTCGGCGCAGCGACGCCGAAGGGTGAGCGCTGGTTCCCGATCCTGGACACGGAAATAGCGCTCCCGGCGGGATATGCCCCCAATCCGCCGATAGGGTGGGGGAACACGTGAGTCGGTCGGATTTGGGGCGGGTCAACAAGGAATTTGGGGTGAAGCAACATACCTAGCCTCTGCTTTAGAGGAGGTGGGCGTGATTCTTGCACGCGGCAGGACCCTGTTGAGGGTCAGAGTGCGAGAAGGGGAGACACTCCGACCTGGGGGTTTCAAAAAGTGGCTTGCAAATCCGCCGATAACTGCGCCATTTTGGCGCACCCAGGTTCAGGTCGGCAGGGGCAGCGACGGCAGGCCCTCCCGGTAGGCAGCAATCCACTTGGCCAGGGCCGCCAAGCGCAGGATCAGTTGGCGGGCGTGATGCACCAGCCGTCCCGGCGTGTTGAAGATCAGGAAGCGCAAGCGCTTGGGGCGCGCCATCGCTAGCTCAGCGGGGAGGGCTAGCCGCTTCAGAGCCGTCAACACGTTATAAGCGATCACCGCCAAGCGCAGCCAGGCCGCATTAGCTCCGAAGTATTTCGAGGGCAGCACCCCGCCCCCCAGCTCATTCTTGAGGATGTCATGCACCAACTCAATGGTGCCCGCCTTCTCGCGGTGCCACTCGATCAACCGTGTGGCCTTCAACTCCCAGCGGTTCGTCAACACCGCGAAATGCCGCACCCGGCTGCCGTCCTCGAATAACTCCCCCTGCTTCCTGCGAATGCGGATGGCGACGTAGCGGAGAGGTTGGGTGTTCTTCTTCTCCGATTTCTCGCCGGGCACGAAGGGCACCTCCGCGCACTCGCGGATCTCTTCCCGATGGGGCTCGCCGTAGGGCTCCCACTCTGCTTCCGGGATCGCCTCAATGGCCGCGTGCAAAGCCTCGCTCATCCGCGCACTGATGGCAAAGCCGATCCGCCCGGGCGGCCCTCCTGCGCGTTGCTCATTGCGCAGCCAATTCACCAAGCGGGCTTCGTGACAGGCCGAATCGCCCCGGTAGTAATACTCCCTCACCGTGCTGGGCAGGGCGGCAAAGGCCCGCTGCGCGACTTCCAGCGGCTCCATCTGCGCCGGCACATTCCCGTCCCGAAACTGCTCCGCCAGCACCACACCGGTCTCCGCCCACACCGCCAGCATGGGCTGATAACCTCGCGTCCCTTCATAGGTGGGCAGCGCCTGTTGCTTGCGGCTCTCGATAATCGTGGCATCCTGATCCACCGTGGCGATGCGCTGCTCGGGACACCGCTCCCCCAAGCGCTGCACCAAATCCCGGTTCACCCGCCCCAGCCCCTCCAGCGGCAGCGCCTCTTCGGGGATATAGGCGATCTCCCCCGGCAAGCGTCGCTGCTGGGCTTCCTCGATCTTCTCCTGCTCGTGAAAGGCATACAAAAACTGCAGCGCGGCTCTCGGCGAAGGCAGCTCGTGCCCGATCATCTCGGCCAAGCCGGGGTCTTGCCGCAGACGCTCAAAGTCGTCCAGGCATTCGCCCCCGGCGGCGTTGAGAACCACGAAGCTCTCCACCAAGGTGGGTTCATCGTAGCCGCGCTGCCGCTCTTTCACTCGCACCTGCTCCCCCACGCTCGCGGGCAGCCCCAGCGAGCGGAAGGCCTGCACCACCAGCGGGATGCCCCCCAGAGCCGTCAGGGTTTCCTCAATGGGCTGCGGGTCAATCTCGAACGGCAACGGCGATTCGGTCGGCGAAGGTTTGTGTTCTTTACGCATGGCAGGATAATACTGGAATCGTGCACCCAGCGGGTGAGAAATGTGCGTGCAGACGCTTCCGCTCGACCCTCCACCAGAGCCCATCTTTGCTGCCCGCTACAACGCTGCTCTGCGGGCCGCCAGAAAAGAGCGGTGTCTTATCGGCGGATTGGGGTATGCCTCAACGCATTGACAAATTCCGAGAACCCGATGGAGAGCCTCGCCCGATAATCCTTGCTATCTCGTGATAGACCCGTCATAGGCACTGTTCACTGGAGAATCTTCAGGTGCCTGTCCCCAACGAAGTCAACCTGATTTTCTCGACTCACAACATAGTCGGCACGGGTTGAAGAAGCAAAAGAATCAACCGGTGCGCGAAAGGAGGTCCTGTGTTCGTTGAACTCATGCCGCTTCTCGCCGGTCGCACTGTGCTTATCACGGTGGCCAAGGTGGAAGACAAGACGCTGCGCGTCAATGTCATTCCCACCCTTGTAAAGGCCGACGAGAATTCGGCTCTAACCACTCCACTCACCTATACCGGCTCGCCAGAGGAACTCGACGCCGAACTCGGCAAGCATCTGGCCGGCTACGTCCAAGTCCACCAGCAGACCGCCAGCACGCTGGCCGAGGCTAAGACCACCATGGAGGCTGCTGCGAAAGCAGCTCAGGAGGAAGCAAAGCGGAAAGCCGAGGAGCGCAAAAAGACCGCTCAGAAACCACCCGTAAGTGTTACGACGGCGTCTGCCGCCCCATCCTCTTCTGCATCGGCATCTACTGCCGAGTCTGCTCCCTCTCCGGCATCGGCCGGTACACTGGGGCTGTTCCCGCTTCCAACGCCCGAACCAGCCTCAAACCAACCGAAAGGAGGTCTCGCACTCTGATGGAGAGCCACGTCCTCAGTCGAATTTTCGAATTCTGCGGCCAAAAGCTTCCAGACCCCGATCCCAAGCTTTCTCCGGAGGAAGTTCGCAACCTGTACGCCCACCAATTCCCGGATATCGCTACGGCGGCCATCACCGGGCCGGAGGCGGTCGGGGACAAGCTGCGCTATCAGTTCACGCGAGCTATCGGCTCGAAGGGGTAACCCAATGGGCCGAAATACCAAAAGCAAGGAGGTGACGAAGCAGGCGGTCCTGGCGGAACTTGAAAGCCTTCGCCAGGGCCGCCACTCCCGTTACCGGACACTCGTGGGGAGGTTTGCCAGATGCCGACAACTGCAAACCACGGCCGCATTATTTGCCGCCGCAGTCGACGCCAGCTCTCGCACTTACAATCGCACGCCACTCGTCGCCCCGCCCGGCTGGCTTCCTCCGGTCAGTTGATGGCCAAAGGCGGTAGCCTGCTGCTACCACGGATTACTTCTGTCCCGCTAATCCATCGGACAGTTGCCGATGACCGCCTGGCTGTGATGTTGGCCAAGTCTCTCGTCAAGCTTGATATTGCCGTCCCTGGAGATTGGGAAAGGGCGGACTGCGACCCAACATCCTTTATCAGACTGACGCTCGAACGCTGGATCAAGGCGCATAAAGACTCAGCTATCCACCGCCGCTTCCTGTTGGTTGCCACGGTCGGCGACACTCCCTGCGAATGGACGGACCGTGATGAAACCAGGCCCAACCAATTGTTCCTCATCGTCGAGCCCTCCGAGGCAAGCTGTGGATGTGTGGCCTTTGGCCCAACGCTAGAGCTGCTGGAGAAGGTTCATCCACAACTACCGGCGACATTCTTCAACCTCTTCGTCGGAGCGCTCAATAGGTGGATCAGAATCTATGATCACCGTGATGCCGAAGAACGAGCGGAGATGCTGCGGGAATGGGCCGCACAGGAAGCGGATGCGGACCAGTACGAGATCCCAGACGTGCAGGGAGCGATTCCAGCGTGCATGCGGGAGACGGCGTTGGAGGAAAGTGAGCTTACTCAGCTAAAGGACAAGATCAGCGACCCATTCGCAATCAAACTAGTGGAGGCTGTCCTTAGTCTTGAGCGCCTGTCCGCGCGAGCGAAGCGGCCCGAGCTCGATGATGCCATCGGCCAGCAGCTCTCCGACTGCAATCCGCCCCTGCCCTGTCTCCTCGCCATCTTCGCTGAAGGCGACTCTGTGGCGGCCTGCTTTGATGAGGACGCCCAAGGAATGTTGGAGGTAACGCCGGAACCTAATCTCATTATTCCGTTCGATCCCACTGAAACGGAGAGCGTTCGAGAGGCCTTCCATGTGTTCGGAGTGGCCTGCGAGACCATCGCGGCGGCGAGCCGCCTGATTGATCTCATGCCAGGTAACGACAAGTGGGTCATTTGAAGGAAATAGCCATGCAAGCCTATATCGCCATCGGAGCCAACTGCGAATTCAAGCTCAGTGAAGCCGTGCTTATCTACCGGGCTGGAGGTGAAGGGGCCTTTGCGAGCCTCCACAGGATTAAGCAGGCTGACGATGGAGTTCCTTATCTCGCCCCCGGCGAACCCCTAACCACAGCCTTTGTACGCACCCTTACTCAAGGGCTTGGAGCGCAGGTCAAGCCGGAAATCTTTCCTGAAAACATTTTGGCACGCACTCCCGACCTGTTGGTGTGGTGGTCACGGCCCCAACAAAGGGTGATGTTCTTCGGCGGAACTGACGAGGAAGCACGGAAACTCAATGGTCTCGTCTTCCCGCATCCGGCGCTGATTTTCAGAGTCATGGGCAAGGAGCTCTCTGTGCGGGCGATCGCAACGACCTCACGACCGGGACCAGAAACGCCCCTGAAGACCGCTCCGTACTGGAACACGGATGCTCGGGGCTTGGTCTGTGCCGGCAGCATGCGCGTGCCCGAATCTTC
>Ga0326727_10001544_pt1 | contig 84480 bp, 61 predicted proteins | sample MB2enrmetagenome_FD_207643 | JGI IMG/M metagenome (GOLD analysis project Ga0326727, IMG submission 207643) | Lab enriched peat soil microbial communities from McLean, Ithaca, NY, United States - MB29MY | ecosystem: Environmental > Terrestrial > Soil > Wetlands > Peat | place: USA: New York... | reverse complement strand
GTGCTAACCCCGAGGATTCTGGCAACTTCCGCGGTTGTCAAATGCTGCCTCACCGATCTGACCATAAGCAAGACATTAATACAAATATCGCTGATGTGCAACAAAAATCCATCAAAGTCTATAAAGATAGTGTCAGCTTGGGTATTTAATGGTGATTATATTAATCACCCATAGGTTATTAACCTATAGGCTAAACGCCTATAGGTGAATACTATGAAAGGACGCGCGGCCAGAGGCAAACCCCATCTCGCTGCGATCATCACCGAACCTCTGTCTGCGAATCTGAGACAGAGATCATGCGCCGTGGGCATTGGACGGCGAGGTTCCCTCCTGATCCGGAAATGCCGGCAGCGGGCGCCGGATGCCACGGATACGGAAATCGCGAACCGCGGAACGGAGATCGTGGCTTCAGCGAGGCTCAATGGCGTGCCAGCGGTGAACGGCTCCGCCTGTATCGCGATCGACCATGCAAGTTAGCGGATTGGTTCAGTTCCCTCGCTTAGGATGGAGGCATCATAGACCAACAACCGGTGGCGCTGCCGTCCAGCGATCTCGCGGAGGATGCCCAAATGCTGCATGTGCTCCAACGACTTCGCCACGGTGGGCGCAGAGATACCGATATTCCTGGCCGCGGCAGGAATCGAGACAATGGGATGATTCGACTCCTAATCTCCAACCAACGGGGTTGGCTGATTGGCGCCAATTAGAACCCGGGTCTCAACGACAATTACTTCGGTGCCACTCGACGCGGGTGTAGCAGCGGGATAGAAACAAAATGCCAGCACCAGAGTGGGAACGTTCCCGAATCGTAGCTAACCCGAGGCAATCCACACCTGCCGCAGGTGACAGTCGCCCATTGGTAATTGTCGTTTTGACCGAAAATAATTGTCGCTGAACAGTGGCGTTGGCAAACCACCACCGTGATCAACTTGTATCTGCAAATCACGCATCTACGGCAAGATGAGCCACAGCCAGCAATTCAGTTCATCAATTCGGAGTAAATGGACCGATTAATACCAGTTCTAATGTTGTGAAAGTCATAGCCGGCACCAACCGATAGGGGACTCGGAAAGCCATCCATTTCAGAGGCTTGCCAACTCTCTTTTACACGACTGTCAAAAAGCCTCTGGCAGATTTCCGTGGGACTCCGTAACTTTCGTTATCCGCTAAACATAACTCTTTTCAGGGTAGCCATGAAAGTACTGGTCTACTAGAATCGAGACTGGGAGTTTACCTGTCACAGCCATGAATAATCCTCTCACCCGGTCCCGTAAGTCAATGAATCTATTGACACTTGCGATACTATTCGGATCGATGTATCCTCTTTTGGCACAATCTGATTCTCTGGCATTATCCTCTGGTACTGCCAGTAGTAATGGTACAGTGGCCTTGAATTTGACATTGACATCACCTTCTGGTAGTGAGCCTGCGGCTGTGCAATGGACGCTCACGTTCAGCACGTCAGCGGTAACCTCCATTTCCGCCACTGCGGGATCGGCGGCCACAGGCGCCGGAAAGAGCTTGAGTTGTGCTGCGGGAACGGGTTCGTACACGTGTTTGGCTACGGGAATGAACGATAACATCATTCCGAACGGCACCGTGGCAGTGGTCAATGTAACGATTGCCAGCGGAGTGACCAGCACCGCAATAGGCGTGAGCACTACGTCAGCCGTTTCGGCTGCCGGCAGCGCTATAGCCACGACCCAGAGCGGCGGGACCATTACCGGGTATGTAGCCCCGCCACCTTCTCTCACGGTGAGTTCCGTGTCATGCAACCCCGCCAGCATCGTGACTCCGGGCAGTTCGACTTGTCAAGTCACGGTGAGTGCCGCCGCCGGAAGCGGTGTGTCGGTCGCCCTGTCGGATAATAATTCGAACCTGACCGTGCCAGCTACGGTCCCCGTGACGGCGGGCGCCACCAGCGCCACCTTCACCGCGACCGCGGTCGCCGTCACCAGCAGCCAGACCGCGACCATCACAGCGACCCTCAACGGTACGGCAACCACTACCGTCAGCCTCACCGCTCCGACGATCTCCTCGGTATCCTGTAGTCCCACCAGTATGGGATCCAACGCCAGCAGCACGTGCACAGTCAAAATCTCCAGTGCCGCGCCCACCAACGGAACGGCGGTGGCTCTCTCGGACAACTCTTCGGCTCTGACCGTCCCGACATCGGTCACGGTGGGGGCGGGCGCCACCAGCGCCACCTTCAGCGCCACCACCGGCACCGTCTCCAGCAGCCAGACCGTGACCATTACCGCGACCCTCAACGGTACGGCAACCACTACCGTCAGCCTCACCGCTCCGACGATTACGGTCTCCTCGGTGTCCTGTAATCCCACCAGTATAGGATCCAACGCCAGCAGCACGTGCACGGTCAAAATCTCCAGTGCCGCGCCCACCAACGGAACGGCGGTGGCTCTCTCCGACAGCTCTTCGGCTCTGACCGTCCCGACTTCGGTCACGGTGGGGGCGGGCGCCACCAGCGCCACCTTCAGCGCCACCACCGGCACCGTTTCCACCAGCCAGACCGTGACCGTCACGGCGACCCTCAATGGTACGGCAACCACTACCGTCAGCCTCACCGCTCCAGTGACTATTACGGTCTCTTCGGTGTCCTGTAATCCCACCAGTATGGGATCCAACGCCAGCAGCACGTGCACGGTCATAATCTCCAGTGCGGCGCCCACCAACGGAACGGCGGTGGCTCTCTCCGAAAACGCTCCGGCTCTCAGCGTCCCGACTTCGGTCACGGTGGGGGCGGGCGCCACCAGCGCCACCTTCAGCGCCACCACCGGCACCGTCTCCACCAACGAGACCGTGACCATCACGGCGACCCTCAACGGTACGGCAACCACTACCGTCAGCCTCACCGCTCCGGCGATCTCCTCGGTGTCCTGTAATCCCACCAGTATAGGATCCAACGCCAGCAGCACTTGCACGGCCAAAATTTCCAGTGCCGCGCCCACCAACGGAATGGCGGTGGCTCTCTCCAACAACTGTTCGGCTCTGACCGTCCCGACATCGGTCATGGTGGGGGCGGGCGCCACCAGCGCCACCTTCAGCGCCACCACCGGCACCGTCTCCACCAGCCAGACCGCGACCATCACGGCGACTCTCAACGGTACGGCAACCACTACCGTCAGCCTCACCGCTCCGGCTCCCCCGTCTGGCACCACATACTCCCTCTGGAGCTCCACTTCCAAGCCCGTCACCGTCTCCGATTCGGATACGCAAAGTGTCGAGCTGGGCGTGAAGTTTCAAGCCAATGTGGCAGGTTCCGTGGCGGGTGTTTCCTTTTACAAAGGCTCGACGAATGGGGGAACCCATACGGGGCACCTGTGGTCCAGCACCGGCACCCTGCTGGCATCCGTCACGTTCGCAAATGAGACCGCTTCCGGTTGGCAGCATGCTAATTTCTCGGCGCCCGTCGCGATTTCAGCCAACACCACGTATGTAGTCTCTTATCACGCAACCGGCGGTCATTATTCGGATGACACCAATTATTTCAGCTCGGCGCTCACCAACGGCCCGCTTACCGCGCTAGCCAACGGGCAGAGCGGCTCAAATGGTGTATATACCTACAGCAGCGGCACCGCCTTCCCAACCTCCGGCTGGGAATCCAGCAACTACTGGGTGGATCTGATTTTCCAGGAGAACACGCAGTCGAGCTCGAGCTCAAGCACCAAGACGACGAGTAAGGTAGTACAAGGGAGCTCCGACTATGCTCTGGCGTGCTCTCCAAAAGCGGTTCAGCCGGGCGGTACCTTCAAATGTGAGCTGCAATCGGGCGGTGCGTTACAATCCGTGGATTTGACGGCATCCGGCAGCAGTAACGTCACGCTCCCGGATACGGCCACAGCCCGCGCCAACCAGCACAGCCTTTCCTTCCAGGGCGCCATCCAGGGAAGCCCGGCGTCCGGATCGATTACCATCTCGGCAAATGCCGGCAACCGCCAAGCGGAAGATACCATCGTAGTCTTGGCGCCTCACGCTCCGGTTCTCACGGTCCCGGCGGATCAGTTAATCAAATACGGAACGTCCGTGGGCTTTAAAGTCTCGGCCGATCCGGCGGTTCTGTCGGTCTCCAACCTGCCTGCGAATGCCTCATTCGATAAGGCGGGCCGGTTCGAATGGACTCCGGCGGCCGGTCAACAGGGCACCTACGATGTCGCATTCACTGCCAAGAACCTCACCGGTACTTCCACCAAGACCGTGCATTTCGAGGTAGATGCCGGAGCGCCGGCCATCTCCAACGCCGCGAAATTCGCCTGCAGCCCTGGCGCTATGGGGACGCTTTCCGGTAAATGGCTGGGCCCGGATTCTCCGGCAGCGGATGCAAGCGGCAGTTCGACGGAACTGGGGGGAACCAGCGTACGGGTGAACGGCACAGCGGCGCCATTGCTGTTCGCCGGCAAGACACGGGCTGCGTTCCTGTGCCCCGCCGGACAACCGGGCGACGCGCTCCAGATTGTTCTGGAAACACCCGCAGGCGCCACGCAGACCCTGCAGACTACCATGCAAGCCGCCAGTCCCATGCTGCTTGCGGTGGAGGATGGCGAGCAGGGCATGATCTTCCGTGCAGGCACCGCGGAACTGGCAACCGTTCGCGACGCCAAGGGAGCCGGACAGCCCGCTCAGCCAAGCGACACTCTGGCCATACGAGCCACGGGTCTGGGGAATGGAAATGCGGTATCGGTGAAGATCGGCGGCACTTCCGCCGACGTGTTGTCAATCGCTCCTGGGGACCAGGCCGGACTTTGGGAGGTCTTGGCGAGCATCCCCTCCGCGGCGCAACTGGGCGACGCCGTGCCGGTGCAACTCGAGGTCACATCGCCCGATGGCAAGCAGCTACAAAGCAATTCGGTAGCTATCGCCATCGAGGCGGCGCGCTTCTGATCAGGTAAACATACGCAGCGGGGCTCGCGTCATCGCGAGCCCCTTTTTGTATTTTCGCCGATCCCGAAGTACAATGACTCCCGGATGGACGAGAAGAAGCCTCACGCCGACCTTTGGGGCGGCGGCCACAAGAGAGCGATCAGCGGTCTTTTATGGCGAACCATCGGTGTATGGTGTTTTCTCATCACAGGGGGCCCCGCTGCTGAAGCACAGACCAATTGCGCTACCCAACACGCTGCCGGCGGGGTGTTCATCTGCTATCCCAATCCGACCGAAAACCGGGCGGACTCGATCATTCCCGATCTCTTCCACTTGAGCGCGCAGGCCAACGCCGGCCACGGGCAACTGATCGGCCGTTATCGGGTTTTGATCGACAGCCGTCTTGTCTCTGACACCCGGCTGGCTATTCCAGTTCAGAATCTGTCCATTGAAACGAACCTGAAATCGCCGTTCGATTCGGGCTCCCACACGTTGCAACTGGTGGTCGCGGGAGTCGGCTCCGCGGAAGTGAGCGGGCTTCAAATGTACCCATCAAAAAGCGGGCTCTGCGACCCATTCAGCCGTTTTGATCCGCGGATCTGCTCCATATCGAATACCCGTACCCGGTTACGATGGTCCCCGGCGGAATCTGTGGTACCAGGATCAGGCGGCGCCCCGGCCGACCCTTTTGAGGGTTATCTCGCATACCTGAGGCTCTACGGCCAAAATCTCAAGAGCATAGAGGCTGATGCCGGAGACGCGGTCGCCGTGGATGCGCAGGGAAACACCTACGTCGCGTCGCACACACTTGCCGACGTGGAGCTGCGCAAGTACGCGCCTGACGGCAGCATTACCTATGATTCGCTTTTTCCCGCCTGCGGAAAGGGCTTCCTCTCGGTGGCGGCGTTGGCCGTCAACAGCTCGGGGCATGCGTGGATCGCCGGAAATACAAGCGCTTGTCTTCCTCCTTCGCCCAATGCATTCCATGGGAACATGGCTGGGACAGGACAGATGCGGGGCTTCGTGATGCGGGCAGATACGACCAAGCCCAGTAACACTCCGATCTTCCTTACCTATCTCACCGACGGGGAAAGCCGGATTTCGGCGCTGCGGGTCGACGGAGATGGGAACGCGTACGTCACGGGCACGGCCGCTTCTCTCGATTTTCCGCATGAGTCGTTGTTGAAGGTCTTTGAGGACTCCGTCTCTCCTGGCACAAGGCTCGGCTTTGTCTCGGCGATCAACCCTGGGGGATCGGGCTTGCTGTGGTCGAGTTTGTTGCAAGATGTGCAGTTGACCGCGCTTGCGCTGGATGGCGCGGGAACCATTTATGTCACGGGACGCGTGACTTCCTGTCAGCCGCCTTCCGGTTCTTCCACGCCGGCGCGCCAGGCTAAGCCACACCGCCCCACTGCCGCCCGGCCGGCCGGATGCGACGACGATGTTCTGGTTGCGGGCCTAGCCGATCGCGGCCGCCGATGGTCCTATATGGCGCGCTTGGGCGGCTCTGCCGAGGAAGAGGGCCGGGCGATTTCGACGATGCAAGGCCATTGGATCCTCGTAACAGGCGAGACGGCATCACCGGATTTTCCAGTATCGTCCGCGGCGAGTGGATCTCCACCCGGGAAAGTGCGGCCGTTTGTGGCGGCGCTCGAGCCTTGCAGAACCGGTATCCTGTACTCGCGTCTACTCACGGAAGCGGACAGTGGCAGCGCGCCGGAGATAGCGTTAGCACCCGTGCTCGATGCGTTCGCGGTTGGATTTCCCGAGGCATTGGCCGCGTCCGGATTCCCAAAGGCCGGGCATCAGCCGGCGGCGTCCGTTCTCAAGGCTTCCCCGTGTCACGCCGCCGCCCAGTGACTGGAAATCAAGATGAAACCTGGTGAGTTGCCGGCCGGAGGAGGCGCCCGATTGGGATCGACACGCAGACAGTTTCTGGAGCTGGTGGCCGGGGCTCAAACCGGAATGATGCTTTCGACACGGCTGCCGGCACAGTCGGATGAAGCGGTACCCAACCTGCTAATAGGAGCGCGGCTGGAACCCTTTGCCGATCCGTTGCCCGTTCCCGCGGTTCTTCGGCCGGACGTCTCGACTCCCGCCTCGCAACATTACCGGATACAGATCTCGGAATTTCGGCAGAAGCTCCATCGCGACCTTCCGCCCACGGTGGTCTGGGGATTTGAAGGAAGCACGCCCGGCCCGGTAATCGCGGCCCAGCGCGGGCAGGCCGTCAGCATCGAATGGTTGAACCGGTTGCCAGCAAGGCATCGCCTCTCGGTGGATCATAATCTGGATGGCGCCGGGAAGGATGTCCCCGAGGTGCGGACCACCGTACACCTGCATGGCGGACACGTGCCGGCTGCCAGTGACGGCTATCCGGAGAATTGGATCACTCCCGGGCAGGAGCAGCGCACCGTCTACCCAAACCAGCAAAGAGCCGCGACACTCTGGTACCACGATCACGCCATGGGAATTACCAGACTGAACCTCATGATGGGACTGGCGGGCATGTATCTACTCCGCGATGCGGAGGAAGAGCGGCTGGGACTGCCCTCCGGCCGTTTCGATATTCCCGTCGCCTTGCAGGATCGTACTCTGGATGCCCGGGGCCAGATGGTATACCCAGTCTCGGCCACGGAGGGAGCTCCGTGGGTGCCGGAGTTCTTTGGAACCCATATCCTGGTGAACGGACGGGTGTCGCCGTACCTTGACGTGGAGCCGCGGTTATATCGTTTTCGCCTTTTGAATGCGGCGAACTCCCGGGTTTTTCTGCTTTCGCTGGCGCCGGAGGATCGTTTGATCCAGATTGGAACCGATGGCGGCCTTCTGCCCGAGCCCGTTCCGGTCACCGAGATACGGATTGCGCCAGCCGAGCGAGTGGATGTCCTGGTGGATTTTCGGGGCCGCGAAGGCCGCCGCATCATGCTCATCAACCACGGACCCGTGCCGTATCCCACGGGTGGCGGCGGACCGGTTCCCGGCCCGGTGATGCAATTTCGGGTGACGAGGCCGCTGAGCGAGACCGTCGATACCAGTCGAATTCCCGAGATACTTGTGCCTGTGCCGCCGATCGAGGAGAGCGCGGCGGTGAAGACGCGGCGACTGAAGTTAGTCGAAGTCATGCCCGCCAATGGAGAGCCCCATCGTGTACTACTCGACGGCCGCCGCTTCATGGATCCGGTCACGGAAGACCCCGCCATCGGGAGCACCGAAATCTGGGAACTTGTGAATACGACCATCGACGCTCACCCCATTCATTTGCATGTGGTGCACTTTCAACTGCTCGATCGCCGTCCTTTCGATCTCAGGCGGCAGCAGCGTACATCGGAGTTGGTCTTTACCGGCAGACCGGTGAAACCAGCGCCCGAAGAGCGTGGATGGAAGGACACGATTGTTTGCCCGCCGGGACAGGCGACTCGAATTATCATCCCGTTTCTAGGAGAGCCCGGACGCTACGTCTGGCACTGCCATATGCTGGAGCACGAGGACAACGAGATGATGCGGCCGCTTTTACTGCGCACCTGAGAAACAGACTAGTGAGGAATGACCAGCGTGTCGCCGGGCAGCAGCACGATGTTCTGATCCATCCGCTCGCCCTTCACCACCTCATCGTAGTTGAAGTCGAGGCGATACTCCCTGCCGCCCTCGTTTCGCAGAATATAGAGCTTCTTGCGCTTGGCATAGTCGGTAAGGCCGCCGGCTTCGCTCAACGCCTGCATGACCGTCATGCCGTACGTATACGAAAGGGTCCCCTCCTTCCGCACCGCGCCGATCACGTAGATTTTTTTGCTGTTGATGGCGGCGATGACCACCGTCACGTTGGCATCAGTGATATATTTGCTGAGCCCGTCGGTGATCAGCTTCTCGGTTTCTGTGGGTGTCAGGCCGGCCACTTCGACATCTTTGAGCATGGGGATGGTAATCTTCCCGTCCGGCCGGACCACCACGCTGGGAACGGAGGCGTCCGGCTCCTTCCAAACGGAAATTTGCAGTGTGTCCCCGGAACCAATTCGATAATCGTCCAGGGCCCTCTCACCTTTGGCGGCGGCCGCGGGTGTTCCTATGGTCTCCGTAGCCGGCGCCGATGAGGCCGCCGGAGCAAGCGGCTGTCTCTCGCGCGGAGAAGGCGGAAATGCCGCGGGCGCGGCTGCAGCATTGGCGGAATCCCCCAAGGCACGGCTCCCGCTCTTCTCGTAGGCGATCGCCTGGTCAACGGCAGTGGCCGGCCAGCCACTCGCCACGGCGGCCCGCCGGATCTGGGCCTCGTTCACGCCTTGCTGTCTGGCTTGGTGAATGTACTGGACAAGTTCCTTGGGCGGAATGCTGTCTTCCTGACCGGCGGTGGAAATCGTCGGGATTCCCATCATGAGGAGAACCATGGCCACATATTTAAACTGAAGCAGCATTTTAATCAATTCCATTTAATCGTGCGAACTCCCGCAATTAGCTCCAGTTGCAAGTTCAAGACCAAGCGCTGAAAATGCTTCGAAACCGCTTTTCCCCAACGTGCATGGCACCCCGATTCCTCTCCAGTCGCAAACAATTGGAAGTCTTCTAAAAAATTGGCACGCTTCAGGCCAGTCGTTATCAAAGAATTTGCACCGAATGCCAATCGAGCCGGTTCAGCCCTCCTGGAACTGCTTTCCGCCGCATGTTTTAGACGACTCGGCTTTGAAATTGCAAGACTCACGTCGCTTGCCCTCATTTACTTGAGACTGTCCAAAAATGAAACAACATCTATTCAAGAGTTTGCTCCCGCCGAGCTTATGCTTATTGCTTTGCTGGAACGGCTGGAGCCCCGCGGCACACGCCCAGAATCTGCCCGTGCGCATCGACATCGTTGTAGTCGAAGGCGAGGGTGTTACCTTTAATGTTCGCCAGCGAGTCACTCACGGTGCGGCCGTCAGGGTCGAGGATGACGACCATCGGCCAGTTGCCGGTGCAGCCGTGGTCTTTGCGCTGCCGGTCTCGGGCACGACCGGTGAGTTCGCGAACGGGTCTAAAACTCTCACCGTACTTACCGACCAAAACGGCCTGGCTGTGGCGCATGGACTTAAGACCAACGAAGTTCCGGGAAAGCTTCAAATCTATGTGACAGCTTCGTATCACGGCTTGCATGCCCGGGGCCTGGTCAACCAGTTCGTGGAAGGGGTGGCGGGAGCGAAGCCTCAAATGGCGGAGTTACCCGCCGCCAGAAGCGGCAAGAAATGGAAGTGGGTGCTCCTGGCGGTGGTCGTCGCCGGCGGCGCCGGCGTGGGAGCTTACCTGGCAAGGCACACAGTCAACAGTTCGCCGGTTTCCATCAACACAGGCACAGTTGTATTTGGGAGTCCTCGATAAGTCATGTTTCGGTCGTTTATTTTCACCTGCACGGCATTCCTGATTTTGCCGGCCCGGCCGGCAAATCCTCAAACTCCGAGTATTAGCGGGCCAGTGGCCGGTTTTGTTTACGACCACGGGTCCCGATCCGTCCGGCCCCTGCTGGGCATTCCGGGCGCCACCTACGCGGCCGCGCCTGTGCTGAGCGGCGTCGATTGGGCGTCCATCGCTCCCGGCGGCAAATGGGCTTTCGTCGCCCAATCCGGCGGCGCGGGATTCGTGCAGGGCCTCTCGTCCGCCGTTCCCGTGGCGTCTTCCGGCGCCAGCTTGATGCCGGCGGTGGACCGCGTGGTATGGAATCGCGACGGATCGTTCGCTCTGCTTTATTCCTCCTCGTCCGGGCTATTGCAGCGCATCAGCCTGTCCGATACCGCGGTATCTCCGGATGCTCCCGTCGATCTCTCCTCGTGGGGAAGGCCCGCGGCTCTGGCGATCGATCCTAGCGGCTCGCAAATCGCTTTCGGGGTGGCCGGCGCGGGGCTGTATCTTTTCAGTCCCGGCCAGTCCCCTGCGCCGATCTCTTCCATGAGCAAACCGGTGGCGGCAGCGTTTGATGAAACCGGCCTCCGCTTATACGCCGCCGATCTGGATCAGCAAGTGATCGTGACATTCGATTCGGGCGGCGGCCCCGCGCCGTTCGCCTCCCTGGCCCAGGCGGATGGGTCGGTATTGAATCCCGTCGGGCTGGCGGTTTCCGCGGGTAACCGCTATCTCCTGCTCGCCGACCGCGCCATGCATACCGTGCTGGTTTACGAAACCGCATCACAAAACCTGGCGAACACCATTCCGTTGGATTTCGCTCCTTCCCGTCTCGAGGCGCTCTCGGCCGGACCGACCTTCCTCTTGAATGGCGACAAGAGCAACGAGTGGCTGATGGTCCTGGACGCCAGACAGATTCCCACGGTTTACTTCGTGCCGGCGAGCCAGCAGGAGCCTTTATGACCAAGCGACTGCCTGTCTTGCTGTTTGTTCTGGCCGCATCGTTGGTGACGGCGCCTTCTCTATGGGGCCAATCCGTGCTCCAGGTTTCCGTCACAGCGAATGGCCAAACCTCGAACGTGGCGCCGGGAGGATCGCTGGCGCTGACCGGGAGTAATATCGGCCAGCCGATTCTGGCCAACGTGACGGTCCTCTATAATGGCACCGCTACCGCCACCATCACGGGCGTTTCCGTTACGGGGACTTCCGAAATGACGTTGCTGCTTGCGCCCACGGTGCCCGCGACCCTGAGTCCGAAGGGCAGCACCAGTTTTACCGTCGAGTACCTGCCGTCGTCGGGTAACGCGGTCAGCGCGCAGGTTTCGGTCGCGTTCACCGAAAACAGCCAGGCCTCCAACTTTCCGTTCACCCTGACCGGAACCTCGCCGCGCCTGGCATTCAGCTATTACTTTGCTCCCAGCGGCGCTCTCACCAACCTCAATTCCGGCGACAGCATCATCTTCCCCGCGACCAACGCCGGATCGTCCGTGCAAGCCGTGGTAAGCGTTTTGAACGGCGGGACGGCCACTGGCTCGCTCCAGTCGGTCAGCGTGTCCGGCTCGGCCTTCCAGCTCACAGCCTCCGCCGCGCCGGTCCAACTGCAACCAGGTCAACAGGCTTCCTTCAGCGTGGTTTTCACTCCTCAGGCAACCGGTGGGAGCCAGGGATTGCTAACCGTCGGGCTGGGCAGCAGCACCGTGACAGTGGCTCTTGCCGGAACCGGCACATCGACCGCCTTTTCGGTGTCCTATGCTCTGGCGGACGGTAATATCCACCCGCTTTCGTCGGGGACGGCCATCAGTTTCCCGTCGGTCGATATCAACGGAACCACAACCGCCACCATCACCATTCTCAATCAGGGTACGGGCGCCGGTTCGGTCTCGGGAATCACGGTGGCAGGCGCGGGCTTTCAACTCAGCGGGTTGCCGCTGCTGCCGGCAACCGTCCCGGCGGGCCAGAGTTTGCGCTTCGGAATCGTCTTCGCCCCCACACAGGCGGGGACCTTCACCGGAACGTTCAGCATCGCTCTAGGTGGCAGTTCCATCTCGGGCACCCTTACGGCTTCCACCAACTCGTCCAATTTCGCCATCTCCTATACGCTCGCCGACGGCAATGTCCACCCGCTTTTGTCCGGAACGGCCATCAGTTTCCCGTCGGTCGATATCAACGGAACCACAACCGCCACCATCACCATTCTCAATCAGGGCACGGGCACCGGTTCGGTCACGGGAATCTCGGTGGCAGGCGCGGGCTTTCAACTCAGCGGGTTGCCGCTGCTGCCGGCGACCGTCCCGGCGGGCCAGAGCTTACGATTCGGAATTGTCTTCGCCCCCACACAGACCGGAGCCTTCAACGGAAATTTCAGCATCTCCGTCACCGGCACTTCCATTTCCGGTACTCTGGTTGCATCCACCAACGCACCTAACTTAACCGCCTCTTACACGCTCGCTAACGCCAACGCCAGTCCCCTTTTCGCAGGAGCTGTTATCAGCTTCCCGGCGGTCGATATCAACGGGACGGCCACCGCGACCGTCACCATCCTCAATCAGGGGGCGGGCGCTGGAACCGTTACGAGCGTCGGCGTTTCCGGCGTGGGGTTTCAAGTCTTGGGGTTGCCATCGCTCCCGGCAACCGTACCGGTGGGCCAGAGCTTGCGGTTCAACATCCTGTTCAGCCCGACCCAGGCGGGCAGCTTCAACGGAACCTACTCCATCGTTTTAACCGGCAACACTCTTTCCGGCTCGCTGACGGGCTCTACCACGGCACCGAACCTGACTCTCTCATATACCTTGGCAGACTCCATCGTGCATGCCCTCTCGCCGGGAACCACCATCACCTTCCCGGCGATCGACATCAACGGAAGTACGGCGGCCACCATCACCATCGCCAACCAGGGTACGGGCTCCGGTACGGTTACCGCAGTATCGCTGAGCGGCAGCGGCTTTCAATTGAGCGGGGTCCCGCTGTTGCCGGCCACGATCGCGGCAGGACAGAACCTGCGGATCGGGATGGTCTTCAACCCGACGCAGGCGGGGACCTTTAGTGGAAGCTTCCGGATTGACCTAACCGGGACTTCGATTTCCGGCAGCCTCTCCGGTTCCACGGCCGCATCCAACATCTCCCTGTCTTACATCGACCCCAATACCAGCAACGTCCTGCCGCTATCGAACAACTCCACTCTGCCATTCCCCAGCACTCAGTCAGGAAGTGTTGCCACTATCACCGTGGTGGCCTCCAACTCGGGTGCGGGAACGGGGTTCATCAATGCGGTGACACTCAGCGGCGCTTCGTCATCGGCGTTCCAGGTAGTCAATCTGGCTTCCCTGCCGCTTTCGGTGCCGCCTTCCCAACAGGCCCGTTTCGGGGTTCGTTTCAGCCCGCAACTGCAACAGTCCTTCTCGGCGCAGTTGCAGGTCAACATCAACGGGCAGAGCACCACCATCAACCTGGCGGCGCAGGGCACCGGACCGCAATACACTTATGCGTGGACCGGGGGGAACGGCACCACGGCTCTCCCGGCCGGCGGAACGCTGCCGATTTCCGATACTGCGGTGGGGCAGACGACTAGCGTAACTATCACCATAACGAATGCCGGAAACGGCGACGGGCAGATTGCGGCGGTGAGCCTCACTGGCCAAGGCCTATCCCTCAGCGGTGTGCCGGCCGGCTCGTTCACCCTCCATCCTGGCGGAATGCAGCAGTTCACCATCGTCTTCGCACCGCAGCAACCCGGCAATATCAAGGGGCAGTTGGCGATTGGGAACGACACCTTCACGGTCACCGCCAACGCCATCGGCTCCAAACTGAGCTATATGTATACCAACACGGCGGCCGCCACCACCGTCACCGAAGGCGGCGTGGTGATCTTCCCGCCGAGCGCGGTCGGAAGCAGCGAAAGCCTGAGCTTCTCGATCCAGAATACGGGCACCAGCGCGGCGACCATTTCCAGCATCAATCTGACCGCGTCCAGCGCGGTCTTTTCGCTCCAGCAGTTACCCGGCCTGCCGCTGAGCCTGAATCCGGGCGCCACCATTACCTTCGCGGCCGGCTTCCTTCCCAATAATACGGGCACGCTGACCGCTAGCCTGGCCGTCAACACCAGCGTCTTCACTCTTTCGGGTACCGGAACACAGCCGGCGCCGCTTCCCGCCTATCAGTTCCAGGGCCCCGCCAACCCGCAGCCCGCGCAGCAGTCCGCCATCAGCCTGTCGCTCGCTTCGCCTTATCCACTTGCGTTGCAGGGCACGTTGACACTGACCTTCGCCTCCAGCGTATTCACCGACGACCCCTCCATACAGTTCGCCAACGGCGGCCGCACGATCAACTTCACCATCCCGGCAAATACCACGAACGCACTTTTCACTGGAGGCGCCACTGCGGTGCCCATGCAGACCGGCACGTCGGCCGGCACCCTGACCATCACGCCATCGTTCGCCATGCAGGGTGGCTTCGATATGACGCCCACCGCGCCGAACGTCTTCAGCCTGACGATTCCACGCGCCGCGCCCCAGTTGCTGGCCGCCGAGGTGACTTCCGAGACCTTGAACAGCTTCACCGTCAACGTCAGCGGCTATTCGACCAGCCGCAATCTAAGCCAGTTGGACATTCAAATCACGCCCAAGCAGGGCGCCAGTTTCTCCTCGAGTCACCTGACCATCGACGTGAGCGCCTCCTCCTCCGCATGGTTCCAGGGCACGGCTTCACAGGCTTTCGGGGGAACCTTCTTACTGGCGATTCCGTTCACTTTGCAGAACGGCAGCACTACCGACGACCTGGTTCATATGCTGCAATCCCTCAGCATTACCGCCACCGACGATGTCGGCGTGTCAAGTGCGATATCCGTATCGATACCATGATCGGCGGCGCCGTTCCGGACCGCGGACGTGAGGAAAGCGGTCAGTAGTTTTTTTCAGCAAGGAAGCACGATGGGGCCCACGAAACTCGGGCGCCGGCGTATTCCAGACCGTCCCAACTATGTGGGGCGGCGGCATAGCCGGCCGGCCATGATGCGCATCCGTCCTTCCCGGTGGAGCGTCATGCTTGCCATACTTGCGGCGGGCTCCCCGATCCTGGGGGCGCAGTCCGGTCCGGCTTTGTCACTCGACTCCGGATCGGCGGCGCCGGGTGGCACGGTATCCCTCGATATGCACCTGGTCTCTCCGGCGTCCAGCCTCCCGGCCGCACTCGAATGGACGGTCTCTTACCCGCCCGGAGATGTCATTTCGGTCAATATGGCAGCGGGGGCCGGCCTGATGGCCGCGGATAAGACGATCGCGTGTAACGCCGCCAGCGGGTCCACGATCTGCCTGGCCTACGGCATCAACGCGAATTGGATTGCCAATGGCGTGGTTGCCGTGGTTACCGTTACGTTGTCGGCAACCGCCGGTGATTCCATCATACCCCTGTCCATGGGGAATACGTCCGCCGCTGCAGCGGATGGGTCTGCCTTGCCGGTTCAGGCGACTGGCACCCAGATCTTGTTACAGAGCAATCCTACCCCCGCCGTCGCTTCTCTTTCCCCTTCCACCATTCCGGCCGGGGCGGCGGCATTTACCCTCTTGGTGACCGGCAGCGGTTTTGTCCCTGGCTCGGTGGTGAATTGGAATGGTTCCGCCCGGCCCACGTCTTTCATCGATTCGACCGGGCTCCAGGCGGCTATTTCCGCATCCGATGTCGGATCCGCGGGTACAGTTCCGGTCTCTGTCTCGAATCCCGCCCCAGGCGTCAGTTCCGCATCCTTTCCCTTCACCGTAACTGGATCTCCCGCCACGGTCCCGTCCGGGCCGCCCTCTCCGCTCGGCGTAGTTCCCGCCGCGGGGAATGGCTTCGGCCAGCCGATGACATTCACTTTCAGCGATCCGCGCGGATGGGCGGATCTGAATGTGGTCAACATTCTCATCAACGACGCCCTCGACGGCCGCCAAGCCTGCTATCTGGCCTTTAACCCGTCCCTGAACGTGCTGTACCTGGTGAACGATGCGGGATCCGCCCTATTGCCAGAATTAACCTTGAATGGGGCGGGCGGTCTGGGCAATAGCCAGTGTTCGGTCAAAGGCGCGGGTTCCGCCGTAACCTCAAACGGGACCGACCTGAATCTGAACCTGAACCTGAGTTTCAGCGCGAGTTTCGCGGGCAACAAGGTGCTCTACCTCGCGGCTCGCGACCTGGAAGGAAATAATTCGGGATGGCAGCCGCTGGGGACATGGGAGGTACCCGGAACCCCGACCACCCCTGCGGCCGGAGGTGTCAGCCCGGCTCGCGGCCTCGGCTCGACACAGACTTTTGCCTTCACCTTCACGGATGGCAAAGGCTACCAGGATCTCGGCATCGTAGACATTCTGATCAACAGCGGGCTGGACGGACGCCATGCGTGTTATATCGCCTACAGCCAGCCCGACGGGCTGCTCTTTCTGGTGGACGATTCCGGCACGGCGCTGCTTCCGGCCATGGCGCTGAACAGCGGCGGAAGCCTGACCAACAGCCAGTGCAGTGTGAGCGGCGCCGGACTGGCCGGCGGCGGAACTACCCTCGTCTTGACGCTGAATCTGAGTTTCTCGGCATCCTTTAGCGGAGATATGGTGATCTACCTGGCGGCTCGCGACCTAGGAGATGTGAACAACTCGGGTTGGCAGCCCATGGGGACCTGGACAGCGGAGCCCTATAAGCTGGCCGGCCGTAGACCGGATCCTCCTGAATCTCACCACCCGGCCGGCGCCCAATCGGTGGCCGTCGACCCAGTGGGCAGATTTTAGTGGTGCCCTTGGGGCCGCGCTCCAGCCTCCGGGCGCGGTCGACTATCCCCTGCGGCCGGCGGAGTGCAGGCGCCTGCTTCCGCTCGGGGAGGCCTGCCATTGCCGGGCGATATCTTCAATCCGCCCGACTGGTTTTTGATCTCCCTTCAGCCCTACGAATTCGAGGCCGTAAACCGGCTGGCTGGGCCCCAGCAGCGGCGGCAGTTCGGCATACCGAACAAGTGCCCGGCCGTGGCGGGAATCAAGGAAGAGCGGCGGAGGGTCCCTCGTGGCTCCATGGCGACCACAGGGAAGACCACGGCTTCACGCCCTTCCCGACGCAGGATTGGGGACAATTCGGCGACAGCGAGTCGCTTGCCGAACGCGCGTTCGATCTCCGCCGCCAGCCGCCCACCTCAAGAAAGCGGTTCTGGCGTCAGGAGCCGGCCGATCCCCGGCAACTTCGTCGAGGCGAGATCAGGCCAGGAGGTCAAGAGCCATCTTGCCCCCGCCCAGTTACACAGATTCCCCGGGCGTGGGGCTTTTTGAAAGGAAGTTCTTTTTTACCACCGGAGACCCAAAATGCGTCCAATTGCAGGTCTTTTTAGGTTTAGTCCGGCAAATTCCACATTATCAAAATCTTTAAAACCAATAACTTGCCTTGTGGCCGACAGATTGCAATGCAGAGCAGACCAGAAAGAGTGTGAAGACCGCCATCCTTTTAATCGATTGTGAACTGGCCTTTGTATTCTGGCTCGGTCGGGCCCTCGACAAAGCCGGCTACGAAGCCTTTCCCGCCAGAAGCATCCCCGACGCCGTAAAGCTGATGGCCGAGCTGCATTTATCCGTTGGCCTCGTAATTCTGAACTATTCTCTACCGGGGGCAGCCGATTTCATCGCTGAGTTGCGGGGTACCCAGAAGTTCGTCAAAATCATAGCTCTGGTTGAGGACGCGAACCTCTGCTTTATGCAGCCGGGAATCGACTGTCAGGTCTGCAGACCCAAGGGCAATGACGAGGCCTCGAAAATTGAGTTATGCCGCCAGATTCGACAAGTTCTTGGGTCGCCGGCTTTGTCCAGCATGACAGGTTAAGTCCAAAACTCCGCCAAGCAGCCGGTCTGGCAAAGGAACGCGGCCCGGTGTATGCTTCAGTTTCCGTTGGCGTTCAGCGCTTTGGGGCGGCTGTCGGAAGCGGCAGAAGCAAATGGGATATCCTCGTTCTCCAGCCCCAATTTTTTCATCTTGTAGAGTAGGGCTTTGTAGTCAATCTTCAATAGTGCAGCGGCCTGCTTGCGGTTCCAGCGCGTGGAATTGAGTGCAGCCAGGATGGCCTCCGTCTCGGCCTGCTGCTTGGCCTTGGTCACCTGCTCCAGAATGGGGGTGCTCGCCGATTCGGCCGCAACCGGACGATGAAGCTCCGCAGCGGATGAGTTCGTGCCCGACAGTATGGGGGTCCGCATGGCTTTGGCATGGAGATCCCTGGCAACCAGATCCGGATCGCGAAGAACGATCAGTTTGCGAACGACGTTCTCGAGCTCACGGACATTGCCGGGCCAGCGGTGTCGTACCAAGGCATTCTTCAAGTCCACATTCAGGGATATCGGCTTGCCCGAAGGTGCGTGCTTCTTGAGGAGGTATTCCGCCATCGGCACGATATCTTCCTTCCGGTCACGCAGCGGAGGCAAGTGAATATTGATGACGTTGAGCCGGTAATAGAGATCTTCGCGGAAGGTCCGGTCGGCGATGGCGCGCTCCAAGTCGCGATGCGTCGCCGCCATGATGCGGACGTCTACTTTAATGGTCTCCTTGCCTCCAATTCGCTGAAACTCACGATCCTGGAGGACCTGTAGGAGTTTTGCCTGAAGGCGGACATCCATATCCCCGATCTCATCCAGAAAAATCGTTCCGCCATCCGCCGCCTCAAACATTCCGGCCTTCTTCTGAAAGGCTCCGGTAAAGGCGCCGCGTTCATATCCGAAAAGTTCGCTTTCCACCAGCTCCGAGGGCAGAGCCGCGCAATTGAGCTTCAAAAAGATCTTTCCGGAACGGGGAGAGTGATCATGGAGATCACGGGCGAGCACCTCTTTGCCACTGCCGGTTTCGCCCTGAATCAGAACCGGGGCCTCGGACCAGCCGATATTCGCTACCAGGAAGTAGATCTCCTTCATTTGAGGGTTGGAGCCGACGAACACGTTGCGTTTGGAGGAAGAAGGGGGCGCTACCGGCATGGGTATGGCCGCTCGGTTTTCCAACGCTCCCTGAATTGCCTTACGAAGATCCTCGTGCGCTACCGGCTTACAGAGGAAGTCCGTAGCTCCATTCTTCATCGCCGTTACGATGTTGAGCGGGGACCCGGCCCCCGAAATGACGATTACGGGAAGGTCAGGGTATATGTTACGAATTTCCCTGAGCGCTTCCATGCCGTCCTGCCGCGGCATCATGAGATCCAACAGAACGGCGGAAATCGAGGATCCAGAGGATTTAAGCTGGCTGATGACCTCTTCGCCATCCTGGGCCAATTCTACCGAGTAGCCCAGGCACTTCAGAGCCATCTCAAAATATGCCCGGACCTCGAGTTCATCTTCACATACCAGGATCGTATCCCCATTTTTCTGCGCCTGCATAAACGTTATTTATTCCCTCTCTCTGATCTGGGCGGCTTCCGCCTCCCTCAACTCTGTGACTCCGAAGCGGACTGAATGAAGCGGAATCACGAATGAGAAACGCGGACCCTGATCCGTGTTCTCGCCCCACACTCGACCTTCGTGCAGCGTTACGATCATGCGGCAGATCGCGAGACCGAGCCCCGCCCCCGAGCGATCGTGCCCCCCATTATACGAGGTGTACTCCTCGAAAATATTGTCCAGATGCTCCCACGGAATCTGCGGGCCGGAATCCCGGATATCGATTCGATAGGCATTGGCAACACGGGAATTCCGTTGCCGCCGTTCGCTGAATCGCGCAGAGAATGGGCGCACCGAACGCCGCTCCCAAAAGTACGGATAGCCGCGGATGTCGATCTCGCCCCCTCGCGGCGTGAATTTACAAGCGTTATCAAGGAGGTTGACAATGACCTGCTCGATCTGGCCAGACTCGATATACAGCGGGCCCGGAGGGTCCAGATCCACACAAATCGTAATACGCTTGCTGTCAGCAAACGGATTAACCTCGTGTATGGCCTGTTCGACACATTCGCGGATATCTCCTTCGCGGAGTTCCAGCCGCCTCTTCACCTGGCGTCCCACGCTTAATTCGAACATGGCGGAGGCCATCCGCGAGAGGCGTTTGACGCTGTGCTGCATGCGCCGCAAGACTTCTTTCTGGTCTTCACTCAAGGGCCCCAAGGCCGCACTCAGGAGAAGCCCGCAGTAGCCGCAGGTCGCGGTCAATGGCGCACGAAAATCGTGTACCGCCCGGGCGAGAAAATTGGTGCGGTCCTGGTCGTATTCCTGCAGCTTCAGGTTCGACTGGATCAAACACTGAAGAATCTCGTCGCGATCGGCGCGCAGGGAAGTTACCCCGCACAACCGCTCCTGGAAAGCCGATGCCGCCATGCCCAGAAAAGCGGCCAGGCTGGCTCGCGTGACCGGCTTCAGGAGAATGTTGGCCTCCGCCCCCCCGAAATTCTGGTGAAACGTTGCTACTTCGCTGCGATGAACCAGAAACAGGTGCTTGGCGAGGCGATCTAAGCCACCGGGAAGATCGGTACTGGCCGGACTGTCCCAAATGTAAAAATCAGCATCGAGAGGGCAAGTTTCCGGCGTGGCTGTCGACAACTGCCAGCCGGGAGCCGCGAAGGCATTCAGGATATCCCCGCATAATTTGCGGAGCTCACCGTCCGGCGAAATCAGGATTACATTCATTGGCTGGTCCAACAGGCCCTTAGCACGACATAGCCCAAAAGCTGGACTCTGATCCGATATATTTTCATTACCCAGTCAAGAGGCAGGCTTTCCCCCGCATCCCTCTCATTCCCAGCACGTCAACCCAGAAACTACACAGAAAAACTCCCGAAACTTTTGCAATCTTATAACCCACAGGTGCAGAAAGTCAAGCGGAATATAGGTTTAGGAATCGTAATGATGGGGAAAGGGGACTAGGACTAGTGGGTGGGGGTAATGTAATGGTACTCGGGGGACTTGACAGAAGCCATCGAGTTAAAAACCGTGCGAATCCGTTCCAATTTTCCGGCAAATGAGCATCGGGAGACGGCTCCTCCGATGGCACAGAAAGTGCTTGTCGTATGGTTACCCCCCATGGCTGCACCGTCAGGCGAGATTCCAGTTCACGTAGAGACAAACATTCGGAACGTCCATTGGACGGAGCGCCGAAATCGCCTCCGAATGCAAGTGCATTGGCCCATCCGGTTCTTGAAGAGCGGCAGTGCGGAAAACCCCGACACGGTCACTGAGAACTTGAGCAGTGAGGGATTTCATTGCCTGACCAAGGCGCCCCTCGTCCCGGGTGAACTCTCAATGTGCACACTCGGCGTGCCGGCTCATGATCCCAAGGATGTCAACCGAATGCTGCTGGTGGAATGCAAAATTCGGGTTGTCTGGGCGAGAATCGCGGATAACGGCTTCTATAATGTCGGGTGCCGGATTGAGAATTACCGGTTTCTGGATGCGGTTCCGTCGGGCCGAGGGCCTTTCCGGATCGAGTTGTGATGCCTGCTGCCGGTTCTAGCAGTTCTAGGGAATTTTGCGGATTTAGGTAGACGTCTTCCCGGACTCAACGGGACCAGTTCTAGTATTTTTGTCGTTTTTCCTATCTTCCCTTAGTACAATTCTCATTCGATCCAGCTTGGGATGGACTGCCGAGGTGACGTGGTCTTGTCTCAGTTGTGGAGAGCGCCTCGCGACGTCTCGTATCCTGCAAAGGACGAGGCGAAGCGATACAGCCCGAATGTTGCTGGAATGTCCCCGGTTACCTGGACCGGGGCTTTGACGGAAAAGATCGACGCGCGGCCGGCGCGAGTCAGAGTGTGGGATCGGGTCATGTAGGCCTGCCGCTGGCAACGAATTCGCCAAAGCCGGCAATCAAGGCCGACGGCACTGACCGGGCATGGCGCAAGCTGAATGGGGAAGTCCAAAAAGCGATTGCGTCGCGAAGATTACCGATCACAGCTCGATCAACTATGAGCGTGTCTTGCGGAAAGCTCAACCGGTAGTGGCTACGCGGAATTGCGCCGCGAGGCGTCGTCTCTGAAAAGCCCATCCGATTATGAGTCACTGTTCTCGGCGCCCTTTTTGTATTCGTCTGGTTCGTCGCTCGTCCGGGAGGCGACCGAACGAGCGGCCAGCGTCCACCTCGAACTGGTGCACGCGAGGCATATGACAGCGCCCATGGGACCCCCTTTTCTCGGATAAATTGCCAAAGAGTGGATGCAACCAGGGTGTATCCGTTCTGAATGAACCGGATACCATGCGGTCCCCGAATTGCTCATGCAGCAGACATGCGGTTCCCGGGCCGGTTGAGACATGCAGTTGTACTGCTTGCGTGCCTGGCGTGTGTAAGCCGGGCGGCGCCGGATCGGCTCATCTTTGGAGGCAAAGTACCAACCTCCGTTCTTCTGAAGGACGCCTCTTCCGCGCCGGCCGCCCCGACGCTCGATGGTCCGCTGCAGTCTGTCCCCAGTCCGGACGACTTCTTCCCGGCTACGTTTCAGTCGCCCGAAGGAGTACGCCTGAGTGGGGTCATCTTCCTGGTTCTCGTGGTTGGGGCGACAATGAAATATTTGGTTTCCCCGCGCTTCCATGACGTGCTCTCCGACGTCTGCAGCACCCTTCTCGCAATTGAGCAGGACGGGCGTTAAGCGCTCGTGCCAATTCCGCTTCCGAGGCGGTCACTCTTCCGTCCCGGAGAGCCGCTTAAGCAGACTACCGGCACTGACCTGCGGGAAATACCGTTTTCAGGCAACCGGAAGTTTCGATCCAAAAGAAAGTCTTTTCGTGCTCAGAAATCGGAGCTCTGCACCGGCGTCCCACTGTTCGCCAGAACCGTGGTGGCATCAGAGAGCAACTCCAGAAGCTCGCGATCGGATGCGATCAGATTCTTATGTTGTTGACCCCAAACGACAAATCTAGCCAGATGGTAAAAAAGCACGGCATGGGATCTGGCCGGTCCCGCGCCCGCCTCTTCATCGGATACTTTCCTCATGGCCGCCCCTCCACTGAATTCCGACATAGCTCACTCAGGAAGAGCAAGCAGGGGACCGTCATTGCGGTTCCCAGTTTTCCCGAGTTCACGTCTTCACAGAAACCGGTTCGGATCAAAATCCCAATTCTCAGCAAGCCGGCCCGCTATCGGGGCATCTTTGATGGAGATAATTATTTGAACAGAAGTGGCTTATCCGCACATGGGAATGGCAGCGGGGTTGCACGGCAGGGTACCGTAGTCCACAGTCATGGTGCAGCGCATCGCCGACGCTTCCGTGTTGGGTTTCTTCGCTCTACTCTACCGCTGCGCCGTTTTGATCCTGCGGTTTCGAAAACAGAACTGACAATCTCCGGATGATCAACGCGCTGACGATCGACGTCGAGGAGTACTTTCATCCAGCCGAAGTCCAACGCTCCATCCCCATGGAAAGATGGTCTTTTCTGCCGTCGCGCGTGGAGGCGCAAACCGAGGAAGTGCTGGACCTGCTCGGGCGGCATTCGGTCCTGGCCACCTTTTTTATCCTGGGCTCGGTTGCGGAGCGAACACCGCGAGTCGTGCAAGAGATCGTGCGGGCGGGACACGAAATCGGGTGCCACAGCTACGCCCATCAACTGGTCTACGAACTGACGCCGGCGCAGTTCCGGGAGGACACCCTCCGGGCCATTGCGGTCATTGAAGATGCCGGGGGGATTCGGCCGCGTCTATACCGGGCGCCCAGCTACTCCATTACGAATCGATCTTTGTGGGCGCTGGATATTCTGGCGGAGTGCGGATTCGATCTGGACTCGAGTATCGTCCCCATCGCTCACGATCGCTATGGTGTTCGCGGTTTCAGCCGTCATCCGCGGGAGATGGAAACGCCTTCCGGTTCCATTCTGGAAGTTCCCGTGGCCACGGTGAAGCTGACGAAAGGACAGATCGTGCCGGCAGGCGGAGGCGCTTATCTGAGACTGTTGCCCCATCGATACACGGCTGCCGCGATCCGGTGGGTTAACCGATATGAGAAGTGCCCGGCTTGCATCTATTTTCACCCTTGGGAAATCGACCCGCAACAGCCGCGCCTGGCTTCCGGCCCGATCTCACAAATGCGGACCTATGGCGGCCTGCGCGGCATGAAGAAGAAGCTGGTCCGGCTTTTGACCGAGTTCCAATTCTCTACGATGGCGACAGTCTATAGCCACGAGAAACGGTCAAAGCCGGTGGGCACCGGTAAGTTGAGCCAGACTGCCGGAGCGGCCGCCGTTTGAATCAAGTCAAATCTAACTAGCCAAGGGCTTCGCCCTTGATATCCCTTCGGGATATGGGAGTCAGAAGTCAGAAGCCAGAATGGGCACCGAGCCCCGAGGAACTGCGGCCTAGCTTGACGCGACTAACGCCCCCGGGAAATCAGTGACTTCCAAAGGCGTAAACTGAAACGGCGAGTTTTACTGCGAGGACTTAAAAGAGAATTGCAGGATCATGTCACTGGGAACGGGTTGATTTCCCCTCCGCGCCGGTTTAAACCTCCAGCGCCGGACTGCATCCAGAGAAGCCTGGATCATCGCTTGAGGTGTCCAGGTTTTCGGAGGCAGAACTTCGGCTGACGCCATTCGTCCCATTTCGTCAAGATGTATCCTCACTTCCACCGTCTTGACTGCTAAACCCAGGTTTCTTAGCTCCAGCGGATAGACGGGAGCCGCCGAGGCAGCCACAACCGGCGGATAGTAAACGGGCAGGGCAGATGGGGGGTTGGACTGTGGAGGAGGCAGTGGAATGTCAGACGGGGGACGCGGTTCGAAGGTCGCGGTTGTTTTCGGTGCCGGAACTTCCGGCTTGGGAAAGGATGGCGCCGAGGGGGCGGTCGGCTGTTCCAACGCGGGTAATATCGAGGTCGCGGTTTCCGGTCTCAGGCTGAGGGCGGGAGAAGCATCGGTAGTAAGTGCCACTGGGGGCGGTGCCGTAGCGTGATGGTCAGGGGGCGCAACAAACGGTTTGGTCGGGAGGTGCGGCACGGCCACGTCGGTCTCGGTGGGGGGGGGCGGAGGGAAGGACACCTCCCGGCGGGCCACGGCTTGCACGCGCGGATTTCCGGAGTGGGGCAGAATCACGATCACCGATTCGGAAGCCGTATCCTGTCCCAGGATGGTAAGCTGTGCCTGGACTTGATCGGTCGTGGGGGCATACAGGATGCTCCCGTTGCGGACCTGGGCGGGATCCAGAATGATTTTGCGATCATTCCCGCCCTCCTCAATCGACAGGAGCCCGGAGGCTGCACCGCGAACCGTGTCCGACTCACGGTTCCAGGTCAATTTCAGGTCACCGTTTTGTCTCTCCGCCTGAAGCCCTAATGGAACCTGCCTGGAGGGAGTGGGCGCCGGCGGGTTGAGCGGCGAAAAGAGGATCTTCCGAGCCAGAAACTTTTCAGGCAAAAATCGCCTGACACCGACAGCGGCCGGGGAAAGGGACACCAGCAATGCGGCAAACAGGAAAACACAAAGAATTTTGAGTTTGGCGGTAGAGTTCGACCGAGCCGCCTGGCTATCCACGGAGGTCGCCGCACTAACCCTCTTAAGCTCTGCCAGGGATTTCGTTTCAATGGCCTGGATTCTTTGCTGCTCGGCAATCGCAAGAAGGGAAGAATCCAGCGGAAATTCCAGGAAAGGAAGATCGCCACACATTTTTCCTTCGTCCCAGAAGAAAAAAGTGGCTGTTCCAGGGCCGGAATCAGTGGCTTGAATCAGCAGGAAGACCTGATGCGGATCAGGGAAGAATGCCTGGGCTAAAGCGATATCAGAATCGTTCAGCCGAAATGCCGTATCCCCGTGGATTCTGTAATATCCGGCCGGCGGCGAGGGAAGGGAAGCGGCCGCTTCGCCGATAGATAGCGACTCGTCCACAAGGGGTTGAAGATCATTGATCTCGGTTGTCTGGCCGTGAGCCTTGCCCAACAACAGGCCTTGCTTCCCAGGGGCGCCATCACCGGAGCGGAGCTGCTCCTGAAGCCGGTCTACGACATCCAACGCGAGCCGCACATGTACAGGCGAGCCTGGGAATGACCAGGTGTAATGAGTCGGCGTCTCGGAACCCGGACGTTGCGCTATAGTTAATGTTCGGCCCATAGGATGCTAGAGTGCAGTGCCAAACAAGCAAGTCCCCGGCCAAAGATCCTGCAACGAGAATATGTTGAACCCATGCGATTTAATTCGATCGAGAGGATTCCGGGAACAGTTTTTTTCCAAGTCTCCCAATATTCGGCATTGTCTCAGGGTCGTCTGGCTCAGCGGCGCGCTCCTGCTTTTTGGACGGGCATTATGCGGCCAGACTTTTCGGCTTTCGTCGGCCTCGGCGTCACGCGGAGACCTGGTAACGATCGAACTTTCCCTGGAATCGCCGGCTGGTAAGGGGCCTTCCGCATTGCAATGGGATACTATGATCCCGATTGCCCAGTTAAGCCTGATTAACGATAAAATCCTGGCCGGCTCTACGGCGCAGGAGGCCGGCAAATCTCTGAATTGTTCGGTGAAACAGAAGACCGCCGAGGTGCAGACATTCCGATGCATTCTCGCGGGAGGCCAAAATTCACTTTCCAACGGCACGATTGCGGTGTTGAGGCTTAAGATTCCAGCGAATGTGCAAGCCGGAGAAGCCCGAATCCGAGTACAGCAAGGAATCGCTGTATCCAAGGATTTAAAACAGAGCTTTCTGGAAACTGTAGAGACGAACGTGACGATCCGGCGATGACTGCGGCAGGACCAATGTGCTTCCCTGACGATTAAGAGACCGCTTCGGCCTCGTTATCATACTCTCTTCTCAAGAGGGCGAGTTCCGTCCGGTTGGTGACGCCCACCTTGCGGAAGATGTGATAAACGTACTCCTTGACTGTGCCGACCGTGATGCAAAGAGAGTAAGCGATCTCTTTATTGCTTTTACCCCGCTGAACCAGGCAGACGATCTGCTGTTCTCGAGGAGAGAGTCGCGGAACGGAAGGCGCCACGGCCGCTTTTTTCGCGGGTATCTGTTTAGGCCGCGGACAGGCATACTCGCGGTCAAATGCGGCAAACTCCCGCCCGCAGCGGGGACACAATTTGGGAGTCACGCCGTTAGGATTTTGCATTCTATCGGTTTCCATTCGAATAGTCTGCTCCATACCCCTTATCGACCGTATTTCACACACAAATACCCTGTTGTAACGCGAGTTTCCGGCAAGGGCGCGTGGCTCGATTCAGGGTTGAGTAGTAGGCGGTTGCATCTCCCGTGCCAACATTTGTAACCATCACAAAACATTACTCTTCGCTCATACATAGCGACGCAACCGGGGCCGTGGAACGTCTGTAGGAGCACTTCTTACATAGTCCCAAGTGCCATACATTACTTTTTTTCTCAGCTAGATGAGGGACGGCTGCGGGACATTTGGGGGCAAGAGCAGTCCGGCTTCGAAGGGGAACTGCGCCGTCAATCGGGGCAAACACACCATGCTTGTGGGGCCATTCCGTGTCTCGCTCAACCAAGCCTGCGGCATGAGCTTTCGACGCCGGCGAGTTGCGGCCGGCGTCGAGCGCGGGGTTCAAGGTGGCGAAGGCGGAGCGAGAAGGAACTGCTTAAGATCCAGGCAGGACTTCGACCAGACTGAGGTTATATCGATCACCGGTAGGTGCGGTGTCATTGATGGTCACTTTTGTTCCGCTAACCGGCGTTGGTGCATTTTGCCTTTGGACCCAATAGGTGTCGCCCGTCGCGGAGAGATACTGGTGCACCAGAACCTGGTTTGCCCCCACCGTCCTTGCCACGGCTTTGTCATAATCGTTGCCAACCCCCAACACCCAGGAATTATTGCGCGTGGTGGTCAAGGAGCCGGTCGGAGCGCCGGATGCAGCGTTGGCGCTGGCGGTGGCTCCGATGGCTCCGGAGCCGCCGCTACCCGTAGCGTCCACTCCGGCGAAACTCATGACCGTTATGGAGGACACGACCTTCTGCGAGAGATTGGCGGTAACCGTTACATCGCTGAGCGTTGTAGCTGCGAACGCACGCCAGATCTCCGCCGTTCCGCCTTGGGTATTGGTGCGCTGAACCAGGCTCCACGTCAGCCCCGCCCCCGTAATACCGGTGACGGTCATGTTCGACGACAATGAGTCGGTCGCCACGAAGGCCAGAAGCAGTTCATTGGCAGAGGTGGTGGAGAACGATGGAGTGGTGATCGAGGTGGCAGCCGAGCCATTATCGCCGGAGACCGTGGCATCGATGGTGACGTTGCCGCCGCCGGAAGACGATATCGAGAGCGTTACGGTCACCACGGAAGGTGAATTCTGCGCGCCGGCGGCCGTCACCGTGACATGCCCGGTGTAGGTCCCCGGGCCCAAGCCCATGATGGAAACTGTCGCCTGAAGGGCTTGGGGAGCGGTACCGCCGAGTGGTAACACGGTCAACCAGGCGCTGTCGCTGCCGGCTGTGAAGGTGAGCGTTCCTGTTCCCGAATTGGCGACATTAATGGGAGCAGGTTGCGGATTGCTGCCACCGGAGGTGGCGGTGAAGGAGAGCGTATTGGGCGAAACGGAGAGCACGGGGCCGGATGCGGCCAGTGAAAAGGCGCCCACGACCCCGCCCCCATTCACACTGGCCCAGGAGCCGGCATACACTTTGCCGCCAGCGACCGTGGGAGCAGCGAAAGTGGCGCCAGCGGGGTACTGGGACGAGCTCTGCCATAACTGTGTCCCGGTCTGCGCATCGTAAGCGTGGACGGCTCCGGTACTACCTTCTCCGGCAAAGACGATGCCGTTGGCAACGGTGGGTGTGGAGTTGGGCATATCGCTGCCCCCCAGGGTGGTGCTCCAGGCCACCTGCAAATTGCAACTGCTGGTGACCTTGAGAGCAATCACGCCTGCGGCGACACCGGTCACGCCTGGCCCGACGTCGGTTACATACAACATATTGGTTCCCGGATAGTACGCGGGGACACCAGCGACGGCTCCGTTGCCGATATCATCGTTGGGGCCATTGAGCGAGAGTATCTGCAAGGGCTGGCCGCTGGCAATTAAATCGGAAGTCCGGATGAGATACAGGTTACCGTTCTTGTTCCCCGCGGCCACCATGGGGGCGCAGCCTGCCGGTTGAAAGTAGATGGGGGTCGAGGCGAAATCCAGATCACAGGGCGCACCGTCGCACGGAAAGGTCGGCGGCTGAACCGGCTGGTAATAACCCAAGAGATTTAACTGAGCGCTGAGGGCTAACAGGCTGTCGGAATAGGGTGCATAGCCTTCATTCCCGTTGCTGTCCACGACCGAATCAGTGGCAGTGGCCGCATAGATCGTTCCGGAAACGATATCCGCGGAAACGCCGCCGTAGCCCCAGATGCCACCACCGCCGTTAGGGGCGGGGATGGAAGGCACCACCACGAAATCGCCGACGAGGGTGGGTGTGCCGGAGACGTCGATCTGATAGATTTGCCCGCGCCAGGGAGCTACGTCGCCACCGTTGCTGGCCGAAGCGATATAGATGCTGTTTCCGACTTTGTTCAAGCCGCCCCAGACCTTGTTGGTCACCGGATTGGCGATCAGGGTCAAGCCGGGATAGACATCCGTGCCGTCGAAAAGCGAGATAGTCCGGAAAACGCCGTCGGTAGAGACGGTGTAAATCCGGCCCGCCACCCGATCGACGACGGGAGGGGCCTCAATACCGAAGCCGTCCGGCAGGCCCCACGTATTGGGCGTGGGAGCCCCGAAATTCCGGTTCCACAGAACGCTGCCATTACTGGCATCCATGACATAAATCGTATTTCCACCGGTTCCGACCACCAGCACATCGCGCGTTTGCCCGCTGATTTCAATCGCGTGAACGTATAACGGCTGAGCCGTCACATTGCCATCCACGGTGGTGGACCAACTGAGTTGGAGGCTGGAAACATTGGCGGTGGTGAGGATCGTCTCATCCACGGCGTTGCCGCTTCGGCTCGGGTCGTGATCGACCATGAGCCAGTCGGTCGCCACCCCAATATTTAAGGTGACCGTGACAGTCGCAGGTGAGCCCTGAACACCAGGATCGGTTATGGTGACATGTCCGGTATACGTACCCACGCTCAGGCCGGTGAGGGACGCCGATATCTGAAGTTGTTCGGGCGCGGTGCCCATGGTTGGCGATACCGTCAACCATGAACTGTCACTGCCGGTGGAGAAGTTGATTGCTCCACCGCCCGTATTGGCGACAGAAACGGTCGAAGCCGGGGGATTGCCACCTCCTTGTGTGGCATAGAAAGCCAGGGTTGCAGGCGTGACCGACAGGACCGGAGGATTCGAAACCGCCCCAGACGACTTAAAGGTGGCCATCAGGGCGAACCAAGTGCCGGTTGTCTGTGTAAAGGTGGCCGCTACGCTGCCGGCCGTGGTTTGGACCTGATACTCATCCAGATCTCCGTTCTCGATAGACATGGCGGTGAAACCGGCGCCGGCGGTTGCATTATTAAAGAGGAAGGCATATCCGTAAATCAACTCTCCATTGGCGGTAGTGGACGCGGGGCCGCTCGATACATTGGTGCCGGAGCCCGAAGCCGAAGCGGTCTGATCCAGAGGGGAGGTGGAGGCCAGTCCGGACCACTCCGAGATGTGAATCTCGAGAGCGTCCGCCGTGGATGGCGTGAGCGTTACGGTATTGGCGCCGCCCTTGCAGTTCGGTACGTACCAGATGTAAGCAGTGACATCCTGAACGGTATCCGTGACCGGGCCGATCGCCGGCAGGTACACATTGCCGGCGGTATCGCTGATGGAGATGGTTGCGGCGGGGCGGGCGGCCGTCCCGCTGACGATCAGAAAGTTGCCCGGAGTGTTATTCAAGGAAAAGGAAGCCGATATGGAAGAAGCAGTCGCTTCGTTACCGTTTCCGTTTTTCTGAATGAGCTGGATGGTGGAGGTGACAGCTTGAGCGGTGAAATTGACGCCGGAAACACCGTTACGGCTTGGCTTGGCGGAGTGAAGGAATAGCCGCTGTTAGAGGGCGTCACGGCATACGCGCCATTGGCCAACCCGCTGAAACTATAATTACCGGAAGTATCGGCCGTCACGGTAGCGGTGGCCGTATCGGAAAGAGAGACAGTGGCGCCGCTGCCACCCGCCGCGGGACTGATCGTGCCCGAGACTGTCCAGGTCGAGGTGCCCGGCGCGGGAAGGATCTCGCAAATGCTGAGATTGTATCGATCCGTGGTGGGCGCCGTGTCGTTGATAGTGACGCTGGCGCCGCTGACCGGGGTGGGGCTGCTTTGCCGCTGCACCCAATAGGTATCGCCCGTAGAAGCCAGGTATTGATGGACCAGGGTTTGACCGGCTCCCACGGTGCGGCCGATGGCATTGTCGAAATCGTTGCCCACCCCGAATACCCATGAGTTATTCCGGGTGGTGGCCAGGGAGGCGCTGGGTCCGCCGCTCTTACCGTTACCGGATGCGGTGGCACCAACGGCGCCCGACCCGTTGGTGCCCGACGGGTCGACACCCGCAAAGCTCATCACCGTAATCGAGGCAGCGACCGATTGGGAAAGAGTCGCCGTGACCGAAGCGCCGCTCAGCGTGCTTGTCGCGAAGGCGCGCCAGATCTCGGCGGTCCCGCTCTGGACGTTGGTTCGCACCACCAGCACCCAGGTCAGGCCCGCACCGGAGAGGCTCTTTACGGTGGTGTTGGCGCCGGACCGATAATCCGTGGCGATGAAGGCCAGGAGCAACTCGTTTCCCGAAGCCGTGGAGAATGGCGGGGTGGATATGTGGATATGGTGGTGCTCGCGGCCGAACTGTCCTGTGAAGTTGTCAGATCAATGGCGATCGAAGCCCAGGCGAGGGTGCCGGTCGACAGGAGGACGGCGGGGATACAGAGACGGAGAATGGCTCTAACAAGGTTCATAAATGTTTGACAATTCCGCTCGCAATTCACGCACCTAATTTACAAAACAGCGACTGGAAGCGAGACTTTCCGAGGCCATGGGGGCGCCGGGGTTCCTGTTTAGAGGAGGGGGGCACACACATGCCAGTACCAGGCAAGCGCCAACGGGTTTTCTCTTCTTTTTTCTGGGGCCGTGCTCTGTTGGGCCCGAGAAGTGCTTCGTGCGCATGACCAGCATCGAACGGGAGGGGGCAATTCGAGCCGTCATCAGAGCGGCCGGGCGCCATTGGGGAACGACAAACGCGGCACGGCCCATTTTTCGGCCAGAATCCGAAAGTTCAGAATCACCGATGCCAAACCACACGCTTTGTAGCCCGCAACGCCCGAGTGAATATGGCCTTTCAGCGGCAAGTCTTTTGGAAGAGCCGCTGGGAAGTGACGCACTTCTTCCACGAAAACGAGCGCTACGTGCCGCCGAGTTTCGCGCAAACCAGCGGCGGTTTGGCCGTGGCCACGCGCCTGCCAACGCCAACAGGGCCCCGCCTGGCCTTTCAGCCTGTCCTTCATGGACATAGCCGGTCCCGACTAGAATGGCTGCGGTTCTCCGGGAAAGAATCTGGAAAAGTGGGATCTCAGCAAGACAGTCCCGCTACCCTCATTCCTGCTGGCGCAGGCCGCAACGCTGCCTAACTTGCTGCTGGGGAGTCTCTTCTGCGCTAGCCGGCGAGGGCGCCAAAGAAGCGGCCCCGAAATTGCGATGACGCCGCACACCGGGTGCTGCAAACTAGCAATCGGATCGCCACCGCTCATCGGAGGAGCAAATCATGAAGATGCTTCAGCCACGGAAGTGGCCTGCTGGTGAACGCACGTGCCGCACTCCCGCATTGCCTACTGCCGCAGTCTTCGCCGCGTTGATCGTGGGCCTGTCCGCCACTCCGCTGCGGGCTCAAACCTTCGGCTGCAGTCCGGCCATGGCGAACGACATCGTATGCGAGAACTCGAAGGCCGGAAGCGATCCCAGTAACTGGTCCATAAGCGGGGTAGGGGATTCCAGCATCCAGGGTTTTGCCACTGACATCAGCGTCCCTCAGGGAGGCACGATCTCCTTCAAAATACAGACGAACGCGGCGGCTTATACAATAACGATCTTCAGGCTGGGGTACTATAGCGGAAACGGGGCTCGCCAGATAGCCAGCGTTACCCCCTCAGCCACGCTCCCGCAGGCACAACCCAACTGCCTGACCGACGCTTCCACACTGCTTTACGACTGCGGGAATTGGGCAGTTTCGGCCTCCTGGCAGGTGCCGTCGAATGCGACCTCCGGAGTCTACATCGCCCTTCTGAAGCGCCAGGATACCGGCGGCGTCAGCCAGATCCCCTTCATCGTCCGCAACGACACAAGCCACTCCAATATTCTCTTTCAGACCTCCGACGAGACGTGGCAGGCCTACAATTCGTACGGCGGGCACAGTGTCTACGGCGGCGCCAACACTTTCGATCTACCGAATCGCTCATACAAGGTCAGCTACAACCGACCTTATCTTACGCGCTCGTTCGATTCCGAATCGGTCACTTACCTGTTCGGCACGGAATATCCGATGATCCGCTGGCTCGAAGCGAATGGTTTCGATGTAACCTATTCCACCGGCATCGATTCCGACCGCAATGGCACTTTAGTCTTGAATCATAAGGTTTTTCTTTCTGTTGGCCACGATGAGTACTGGTCCGGGGCACAGAGAACCAATGTAGAGGCGGCCCGTAACGCCGGAGTCAACATTGCGTTCTTCAGCGGCAACGAGGTCTTCTGGAAGACGCGGTGGGAAAATTCCATTGACGGCACGAATACTCCGTACCGCACCTTAGTCGTCTACAAAGAAACCCTGGACGGCACTTCCAGCGGTGGCGTCAAGGATCCAGACGATCCGCCGACCTGGACGGGGACGTGGCGGGATCCGCGGTTCAGCCCTCCGGCCGATGGCGGGCGCCCGGAGAACGCGCTCACCGGGACATTATTCATGGTGAACGGTCCCGGAACTGACAACGATGGAAGCCTGAACGTAAAAGTTCCGGCGGCAGACGGCAAGATGCGTTTCTGGCGCAATACAGCGGTCGCCTCGCAAGCGCCGTCGGGAACGTATTCCCTTCCGACCGGGACGCTCGGCTACGAATGGGATGTGGATATGGATAACGGCTCGCGGCCGGCCGGACTCTTCGATCTTTCCACGACTACTCAAACCCTGACGACCGACCTTCTCCTGGACTACGGAGCGACTTACGGCGCCGGAACGGCCACCCACCATATGACCATGTACCGGGCGCCCAGCGGGGCCCTGGTGTTCGGCGCCGGGACGGTTCAATGGTCGTGGGGTCTCGACAGCAATCACGACAACCCGTTTGATTTCACGAACCCCGCCCCTGATGTGAATATGCAGCAGGCGGTGGTGAACCTGTTTGCCGATATGGGGGTTCAGCCGGCTACGCTGCAATCGGGCCTTACGCCCGCCACGGCCTCAGTCGATAAGACCCCTCCGACCTCGACCATTCTCTCTCCGGCCTCCGGATCAACCCAGCAACTGGGCGTGCCCGTCACCGTTTCCGGGACTGCGGTCGATACCGGCGGCGGAGTCGTGGCCGCCGTAGAAATCTCGACCGATGGCGGACAAACCTGGCACCCGGCTACCGGGCGCGCGACCTGGACGTATGTGTGGTTGCCGTTGCAGTCGGGATCCATAAATGTATTGAGTCGCGCCGCAGATGACAGCGGCAATATCGAAACGCCCTCCAGCGGACTGACGGTCACCGTTCCAACGCCCCCGATCTCGCTCGATGTGCAAACGTCCACCGATGGGACTGCGGCGAGTTCCACGATCGCCAGCCCCGCGTTCTCAACCGCGGCAGGCAACGAGCTGCTTCTCGCGTTCATCGCGACGGACTACCTCGCCGGATCCAACACCACAGTGACCGGGGTAAGCGGGGGTGGTCTCACGTGGGTGCTGGTGGACCGCGCGAACGCCCAGAGCGGTACGTCGGAGATCTGGCGGGCGTTCGCGGCCTCGCCGGTAAGCAATGTGAACGTCACCGCCACCCTGTCGCAAAGCGTAGTCTCATCGATTACGGTCGTAAGCTTCATCGGTGTCAACACTTCCGGGACGAACGGCTCGGGCGCAATCGGGGCGACCAAAAGCGCCAGTGCCGGCTCCGGAGCGCCCACGGCAACGCTGGTCACCACCCAGAACAACTCGCTGGTATTCGGCGTCGGCAACGACTACGACAACTCCATCGGCCGGACACCGGGTCCAGGCCAGAGCCTCGTGCACCAGTACCTCACACCAAGCGGCGACACCTATTGGGTACAAATGCAGGATACTCCCACTCCGTTCAGCGGCACTTCCGTTTCGATTAACGACACAGCACCGACGAGTGACAGATACAACCTGGCGATTTGCGAAATCATCGCATCCACTACACAGTCGCAGAGCTGGAGTATTTCCGGAACGATCAGCCCGGCATCAGCCGGGAGCGGAGCACAGGTGATCCTGAGCGGGACTTCCAGCAACACTGTCACAGCGGACGGTTCGGGTAACTACACGTTTTCGAGCCTGACCAATGGCAGTTACACCGTAACCCCAAGCAAAACGGGGTTTACGTTTGCTCCGGCAAATCAACCGGTGACGCTGAGTGGAAGCAGTGCTACCGGCATTAACTTCACAGGCACGGCCACGGCAACGTACTCTATTTCAGGCACAATCACTCCGGCGTCTTTGGGGAGCGGGTCAACGGTCACCCTGACGTCCAATGGCGAGGGCGGCTCAACCCAGACGGTGACGGCGGACGGATCCGGGAATTTCTCTTTCACAGGCGTGGCCAACGGCAGCTACACGCTAACGCCGTCTAAAACCGGTATCACTTTTGCTCCTACAAGCCAGACGGAAACGGTCAACGGGGCCAACATAACCGGTGTGAGCTTCACGGCGAGCGGGGCGGGCACGTTTACAATTTCCGGCACGGTGAGTCCATCGTCGTCAGGGAGCGGAGTGACGATTACCCTGAGCGGGGCCGCGAGCGCCGCGACGACGACGGACGGCTCAGGTAACTACAGCTTTTCAGGGCTGGCCAATGGAGCGTATACCATAACGCCGAGCAAGGCGGGCCTGACGTTCAGCCCGAGCAGCGCGAACGCAACGGTCAACGGCGCGAACGTGACCGGCGTGAACTTCAGCGTCGCGACTTACAGCCTTTCGGGTACAATCAGCCCCGCGTCCTTAGGCAGCGGCGCAACGGTATCGCTCACCGGGACGTCGGCCGCGGCCGTGACGGCCGATGGCACCGGCAGTTTCGCCTTTTCGGGCCTGGTGAACGGATCTTACACGGTGACTCCAAGTAAGACCGGGCTCACATTCGCTCCCGCGAGCCTGGGAGAAACGATCAATGGGGCCAGCATCACCGGCATCTCATTTACGGTGCAGACGTTCGGTATTTCCGGCACGATCAGTCCGGCGGCTTTGGGAAGCGGGACAACCGTAACCCTCAGCGGGGCCGCGAGCGGCACCGCGACCGCGGACGGTTCCGGGAACTATAGTTTTACGGGCTTGATCAATGGCAGCTACACAGTGACACCCACGAAATCCGGCCTTACCTTCAGCCCCACGAGTCTGCCGGAACAGATCAACGGGGCCAATATTGCGGGCGCAAATTTCGCGGTGCAGACCTACAGTATTTCGGGCACGATCAGCCCGCCTTCACTGGGCACCGGCTCAACCGTCACGCTCAGCGGAGCAGGCAGCGGAGCCACGACCGCGGACGCTTCGGGCAACTACAGTTTCTCGGGGCTGGTCAACGGGAGCTACACCGTGACTCCCAGCAAGAGCGGTTTTGTATTCAGCCCGGGCAGCGCAGCCGAGACGGTGAATGGAGCTAATATTACGGGCGCCAATTTCACGACACAAGCGGTTCAGGCAAGCTCCCTGGCGATTGACGCGAAGGTCTCGAAAGATGGGACCGCGAGCACGACCGTCGCGACGGCTGCGTTCTCGACGACCTCGGCGAACGAACTGCTCCTCGCGTTCGTTACGACGGACTATCTTTCGGGAGCGAATACGACGGTGACCGGCATCAGCGGCGGCGGTCTCACATGGGTGCTTGTGGTCCGGACCAACGTACAGAGCGGCACAGCGGAGATCTGGCGCGCGTTTTCGCCTTCAGTTCTGAGTAATATCACGGTGACGGCTACGATCTCGGCAAAGGTCGTCTCGTCGATAACGGTCGTCACCTTCACCGGTGCTGCGACCTCGGGTACGAACGGCTCGGGCGCGATTGGAGCGACGGGCAGCGCCAATGCCAAAACAGGAGCGCCGACCGCCTCGCTGGTCACAACGCAGAACGGTTCGTGGGTCTTCGGCGCCGGCAACGACTTTGACAACGCAATTGCGCGTGTACCTGGCACAGGGCAGAGCCTCGTCCACCAAGATCTGACTTCGACCGGCGACACGTATTGGGTGCAGATGCAAAATGCCCCGACACTCCTGAGCGGGACGACCGTAACAATCAACGACACGTCACCGACCGGAGACCGTTATAACTTGAGCATTTGCGAAATACTTCCAGCGAACTGAATTCTCCGATTCGCTAATGTTCCTGTTGCCGACCGAACTTGAAGCTCGCGCGCGCAACCGTGCAGTCGGATATCCGGGTGAATGAGCAAGCTGCCGTGCGCGGGGGCGTGATACGGCGGGAGCGAACTTAACCCGGGTCTTGGACGGCTCCGGCTCCGGACGCTGAAGTGCAGTTCGCCTCGGCAGCAGGGCGAAAGTATTGTCCAGAAGGAAGCTTTGTCGACTTCGAACGCCGGCGGACGGTAGAACTCCGCTTTATGTCAAAATTCGGCACTATTTCCCGACACGTTTCCCCGGCTGGGAGAACTCCGCAAGGCAGCGGCGTCCGGCGCGTTTGTTTGAGTGAACCGCGGCTCACGGGTTCACTGCCGGGGCGGCCCGACCGGATTATGGAGACTCCATGTTCCACGCCCGAAAACGGATGAGCGAGTATCCACAGGGACTGTCTGGCAAGAAAATTGCCTAATGCAGGCCAGCAGGGTGCGCTCAACAACCCGGGTTGCTGAGTCGCATGGTACGCCTGACCTGGAGAACGCTTTGTGAAATGTCACTGCCCGACCGTTAGATACCTCATTGTAATTATCGCCTTCGCTGTGCGAACCGTGTCGGGCCAACCCGAGGCGTCCTCCCAGGAAACGACAGCGTCTTCATCATCCCAGAGCCCCCTGGATGGCATACGTATTACTAACGCATCGTTCTACGGAACATATTATTCGTCGCTGGCCATGGTGGGGGGCCCATCCGGATACGATGTCTCAGCGGGCGGCAGCGCTACGCTGCGATGGAGCCGGACGCGCTCCCGTTCGAGTATCTCGTGGAATTATACCGCCGCGTACACGCGAGACATCACTTACTCGGCGATTAACGCACTCAACCACGATTTGTCGCTTACGTATGGATATAAGATCCATCCGAACTGGAGTTTAGTCGGGGGAGTGACGGCCGAGGTGGTGAATACTTATCAGTTTGTATTCGAGCCCAACAGCCTCAGCCAAGCGCTCCAGGTGGCGGGCACGCCCGACGAACTGGCGGCAACGGTCTTGAGCAACACGAGCTACGATAATACGCGCTTGACGGCTCTCCTCACGGGCGTCCCGAGTGTGAATTCTCCGGCCAGCCGGCTGTTTTTTGGAGATCGCACGCTGAACGCGGCTTTCCGGACGGGTGTTACGTACCGCAAGGCACGGCTCTCGATTCTATTCGAAGGAGAGGGCACCCGTATTCAACATCTTTCGGAGGGATCCACAGGCCAGCCGGCCACGACCTCCTATCTCCTGGGCGATTCGAACACCGGCCAGGTTGGGATGAATCTTTCGTATTCGCTTTCGCCGCGGACGCAGATCGGCGCTTCCGTCGCCGCCCAGCGAACGTTCTCCCAGTTCGAGGATGTGTACACTACCACGACCACAGCGACTTTCGGGCGCAGAATGAGCGAGCGATGGTTCACGGAAATGCACGGCGGCTTGGGCTTTTTCAGGCCGGTGCGCAGTTCTTTTCAATTGCCCACAGGGCCGCAATACATTATGGGCGGTAATGCCGGTTTCAAAACCCCCGGACACGCGTTTCTGGTATCGGTCGACCGTTCGATCGCGAATAGCTACGGGTATGGAGGCAGTTCGAATCTGAGCACAACCGCCGCATGGAATTGGGGGCGTCGCAATGGTGGATGGAGGATTCAGGCGAGCGAAAGCTGGCAGCAGATTCAGATCGCCGGCCTGCCGGACGTGAATGCGTGGTTGACGACCGTGGGGTTTACCGAGCCACTGGCGGGTAGAAAGGCGATTACTTTCACATATACCTATATGCGGACAACGAACGCGTACACGAGCATGCTGAACAACCAGGCGATACAGGGGTTGCGGATTGCATTCGTTTGGGCGCCAATGACGATCGCCAACTGAAGACACCCGCATGATCCGGATTTTCAATCAATACGCCTCCCCGAAGTCCTTCCTGCTGGTGGGACTGGAAACAGTGGTAATCGCTCTGTCTCTGGTTTTTGCCGCAAAGCTTCGTTTCTGGAACAACAGTTCCGAGTTTGAGGCATGCATCGACTTGCCGCATTTCGCGTTGCAGGCCGCGGTGGTGGTGGTCATTTACCAGTTGTGTTTTTATATCAACGATCTCTACAATGTCGATGCCCAGCCGGCGGTGCGGCGGGAGGACCAGGTTCTCCGGCTGGGTCAGTCTTTAGGGGCAGCCTCGCTATTGCTTGGATTCCTGTACTTCCTGATCCCGAGTCTCCTGGTGGGCCGAGGCGTGTTTTTGTTGAACATGGTTGTGGTGACCGCTTTCACTCTTGTGTCGCGAATCGCCCTGGACCGATTGTGGTTAGTCACCAGACCCGAAAGGGTCCTGGTTCTTGGCGGCGGCCCTCTGGCATCCACGGTCGCCCGCGAAATTGCGACGCGGCAGGATTTGAAGTTGAACCTGGTGGGTGTCGTGCAGGAGGACCGCGCCGCCTCAAGCCAACCTGAGAGTCTTTACGGCCGGCCGATTCTCGGCCATGTGAGCGAACTGGAGGCGGTGGTTTCGGACCATGGCGTGGCTCGTATTGTGGTGGCCGTGGAGGACCGGCGCGGGGTTTTGCCGACTGCGGCCCTGGTAAAACTGCGGGTTCAGGGTGTTGTGGTGGAAGATGCCCACACGGCGGTAGCCGCTTTGACAGGGCGGGTTTGGTTGTCGATGGTACGCCCGAGCTGGTTTGTCTTTTCCGACGGATTTTACCGCTCACGCCTCACCACGCTGCTGAAGCGAATGTTTGACATTTGCTTTGGAATTCTGGGCCTGATGGTTTCGCTGCCGGTTATGGCGGCGGTGGCGGTAGCGATCAAACTGGATTCCCGGGGGCCGGTCCTATATCGTCAGGAGAGAGTAGGCTGGAAATCCAGGTCGTTCGAAGTACTGAAGTTCCGATCCATGCGAGTCGATGCGGAGGCCGCCAGTGGAGCGAAATGGGCGTCGGTGGGCGACCCGCGAGTGACGAGGCTTGGAAAATATCTGCGGAAGTTCCGGCTTGACGAATTGCCTCAATTCTGGAATGTGGTTCGCGGGGATATGAGCTTTGTCGGGCCCCGGCCGGAGCGGCCGGTGTTTGTGGCCGAGCTCCGGAAGGCGATTCCCTATTACGACGAGCGGCATTCGGTCCGTCCCGGCCTTACCGGTTGGGCGCAGGTGCGCTATCCCTATGGCGCCAGCGTGGAGGATGCATACCGGAAGCTGGAATACGATCTCTTCTATCTGAAGAACATGTCTGTATTGTTCGACTCCGCCATCGTGTTTTACACTCTCCGCACGGTTTTGACCGGGACGCACGGGCGTTGAAGGCCGGGCGCCGGGCGACAATCCCAAAAGCTTTGATTCCAGTCTGGAATTGTGGAATCCGGGGGCGTCACATGGCATTTAGCCTCTGACAATAAAAGAGTTATTGTATAGACGGCAGTTTGGCGCAAAACGTGCTCTCTGAGCTGACCGTATGAAACGTGTCATCGTGTTTCTTCTGGCGCTAGTGCTCCTTGCCGGTGCCGCGTTTACGATGCAAACTTTGAGCACGGGACTGCGGCCGACGAACCTGAAGCCCACCGCCGCAGCCAGACTGCCCGTGGCAAACAGCGCCGTACCACGTGCTCAGACCGCTCTTGACCCCATTCCGGAACCCGTGTCGATCATCCTGTCGAGTCTGGCCCTTTTCGGGTGCACTACGCTCTTGCGCCGGCATCGGATGGACCGGCGTTCGGATTCCAACTGAGGTGAGCGTCTTCGACGGCCGGCAGAAGCAGGACTCATTCCCCGTTTGCAGGAAGTCTCGGGCATGGGCGGCGTGTACTCGCGGGTGCGGGCATCGTTCCTGACCGGGGCTCTCGGACTCCGGCCAACCGGACCGGGCTGACTGCCAAAACTGTTTCAACGAGTCCCAATCATTCTCAAGGACCCTGTTCAGCTTGTTCTATCTCCTTGGGGACACAAGAGTTGTTAATGGTAGCGCAACTGCTTAAAGAGACTCTGCAAGCGCAGGGAGAGGATGCGTTGAATGATTTCCAGTGATGTCGTTCTCGGGCGGGGAGTAGTGATCCATCAGCCCGACCTGGTCAATCTTTATGGATGTTCCATCGGAGATCACACCAAAGTCGGCGCATTTGTGGAAGTGCAGAGGGGGGCAAGCATCGGGGCGAACTGCAAGGTCTCCAGTCATTCCTTCATCTGCGACGGCGTGGTGATTGAAGATGGTGTCTTTATCGGTCACGGGGTGATGTTTATCAACGATGTATACCCGCGGGCGGTAAATGATGACGGGAGTCTGCAAACCGGGACGGACTGGAAAGTCATTCCGACGCGAATCCGGCGGGGAGCTTCGCTGGGGAGCAACTGCACGATTCTGGCCGGAATTACGGTAGGCGAAGGCTCACTGGTGGGAGCCGGCGCGGTAGTGACTCGCGATGTGCCCGACTACGCGGTCGTCGCCGGCGTGCCGGCACGCGTGGTGGGAGATATCCGGGAGCGCCAGCGCGCAGCCGCTGCCATCGCATGACTGCCGCTGCAGGTTCAAGACAAATACTGGTTGAGGAGATTCGATGATTCGTGTTGGTGTAGTGGGATACGGGTATTGGGGGCCGAACCTGGTCCGTAACTTTTCGGAGGCGCCGAATACCACGGTAACCGCAGTCAGTGACATGCGCGCCGACCGGCTGGCCATGGTGGGGCGGCGTTACCCGGGCATTCGGACGACCACTCGCGTGGAGGAGTTGCTGGCCAATCCCGCGGTGGACGCGGTCGCCATCGCGACACCGGTTTCAACGCATTTCGATCTCGGAATGCAGGCACTCCGCGCCGGCAAGCATGTAGTGCTTGAAAAGCCGATGACCACGACTTCGGCGGAGAGTCTGGCGCTGATTGAAGAGGCCGAGCGGCGCAACCTGGTCCTGATGGTGGATCACACCTTCGTGTACACGGGCGCGGTGCGGAAGATTCGCGACCTGGTGGCCAGCGGGCGGCTCGGGGATCCGTATTACTACGATTCCGCACGCGTGAACCTGGGCCTTTTCCAGCACGATGTAGATGTGATCTGGGACCTGGCGGTTCACGATCTGTCCATTATGGATTACGTGCTGAATGCTCATCCTTCGGCGATTACCGCGACGGGTATGAGCCATGTCGCGGGAAAACCGGAGAACATCGCCTATCTGACGGCGTTTTTTGAGAACAACCTGATCGCGCACATCAACGTGAACTGGCTCTCGCCGGTGAAGGTCCGGCGGACGCTGATCGGCGGCAGCAAGCAGATGATTGTTTACGACGATATGGAGCCGAGCGAAAAGGTGAAGGTGTACGACAAGGGCATCACCATCAGCAACGGCCCCGAATCGGTGTACCGGATGCTGATTGGTTACCGGACCGGCGATATGTATGCGCCGCAACTCGACATGAGCGAAGCATTGCGTGTAGAGGCCCAGCATTTTGCGGAGTGCATCGAGGACGGCGGGCAGCCGCTCACGGATGGCTACGCCGGCCTGCGGGTGGTACGGATGCTCGAAGCGGCCACGCAATCGATGAAAAAGCAAGGTGCGCTGATTGAACTGGCCGGTGAGAAGAGGCGGGTCTGCGCGGCCTGAAGAGGCCAATAATTATGATTCCATTCGTTGATCTGAAATCGCAGTACCACAGCATCAAAGAAGAGATCGACCGGGCGGTAATGGGGGTCCTGGAAAGCACGGCTTTTGTGCTGGGAAAAGAAGTGGCGGCGTTTGAAGACGAGTTTGCGGGGTATACAGGCGCCTCCGACGCGATTGCGGTGAACTCGGGGACCAGCGCGCTGCACCTCGCGCTGCTGGCGGCGGGGATTGGTCCGGGCGATGAGGTAATCACGGTGCCATTCACCTTTGTCGCCACGGTAGCGGCGATCGGGTACAGCGGCGCCCGACCGGTCTTCGTGGATATCGATCCCCGGTCATTCACCATGGACGTGACGCGGATCGAGGCCGCCATCACGGTTCGCACGAAGGCCATTATGCCGGTTCACCTTTACGGCCATCCGGCGGATATGTATCCCATCCTGGAGATTGCGCGACGGCACAACCTGGTAGTGATCGAGGATGCGGCGCAGGCGCATGGGGCGGAGTACAAAGGCCGCCGCGTGGGGGGCATCGGCGACCTGGGCTGTTTCAGCTTTTACCCCGGCAAAAACCTGGGCGCTTATGGCGAGGGCGGGGCCGTAACCACCAACAATCCCGAGTATGTGCGGACTATCCGGATGCTCCGGGATTGGGGCGCGGAACGCAAATATCATCACGAGCTGAAGGGCTATAACTACCGCATGGAAGGGCTCCAGGGGGCGATTTTGCGGGTCAAGCTACGCTACCTGGATGGCTGGACGGAGATGCGGCGGGCGCATGCCGAGGCATACACCGAGCGTCTGAAGAGCAGCCATGCGACTCCTCCCGAGGCGATGCCTTTTGCGCGGCACGTCTGGCATGTTTATGGGATCCGCACCAAGGACCGGGCGGCGGTGCAGCAGAGCCTGCAGGAGCAGGGTGTGCAGACCAATATCCACTATCCTTTTCCGGTGCACCTGCTGCCGGCTTGGGCGGACCTGGGCTACAGCGAGGGTGCGTTCCCCGAGGCCGAGACCGCGGCGCGGGAGGAGCTTTCGCTGCCGATGTATCCCGAATTGACACGGCAGCAGGTGGAGCAGGTCTGTACCGCGGTCGAGGAGTTTTGCCTTGCCGGCCGGAAATGAAGCAGCTCTCCGCATTGTGCGGGCGGTGCATGGAAAACGGGAAGCGGAGCCCGATCCGAAATTTGAAATCGGACTCAGCGGCGCTCTGCGCCAACAGTACGGGCGCGAGGCGCTCATCGAGCTTTACGGCCGCTATTCCGTCGGCGATGGCTACCTGGAGTCGCTGATGCGGCGGGCGATCTGGCGGGCCTTGGGAAAACGCGTCGGCCACGGTCTGTCGATCGGCTCAGGGGTGGGATTCAAGCACCTGGAGACTTTCGAGATCGGCGACAGCGTGTTCATCGGGGCAAACGCTTACGTGCAAGGCCGCTTCGATGGCTGCTGCAGCATCGGGAATCACGTGTGGATCGGGCCGCAGAGTTACTTCGATGCGCGGGACCTGGTTCTGGAAGATTACGTGGGGTGGGGCCCGGGAGCCAAAGTGCTGGGATCGGCACACACCGGTCTTCCCGTGGACGAGCCAATTATTCAGACTGACCTGGAGATCAAGCCGGTGCGGGTGGAGGCGTGGGCCGATATCGGGACCAACGCGACGCTGCTTCCGGGGGTCACGGTGGGGAAGGGGGCAATTGTGGGCGCCGGCGCCGTGGTTACGCACGATGTGCCGGCGTTCGCGATTGTGGCGGGTGTCCCGGCGCGTTTTCTCCGCTGGCGCGAGGGGTACGAGGCAAACGAGAACAACGATGAATAAAAAACGAGTCCTGATTACGGGGGGAGCCGGCCTGATCGGCTCGCACATTGCGGACCTGCTGATTCGGGAGGAAGACCCGGAGGTCCTTGTTCTCGATAACTTTGTGCGTGGAAGGCGCGAGAACCTTGCCTGGGCCATGGCCCACGGGCGGGTGCGGATCATCGAGGGCGATATCTGGGACTGCGACCTTTTGCGGGACGCGATGGAAGGCGTGGATACGGTGTTCCACCAGGCCGCCATCCGCATCACACAATGCGCCGAAGAGCCCCGCCTGGCGCTGGAGGTCCTGGTAGACGGCACGTTCAATGTCGTGGAAGCAGCGGTAAACGCCAGGGTGCGGAAAGTGGTGGCCGCTTCTTCGGCTTCGGTGTATGGCTTGGCGGAGGAATTTCCGACTACCGAAGCCCACCATCCTTACAACAACCGTACTTTTTATGGCGCCGCGAAGGTTTTCAACGAGGGCCTGCTGCGGAGCTTTCACGAGATGTATGGGCTGGACTACGTGGCTTTGCGGTACTTCAACGTGTATGGGCCGCGCATGGATATGTACGGGGCTTATACCGAGGTGCTGATCCGCTGGATGGACCGCATTGCCGCGGGACGGCCGCCGCTGATTCTGGGCAGCGGTTCGCAGACCATGGATTTCGTTTTTGTGGAAGACATTGCGCGGGCCAATGTGCTGGCCGCACGGGCGACGGTGAGCGACCGGGTATTCAACGTGGCCAGCGGATGCGAAACCAGTCTGAACGAACTAGCGCGCACGCTGCTGAAGGTCATGGGGTCGGATCTCGAGCCGGAGTATGGACCGGAGCGGAAGGTAAACGCGGTTTCGCGGCGTCTGGCGGACACCCGCCAGGCGGCGAAGCATTTGGGGTTCCGCGCCGAGGTACAGCTCGAAGAAGGATTGAGGCGGCTGGTGGAGTGGTGGCAGGCCGGCAAGGAGATCGTTCAGGTTGCCCATGCCTGAGGAGAAAACGATTCCGGTCGCCAAACCGTGGATGGATGAGCGGGAGGCGGACGCGGCCCGCCGGGTGATCCTCTCCGGGTGGGTGACGCAAGGCCCGGAGGTGGCGGCCTTCGAGCGGGAATTCGCGGATACGGTAGGGGCGCCCTATGCGTGTGCGGTTTCCAGTTGCACGACGGCGCTCCACTTAGCGTTGCGGGCCGTGGGGGTACGGGCCGGCGACGAAGTGATCACGGTCAGTCACTCGTTCATCGCCACGGCGAACAGCATCCGGTATTGCGGCGCCACGCCGGTGTTCGTGGATATCGAACCAGCGACATACAACATGAATGCGGCGTTGCTGGAGCCGGCGATTTCGACCCGGACACGAGCCATTCTGTGCGTGCACCAGATGGGAATGCCATGCGATATGGCGGCGATTCTGGAAGTCGCGCGTCGCCACAACCTGCCGGTTGTGGAAGATGCCGCGTGCGCCATCGGCAGTGAACTGCTGTGGAACGGCAAATGGGAGAGAATCGGAAAACCCCACGGGGATATCGCTTGTTTTTCCTTTCATCCCCGAAAGCTGGTCACCACTGGCGATGGGGGAATGCTAACCACTGTTAATGCCGAATTCGACAGAAAATTTCGCTTATGGCGCCAGCACAGCATGAGCGTCCCGGATACGGTGCGGCACCAGTCGGCCCGGGTAACTTTTGAGGCGTACCCGGAACTGGGATTCAACTACCGCATGACGGACATCCAGGCAGCGGTGGGGCGGGAGCAGTTAAAGCGGCTGGCGGAGATTGTGGCGCGCCGGCGGCAGTTGGCCGAGCGGTATAAGTGCTTGCTGACCAATGTTCCCGGGGTGGTCCCGCCGCTGGAGCCGGCATTTGCGCGTTCCAACTGGCAAAGCTATTGCGTGCGGCTGCCGGAATGGGCGGATCAGCGGCAGGTGATGCAGTCGATGCTGGACCGCGGGGTTTCGGCGCGGCGGGGGATCATGTGCGCGCATCTTGAAGGGGCTTATGCGGGTGGCGGCTCCTGGAGTTGCGGCCACTCCTCTTCCGAAGAGGTCACTGGGGGGGGGCCGAACCTGGCCGAAAGCGAGATTGCACAGAATCAGACCATCATTCTTCCTTTGTTTCACCAGATGAGCGATGCCGAGCAGGAGAGAGTGCGAGTCGCCCTCCAGGGCGGCATGGAGCCTGAGCGGAAGACATCTAATCATATCCTAACCTTTGTCAATATTCCTCCCGAAGTGTTGAAATGCTAGCATCAACTAGCGAGTCCCATGGGTCCTGGTACCGTAATGGATCCCGGGTGGCCACTTTGTAGCGAATTGTCGGCCGGATCAATGAGCGGGTGGCGAAACAACACTGAAAGGTTGGATATAGTGAGATGATCGGAAAAGCGAGCCTGGCAACATTCTTATTCTTTGCGTCTTTGTCCTTCGGACAGAATATTCCGCCGACTGTCTTTTTCACAGATCTGCAGTCCGGCCCGAATACCGGGGGTGACAGCCAGAGCGGATACTCAGGCGTCTATGTCACCTTATACGGTAATAACTTTGGCGCTTCCCAAGGCAGTTCCACGGTTACCTTGAACGGTGCCTCCTGTTTACGAGTGGTGTCGTGGGGCACCACCTGGCTCTGGTATCAGAAGATTGTTGTGCAGCTCGGTTCGAGCTGCAGCAGCGGAAACCTGGTTGTCAACACATCCGCCGGCACCAGCAATGCGACCTCATTCACGGTGCGGTCGGGTAACATATACTGCATTTCCACATCCGGGAGCGATAGTGGAACGGGCAAGTTCCCCTCGTCCTGCTGGGCCACGCTCGCGGGCGCGTTGGGGAAGATGGTCGCGGGAGATACGGTATACCTGGAAAACGGGGTAAGCAACACCAGCATCAGCGCGTATTCGGCCACGGTCAATTTAATGGGTAATCCAGGGGGCACAGCCGCGAGCCCGATTGCCGCGGTAGCGTATCCGGGTGCGACAGCGACGATAGGCGACATCAATAATTCGCAGTATGGGATCCGCGTTCCGCAGGTGGGTGTGGACCCGGCATATTACGTGATCGCCGGACTGACGGTGCGCGGCAACGAGGCCATGGACCTGGCGTTCTCGGACCACATCTGGCTAATTGCCAATGACGTGAGCTGTTCCGGGGCGACGGGATTCGGCTGTGTGCATGTAGATCAATCGACCAACTACTTCGTTTACGGCAACACCATGCACGATGTGGCCTACAACTGCTCCGTCAATTCCGGGAATCCGACCGGCTCACCGTGTAAGTTCCACGGATTCTACTACACCACCAACACCAACCATGTCTGGATGGGATGGAATACGGTCGACATGAATACCGCCGCAAAGACCAATGCCGGCGGCTGTTACGGTATTCAGTTCTACTCCACGGGCGGCACCGATCAGTACGACGAGCATGTACACGACAATATTGTCCGAAACGTGGTTTGCGGAGGGATTAACTTCTCGACCGTGAACCCCGGCAACGGGACAGTGGAGGCCTACAATAACGTCCTCTACCATGTCGGCACCGGTCCCGACCCGTCCGGCAATGCAGCCGGGTATTATTGCATCAGCACATCTTCCGCGGCCACGCCCACAGGTTCCGTACAGTTGTATAACAATTCTCTGTACGACTGCGGAGGCCGCGGCCAAGTGGATAATACCAATGCCGGATTCTGGCTTACCATCCCGACCGTACTCAAGAACAACGTCTTTCAAAGTACCGGGTCTTCGGAAATGTACATCTCGAGCGGCAGCAGCACTCTCAGTTGCAGCAATATCAGCGGCTCGAACAACGACTGGTACGGCAATGGCGCCGCTCCCTGCTCGTCCAACCTGACGGGCAATTTGAATGTCGACCCGAAATACACGAGTACGACGGCCGGCTCGGTCAATCTGCAACTCCAGTCGTCCAGCCCGATGATCAATGCGGGCACGGCGATCAGCGGGCTGACCGAAGATATCCTGGGAGTCTCTCGTCCGCAAGGTAGCGCCATGGATATCGGGGCTTACGAATTCGCCAGTGGTTCGGCTCCTCCTCCCCCCACGGCAACCTGCGACTTGAACGGCGACGGTGTCGTCAATAATTCCGACGTCACCATGGCTATCAATCAGGCGCTGGGGCTGGGTGGGACGGCTCTGACGTTGGACGGCGGCGCGGTCTGGAACGTGGTCGATGTGCAGCGGGTGATCAACGCCGCCCTCGGCCAGGCTTGCCGGATCGGTTCGTAAGCGTTGGTTGCGCAATTCTCCTGCGGGCCGCTCGCTCAGGCGGAGGCGGGATTCTCCACGGTCCGTGTGGCTGACGGGCACAGGATCCGGCGGTTAATCTCTCGCAGGTGTTGGGCACGGGCGGCCCAACTGAAATGTTCACGGGCTCGCGCCAAGCCGGCGGAGCCCAGGCGGGCGCGGAGGTTGCCGTCCTGCAGCAAGCGTTCCAACGCGCCAGCCAACTCGTCGATATTGGTGCCATCAACTAGAACCCCGGTTTCACCATCGACGACCGCATCGACGCTACCGCCCGAACGCCCTCCGATGACCGGTTTGCCAGCCGCGTTGGCCTCGAGAAAAACCATGCCGAATCCTTCGATATCCCCGCCCGCCGCCTCATAATTAGGCATCACAAAGACGTCGCACAGGTTAAAGATGTCCGGCAGCCGCTCGCTCGAAACACGCCCCAGAAAGATTACATTCTCCTGAATGCCCAGTTCGGCCGCCATCCGTCGCAGGGATTCCTCCTCCGGTCCCTCGCCGGCAATCAGGTAGACACAATCGTGCAAACCTCCCGTAAGCCGGGCCATGGCCTGCAGAACCGCCCGATGCCCTTTCCTGGGCACCAGGCGGGAGACGGTCAGGACCACACGCTTCCCTTCAATACCGAGTTGGCGCACCAGTTCGGGGTTCCTGGGGCGCGGAGAAAAACGGTCGCAATCTACCCCAGGCGTCAGCATGTGAATCCGTTCCGGTGGGATGCCGATGCGGACCAGGTGATTGCGGGTGAAATCGGAATTGGCGACCACGGCGTCGGCGTGCCGGTATACCCAATTCCGCAGGATCGGCTGGAAGCGGTACGGTTCAGTTTGGGTAATCTGTTCGCCGTGACAGTATGCCAGAAAGGGCACTCCCAGCCAACGCTTGAAGAGCACGCTGATCACTCCCTGAGGATACAGGTCGCCGGCGTGGGTGACTTCGATCCTCTCACGGCGCAGGATACGCAGCGTGTCGAGGAGAGGAGCGGTGATTTTGGGAAGCTGCCAGTATTTCAATGTGGGCAGCGGCCGTCCCCTGCGGAAAATGCGCAGCGGTCCAGCGGATTCGGCCCGGTCGAACTCCCGCCAGCCGGGAACCTTCTTGGTCAAGACCATTACCTGGTCGGAGTACTGCGAGACCAGAGACTTGTACAGGTTGTAGTAATAGACGCGCGAGCCGCCCATGTGGGGAAGAAAGGCGTCGGTGAGCAGCAACGTTCTCATGTTCTTATGAATCCTGCATTTCCATCCCTGGCCCAGCGGGTTGGGCGATTTACCTGATGGCCGATCTGTTTGAGGCCGAAAGCGATCATCTGGCGATTGCCGGGCTGCAGATAGATCGGCGCGGTAGTGCGGGTCGGCGGATCGTCGAGATACCGGGCTTGGCCGTCCCGAATGTCACGGCAGACTTCGGCCGGCCAGGTAGTCCCCAGCATATGCGCGGCATCCCTGCTCTGAGGATAGGAATGCAGCACGGTGGCAAAGGCGCCCTTCTTCAACACCACTCCACCGTCCAGCCGTTCGGTCAGCCGCTGCAGGATGGCGCCGGTTTCCGGTTCATCCCGATAGATTTCCCAGAAACAGGGTGGTGCGCCGCGGTATTTCTGCTCATCTCCATGATGAAATGACCACACCCCATATCGCGGCACGGTCAGGATCTCGCCGCGAATAATGTTGAAAGCGAATCTCAAAACGAAATCCAGGTGGTAGCCTCGAATGGCATCGAGATCTTGCGGCGAGAAGTACTCTGAGAATTTTCCCTTCTTGAGCACCTGGCAGGGAATCCGCGGCAAATGCTGCAGGGAGTCGCTCAGGTCGACCGGAACCGTCGCTCTGCAACGGCGCTGCACAACGTGGCGATTGTAGAGTGAGAACAGATCGGCCTGGAGGGTTACCAGCGTCTTGATTTTCTTCCGAACGGAAGAGCCTGGGAGCGGGGGCCGGTCATCGATAATGAGCACCGCCGGCTCCACTCCGTCCGCGACCAACGTCTGGATACAGCGGGCCTGCCAGAGCGGAAACGTGGTGCCGTGGCACATAATACCAAATCGCAACCTGGAGTTGATCGGTGTCATGGTTCACTCCGAACCCCTCGGAATCCGGTGGCGAACCGCCCGAAGACCATCTCGGGAGAGGAAGCCTCCACGGCGTTGCGGCGAAGCATGAAGGGATCGGTGCTCTTACCATTCACGCCTCCCATGGCGATCACGGCAGTCTGGAAGGAACCGGTTTTAACCGTTTCGACCACCTGGGGGCTGAAATCGTCCCAGGTTCCGTTGGGGTACGCAAAATGAAGAATCGGGTTGTCCAACTCTTCCTCAATCCGTTTCTTGGACCCGTGGATTTCCTGGATCAGGTCGTCCCGCCCTTCGACCGATGACAGGATGGGGTGCGTCTTGGTATGCGCGCCAAAGCTGATGCGGCATTTCGCCATTCCCCGGACGTCATCCCAGCGGAGGGGCTGGTATTCTTCGGGAGGAATCACGGGCACCGTAACCTTCAGCAGATGGGGCAGGTCTTCCATGACAAAGCGGAGCCTTTCGCGGTTGGACATTCGCTTGGCCCTGTTTTTGATTTCGGTAGCCGCCGCCTGGCATTCCTCCTGGGTGGCGAATCGAAACTCCCGAACATCGTCCCGGCCGAAGGGGATCTCCGCCAATGGAACGGGCGTGTGGCTGCATGCGTACTTTACCCGGTCTACCCATAGCCAGGAGCCGGCATCCAGAAAGTCTGTAGTGAGAAACATGGTTACCGGAATTCCGTACGAGCGGAACACGGGATATGCAGTCAGATAGAAATCGCGGTATCCATCGTCCACGGTCACGGCGAGCGAGTTGTTCGGCAGGATTTCCCGGTTGGACAGCCACCGCCCGACCTGGTCGAGAGACACGACGTGATAGTGCCGTCTCAAATGGGCGCACTGCGCTTCGAGGGATGCCTTGGCAGATGCCGGGAACCGGTGGTAGAGGAGGATGCGGACTCCGCAGCGGCCGATACTCCGCATCAGGGTCACACCGCCGCGCTTCAGGACCATCGATCGCAGGCCGCCGGACGCCTCATTTGCCAGGTGTGTAAGTTGTGCTGGAATCAGTACGCCCTCCTTTTAAAACTGAAAATAGATGAACTGCGCATCGTGCTGGTCAAACATCATGAATAGCAATAGCCCACAAGTATAGACGAGCGGCCGGCCGAGTACCCGGGTCCAGGCAAGCCCCCGGCTCTCCGAGGTCTCGCCATCTTCGAACTTGCGTGCCAGAAGCGGTTCCACCGCGCAAAACGCGATGACCGCAGCGATAAATAGATAAAATGTCGTATTGTAGGTCATCACCATGCCCGGACGGATGAACATGCCGGAAAGCACGGCGCCGGCTGTTCGCAGGTTGGGCGCGCGGAAGGGAACCCAGGCGGCCGTGACCCCGATGAGAGTCAGGACCCTCCACCCCACGGATGCAAGACGCGATCTGGTCAGCGCGGGCATGGTATTGCGGGCGTTCTCATAGACGCGAAACAAGATCAGGTACAGGCCATGCATCGCGCCCCAAAGAACGAAATTCCAGTCCGCGCCGTGCCACAGCCCCACCGCCGCCATTACGCCGAGGAGGCTGCAGTACAACGACAGCGGCGCTCCCTTGTATTTCGCGTTGATAGGAAAAAACAGATAATCGCGAATCCACCGCGAGAGCGACAGGTGCCAGCGGGCCCAGAATTCCGCGGGTGTCGCGGCATGGTAGGGCTGGCGGAAGTTCTCCGGAAGATGGACGCCGAGTAATCTGGCGGCGCCGATGGCCATATTGGAATAGCCCGCGAAATCAAAATAGATCTGTAATCCGAAGGCGATGGCGACCGCCCAGGCATCGACGGTGGAAGGTATCGCGGTCTTGGAAAAGCCCTCATTCACCCAGACTCCGAGCGTATTCGCAATGACGGTCTTTTGGATGAGCCCCCAGATGATTCGATCGATGCCTTCAAAGACGAAGCGCGGCTCGAAGGGTGCGCGGAATCCAAGTTGCGGAAACAGCTCGCGAGCGCGTACGATCGGCCCCGATGTGACGTTGGGCCAGAACAGGAAAAACAGGCACAGATCCAGAAAACCCGGCAGCGCTTTGACCCGGCCTTGCCTGACGTCGATGAGGTATCCGATGGCCTCGAAGGTGTAGAACGAGATGCCCACCGGCATCGCCACGGTCCTGGCGAATCCCCTCGGCCGGGCCGACATCCAAACCAGCAGCGCGTTCAGATTATCCAGCGCGAAATCCCGGTATTTAAAGAAGACCAGGATCACGAGCAGGGTGCCGATTCCCGCCCACATCCGCTGCTTCGCAGACGCCGGAGCGGCGCACATCCAGCGGCTTACCAGGTACACGACACCACTCACCAGAAGCGGTATCGCTAGGAACGCGACGCTCCAGGTGGCATAGAAAGCCAGGCTCGCTAGCAGGACAAACGTGCGCCGGAGCCGGACTGGCAGAAGCCAGTAGACAGTCACTGACGCAGCGAGAAAGGCCAGGTACGAGAAAGAATTGAATGGCATCTTCGTGTCCGTCACGCTGCTGGTTCGGCGACGCGCGCGATGGTTTCGAGGATCGTGTCTACGTCATCAAAATCCTCCGGCTGGAGCGTTTCCGTGGGTATCGATACGTGCAAGCCTTTCTCCAATAACGCGATGAGCTTCAAGATCGAAAGCGAGTCGATTAACCCGGATGAAATCAGGCGCTGGCTATCCTTGACAGGCCGCCCGGCCACCTGAGAAGCCGCTTCACGGATAATGGTCCGACTTTTGGCGGTGTCGGATATCACTAGGCAACCTCCGCTTTAGGCAATGTCAGCCATTCGTGCACGAACCGCTCGCGGGTCTCGCGCCGCGAAATCTTTCCCGCGGTGCTCTTCACAATCCATCTTCTGGGGACGATTGCGACATACCGCGGCGCAATGCCGACCGCCGCGAGCACCAGCTTACGAATGGCCGCCTCCAGTTCCAGCGCGCGGTCCTCATCGCAATCTTCTTTCGCTTCGGCCACGACGGCCAGGCTTTGAGTTCCGTAGTCCTGATCGTCCACTCCGAAGACCACGACGCGGCCGGGATAGACGCCGTCGACGGTGTTTACGATGGCTTCGACATCCTCGGGAAAAACATTCTGGCCGCCGATGATGGCGATGTCTTTCAGGCGGCCGATCACGAAAAGTTCACTCCCGGATACAAAGCCGAAATCTCCAGTCGCGTGCCATCCGGCGTGCAGCGAGTGGGTTTTGAAGCCGTCCGCTCCCCAATAACCAGAGAAAAGCGAGGGCATCCGAACATAAATCTCGCCGGGGCATTGGTCAGCGCAAACCGTACCATCGGCAGCGACGATCTTGATCTCGGTATGTTGCAGGGGCTTGCCGCAGGAAACATATACGCCGTCGATCAGATCGAAGGCAAGTTCGCAGTAGTTCCTGGCGTCCTGCCGGAGGCGGCTGCGGGGCACGGTAAGAGGCGCCCGCTCCAGTTCCGATTGGGTAATTGCAAAAACCGTCTCCGCCATCGCGTAGGAGGCCTGCATACTTTGCTTTCGAACGCCCCACCGGGCAAAGGCCTCGCTGAACAGAGTCATTGACCCGAGCCGGACCGGCTCCGAGCAGTTGATCCAGGCGCGAATGCTGTCGAGTCGATGTTCGCCTTTCATCTGCTCGCGCCGCTTGGCCAGATACGAGAAGGCAAAATTCGGCAACCAGCAGAACGACGGACGATACCGCGAGACGTATTTGAATAACAACTCGGGATTCATCACCCAATCATTGGCCCCTATCTGCAGCGATGGAGCCCCATGCCACAAAGGCATCCAGAAGCAGGCGATCAAGCCCATGTCATGGTACATAGGCAGCCATGATACGACCCCGTCCTCCGGAGTGAAGCGCAGCGCATCCCGCAAGAGTTCAAACTGGCGGCACAGCATGGAAGCGCTGACGACAATGGCTTTTTGCGCCCCGGTGGTCCCGCCAGAGAATTGAAGAAACACGGTATCTTCACTGGGATGCGTGTCCCGGTCGGGGAAGTTCCCGTGCGCGAGATGCTCCCTGACCGGCTCCTCCGGGAAGGCTCTCTCGTATGCCGCGCCGTTCTCCATAGCGAGCCCGGCAACGCTATAAGGAAGACCGGGGGCCAAGTTTTCAGCCAGGCGCGGCAGGGTAACGAACAGGTCCGCGGGCAGATTGCTGAGCTGGTGGACCAGGTTCCGCTGGTATTTCTCGGGATCCACGCGACTGGTTGGCCAGGCGAGAATAGCGGGGATGTGACCCTTCAAGATCAGGCCGAGGTGCAGCAGAAACAGTTCTGCCGAATGCGGCAGCAGCAGAAGCACGACACTGCGCTCTTTCGGCAAGGCGAGCGAGGCAACCAATTTGTCGGCACGCTCCAGGATACCAGCGCCGGTAAGCTCTAAGGGCTTTTCAAACCTGGGGGCGACAACGACTCGCAATAGAATGCGATCCCGATTAGCGGCTAATCGCTCCTGGAGCAGATGACGAAACTGGGTGTGGGTCATGTCTGGCATGCTTCGTACGGGCAATCCGGATACCACTGTCACTGTAAGGAAGCCAGGGTCTGGGATGGATTACGGTCGGCCGGATGACAAAGATCGTCGGCTATTTTTTCGGCCGCCAGGCGGTGGCCGGTCTCGTTCCAATGTCCTCCACCGAGATTTGTGGTGTTGAAGCCGTTCAAATACACCTGGTGCGTCTCGGCGTAAGCGGAAAGAGCCGGAGCGAGAGTTGTCACGGGGATGCCTTCCCGGGCTCCGAAAGCTTGAATCCGGTTGTCCGCATAAGAGAGATCGCCCACGCCAAGCGTCTGCATGAAGGCCAACCGCCTTGCCGGCTCAGGGACGACCTGGGGTCGATTGGCCAGTGTCACGATGCGTAATTCGGCGCCCTGTCTTCGGGCTTCATCGCGTATCGCAACCAGTAGCCCCTCGGTGACGCGCCAGGCTTCCTGCAGGGCCGGTTGTGCGGGGGGCGCGTAAACGCTGTGCTCCAGGTTGTTGAGCCCTGACTGGGCCGTCCTCTGCCGAATTGCCATAGCCGCGACCCACATTCTTCCGCTGCGCACCATGCCGTTCACTGCCTGCAGGATGCGGAAATGTTCGTTGCCCCAGATCCGAATCTTCTGTAGCCTGATATCGCGCTGTTGGACTACCGGCAATGAGCGGAACGAGTCATCCAGAACCAGCGAATCACCGCGGTAAACAAAATAGGGCGACTGCTCGGGACTAGCGGCGTTATTAAATGCGCGCAAATTATTAGCAATATCGCGGGCCGAATAGAACGCTACGAGTACGATGTCCGGGCGGTACTTCCGGACCTCACTCCGCAGCAGGAGCAGCTCCTGAGCGGTGGCGTATCCTGAAACGCCAAAGTTGAGAACCTCGACACGCTTGCCGCCAAAGCTTGAACAATTCTCCAGCCTGCGTTCCAGCAACGAGCAGTAGGTCTTATCGAGCGGCACCTGCAAAGCCTCCGTCCAGGAGTTACCCAGCACCGCGATCCGGAACGTGTCGGCGGCTTTGCTGTAGGTCCGGTCGCGGTCGCGAAAGCCATGATTGTTGATGCGAACGTACTGCCGGGTCTCACCGACCATGATTCCCTGCACTCCCGGACGAAGTGCCCAGCCGAGCTCGTGGTCCGCGATGTACAATTGCGGCTCGAACTCAACGCGCATCGCCCGCAAGGCGACTTCCCCAACAACCGGCAGCATTAATGTGATGGCAGCCGCCAGGGCCAATTCCTTTCGGGTTCCTTGCATATCCAAAAAGCGCTACGGCTACTCCGTCGCAAAGGTCGGCTCCTCGCCGGCAAACCACAACTCTGTGTGCTCGAAGCAGGAGCAATTTGTGGACCACCACCCACGCCCCTCATTACGATGAGCGACAAGGTCATTGGAATACCGCGATCCACCGAAATAAAAAGAATAGGAAGAATTCCGAAAGCTTGGTACCGTCACACGGCTCGGCACCCGCTTACCGGGGGCTTTTTAAGGGGCGGCAGCCACGATTTCCCGGTCCGTGATGGAATGTGTTTCCGGTTCAGGCTCTGTCAGGATCATATGGCCACGAATGGCCATGGCCGTGATTACCCAGGTAAAGCCGGTTTCCTCAATATACGTCCATCGGTCGCCAAAACAATTGGCCACGGCACAGGCCACGACCATCGCCGCAAGACCCAAACCCAGCCCCGGCAAGAAGCCGTCGGAATCCTCCATCCGGCGCAGCCGGAACCCCGCGAGAAACATCTTTGCCAACATGGCCACGAATATCAGCAACCCGATCGCTCCTATCTCCAGAGTTACTTTCACGTAATAATTGTGGGTATCCTCGTACGGACCCACCGCGTGCAAGAACTTATAGGTATCAAAACCTATGCCCAAGATGGGATCGCTCTTGATCATCTCCACGGCATTCTCCCATAAAACCACCCGATCACCGGCGGATGGATCCAGTTCGCCGCCTTCACCATGGGTCATATATACGCGTTCCTGCACGGCGGTCGGGACAATACTTTGCCACATCAGCAGAAAAACAAATACAACCACCAGGATTTTCCGGTTCTTCACGACTCCGACAAAGACGGCGCCGAGCAAAACGGCGGCATACCCGCCGCGGGACAAGGTGTAAGTAAGTGCCACCAGGCTGGTAGACAGCACTAAAAAGTATCCCCATTTAGCGCGCTTGAGTTCATAAAAGGAGCTGAGACCCAGGAGGAATACAGCTAGCTGTGCCTCGAGCGCGGCTAGGCCGTTTACGCCGGCATAACCCATCACTCCGGAGTCGCGGATATCATAGGAAAACGAAGAAAAGTCACGGCCCCTCATGGTATTGATGTAGTCCCGGTTGATCATCAGAACCGCCAGGCACATCAGCAGCAAAAGCACCTTCATCTGCTTGACTTCGCGTATGGAGGCGAGCGTCAGGAAGAACAACTCGAAGATCACCATGTAGTTCTTCCAGTCCGACAGCCGCTGGTCATCGAACCATAGAGGCAGCGGATACCCCAGAAAAAAGGCGCCCTTCCAGAGGTCGATATAGGTCAACAGGCCGAACACTAGGATCAAGCCGGTCAGCGAGCTTGGGGTGAGGACCCGATATTTCTTTCTCCATACGCCGATGAGGACTCCAAACAGTATGAGATCGATCCACTGCGCACCGAGAGGAAACTCGTGCAGCTTGTAGCGCAGCGTCTGCAGCGGCAGCAATGGCACGATGTAATACAGACCGACATGGGGGCGGCCGGACGCACTGATCAGGACGACCACAAAACCACTGAAGTAAAGTATCGTCGGCGCCAGCCCCGAAAGGTGAAGTCCCGGCATTGGATCAGACCATGCGCCTCTGCACGCTGTTTTTCAGCCGCCCGCTTCCGTCGTGGAAACGCTCAGGCCGCCACATCGACGTGCAGACTCTTCCTGATAAAGTTCGCGGTAGCGCCCGGCCATGGCAGTCGCGGAAAAGTTCTGACAGACCCAGTGGCGTCCCTGTGCGGCGAGCGTGGCACGCATGGGAGGGTTCGAGAGTAGCTGGATCAGTGCGGTCTCGAGGTCTTTCGAATCGGCTGGCCTGATGAGCAGTCCGGTCTCTCCATGCCGGATCAGCTTGGGAACGTCCCCCACCGCCGACGCGATCACGGGCCGCGCTGCGGCCAGACCCTCAATCAACGTCATCGGCATCCCTTCGTTGATCGAGGGGAGCACGAGGACATCGATGGAAGCATAGACTGCCGGCATATCCGACCGCTGCCCCTCGAAACATACATGCCGATCCAGGCCCATTCCCACCGCAGTCTGCTCCAGAGCGTCCCGTTCGAAGCCATCCCCGACAAACACGAATTTTACGTTGGGGAATCGGGCCAGGACCGCCGGAGCAGCCTGAAGCAGGTAGCGGTGACCCTTCTGCGGCGTAAGTCGCCCCACAAGCCCGACTACCATGGGTCCTTTTGAATCGGCCGTGGATGGCGGCACGCTTGAAAATGGAACCATGTCGATGCCGTTGGCGATCGTCAGGATCTTCTTGCGCCCCAACCCTGAGCGCCGCAGCGACCGTGCAATGGGCTCGGAAACTGCGATCACTTTGCGGAAGCAATGCAGGATCACGCGATCCAGCAGATGGTAGCCGTAAAGGGCCAGGCCCCGGTCGGGCCAGTCAAGGTGATAGGTCGCAAACAGGGGAACACCCAGTGGAGCGCCTGCCAGAGCGCCATAAAGATTGGCTTTAAAGCCATGGGTATGAACGATATCGATACCACGGTTATAGATGATTTCGCGAATCGTCCGGAGGGCCCTTCGATCCAGGCGGCCGGAACACGGTATGACTTCAACGGCCAATCCGTTTCGCCTGGCGCGCTCGCCAACCTCAACGTGAGGATTATGGCCGTTGCGGAATACACCAATAACATTCCGGCATCCAGCGCCGTCCAATGACGTCGCCAGGTTCACCAGCATACTCTCGGCGCCATAGTATCCTTCGCTGCTGATCAGTTGCAGAACTCTAGGCTGCCGTTTGATCGGACCAAGGGTGATCGCACGCTGATTGTCCGCTGCGGCCACGCGCCAGAACTGGTGATATAACCGCTCTCCCGTCACGGCCCGGAGCGCGTGCTTCATTTTGTTCTTGAGAAGGGCAAGGCCGGTTACCCTGCCGCCGGACATGAAAAACGATTCCAATGACTGCGCCGACATGCGGCGGGTGACCATCAGCCGGCCTGTCAAACAGACCCCACGGCGATCCATGGGCCCAATGCCGGGTTCGGACACATAAACGGCCCTGTACCCTGCCGATGCGCACATCTCCAGCACCCGGTCGTTCCATCTTCCGTGTGGCACCGCAACCGCCTCGATGGCCACGCCCAGGCGATCTTCCAGCACCTGCTTCGTTCGATAAAGCTCGTCGTATAGTTCAGACGGCGTGCACTGGGTCAGCATCTTATGCGACCAGCCATGGGCCTGAACCTGGTGACCCAGGGAGACGAGTTCCCTGAGCTGGGGAACATCCATATATTCGGGTTGAGTCCCCGTCCAGCCCGCTGTAACATAGAAGACCGCCCGCGTTCCGAAGCGTTCGAGCAGAGGGAGGGCATGCTTATAGTGGGATATATGGCCATCATCGAAGGTGACTTGCGCGGCACAAACACCTGGGTCATCGGCTTTCTTCCGCGACTCGATGAGACTCAGGTGACTGGCGAAGCGATCGGCTGCCACGCTGTATGAGTACGAAGGGTGGTCGGCTACGATTTCGTGGTATGCCAGCACCATTTCCCCGATTGACCTCTGTCCTTCCCGCAACGCGATTCGAGACACGTCTTTGACTTTCTCAATCGGTTGCGCCGGCATTCGTCAGGCGCAGATTCAGGATGTAACAGGATCCGATGCCTCGCAGAAATGTGGAATCCAGCGCGTTGAGGTTCTCGTCCCAAACAGAAGACACTTTGGAGTACATGGTGCAGAAAGGCGCCGGCAGCAGCGAGAAGTGTACGTAACGATCGCTCTCGATTTGAAAACCAATACACTTCACGGAATGACGGATCGCCTTGGGACGATGCTTCCTAGGGAGAAAGTTGAACTCCATGGCTCCCTTGCCGCCGCCCACCAGAACCGAGCGCAGCCATGAGGCAAAGGGCCGTATTCCGGGAAGTCTCTTGATCCAATAAAGCGGAGTGGACAGGCTGACCGTATAGCCGAATCGGTTGGTTACGGAAAGCGCAAAGCGGCCGCCGGGTTTCAAAACACGGGCGGCATGGGCCAGGAGTTTGTCGTCCGTGGGCAGGTAGTCGATCACTCCGGAGCACACGGCACCATCGAACGATCCGTCGGGAAAGGGGAGGTCCTCCACATCGCCCAATTGATAGGTCCATTGATCGGAAATGCCCGCGGCGGCGGCTTGGTCTACGCAATGCCGAATCATGGCCGGGGAGGCATCCAGGCCCACGCCGCGGTAACCCAGTGCGGCGAGATCCCGGGTGAGCACGCCCGGGCCGCAGCCCATGTCCAGCAATCGCGCCCCTGGCGGCAGGCCCCAGCTTTTTATGAAATCGATCAGGGCATTATGGCGTACCCAGAGAAGATCCCCCGCCGCCTTGACCGAGTATCTTTCGTTGTAAACGGCGGATTTGGAGCGATAATATTCAACCGCTCTTTGCTTCAGATTAGTACGCGGTTGCCGCAGGACAGGAAGATCTTCCGTCATTTGATATCCAAGCATGTGCACTTCGACTTCCAACCGGAAAAACGGGAGCATTTTCTTCTCGGCAGGCAGGATGAGATCAATCGGAACCGGCTCGCAACAGCGGCCCGAGCCGGTCCCGGCCAAAGACGGTCTTGATATCCAGGAGGCAGCGTGCCCGCGCCAGCCCATATACCAGGAAGAGAACGGCTAGTGGGAAGACGTCGCCGGGGCGCTTCCGCCGCCAGCACCGGCGGGCAGCCAGTGCAAGCGGGGCCAGTATCAGCCCCGCAGCCGCCGCCAGCAGCACACCGAAGCCGCCGGTCAGGAGCGCCATTCCGGCCCCGATCGCAATTGCTGCCATGCAAAGGAAGGTGTACAGCGCGAAGGCTACGGCCCGGAAATTGCGAAATGCGCTCAGGTCACGGACCGTCACGGCGATGACGTGCTTGCCATGCCAGCGCTGCTTTTTGTAAAACCCGGAGAGCGCCTGTGGCGTTCCGTAATGAGTCACTGCCAGTTCGGGGTAAGCGATGATTTCGAATCCCGCGGCCCTGGCGCGCTCGGAAAAATCGCAATCCTCGTTGGTCTCGATCGTCTCATCAAAACCGCCGACCTTCAGGAACGTTTCGCGGTCTACAAACAGATCGCCGGAAGGAATGAAGGGCACCGGCCCATCTTTTTCCCTATGCTGATCGCCATACCAGCTTCGCGCCACCCAGGACGACCTCGAGGGGATTGCATAATACGCACCGGTAATCCGCCCCGGCGTACAGAGACTGGCGCCGCGCTGTAACCAGTCCGGCGGCGGAGCGCAGTCGGCATCGAGGAATGCCAGGATCTGACCGGTGGCCATAAGGGCGCCCCGGTTCCGGACGGCCGAGATATACCCTTTCTGCCCCGTAATAATCCGCAGATTGAGGCGGTCTGCGTACCTGGAAGCGACGGCGACGGTTTCGTCCGTCGAACCGTTATCTACCAGAATTACCTCCCGCGCATCCGGCGGATAATCCGTCCGCGACAGAGCATCGAGACATTCAGCAATAACCTTCCCTTCGTTTTTGGCAGGTATGATAATCGAAACCGGCACCGCTGGTTCTTGCTGGTGCTCTCGCTCCACGGATTTACAGGCATTCACCGCCAACGCAGATTCCCCTTAGGCATTAATCGAGAGCATTTTCCGGACCAGCGCGCCGGAACGGCCGTGATCCGCCCCGCATCCGGTGGTTTTCCCAAGAACGCCGAGAATCGGGAGGCGAAATCCAAAGTCCTGGGAACAATTCCGGTCTTTTCACCACGGTCGATCCCCGCGCTCCCCGCGTCCGCCGGCCCTTTTTACCGATGCAGGTTCGTAATGACTCTGCCGGCCGCCGGACCCGCTCTTGGCAGCAGTCGTGCAAATGATTCACGCCTTCCACTGTGGCCCATTGAGGAAGGGTCGGTATCCCGAAATCTCATAACTTCATGCCATCGTCGAACCCGTACCCAGTTGCCACTCCCGAGATGTTGCCGCGCGTCACCCGGGGTACGTATCCCAAGATTCGCGTGCTTTTTGTCATTGACCAACTCAGTGAGATCGGGGGCGCCGAACGCGTGCTGGCCAGCATGATAAACGGACTTCCCCAAAATCGCTTCGACTGCGCGCTCGTGACCTTCAAATCAGGCCCCCAAGTTGAAGAGCTGAAATTGACCTGCCCGGTGCATGTTTTTCCTCTCCGCCGCACCTACGACTGGAATGCTCTCCAGGTGGCATGGCGGCTCCGGCGATTGATCCGGGCCCTGGACATACAAATCGTGCATACCTTCTTCGAGACCGCGGATCTGTGGGCGGGGCCCATCGCCAGACTCGCAGGATGCCAAGTCCTCATCTCGAGCCGCCGCGATATGGGTATCCTCCGCTCCTGGAAACACCGGCTCGGATACCGCTTCGTGAGCCGCCTGTTCGATGAAGTCCATGCGGTCTCCAACCAGGTACGGACTTACTGTATCCAGAACGATCGGATCGATCCACGGAAAATCATTACTTTGTACAACGGAGTGCGTATCGAAAAGGCCAAGTCGCTGCCCGCCCCGGACCTGCGCGCCGAAATGGCCGAGCGTTCATCCGGCGCGTTGATCTGCACGGTAGCCAATTTACGTAGGATTAAAGGAATCGATGTCTTCCTCCGCGCGGCTGCCATCGTGAGCCGGCGGATTTCGGAACCGCTGCTCTTCGCCATCGCCGGCGAGGATATGGATCCCGGTTACACTGCTGAACTGCATGGCCTGGTCCGGGAACTGGGCCTTAGCGGCCGCGTGATCTTCCTGGGAAAACGCAGCGATATCCGGGCCGTTCTCAGTGCCAGTTCGGTATTCTGCCTTTTGTCGCGAAGTGAAGGCCTCTCCAATGCATTGCTGGAAGCCATGGCCATGAGACTGGGGTGCGTGGCCACGTCGGTCGGCGGCAATGGAGAGCTCATACAAGATGGCCGGAACGGATATCTTGTTGCCGCCGAAGATGCGGAGGCCGCCGCGGCCAGGATTGTGACGCTGCTCGAAAATCGCGATCTATGCGGCCGGATGGGGCGGGAGGCCCGCCTGACCGTCGAAACCACATTTACCACTGAATGCATGATCGATAAGCTCGTCTCATGCTACGAAAGTTTGTTAAACCGAGCGGCTAACCACCGCTTGACCTCATAGGAAGGTGATGGACTCTCAATGCCCCCACTAACATCCGCGCTGTCGAACTTCGCGGAAGGGTTGTTCTGGTGCTCGGCCGGGGCCATTCTGTACGCGTACATCGGCTATCCGGTTTTGCTGGTGATCTGCGCTCTCTTTTTCCGGCGGCGCAAACCAGCCGACGATCACACGCCTCCGGTTACCGTGTTAATCGCGGCTTACAACGAAGAAGCGGGAATCGTCCGCAAGGTTCGGAATACTCTCGAGCTGAGATACCCCCAGGACCGGCTCGAAATTGTCGTGGTTTCCGACGGTTCGACGGATGGAACGGATGACGCGGTCCGGCGCCTGAACAATCCACGTGTGAGACTTCTCCGGGTCGAAGGAAGACGAGGGAAAACTCACGCGCAGAATGAGGCGGTGGAACACTGCCGCGGCGAGATCATCGTCTTTTCGGACGCCACCACGGTGTACCATCCCGACAGCGTCCGGCGCCTGGTCCGCCATTACTCGGACCCGCGGGTTGGCGCGGTCAGCGGACGCTATCAGTATTTTGACAGCAGCGGCCGGTCTCCCAGCGGCTTCGGCTCGATTGCCTTCTGGAATTATGAAAACGTGATCAAGGCGTTGCAAAGCCGCATTGCAACCCTGACGGGATGTTCCGGCTGTATCTATTCCGTCCGAAAGAGTTGCTACACCCCGCTTCCCGATGACGCCTGCAGCGATCTGGTCGAGGCGCTGGCAGTGGTGCGGAACGGATATCGCGTCAAATTCGAGCCGGAAGCGTTGGCCTTTGAGGAAACCACGGCTTCCACGCAGGAGGAGTTCCGCATGCGGGTGAGAGTGGCGACCCGCGGTATGCGCGGTGTGCTGAGCGTTCCCGAATTGTTAAAGCCCTGGCAACACCCCTGGACGGCCTTTCAGTTGTTCTCGCACAAAGTGCTCCGCTGGCTGATTCCGGTATTCCTCTTCGGCATTCTGGTGACGAGCGCCGTCCTCTCGGAGCGCCCGGCGTTCCGGTACCTGCTGACGCTGGAGATGCTGGCTTGTGTCCTGGCGCTCGCCTCGCTCGTGATTCCCCTTCATAAGCGATGGAAACCATTGGGTCTGCCGTTATATTTCAGCATTCTGAATGCGGCCTTCGTGGTAAGCCTTTTTGAGGTGTTGCGCGGCCGCCGATACGTGACTTGGGAGACGGTGCGCGCCAGCGGCACGGCCGCGGCATCCCATGGCGCATCCGAAAGTACTTTCGCAGCCAGCAGGAGAAATCACGCATGAGAGTGGAGTTCATTACAGAGGAAGATCTTTACGTCTTACCCCTCTTCGAAGAGTTCTTTCGAAAATTCGGCGCCGAATTCGAAATCGTTAGGGTATCGTGCTGCCGGATCATGGGCGGCCGTCCGCGGCTCAAACTGCTCCGCGAGTTGACTTGGCTCTACGGTATTTTCGGACTCCTACGCCTGCTGGCTCGCTATGCGGTTGCCCACCTCCTGAGCCGCCTCCCCCGGCGGCGTGGTGCTGACCGGTACTACTCTCTCAAACAGTTGTGTGCCGCGTATGGCGTGGCATACGCGCCTATCGGCAATCCGAATGCGGACGCCTTCGTGGATGAGGTGGCCGCGCGCGGTGCGGACATTTTGATATCGGTGGCATGTCCGTTCATCCTGAAGCGGCGGCTTCTCAGTTTGCCCCGTTTAGGCTGTGTCAATCTCCACAATGCGCCGCTGCCGCGATACAAAGGGATGATGCCCACCTTTTGGCAGATGTTCCACGGAGAGAAGAGCGTCGGGCTTACCATCCACTATATGACTGAAAAGATAGATGATGGCATGGTCCTATTTCAGGATCGTCTGGAAATCGAGCCCGCCGAAACTTTGGACCACCTGATTCGCCGCTCGAAACGAAGGGCGGCGCACTGCCTGGGGCGCGTACTGAGGGAACTGGTGAACGGCACCGCTACGCCAACACCCCTGGACAAGGAAAATGGCACATATTTCTCGTTTCCGAGCCGGCAGCAAATCCGTGAATTCCACCGCCGCGGCTTGCGGGCCATCTAAACAACCTGCTCCTCGGGGGAATTCATGGGTGAGTTGTCAGGATGACGGCATGGGCCATGCTCCTACCCTCCCTGGGGGCAGCATGGTGAAAACCGACGGCGACGGTCCCTTCCACTGGGGCGGCTTCAACCTGCAACCCGCCGCCTGTTCCACGCAGCTCCAAAACGCGGATCTTAACGTGTTAAGAGAGCTGCTTAAGAGAACTGCGAGCCACCGAAACGGAATGGCTTGGTCGATTACCCACGATTTCTCCGGACGGTTAACTTTTCTCATCTTGCATCCGAGTGCGATTTGGTGATAAGTAGTGGTCGTAGGACCCTTAGAGCGATCGTTATGTACCGTTCCAATTATTTCTCATGTGTGAAGCCGCTCGCATTGCTCGCCCTATTGATGCCATTCAAACTCGGCGGGCAGGCCTGCACCAATTCCGGTAGCGGGAGTGTCTGCGCTCCGGCTTTCAGCAACACGGCCCAGGTCGCCAAGACGGGCGCCGGAGTCGCGACGGACGGATCATGGGCCCTGCTCAATCACAGCGCCGACATCGGCAGCGGTGATCTGGGATGCTATTCCTCCGGTCAGATCGCCTTCGCTCCAAACGCCGCCACGATCACAATGGTCAAAGGGTCATACTCTTGCGGCTCTTCGGACATCACCACCACAAACGAAAGCTATTTGTCCGGGGCGATGGTTTGGAAAAACCTCGCTTATGCCCCTTCGCAGACCACCAGTGGGCATGTGACCATCGAGGTGAGCGCCGAGATGGGACGTGGTTGGCCGGCCATCTGGATGCTCGGGGGAAATGGGGACAGTCCCTCATCAACCGGCTGTCAATATAGCTCGATCAACCATGGCTGGGACAACATTGATAACTGCGACTGGGACCAGGACTCCGGCGGGAAGGATTCCGGCGAGGTAGACATCAACGAGATGTATGAGTCCGGAGGATATACGAATCCGTCCCACAATAAGTTCGTGAACGGAACTTCGGTGGCTTGCGGGGGATCGGCGATTAGCGATGCGACCCGGAATTTTCACCTTTATCATATGGATTGGAGCAGCGGCGCAATCGATATGAAGGTCGATGGGGTAGATGCCAACTGCGGCTATACCAGCAACATCCCGCAGAATCCCATGTTCCTTCTGATCGAAAATCGCGTCAACTCCTCGGGCGCGCCCTCGTCTTTCCCGCAGGTAATGACCATTCAATACGTACAGGTATGTGACGGTTCCACCTGCACCGCTCCCAATTCCGCGGGTGGCAATACCCTGTTTTACGATAATTTTGGCGGTACGCCTCCGGCGCCTACGTGTGATTTGAATGGGGATGGCGTGGTGAACAGCGCGGATGTTACGATCGCCATCAACCAGGCGCTCGGCATCGCGCCTTGCGGTTCTGCTGATTTGACTCAGGACGGCGTCTGCAACGTGGTGGATGTTCAGCGGGTAATTAACGCCGCCCTGGGCCAGGCATGCCGGATCGGATCCTGACCTCGCCGGCCGGCCTTCTGGCTATGGCGCGCGACGGGGCAGCCTGCTCCTGAGCCCGATTCCGGTGCGCCCGCACGACAATAACAGCCATTTTGCCCACACCTTTGGCGTAAAGGGGGCCTTGCAGAGAGCCTGAAAGTAGGCATCCCGCGCCATATCGAACTGCTTCTCCCCGAAGTAGAGGTCACCAAGCCTGCCGTACATACGCGCCCGCACCCATTCCTTCTCGGATGACGTGGCGTTGCTGCCGTTGAGGGAGGATTCGAACTCGCCAAGCGGCATTTTAACGCGGTGATTGGCCGCTCTATATTGCTTCCCCGCGATTCTTACGGCATATTCGTTGGCGATGGATCGCAGACACTCCCGGCCGACCCGCCGGCAACCCGGCGTGGCGTCCGCCATGGCTTTCAGCAGCCAGGGAATCCGGATGTCATCCGAATAGCAGGCGCCGATGTCGCTGTTCGTCAGGGCATTGGTCATGCTCATGTCGTGGCATCGATAGGACACCATGGGCTCGGCAAAATAGGCCGCGTCAAAATAGAAGGCAAATGCGCACCAGAGATACCAGTCTCCGCCCCAGGGCATATCCTCGGGGAAAAGGCCGACCTTGTCATAGCATTCCTTCCGGACCATACCCGAGGCCGCCACGATCGTGTTGGCATGAACCAGTTTTTCCAGGAACCGCCGTCCGTCCAGAATCGCGTCGCGGTCTCCATGCACGGAGTAATCCAGGACCCCGGTTTCTTTTCCATTGAGCAGGCCAACAGCGGAACAAAACGCGTATCCGACGTTCGGATGCCCGTCCAACAACCGTACGTACCGCTCCAGGACATAGGGACGGCGCAGGCAATCGTCGGCCGAGATCAGCCAGATGTACTTGCCGCGTGCGAGGCGGATCCCCTTGTTATAGTTCTTCAGATGCTTCAGGTTCGTCTCGTTCAGGATATACCGGATCCTCGAATCCTGATAAGACAGCGCTACAGAGCCAGTGTTATCCGGCGAACAATCGTCCATCACCAAGATTTCGAAATCACTGTACGTCTGCGCCAAAATCGACTCTATGCACTCTGGCAGCAGGTGGGCAAGCTTATAGCACGGGACGACGAAGCTGACTGTTGGATTCATAGCAATTGGAGCCTACGCCGATACTTCCTGGCGATCCATGGTTTTTACTTCGCTCCGATGGATTAGGATATCAAGACTCGGATTCGCGTGCAGGACTCCGGCACAGCGCCGGTCTTCGGTAAGGACAAGCCGCTTCAGCCGGGGGTTGTAATACAGCCACTCTCCCGGCGTTTCGATTTCCGGCGATACGGTGAACCCCAACAGAAAAACGCCGCCCTGCAGGTTCATATCGAAGCTGAAAACCAGCGTGGCCCGCTGCCCTGGCGAAAGATGCAGCCGGTCCTTCGTGAGGCGGCTGGATGCCGTGGCAAACAGGCATTGCCCATCGGGCGTATGCACCTGGATCCCGGGATGCGCGTCGCGGATTTCCGCGAGGGCCTGGATTTCAACTTCAAAAACAACGCGGCTGCCCGGCTCGATCACGTTTGTGTCGGACGCTCCGTTCACTTTCAGACGCGAATCGAGAACTTCCAGCTCACGGCTCTTGAGGTCCGCCTCGTAGAATGAGTGATACTTCTGGATGGCGCCCGAAATTTCTCCTTGAAAGACCGGAAAACCCGATTTGAGCACCAGGGCCGTAGTGCACAGGGTGCTTACCGCCGTGAGGTTGTGCGATACGAAAACGAGGGTGGTTCCCTGACGGCAGAACTGCTGCATTTTCCGGAAGCACTGCTCCTGGAAATGGTAGTCCCCCACGCTCAGGACCTCGTCTACCAGCAGCACGTCGGGATCGACGTGAACCGCCACCGAGAACCCCAACCGTGCATACATTCCGGAAGAGTAGCGCTTCACCGGCATGTCGAGGAAGGCCGCAAGTCCGGAGAAGTCCACGATCTCATCGAATTTCTTATCGATTTCCGCTCGTTTCATTCCCAGAATCGTGCCGTTCAGATAGATGTTCTCCCGGCCGGTGAGATCCGGGTGGAATCCGGCGCCAAGTTCGATTAAAGCTCCCAGACGGCCTTTCACCGCGATGGACCCGCGGTTCGGTTTCAGGATCCGGCTCAGAAGCTTGAGCATCGTGCTCTTTCCGGAACCATTTGGTCCAATGATCGCCAGAGCCTCCCCGGGGCGTACGCTGAACGAGACATCCCGCAGCGCCCAGAACTCCTTCTGCAGCAGCTCCTGGTCGGGAGGTTTCGAGATCAGCCGCTTCGCCAGGCTGGGAATCAGGTCGCGGAGAGAATCAAAGCTCTCTCCCTTGGCAAATTTCTTCCAGACACCGTTAACGTCGATTGTGCCGCCGGCCATTCCATCTCCTCAAATGCTCTCCGCAAAAGACGATTCCGCCTTTTCGAAGATCTTCCAAAACAGAGCGAAACCCAAAACTGCCCATACGGCGGAATTCCCCAACCACCTTAGATCGGGCGCCTCGTGCAGAATCACAACCGAACTGAGTCCTTCCAGGATGGGGCCTATGGGGTTTATCAACATCAACGTACCCAGTTTTCCGAGGTTCTTCGCGGAGTAGAGAACCGGCGTAAAGAAAATGCCGTAAGTGAGCAATATTTCGACCAGATATTTGACGTCACGGAAAAACAGGTTTGCGCAGGAAAGGATGAAGGCAAAACCCATGGTGATCATGGTGAGCAACAGCAGCAAAACCGGCAGCCATAGCAAGTAAATAGTGACCCCGATTTTGGCGATACACAGGACGATCACCAATATGGCCATGGCGACCGCAAAATCCACGAGGCTGGCGAGGACCGAGGCAAGTGGCAAGATCTCCCGTGGAAAGTAGATTTTCGTCACGAGCTCCTTGTTCATGATCAGACTGTTGGTGGCGAACCGGACGCCCGCGGCGAAGAATGCCCAGGATACCGATTTTACGGCCACGGAAAAAACTGCTGACTTATCAATGCCATGACCAGACACTCGGGAAAAGGCGATCATCACCACGACCCCGGCGCCCACCACCAGTACCGGCATCAGGATGGCCCAGAGAAAACCCATCACGGATTGCTTGTAGCGGATTTTGATGTCGCGCCAGGTCAGCATCAACAACAGGTCGCGATATTGAAAAAGCTCGCGGAAAAGGTTCCGGCTTTTCGGCTCTGTCTGCTTCGGCGGTATCCAGGTATCGATCTTGTCCATAATGTCAGGTTCCATTTTGTCTCCAGGTTCAACTTGTCACCAGGCGCTGAAACTGATGAAACACCGGGTGAAGAAGCCGGCGCAGGCTCATGTCATATATGAAACTCTCGCGCATGCACGCCAATGCCTTGCGGATGTTCCGCGATCCATAGAAATGTTTTCGAGCCAGTTCCCACAAGTTCTCGGCATAGAGCTTCGCCGCCAGCGCGTCTCCGGAATCGGCGAGGCGCTTGTGGTGCTTGCGGAGCACGCGCTCGGTGTAGAACAGCATCTTGGCCGGATTGCCGGTGGTGATACTACCTTCGCGCCAACTGTAGAGATAGAGCGGCTCGGGCACATAGACAAAAGCCTTGCCGCGTTCCAACATTCTGATGTTGAGGTCCCAGTCCTCGCGATTTTTCATCTCTTCGTCGTACATCCCAACAGCCATGAAAACGTCGCGGCGCAGGAACATTCCTCGTCGGATGAAGTCGTCCCGCAGGATGCCATAGAAGAGATTGCCGGCCGGTACCTGCGTCTTCCGCATCTCCGATTTGGCCCCACAGACCTTCAGCAGATCGATTACGCACCAGCACGCCTCGGAGCGCGCGAGCGCGGTCCACATCTTTTCGAGCGCCCCGGCGTCCAGGGCGTCGTCCGCATCCAGGAAGGCTAGGTAGGGTGCCCGGGCCGCTCGAGCGCCGGTATTGCGGGCCCCGGGCAGACCGCAATTCGGTTGATGGATATAGCGGAATCGAGGATCCACCAAGTAGCGATCGATAACCCGCCTGGTGTCGTCCGCCGAGCCGTCGTCCACTACGATGATTTCGAAATCCTGCAGCGTCTGCCGCAAAACAGAATCGATGGAGCCGGCTATGTAATCCGCGCAGTTAAACGACGGGATGATGACGCTTACTTCCGGCATATCGGCGCCTTCGGTTGTGCGGGAGCTCGGTCGTAGTAACCGTAATATCCCGTGTATCTGGGTCCGCTCTCGAGGAACCATTCCTCCACGCAATTTATGACAACGCCGATCAGCTTTTCCTTCGGAATAGACGATAGAGCGTGGAAGCACAATTTTCTGTCGGTATGATCCGGCCGCACTACGAGAATCGTAGCGTCGCAAACGGCCTGTATCAGGTCGTAGTCGGCCAGTCCCCCCAGGGGCGGGCAGTCGATCACGATGTATTCAAACTCAGTGCGGCTGAACTGGATCAATTCGTGCCACAGCGAGGAATCCAGCAGTTCGGCCGGATTGATAGCGGCCTTCCCGCTGGGAAGGACATAAAAGTTGTGAATCTGTTCCGCCTGAATCAGTGCTTCATGCAGCGCGCAATTTCCGGTGAGCACTTCCGCCACGCCGGGGGCAGGGGAAACCCCGAGCTGGGTGCAAATCGTGGATCTCCGAAAATCGGCATCAATGAGGAGTACGCGGGACTCGCCTTTCAGCGCCAGCGCTCCCGCCAGGTTGATAGCCGTGACACTTTTTCCGTCACTGGGACCGGCACTGGTCACCACTAGGATTTGCGGCGATTTCGGGTGCTGCCGGATTTTGGTGCGAAGCAGCCGGTACTGCTCTCCGGCGCCCCAGTGAGTCCCATCGAACGGGAGGATGGGAGCGGCAGGCGAAACTTCGAGCGACACCGTGCGGGCGCTCGACACGGCGCCCTGAAAATAATTCGGCGCCGGTGCCGGAATGGACATTCCGGCATCGCCGGCCGGTGCGGGTGATACGGGCAAGGGCAAATCGCTTTCGATCTGGCCGTCCAGAAACGATTCCCGTTCGGCTTCGGAGAGGATATCGCCTCCCCGTTTCAAAGCTTCGAAGAGCTTATTCATATTGTCGATTCAGGCTTCCCAGGCCCAGCTTCCGCCCCAGCTTTGTGATAAATGATGGCGCCGGCGTCTCCGCCACGGTACCCAGAGTACGGATTGGCAGAATTTCCCCTCCGGGCATGCGAACGGCGGGTTTGGGAGCGGTGGCCGTTAATCGCGGAGCAGCCGGCACCGGGGCTTTGAGATCGAGATCCTTCGCCGCCGAAAGGATATCTTCCGCCCCAATGGCTTTGCGGTCGGCTCCGAATGCCGCTGTCAGCGCATTGTCGCAGAGGGAGTTGATCAGCCGCGGAATCCCCTGCGACCAGTTGGCGATCGCTTCGAAGGCGCCGCCTGAAAAAGGAACCCCCGGTCCCCCGCCGCATTTCATCCAGCGATACCGGACGTATTGTTCGACTTCTCCTTTCGTCAGCGGGCCTATCGTAAGCCGGACCGCAATGCGCTGTTTCAATTGCCGCAGGCTGTTGTCGTTCAGCACATCGCCCAACTCGTTTTGGCCGGCCAGTACGATCTGGAGCAGCTTCTGATCCGAAAACTCAAAGTTGCTTAACAGGCGTATTTCCTCGAGAAGCACCGGTGACAGTTTATGGGCCTCGTCGATTACCAGGGTGGCAACCCGCTTCGCCAGGTGATCTTCCAGCAGCATCTGTTGCAGCCGGATCAGCCGCTGCGCCTTACTCGCCGGAACGTCGCGAATTCCGAAGTCCAGGAGCGCGAGTTCCAGAAACTCATTTGCCGTGAGCGTCGGGTTCAGGATCACGCTGGAGTGGATTCTGGAGTTCTGGAATTGCTGCAAGGTCCGGCCGATCAGCGTGGTCTTGCCCGTTCCCGCGTCCCCGATGAGAACCACAAAACCCTTGCGGTTGATAATCGCGTAGGCGAGGCCCGCCAAAGCCTCCTTGTGCTGCGGCGGCAGGAACAAAAGCGTGGGGTCCGGTGTCAGGTTAAAAGGAGATCTCTGCAGGCCGAAAAACTGGTTATACATGGTCAAACCCAATGCACCACAGACCACAGATCCCGGGCGACCGCTACCAGTCCGATCAACAGAAACACCGCAGAGGAAAACAGCGCGGCCGGCTGCTTGACGCCAATCTGCTCTTTGGCGCCCGATTTCGGTCCCGTCGATTCGTCAATGGAGGCCAGCTTAGGGACGATGCGCGGTACGCGCACCAAAACCACCACCCCCGGCGGCAATTCCCATTCGCCCAACAGGACGCCTGCCTTGAGTTCTCGTCCAACCGCTGTAACCAGGCCAAGTACGAGCCCGATGCACATACTCATTCCCCCAAAGAGCTGGCGGTTCGGCTTGAATGGTTTGGAAGGCGGTTTAGCCGCATCCAGGATTCGAAAAGTCTCTGCTTTTTGCCGCTTTTCCAGGTCGCTGGCCATCTCCGCATCGGCCTTCTTCGCAAACAGGGAACTGTAGTAGTTCCTGGAGAATTCGTAGTCCCGCGTGAGCGAGGCCATTTCCTGCTCGCGGATGGGCAACTGTCCGATCCGCCGCTGATAGGAATCCAGACTTTTCAAAATCTTCTCCCGATCCGCCCGGCGGATTTGCAGGTCGCGATTGATGGCCGCCACTTGCGATTTCAGCGTGGTGGTCCGCTCATGTGCCCGCACCCGTTCGAGCGCCAGGGGATCGGTGGACGGATCGATGGGGGGAGCCGCTTGCGGCCGTGGCGAATTGGCATTCCGCTCCGCGGCGGCCTGCAGTTTCGCCTCGTCTTGCCGTAACTGGTTCTGCACCAGTGCGATTCTGGAGCGAAGACGGATCATATCGGGATGTTGATCGCTGTACCGAGGCTGCAGCGATGCCAGTTGAGCCTGCAGGTCTTCGTATTCCTTCCGGTATTTCGACTGCGGGGGGGGCGCGATGTCCTGTTCCGGTTCATCCTTCGACGATTTCGTGGCCGACCGTGGCGTCAGGCGGGCCTCCAGGGACTCGGAGGCATTCAGCGCGTCTTCCAAAGCGATCTTTTCCTGTTCCTGCCGGTTAATCGAATCCTGATCCCCCTGGAGCGCGACTTGCAGTTGGGTGGTCATCGCGATCAGCGAGTTCTCCTGCTCGGGCAATTCTCCGTTGTGTTCGAGCTTGAAACGGCTTAGGGCGGCTTCCTGCCGCTCCAGTTCCCGCTTGGCGTCGCCAAGTTCTTTATCGATGAAATCCGATGTTCCTTCCGCCCGTACCTCGCGCGCCCGGGCATTCTCCTCGATGTAAAAATCCGTAATCCGGTTCACCACCTGGGCCACAACCACCGGGTCCGATCCTTGAAAGCTGACCCGGAATGCTCCCGGGCGGCTGCCGCCCACGCCCTTTTCAAGGTCGATGACAATGTCTTTGCGCATGATCTGGACGATCTCTTCAGGCGAGTGAGTCAGGCGTTCTTTCCCATAGAGATGGAAATCGTCGATGAGCTTTTCCAGACGCGTGCTGCTCTGAATTTCCTGGCTGATGGTCGCGAGCCGGTCCTGAGCATCCAGATTGACCGTGGTCGCCACAAACCGCTCTGGGATCTTCTGGGGATCCACGAGAATCAGGGCGTCGGCCTTGTACACTGCGGGCAGATGATAGGTAACGGCGATGCCCGCAGCCGCAGTGCAGACCGCCATAAAGCAAAACAGCAACTTATGCTTCCAAACCGTTCGAATGAGCGACCGCGGTGAGAATTCGGGCTTGGATAATGGAGAAGAAGTGGTCGCCTTCATAGTTTTGGATAGTTAGAGCCCCTCCGCTTCAACCGATTGATTTTGCTGACCACGCGCGTTATTTTGCCGAGCCGCGCGCACCGGCAGCGGTTTTCGGTAGTCCCGCCACGGACTGCCAAGGTAGCACGAGCACGACCATCCCCACATGTCATTGATATTCAGGCACTTCTCCGCATTTGCGGAATGCCTGTGTGGGCCTCTGGTCGGAGGTTTTGGATTGTGTCCAAAAGCCTGGGTCTCCCGGCCGGTTTAGTTGCCGATCACCGTCACATTGGTAAACGATATCGGCTGACTGGAAACGTCCAGCGCGATGGCTCCTTGCGTGTAACTGGTATCGGTCGCCTGGATCATCAGGGCATTGTCGAAAAACACCTGGATCTGGGAGCCCGTGAAGCTCAGGCGTATATTATGCGTGTTTGTGTCGATGCTGATGGGCGTCGATGTCGCCAGTAGAGTGTTGTTGGCATCGATACTCCATTGCCCGATCCGGAAGAGTTTCAGAACCCGCTCCGCCGGGTAAATCCACACACCATAGCTGGCGCCGGTCGTGGTGTTGACTCGCCCGCGTATTCCGCCGGGATAGTCGTTCAAAGAGGACAACTGGAATTCCGAGGAAACCGAATAGTCGGTCCACGCCGCACTGCCGGCCCACGACTGCGTGGGACCTCCGCCATTGTAGGAGTACCATCCGTTCGCCACGGACCAGCCGGCGGCGTTCCCTAAGGGCGAGATCGTCCAGTTGTTGGCATTGGCGAAGTTGTCGATGAAGAGCTGAGCTCCCACTTGCAGGGTCACGGGAACGACAATCGGGCTGTTGGCGGCATCGTTCGACGCGATGGTGATATTGCCGGTATACTGTCCGGCCGCCAGGCCATTCGTGTTAATGGAAACCGTCACCGAGCCTGGCGCTGTACCGCTGGCTGGGCTGAGACCGATCCATGCGGAATCGGCCGTTGCCGTCCACGCCAGATTGCCGGTACCTGGATTGGTGATCGACAGAGTTTGGTTCGCCGGGTTCGAGCCGGTGGCGGCAAAGAAGTTCAAGGTTCCCGGGCTTACCGAAAGCACCGCGGTCTTCACCGCAAACGTTACCGGGATTGCCGCCGGCGCTCCGCTCGCGCCGGGAGCATACACTGTCACGGTCGTGCTGTAGTTGCCTTCCGCCAAGCCGGTAGCATTCACGGCCAAGGTAAGAGTACCCGGTGTTAACGTCGATGACGGAGTAGCGGTCAGCCAGGAGGCCGCCGGTGCGACCTTGATGGCCCATGTCGTGGCAGCCGCGCCCGCGCTCACGTTAATGTTTTGAGGACCGGGCGTGGATCCGGGATTCGCGGCGAATACGGCGCTAGTGGGCGTAACCGTGATCGCGGCCTGGCTTTGTACCGCCGACACCCGAACATTCGAGTACGAAATCGGCTGGGAGTCGGCATCCATGCAAACGAAACCCGCGGTATAGGCACTGTCGTTTGCGCCCATTAAATAGGTTCCGTCCCAGTAAACCGAAATCTGGCCGCCCTGGAACACCATTTGGAGATCGTGCACCTTGGTGTCAAACGTCAACGGCGCCTGCACCAGGTTCGTCACGCCCGAGCCGTTGATGTTCCACTGGGGAATCCGGTATAGGATCACCAACCCCGAACCGGGGTACAACCACACGCCGTAGCCTGCGCCTGTCGATGGATTCACCCGCCCGCGCACGCCTCCCGGCCAGTTGCTCAGGGTCGATAACTGAACATTGGTGTCGAACGTGTAGTCGGACCAGCCCGCATTGCCCGCGCAGGACTGGCTGAAACCGCTGCCGTTGAATGTGTACACCCCGTTGGACACGCTCCAGCCGGCGCCCAGTCCCATCGGCGATATGATCCAGCCGGCGGCCAGATTGGCGAACGTCTCGGTCATGTCCTGCGTTACCACGGAGAACGTCACCAGGAGTGACTGGGGCGAGTTGGCGACACCGGAGGAGGAGACATTGACGTGGCCGGTATAAGTTCCGGCGGCCAGCCCCGTCGGATTTACGCTCACGTTCACGCTGGACGGAGCGCTGCCCGAACCGCTGGAGACGGTCAGCCACGACGCATCGGTCCCGGCCGTCCAGGATAGCGCTCCATAACCTCCGTTCGTAATCGTCAGGGTCTTGGGTGAAGGAGCAGCCTGGCCCGCGACGGACACGAATGTCATCGTGGACGGAGCCAGTACAATGGCGGGTGGAAGCACCACAACGGTCAGGCCCGTAGTAATCGACTGAGGATTGTTGCCGGCGCCCAGCGAACTCACCCGGACCGCGCCGTTGTAGGTTCCAGGACTCAATTGTGCAATATTCACGGAAACCTGCAGCCCTGCCGCTCCCGCGCCGCTGGCCGGAGAGACAGTCAGCCATGCCGAGTTACTGGCCGCGGTCCAGGCCAGCGTTCCAGTCCCGCTGGTGGTAAGCTGCACCGTCTGCGACGCGGGATTGCCGCCCTGATAGATGCTGTTGAAGGACAGTGTGCCGGGGGTCGGCACGAGGGAAGCCGCCGGCGGTGCCGACGATGATGTGACCAGCACGTTATTGAAGTCGATGACTTGGCTGGATACATCCAAAGCCACCAATCCACTGGCATAAGTGGAGTCGGTCACGGTGATCATCGCGTTGCCGTCATAAGAAACCTGGATCTGTGTTCCGGTGAAAGACAGCGCCAGCGTGTGATAGTTCTGGTTATCGAAGGTCAGAGACGCCTGGCCGAGCTGCGTGTTGCCCGCGTCGATATTCCACGCCGTATTGCGGAACAGCCGGATCAGGCCCTCCTGGGGATACATCCAGACGGTATATGCCGCGCCCGTGGCGGGATTCACGCGCCCGCGGATCCCGCCGGGATAGTCGCTCAACGTCGCCAGCTTGATGCTGGCCTGCACGGTGTAGTTAGTCCACGACGAGTTGCCGGCGTATACCTGAGTCTGGCCCCCTCCGTTGTACTGCAGAACCTGGTTCACAATCGACCAGCCGGTCGCCAGCCCCAGCGGAGAAATCGCCCATCCGTCCATGCCGGTGTTCGCGAAGTTCGAGGTAAGAAACAGGTTGGTAACCACCAGCGTGACGGGTATGACCTGTGGAGAATTTGCGGCTCCGGAAGCGGTAATCGTAACCGTGCCGTTGTAAGTTCCCACCGCCAGCGACGAGATATTGACGGATATCGCGATCGAAGCTGGAGTCGTCCCGGAACTGGGCGTGGCCACCAGCCAGGATGCGCTGGGACTGGCGGACCAGGAGAGCGGTGCGGTTCCCTGGTTGTAGACGCTGACGGTTTGCGCGGGCGGGGCCGGCTGTCCTGCATAGGCGGCGAAACTCAAACTGCCGGGTAAAGCCATCAAGGCGGGCGGCGCGCCCGGCATCGATCCGGCCGGCTCGTAGACCACGTCTACCCAGTAGTTGGTCGAATTGTAAGTGGATGTCGGGAAAGTGTTGCCGACGGTTGTATACACTCCATCGGGACCGCTCACATTGTTCGCCGGGAAATGCAGTGGCGGATTGTCGATTCCGGAAAACTCAAAATAGTATACGTCTGCGGAGTAGTGGCCCACGGGGGCGAAATACGAAGCGATGTAGACCGTGTTTGCCGTCACGGACACGGGCGAACTGAAAGTCGCCTGCTGCCAGCCGGAGGCGGTCTCATTGGTGAAGGTGGCGCTGGCCAGGAGGGTTCCGGTACTACTCCAGAGATGACCGACGTGGGTCCCGGTATTGGCAGTGCTCTTGTAGAACCGAATCCCCGTGATGTAGCCGTTATAATCGGTGCGGAACTTGACGCCGACTTCGACGGAGCTGGGATCGCCGCTGTCGACCAGCCCCGGCGTGGTCGACGATGTCCATGCGTCACATGGGCAATCATGGGCAGCCACGGTCACCGTGATGCCGGCGGAAGGAGTTTCGATATTTCCGCTGTCATCCACCGCACGGCTGAGAATTTGAGACGTTCCCAGTGTTCCGGGTGTCCATACGTAAGACCAGCTACCCCGGCCGGTGGCCGGATGCCAGGTCTGGCCTCCATCGACCGAGACGTCGACGCCGCCGACCACACCGCCGCCAACATCGCTCGCGGTGCCGGTAATCGTGGCCGCGACACCCCCCGTGACCGTTCCTCCGGACGTTGGAGAGGTGATTGTCGAGCTGGGAGGGGTCGTGTCCAGAGATTTCGTGGCCGGCACCAGGCCCGACTGGATGCTCCCCGGCTGAACCCCCATGTCGGCGAATAAGTTGAGCGTCGCCTGTTGCATTCGAACGTCTACACTGCCGCCATCTCCGTCGTGGTTATCGTCTAGGCCCCAAGCCCATTGCACGGTTCCGGCTCCGAATACCAAGGCCCCGCTCGGCGCACGATAGAGAGTCATGTGGTGCGTCTCCGTTCCCGCGCCGTACGTTCCTCCGTAATCCAGCAGCAGATCGGTAGTCAGGGTATAGGTCGCCGTCGCCAGATGGAACAGCCCGGGGGGCCGCGAACCGTTATCGATGTCGGCGTCCCACTCGTAGCCCAGTGTGCCGGCCGGCAGGGTCGCGGTCTGTCCCGCCGGTAGGGTCGCTATGCTGGTGTTTCGCCAGAACCGCATCTGGCCGTCCGCGGCGGGTACCTGTATGGACAGATTGGTGTTGTCGGCGCCCGGGCCATTGACCATGAACAGCGTGCCCGTAAGAGAGTTCTCGGGGTGCCCGCCATCCGCCGGCGGGCTGTAAGTTGGATCCCGCCAGGTTCCCGTCCATGTGGGTGGATCGTCGGGATCCTTGACGCCACCGCTGGGCGTGCTGTCGAGCGTTTCTTTGTAGCACACCAACGTACGGTAAGGAGTATTGGAGCCGTCGATGCTGTTCTCCCACCGCGTTTTCCAGAACATTTCATTTCCGCTGAAAAATGCCAGGTTTACACCGGCGTCCCTGGCGGCCTGCACACTGGACCGGTGCTGCGGGGACCAGTACTCGTCGTGCCCGACCGAGAGATATAACTTGTGATTCGTGATGAGGGAACCGTTTCGCGCCGCATCCACGCCGGTGAAGTAAGTGATGTCGTAACCGTTTGCCTCCATCCAGCGGATCATCGGATATTCACTACTGAACAGAAAGGTCGCAGCCTCGAAATTCCGTGTATCCGACGGACGGTTGTAGCTGACTTTGTAGGCACGGTTGGGCAGGTTGAAAGTAGTGTCGCCATAGAGGCTATGGCCGCCATAGTCGTTATAGGCGTCCCAGGTCTCATCCGACGCTTGAAACAGGATATCGGAATGGCTGGAATCGTTCCGCACGATGAAGTAAATATGGCTGTCTCCGCCCGTGTCGGAACGGATCAGGTGCGCGAAATAGTAACCCGACACCGCGGTCGCAGGCACTGTCCACGACGCGGAAATCGCCCAGTTACCGCAATCGTAAAGGAAAGTGCTGGAATTCGTCAGGCACGCGGGCTGGCTCTGCGGAAGGTTCGCGGAGGGGGTTACGCTCGCTACCTTGCGAGCTCCTGCACCTCCGTAATAACCCATTCGATAAATGTCGATGGTATATTGCTTGGCGGGCGTGTTGATCTTGAAATATATGGTTTGACCGGCATTTACGCTGATGTCGGTGGCGAACCCCTGGATCGTTGCGTCGCCGGACCCGCTGATTTGCCAATCACTGTCGGGATTTCCGGTCAGACAGTTCTCGGCGACGATCGCGTTTGGCGGTGCTGAGCATTGGGCCAGGCCTGCGGGAGCAGCCATCGCCAACAACGCGGCGGCGGCGAGCAGACCGCGAATGCCGGATAGCAGCCATCTGAAATGCAATCCAATTGTTTTTCCCATGGTGAGAGCCCCTCCGACGATCTCCTCTGAACGCATCCCCTGTTGATTGGCGCGGACGAAATCCTGTGTATATAGCACGCCTCTCACCATCAACGCGGCAGCTCCTTATGCTGATTTGTGATGGGCCTGTAATCGAATGTTTTCCAGCCTTCCGGGGGAGGTGGGCTACTTGGAAACAGCAGGCGGGGGGAGTTCGATCAGCCATCTAACCGGCGGCATTTACAAAAAGAGGGACCTCTTCCTTATTTTTCGAACTCGTCGGAAGAATTCATGGGTAAGCTCTGGCTCGGGCAGCTTGCCAAGTGCGTTGCGTCATCGGAGCGCGAGTTCAAGGACGCCGGAGGTCTGGAAGCCATACGATTCTCGCATGGCGGGCGTGGCTCGCGGGCGGCGGCACTCTGCAAGGGGAGACCGCTCGAATAATCATTGGGTTGGTGGTTGATTGAAGAGGGAATGGCAAGTTCGTATTACGAACTTGCAGAGCATCGCAGCGCTCCCGGAGGGGCTTCGTGGCGGCGACGAGCGTTAACGGGTTTGTTTTGGAATGCGCTTAAAGATCGATAACTTCCCTTATCGATCTTTCGGAAGGCCTATATTTTGCGCCCGTGCGCATGAACCATGCCATTGATCCTGGAGCTGTTTTTTGACAGCACTGGGACTTTTGGGGGGCCGATAAAGAGCCTGTTGTTAGAATAACGTGCTTATGGGCGTAATCGTGTGGGTCGTACGCCTGCTGCTGGTGGCGGTCTTCGCGGTGGCGGGCATTGCGAAGCTGGCCGATTTAAAGGGCGGGCGGAAGTCGATGGTGGAGTTCGGGGTACCGGTGTTTCTGAGCAAGCCGCTGGCATGGCTTCTGCCGCTGGCCGAGTTGGCATGCGCGGGAGCGCTGATACCGCGGTCCACGTTTTTATGGGGAGCGGGCGGGTTGTTGGGGATGTTGATTCTCTTCAGCGCCGGGATGGGCATCAGCATGGCGCGCGGACACCAGCCCAATTGTCATTGTTTTGGCCAACTGCACGCCACGCCGATCGGGTGGAAGACGCTGGTGCGCAATGCAATTCTGGCGGCGATGGCGGGATTCGTTTTGTGGGAAGGCCCGCAGAATGCGACGGCGGACTGGTCGAGCCTGAGCGCGCTCCAGACCGGCTTACCGGCGGTAGCGGTGGGATTCGGGGTGCTGCTGGTGGTGCAGATTTGGACCATGATTCATGTCTTGCGCCAGAACGGGCGGCTACTGGTTCGCATCGAAGCGCTGGAGGCCAAGGTAGGAAAGGGGCATCCCCAGCCGCAGGGATTGCCGCAGGGGACGGCGGCGCCGGAATTCAGTTTGAAGAACCTGGACGACGAGACGGTGACGTTGAGCAGCCTGACGGGCGGCAAACCGCTGCTGCTGATATTCGCCGAGCCGGGCTGCGGGGCTTGCGAGACGCTGTTCCCGGAGATCGGAAAATGGCAGCAGGAGCATGCGGAGCGGCTGACGCTGGCGATCATCAGCCGGGGCAAGGTGGAAGCCAATCGCGACCGGAGGGAGAAGAATCGCCTGCAGAACATTCTGCTGCAGAGCGACCGCGAAGTGGCCAAGCTCTATGGATGCGAGGGCACGCCCGGGGCGGTGGTGATACGAGAGGGCAAGATCGCCAGCGGCCTGGCGGTGGGGCCGGAAGCCATTACCACCCTGATGGTACATACGCTTTTGCCGCCGCGGCTGAAGAAGGGAGACGTGGTGCCGCCGTACCGGTTGCCGGATCTGGACGGCCAGGAATGCGACCTGGGGGCGTTGCGGGGGCGGCGGACGTTATTGTTATTCTGGAGTCCGACCTGCGGGTATTGCCAGGGGATTCTCAACGATCTGAAAACGCGGGAGCGGAATCCGCCGAAGGGCACACCGGACCTGCTGGTGATTTCCGCGGGTACGGTGGAAATGAACCGGTCGCAAGGCCTGCGCTCGCGGGTGCTGCTGGATCAGCACTTCGCGGCGGGGACATTGTTCGGAGCGGCGGGAACACCGGCGGCGGTGCTGATCGATGAGGAAGGGCGGGTGGCCTCGGACGTGGTGGCGGGGGCCAGCGGGGCGTTCGAGCAGATGGGGTTCGTGCCCTACGTTCCGACTCCCGATGCGACCGTGGAAAGCATGCTGAAGCTGGCGGGGGTCGCGAGCACCGACACGCTATACGACTTGGGGTGCGGGGACGGGCGGATGGTGATTGCGGCGGCCAAGAACTACGGAGCGCACGGGGTGGGGGTGGACATCGATCCGCTGCGGCTGGCGGAGGCTCGGGAAAACGCCAAAAAAACGGGCGTGAAAGGACTGGTGCGGTTCGAGGAGGGGCAACTGTTGGAGGCGGACATTGGCAGCGCCACGGTGGTGACGGTGTATCTGTTGCCGGAGATCAACAGGCAGGTACGATCCAAGCTGCTCAGCGAACTGAAGCCGGGGACACGGGTGGTGTCACACGCGTATGACATGCAAGAGTGGAAGCCGGACAAGGAAGAGGTAGTGGACGGCAACCACATTTACCTGTGGACCATTCCGGGGAAAGCGGAAGCGGCGAGCAACCAGGGATAAGGGCGGCGAGATTCAGGGGAGTTTGGACAGGCTCACGCTGTCGATCCAGGCGGTGCCGCTGATGCGGTCGTCGAATTTGAGCACGACGGGCTGGCGAATGACCGAGATGGTGAGCAGGTTGGTTTCAGAGGGGACATGAATGGTCTGGGTGATTTTTTGCCAGCCGTTGGTTCCGGTGAGTTGTTCGGTCAGGACGTTCACACGGGAAGGGACCTCGGAATCGGAGATAGCGAAGCCGATGCCCTTGGAGGTGGTGATTTCGCGGGTTTGGACGAAGGCTTCAAAGCGGTATGTACCGGGGCTGACGGGCACGTCCTGGGAGATGTGATGGTAGAAGATATTTTCCCGTCCAGCGAAGCGAATCCGCAGGGAATGCGAGCCGGTGTGGGCCACGCTGGAATCGCGCGCTACCTCCACATCGGGGGCCTTTTCGACTTTCCAATCCAAACGCGACGGCGCTGAGGGAGGCGATTCGAAATCGCCGTCATAGACCCGGTTGGGTTGCAGATAATCGTGGCGGCGGCTTCCCAGCCAGGCGGCCCAGGATTGGGCAGCTTCTTGAAATTGCCTGCGGCGGAAGAGGAAATCGGTATAGTCGGATGCCAGGCGAGCGTCGACATAGCGACGGAGGAGCATCCAGTCCCAAACCAGCGCGGCGTCCACCAGGTTGGGTTCAACCGCCCGGTCGAGGTCCGCCATGATGTAACGAAGATAGGCTTCGGCAGGGCGGGGGCCGGGCGGCAAGGCGGATAAGACCGTGGCTGCCGG